>ERZ780151.75-NODE-75-length-119364-cov-2.808355_pt1 | contig 119364 bp, 81 predicted proteins | sample MGYA00510983_ERZ780151 | MGnify/ENA primary metagenome ERZ780151 (study PRJEB29588, sample SAMEA2144623) | human gut metagenome | biome: human gut; feature: human-associated habitat; material: faeces | place: Denmark | collected 2008/2010 ... | reverse complement strand
ATGTATTTGTGACATATCTATTTTAAACCTATAATTTGAAAAAAATTTGCATTTTGCCCATATTTTGTTCAATTTAAAAGCCAGTATAAACAGCTAAATTATTATTTTCTAAATTTATATATAATCGTTTTCTTTAATAAAATAATTTACTTTTGACAGACCTTGCCTATAAGTTCATACTATATTGTATGAATTTTTTACTCTAAATATTCAAAAATAATAAAATTATTACAAAACAGAAAAAATCCTAGGGAAATCAAGAAAAATAAATATGAAACAAGATTTACATAAAAATGGTAAAACACTAAAATGCCTAAAAATAAGCCTTTATTCGACTCTAAATTTTAACATAAAATATCTCACAACAAATTACGTGCAAAAAAATGTAATAAAAATTTAATAAAAGTGCTTTTAACCCTTTCCGCAAGCGAATTTCAGTTGTACGCTAGGCAAGGAAAAAATATCCATTGCAAAACATAAATAAAAAATGTAATAATAAATATATATAACTTATGAGTGAAAATAGGAGGAAAAATATGCAAGCAAAAATATCTAAGTTTATAGCCGCAGTATTGGTCTTAGTAATTGTATTTGCAAATTCGTGGTCGGTAGTAAGCTATGCTGCAGAAGTATTTTTAAGTGAAAAGGAGTTAGAAAATCAAAACACTACATCAAAAGATGGAAGTGTAGATTTTGATGTGCAGTATACCAATGGAAAACACAGTGCAACATTAAATATTGACGAGAAAAATACCAAGCTAAATATTGCTGTATCATTAAAAAAGAGTGGCTATGTTAAAGATCTTGCAATAGATTTTTCTTCTTCAAACTTTGAAATAGCTCAAATAAATGATGAAAATACAAATGAAAATGGTAATGCAGCCCAAACAACAGTGGCTAAAAAGATTCAGAATTTTGATGCAGAAAACAAGAAAATTATATTCGGACAGACAACAAATAAAGAGCAAATTTCAGAGCAAATATATATTAATCCAATCATTAAAGAGGAGATAGACGAAGACAATTTTAGCAAGGATAATAAAATTAAACTTACTTGCACATTTGTAAATACAGATGCAAAAGAAACAAAGATTGAAAAAGAAATAGTTCTTCATACAGAGTGGACTGCCAAAAACGTGGAAACAGAATTAAACTATGAAACAATCAAATATATTCCATATGCAACAGAAAACGAGAGCAAAGTAATTATACAAGGCAAAATAACATCAAAGGTAAAAGACTATTTGCTACCTATAAAAGAAACAAAAATAAATATAGATATTCCAAAAATGGCAAACGAATATCCAGAAAAAGTTATTGTAATAAATAGTACAGAAGAAACGACAAAAGAGCTTGATGTGAACGAGGCTATATATGATCAAAAAACAGGCAAACTAGTAATAGATGAAAACAATAATGCCGAGAATAATAAAATACAATGGCAAAAAGATAAACCACAAGAGTATACAGTTACATATATCTATTCAACAAAAGTATATGAAAACATAAAAGACAAAATAGTTAAATTAAGTTATCAACTTGATTCTGAAATTATATTATATGGTAATAAAAATTTAATAGTGAAAGCAAAAACAACAGCTGAAAAAGAGCAAAAAGAAAAATTAGGTGAAATTGCAGAAATTACATCAAAAAAATTAACTAATGACAGTATTTATAAAGGATACATGTACAATAATAAGGTTGCAGCAGAAGAAAATAAAAAAGAAACCGAAATTTCAAATAAATATACATTAAATATTGCATATTCAAATCTAATAGATTCTTTTACGATATCTCAATATGAAGATAAATTTACAACTGTAAAGGACCAAGAATATAAAGCCAATAGTTATAATAAAAAATTAAAATTATCAAAACAAGAATTTGATAATGTCTTTGGCGAAGAAGGGAAAATAGAGATTCAGTCTAAGGATGGAACCCTTCTTAGCACAATAGATAAAGATACAAAATCAGAACAAGATGAAATAGAGGTGGATTTATCAACATTTAAGGCTGAAAGTATAATAATGCAAACTTCAAAACCACAAGTAGAAGGGAACCTAAATTTTGAAATTACTAAAGCAATTACAAAAGATAGTGATTATAGTAAGGAACAAATAAAAGAATTTGCAAGTTTAAAAACTACTATGAATGTGATTGCAAAAAATTCGGATATAGATGTACTAAATGAAAATACAGAAACTGTTACAAAATTAGAAGAACCAACTCAAAAGATAGGAATAGCAATAAATAATGATAGATGGTCAACAGTAACGACAAATGAAAATATTGTAGTAAGTGTTGTATTAGAGAATGATAGTGCAGATGATATTATGTATGTAAATCCATGTTTTAAAGTTACTTTGCCAAAAAATATTGAAAATTTAGAAGTTGAATCTGTACAATCTCTTTTCAGTGATGAATTAAAGGTTGTGGAAATAAAAACATATGATAACGATGATGGAACAAAAACAATAGAAGCTAAACTAGAGGGAGAACAAACAATATATAATAACCCAACAGCGCGTGGTGCAACAATCATGTTTGCTGCGAATATAACATTAAATAAACTGACACCAACAACCAATACAGTGTTGAAAGTTGAAGTTGAAAATGGCGATGAAAATAAGACAACAGCGAAAAATGAAATTGCAATTAAATATGTTGCACCTACTGGAGTAGTTGCTACTAATAGTGTTACTGGATATAATGAAGATGAAAAATTAGAAGCTATAAATGGAGAAGCGAAAGTTGCATTAATAGCTGCAAAGTCTGCAGAAAAAGAATTAACATTTGAGATGAATGTAATAAATAATTATGAAAATACATTAGAAGATGTAATAATTTTAGGAAGAACTATGTTTAAGGGGAATAGGAATGTAGATACATTGCAAGACTTAGGAACAACCATGGATATACCTTTATCATCAGAAATCACAACAAGTGGAATTCCAACAGAAAACATAAAAATTTATTATTCTACAAATGCAAATGCAACAAAAGATTTAACAAATGCAGATAATAATTGGAAGGCTGAAGTAACAGACTATTCAAGTATTAAATCTTATATGATAGTTCTAGAAAATTATGTATTACAAAGTGGAAGTATCTTCAAATATTCATTTAAAGCAAAAGCACCTGCAAATTTGGATTATAACAATACAGCGTATGAAATGTATGGAGTATATTTTAAGAATAATAAGAGTACAGGAACAATTGAAGATAAAACAATTGCAACAAAAATTGGACTAGAGACAGGTAAAGAAGCTGTTATAGAAGCAACACTAGAATCTACAATTGGTGAAGGTGGAAGTGTAAAAGCAGGAGAAAATTTAGAATATATAGTTACAGTTACAAATAATGGATCAATAGATGCTGATAATACTACCATTAATATAGAGATTCCAAACAGCTTGGAATATGTACCTGCAAAAGGTGAGAATTACAAGTTAAGAACAATAATGCCACTTCAAAAATTTACGGATATAGAAGAACCTGATTGGGATAGTATAGATTGGTCAAAGGCTGGTATTACAAAAGAAGAGGCAATAGCAATGTGGAAAAAACAAGCTGAACAACAGAAAATACAAATGGAGCAATACAACAAATGGGTAGAGGAACAAAAGGCTCAAGGAGTTGAATTTGACGAAAATATAACAGAACAAAAGAGAATTCTAGTAATAACAATTGGCAAGATAAGTAAAAATAATACTATTAAGAAAAATATCATATTTAGTACAAAACACCTAGGAAGTACTGCAGAAGATGAAGAAGTAAAATTAAAGGCCACAATTGAGTATAATGAAGACATGAAAAAAGAGACAAATGAAGTAACTAATATTATTAAAATTGAATATTTTAATGTAACAATTGAAGCTAACAATGAAGAAAAAATAAAAGTAGGAGACACGTATCAATGCATAATAACCGTTAGTACAAATGATTTTGAAAATAGTGCAACAAATGCAATACTAAAATTTAATTTACCAGAAGAAATGGAATATAAGTCAATTATATATGATAGTGGTAAAATTCCGAATAAAATAACTACAAAAGGTAATGTCCTAGAAGTAAATATAGGAGAAGTAAGTGGAAGTAATATAAAGAAACTAATCTTAAGTTTAAACGTAAAAGACTTACCTACTAATGTTTACAAAAAAGATATAACCATTAAGGGAACTATAGAGGCTGATGGAAAGAACGCTGAAATGATACCAGAACTAACAGATACAATTAATAAAACTGGAGTAAGCATAGTTCAAAGTTGTAATATTCCAGCCAATACAACGATAGCAGCTTCAGAAAAGTACACATATACATTTACTATAACTAATTTATCAGATATAGCAATAGATGAAATTACATTAATTGATAAGTTACCAGAAGAAGTACAAATTAAAAGTGTGGAAACAATATATTCGGATGGAACAAAAAGCACAGAAGTTACTATTGGTGAAAATGGAGAAATTCAAGTAAATATTGATTTAGAAGAATCTGGGTATGCAAATGTAAATATAGAGGTAATGGCTAAATCACTATCAAAGGACACAAGCATAACAAACAAAGGAAAAATTACACATGAGAATATGCAAGATATTGAAAGTAATAGTATAACTCATATAATTGAATTATTTAATAAAGATAATATAAATCCAGATACCCCATCTTATACAAAAAAAGTAACAGGAACGGTATGGTTAGATAAAAACAGAGATGGTATAAAAGATGGAGAAGAAGGAAAAGTTGCAAATGTAACAGTGTTGTTATTAGATCAAAATGGAAATATTGTAAAAAACAAAAAAAATTCAGATTGTATAGTAACTACTAATGCTGATGGAAATTATTTATTTAACTATTTAAATAGTGGTTCATACACTGTAGTATTTTTATATGAATCTTCTTTATATAGTGCAACTGTATACCAAAAAGAAGGTGTAGATGAAAGTATAAACTCTGATGCAGTTGATAAAACTGTAGTCTATGACGGTGTACAAAGGGTTGCGGGTGTTACCGAGACAATAAAAGTAAGTTCGGAAAACATTTACAATATAGATCTAGGACTAATAGATAATGCAAAATTTGATTTAAAGTTAGATAAAACTGTAAGAGTAATTACAACTAATAATAGTAAAGAAGTAAAAGAACATGTATACAATAATAAACTTGCAAAAATAGACTTTGAAGCAAAATATATAAACCAATCATCAATGGTAATTGAATATTCTTTAACAGTAACTAACGAAGGTGGTGTTGCGGGATATGCCAAAAAGATTGCAGACTATATCCCAGCTGAATTCAAATTTAATTCGGAATTAAATAAGGATTGGTATGAAGGGGCTAATGGAACTGTATATAATTCTAGTTTGGCAAATACAATAATAAACCCAGGAGAAAGCAAAACAATTACATTAACATTAACTAAGAATATGAATAGTGAAGATTTTGGGGTATTTAGCAATAATGCCGAGATATATGAAGCATCAAATAACTATGGATTATTAGACATAGACTCTACTCCAGGCAATAATGCAAGCAATGAAGATGATTATTCAATTGCAAATGTTGTAGTTGGAGTAAAAACTGGACAAACAGTAATATACGTATTATTAACTACAGTTGTTTTAGCAATAATTGGAACAGGTGTATATGTAATAAATAAAAAGATACTTAAGTAAAAGGAGGTAAGGAACAGATGAAAGAAAACATAAAAATGAATACAAAAAAAACTATAAAAATTGCTGTATTTATTCTCATTATTTCAGCATTAAGCTTGTTCTTTGCCCCAAATAAAGTATTTGCATACGGAACTTGGCAGGGAAGTTCGAGTAGTGGTATGCCCAAAAAGAATTCGTTCTCTGAGAGTGGTAGTTTATTACCAAATGTACTTCAAAAAAGAACCTTTTCAGGAGATGCAGATACTAAATTTCCATATACTAATTGGTCTACAGAGATAAGTGGAACAACAATGTATGGCGCCGACTCAAATAAGTCAGTAAGATTTGGAAAATATGACTCAACCAAATATTATCCAACACCATGGATAAATGAAGGAGTGGGATACTATTTTACAGATTTTTTACCTAAGATGAAAGAATTATGTGAAAAAAGAGCAAAAGAATATTTTAACCGGATTTACACTAGCAGATTTAGTTGGAGCTATACATGGTGCATTTGGGCTAAGATATGAAAGCTGTACTCCTATTATATGGTATGATCAAATTCAAGGACCATCAATTTATAATAATGAATTATACAATATTGACCTTTTGCAACCTATGCTTATAACAAGGGCACAATCATCAAGTGCATCGAGTACATCAGGATATGATTACAGTAAAGCAGAAAGTTTAACTAGAAATGTTATGTTACTTCGTATATTACCACAATTATCAGCTTGGGATAGACCAGAATTAACAACAGATGGTTCTACTAACATGAGCATATTTGATGCATCGATTTGGAATTTTGATCCAGTATTAGGACCAAAGGTAGCAGTTATGGAAACTGAAAACAGAGCCGGTGATGGGTATAAACAACAAGGAGACACAAAAACATATAGTAATTTCTCAACTAATTTAAAAGGTGCTAATATAGCATACATATTAACAGCAATGGAAAATGCTTATAGCGGCGTAACAAATTCTGTAAGAACAAGATATAGCTTAAGTGATATACAAACAGCTTATTGGGAAGCAAAAGATTTTTCTATAATAAGTTCAAAAGAAGAAACGCAAAATGGAAAAGAATTGTTTAAAAAAGCAAAAAGCTATCAAAAGTTTGTAAATACTAATTTATATAATTATTCTGCACAGCTAGATATGTCTCAGTCACAAATAGTTTCTAACAGAAGTGATAATAAATATATAATAGGACCAATAACAATAACTTATCCAGAATATGAAGATATATCATACATTAAATCAATATATTTAAAGACTAATGAAGGGAATCTTTTAAAATCAAGAACACTAGTTTATGACGAAAATACAGATGATTTTGAAATAGAATTTATTGGAAGAAAGGTGTCTGGCTCAAATGGTTTAAAGAAAGAATATCCAGCATCAGGTAGCCAATTCTATATTAAATTTTCAGCATCTGATACATTGTATCCAACGAATGTGGGTGTTTATGCAGATTTTGAGTATCTAAGAAAAGCAGAAATAAAATACAATGAGTTAAGAACAAAGACAAATGTATATCAATATATAGGCCTTACAGCAAGAGCAAACGAAAGTTCATCAGAAAAGAGTGACAAGAAGTTAAGAATAGCACGTGGACAAGCAATTATAACAGTAAAATATTCATATCAACAAGTACATGTAGAATGGGTTGGACCTATTCCTATCCCATATACTACAACAGAATATGGTGAGCTTATACTTACAATACATAATGATGATACTTATATGATTGCTCAACCATTTGTTCAAATGACAAAAGACCCAGTTGATACAATAGATGCTCAACCTATAGATGTTGCAATGGGTGGAAAACGTGAGTATAATGTTTACCATCTTGAATTACATAAAAACAATATAAAACTTCCTACTAACCCAGGTTTAGACACAAGCAAAAATCAAAAAAATGTAGACTTAACTATGAAAATTGGTGGTAAAGTATGGGTAGATGGCAGTGTAGGTAAAGAGGATAAATATGATGGTAAATATGGTGATGGAGATACACCAATGTCAAATGTAAAAGTTTCACTATATGAAATACCTAAAATACCAACACCAGGCACAAAACCAAAGCCAACGCTACCACCAACAACAGATATAAATGAGCCTAAAAAACCAACAATATCTGCTCCAAGATTTTTAGTGTATAACAGAAAAACTGGAGAAACTCTATGGGGAAAAGGTGAAAACACTCAATGTGCAGTTGCTTCAATTACAAAAATGGTAACAGCATTAGTCGTAGCAGAAAGAATGAATTTGAATGATGTTGTAACAGTTAATAGAACTGCTGCAGGAGAGTATTTAAGAACAAGTACTTGGAGCCCAGAACTTCAAATAGTTGGACTAGAGGAAGGCGATAAAGTTACAGTAAGAGATTTATTAAGAGCAGTGCTTGTATATTCGGGTTGTGATGCTGCAGAAGCACTTGCAGAATATTATCCGGGTGGAAAAAACGTATTCATTAACCTAATGAATGAAAAAGTTCGCTCATTGGGTGCAACCTCAAGTCACTTTGTTACTCCTTTTGGTGTAAAACCAGAAGATAGATCTTCTGCTAAGGATTTGGCTAAAATACTAGATGCAGCAATGGATAACCCAATATTTGCAGAGTATTTTAAAGAAGGCTCAAAACAATCAATATCTATAACGATTAATAGAAATGGAACAAGCTTCCAAAGAAAGCTTAATAGTACAAACCCATTAAAAACAACACCAGGAATAGAAGGAACAAAAACAGGTCAAATTAGGGTTTCTGGCTACTGTGTAATTGCTTCATTTGTATATGAAAATGAAGAATATGCAATAGTTGTACTAGGTGGAACAACAAAAGAAAATAGAAATTCAGATGCAAGAAAACTTGCTCAATGGTTATTAGAAAAAATATTATATGAAAAGAGCAAAGAAGGAAAAACAGATTCTACTGGTGGAATAGGTACTGGTGGAACAATAGGAGGTATAACTGAACAGTTTGATTTTATAGAAAAAGGAAGATTTGTAGAAGCAACAACCACAGATAAAAATGGTGATTATGTATTTTATAACTTGAATTCAATGTATAATTACTATGTAAAATTCACATACAATGGTCAATACTATGAGCCAACAAAGTATAACGCAAAGAGAGATGACGAAAATTGGGATAACAATTCTAAGGGTATGGATGTTGCAACTCAAAGAAATGTGTTCAATGCAAAATTTAGAGATATTGGTTCTGCACCAGAAAACTTACTAGAGCCGAAAGCAGAAATGCATACAAGAACAGAGTTAAAAGATCAAGGATTGATAGATGATTTTGGAAACATAGTTGGAGAAGTAAGTAAAGATGGTAAGAGAGAATCAAAAGATACATATGTAAACGAAAGTATGATGGATTCTTATACTTGTAACGGAACTAATAATATGGATTTATATCCAAATTTAGATGTTTTTGTAAATGATGAGAAGAAACATGCACTTATAGATTCAAAACAAATGATAGACTTTATTGAAAGCGATAAAGTAAAAACATTATATGCAGAGCCAGACATAATGAGACATGTAAACCAAGGATTTGTGGAAAGAGAAATTGTTGATTTAGCATTGAGAAAAGATGTTTATAAAGCAACTCTTGAAATAAATGGAGAAGTTGAAGAATACAAATACGATAAAAGAAACAGTATAATTTATGAAGGCTGCTGGGATATTAAAGGAAGAAATAACGGATATTACAGCAATAATTATACAAGAGAACTTTATAGAGAAGACTACTCATTTAAAGTAGAAGATTATAGCCAATGGGGATTGTTCCAAGAAGCATTAGGACTATCTCAAGATTCAGAATTAAAAGTATTCGTAACATATAAGTTTACAATTCGTAACAGCTCATATGGAATTGCAACAGCAGTAACAGAAGTAGTAGACTATTACGACCCAGACTTTACGCCTGTTCCAGAACGTTCATATATAGGAGACAAAGATGGAAATAGTATAGGAAGTGTAACTTTAAGTGAAAAGAGTAGATACTCAGAAGCAACCATGAAGAAAATGGATGGTTACAATACTATATATGTAACAGGTTCAAATATATATAGTAGCGCAGGAGACGATATTGCAAGTACAGGCTGTTTCCCTCTATCAGATCCAGATAAGAATAAAGACATATATTTCTATATAACTTTTGAAGTAAAAAAGGATGCAAACAGAAACATACTTTTAGATGATGACACTGGAAAAGAAAACGTAGCAGAAATAAATGGTTATAAATCTTATTATGGAATAAAAGCAGTTGCTCCAAACTTTGGAAATACACAAGCTATGGCAGAGTTTATAAGAGGAGATATTGCAGGTATTCCAGATACAGATTCAACACCAGGTAACTTACGTGAAATCGATACTTCTAAATTTGAAGATGATACAGATAAAGCTCCAAACATTAAAATTACGTTAAACCATCAAAATGTTAGAACAATAAAAGGTACTGTTTGGGAAGACAAGAGAACAGAAGAAGCAAATAATGCAATGGTTGGAAATGGAAAACGTGATGATGGGGAAACCGGAATAAATGGAGTAAGAGTACAACTAGTGGAATTAAGAGAAAAATCTAATGGTGATGGCGTAGATGGAACTAGATATGAATATATCTGGAAAGAAGTAAAAACTGGAGATACTAGCCAGACTCTGTCGACAGTAATACCGAGAAGAGGAAATGTAACATTCTCAGACTTAACATCACAAGGAATTGGAACTGGAGAGTACTTATTCCAAGGATTAATTCCAGGAGAATACATTGTGAGATTCGTATACGGTTCAACAGATGAAACTGTATTATCTGAAAAAGCTGTTGATTATAAAACAGGAGAAATTATATCAAACCCTGTAACACAAAAACTAGGTTATAGTGGAAAAACAACAATAAATCAAAAATCTTATAATGGTAATGATTACAAATCTACATCATATCAAGTAGAATCTGAATTGTTTAATGGTGTTGGAGCATATAGAAACAACACATCAGGCTCATATAAATATAATTTTGAAGAAGCAGATGGAAAGAATCAATCAGATGCAAAAGATATAATGAAAGATATGGATTATAGTTCGCTTTCAAGTATAATACAAAGCATTGGAAACTGGAGATTAAAAGTAGCTAAAAACCCATTAAATCTTGTAAATATAGACAATACAAGGGAAATAGTAGAGAAATATTCAAATGGAGATGTTACAAATGAGCTAGCAGAAATTCTAGCCTCATACGAACATTTGCCAACAAGCGAAGATAAAGCAAGAGAATATTTAAATACATTTATGAATAATACTTACATGGTAGCAGAAACAGGCGTTATAAACATGAAGAGTGAGTATAATAGAGAAGAATCTGAGACAACACCACTTGTTGGAACAGCCAATGTCGGATTTAACAACTACGATAGAGGTGGCTACTATGTACTAGAAGGATTGGACTTTGGTTTAGTTGAAAGACCAAAAGCTCAATTAAAAGTTACAAAACAAATCACAAATGTTAAAATGACTCTAGCAGACAACAGCGTATTATTTGATGCAATTGCAAAAGCTACAAACGTATTATGGATTGACCACACTGCACATGGGCAAGACACAAAAAATGTTTATAGTACAAACAAAAACTATAAAAATTATCTAATGTTGAATCCTATTGTAAGAAGTAAAGCAGCAAGCAAAGGAAAAGTACAGCTTACAATGGACCAAGAAGTTATGCATGGAGCAACACTTCAAATAACATATGCAATAACTGTTGCAAATGTTGGTGAAGTAGATTATAAAGAAGACCAATTCTACTATACTGGAAAGGTTGGAGACACTGGTACAATAGTAAAAACAAATCCAAGAAAGTTAATTGACTATGTTGGAACACAGTTACATGAATGGGATGATAGAGATGATAAAACGGCAACAAGAAACAATTTACAATTTAACAGTAATCAAAACCCAGAATGGCAAGTAATTACAAGTGATAAAGTGTTACAAGATGGATTGGTAAATAAGGCATATGAAACAAGTATAAAGAAATATACAAAAGACCATATAATTGTAACAGAAGCCATATCTAAAGACCTTATTCCATTAATTGCAGATACTTCGGAAGCAAAAAATCAGATTGCAAATAAATTTAAAGAAGATCCAATGCATGCATTAGAAACAGTAAATGCATCACAAAGTGTGAGTGGAGTTCAATTAATATTAACTCAAATGATAACACAAGATAATACAAATGATGACAAAACTTACAACAACATGGTAGAACTTGTAACAACTAAGAATACAGTCGGAAGAAAGATGGCATACTCAGTTGTTGGTAACCAAGACCCAATAACAGAACCATACGAAATAGACGCAGATGATTCTCAAGATGTTGTGATTTTACCACCATTTGGAAATACACCAATATTCTATGTATTAATAAGTGCAGTAGCATTCATATTAATAGCAGGTATTACTATAACAATAGTTGTATTAAAAAAGCATAAATAGAATAAATAAAATTCTAATTATTAAGATGAAAACTTGATAATTAGAATTTTTTTTGCCGAACAAGTGAAAAACCTAGGGAAATATATATAGTAGGAATAATAATAAATTAACATAAAAACATACAAATTGCAAAAGGCTTGAAATAAGCGGGAAAAATTAATTACTTTTAGAAGTAAAAATAATTATAAAAAAATAAATGATTAAAAATGTAATAAAAATTTAATAAATGTGCTAGTAATGCCTTCCGCAAGCGGGTTTCAATTGCTTTTTTATCGTAATTTAAAGATCCATTGAAAAATATGGGAAAAAATGCAATAATATAACATGAATATTAAGATTACATAATTTTAAAAAAAGTTAAAAAAACATTGAAAAATAAGCAAAAATAGAGTATAATTAGTTATAGTGAAATTTTTAAGGAGGAGCAAAGATGCAGCAAAAATTTATTAAAGTAATTGCAGTGCTATTAACCACAACAATATTGTATGCCAATTCAGCAACAGTAGTAAGCTATGCGGCAGACAATTTTTTAAGTGCAAAAGCATTAGAAAATCAAGGAACATCAACTACAAAGGAGAATGTAGAGTTTGATGTTTATTATGATGGAGGAAAACATACTGTTTCAGCAGATGTTAATGCAGAAGATACGAAATTAAATATTGCATTAAAAGTAAAAAAGGCTGGATATCTAAAAGATGCAGTAGTAGACTTCTCAGACACAAACTTTAAAATTGCAAAAACAGAAGAATCTGATAACATTCAAGCAGTAGATGCAGAAAACAAAAAAATAAGCTTTAACCAAATAAACAATGGCGAGAATGTAACAGAAACAATAAACATAGCATTAGACAAAAAAGATGAAATAAGTGAAGATATGTTTGACAGAGATAATACAATAAAATTTACTGGAACATATGTAAATGCTAAAGGTGAAGAAGTTGCAGTTAAGAAAGATATAGTAGTTCACACAAGCTGGACAGCATCAACTGCAAAAGCTAAGTTGGATTATGAAATTACAAAATACATTCCATATTCAGCAAACAATGTAAGCAAGCTAATCACTCAAGGCAAAATTACATCATATGTTGAAAACAGCGTGTTACCAATAAAGAATACAAACATAGAAGTCAATGCTCCAAAAATTAATAATAAATACCCAGAAGCAGTTACAGTAGTTGCAAACTCTACAAATGCAACAAATGGAGATGCAAACGGAGATAACTTCTCTAAGAATAACTGGTCATATGATAGCACAACTGGAAAAATAACAATTACAGTAAATAACAATGCTGTAAATGGAAAAATCCAATGGGCTAAAAATACAGCAGATGAATTTATAGTAACATACATATATTCATCAGATGTATATGAGGCTGTAAAAGATTCAGTTACAAGAGTTACATATGATGCAAGCTCAAGTATGAACTTTTATGTAAAAAGTGGAGTAAACAAAGTAAGTGCACATGTAGATGGATACGAAGATCAAACTAAAAAAATAGGAGATATAGTAGAATTTACAGCTAATGCAACACAAAGCATAAGCAAAGGTTACATATATAATAACAAAAATGCTGCAGACGAAAATAAAAAGGAAACAGAATATGTGGCACAGTATACAGCCCATGTTTCATATGCAGATGTAATAGATGCAATAGTATTAAAACAAGATGTTGACCAATTTGTAACTGCAAATGGAAGCGAACAATCAACAACAGTTGGTGGAGTAAATTATGCTTACAACAAAACACTAGCAATATCAAAACAAGAATTTGATAAAGTGTTTGGGGAAAATGGTAAAATTACTATTTTAAATGAAGCAGGAACAACACTTGCAACAATAAACAAAGATACAGAAGTAAAAGACAATAAAATAGTAGTAAACTTAGTACCATTTAATACAAACAGTATAACAATAAATACATCAAAACCACAGGCAGAAGGAAATGTTATATTCGAAATAACAAAAGCTTTAGCTAAAAATATTGAATACAGTACAAGCCAATTAAAAAGTTTTACACAAATAAAAACTCAAGTAACAGGAACAGCAAAAAATTCTGATATAGATATTGTTAGTACAGAAAGTACAAAAAATGTTGATTTAACAGAACCAACACAAAAAGCAAGTATAACAACAAGTAATAATAGATTATCTACAATAGTAAAAAATGAAAATGTAGAAATTAAAGTTACACTAGAAAATGACAGCGCAGACGACACTATGTATACAAACCCAAAAATTAAAATTACATTTCCAGAAAATATAGAAAAAATCAATGTGAAAGATTGTAAAGTATATTTCGATGATGAGTTAGAAATTGATAATGATTCAATAAAATCATATGAAAACAATGATGGAACAAAAACTTTAGAATTTAAATTAAAGGGTACACAAACAAAATATAATAATGCTGCTGCAAAAGGTGCAACAGTTGTATTAACAACAGACATTACATTAAATACATTAACACCAACAACAAATACACAAATAACAGCAGAAATAACAAATGGAGATTCAACAGTAACAAATGTATCAATAGATGTTAAATACATTGCTCCTTCAGGAGTTGTAACAACAAACTCAATGACAGGATACAATGGAGATGAAAAAATAGAAGTTATTAATGGAAAATCTCAAAAAGCCTTAATACCAACAAAAGCAGAACAAAAAGAAGTTACATACACAATGAATGTAATAAACAATTATGAAAACACACTAGACCATGTTGTAGTATTAGGAAGAACACCATTTAAAGATAACAAAGATGTATCAACATCATTAAGTTTAGGCTCAAATATTACAATGCCACTTGCTTCTGGAATAACAGTAACAGGAATAGATAGCTCAAAATTCACAGTTTATTATTCAGAAAATGGAGAGGCAACAACAGACCTATCTAATTCACAAAATGGATGGACAACAAGTGTAACAGATTATACAAAAATAAAATCCTACATGATAGTGTTAAATGAAGATTATGCAATGAATGGTGGAGACACATTCACATTTACATACAAAGCAACATTACCTGCAAACTTAGATTATGATCAAGAAGTATATGAAAATTATGGAGTATTCTTCAACAATAATAAAACATCTGGAACAATTACAGATAAAGCAATAGCAACAAAAATAGGTTTTACAACAGGAAGTATTGCTAAATTAGATGCAAAATTAACATCAACAATAGGCGAAGGTGCAAGCGTAAAATCTGGAGAAATACTTGAATATGAATTAACAATAAATAATACTGGAGCAATAGAAGCAGAAAATACTAAGGTGGAAATAAAATTACCACCAGAATTAAGCTTCATTCCAAATGAAGGTGATAATTATACTTTTAAAACGATTGAACCACCACTTGATGATACAGATACTCCTGACTTAAACGATAAAGAGAATACTGAAATTAATGGAGACGACTACAATTCTTTGTTGGAACTTGCAAATAAATTAATGCAAGAAGATAATAAATATTTAGAAGATCAATATGCATCAATTTTAGTACTTGATTTAGGGAAAATTAATGCAAATTCTACAACAAAGAAAACTTTAAAATTTACTGCAAAAAGTTATGAAAATGTAAAAGTTGAGGTCAAGGCATCTGTAAGTTACGATAATGCTGAACCAATAGTAACAAATACAATATCAAATATAATAGAAAAGGTTAGCTTTAATACACAAATTGTATCGAAGTATACAAGCCGTAAAGAGGGAGAAAATTATTCTTTCCAAATCACATTACAATCGTCTCAAGATAGTTATAGTGATGAATATGGAAGTGAAGATAACAATAGAAAAAATACAGTTGTAACATTTAATTTGCCAGATGAATTAGAATATGAATCTATTCAACTTACAAAATTAAATGAAGATACAGCCCAATATGATGATATTACATCAACTACAAATGTAAAGGTAAAAGGTAAAAAAGTTACAGTTAACATTGGAGAGGTTGATGGAGAAAGAGGAAAAATTTTAACTGTAAATGCAAAGGTATGGAAACTTTCAGATGGAGTATACAAAAAGGATGTTACTGTAACAAGCAATGTAAAAGCTGAAGGAACAGAAACAGAAAATATTAAAGATATATCTGTTACAATAAATAAACCAGGAATAAGTATTGCACAAACCGCAAATATTCCTGAAGGAACAACAATATCAGCTGGCGAGGACTTTGTATATACATTTACTGCACAAAACTTATCAGACATATATTTAAATGATGTTGAATTTACAGATGCAATACCTAAAGAAGTTCAGTTTAAATATATAGAAATTATATACGAAGATGGAACAATTAATAATGAAGTGGACATTAATGGAGACGGAAGTATAAATGCAAAATTCTACTTGTTAGCAGGCCAAAAGATAACAATTAACGTTCATGTTGCTGCAAATTCAATTGATAATGATACAGATATATCTAATAAAGCAAAATTTGTGCATGAAGATATAGGAGAAGTTGAAACAAATACAATATCACACTCAATAAAACACTTTGAGAAAACAGATGTAAACGTAGATCCTGATGATAACAATAAAGAAACAAGAAAAGTAATAGGAACTGTATGGATTGATACTAATAAAGACGGAGTAAAAGATGCAAATGAACAAAGAGTTTCTGGAGTTAAAGTTTTATTATTGGATAATAGCACAAGTAATATAGCAATAAGTTCAAACAACGAACAATGTATAACAACAACAGGAACCGATGGCTCATATATGTTCAACAATGTACCGCAAGGTAAATATAGTGTAATATTCTTCTACGATTCAGCAAAGTATAGTCCTACAACTTACCAAAAATCTGGTGTAAATGATGAGCAAAATTCAGATGCAATAGATAAAACTGTCAACTATGAAGGAAAAGACCAAATAGCAGCAGTTACAGAAGAAATAGTATTATCAGATACAAACAAATTTAATATTGACTTAGGTATAGTTGAAGATGCAAAATTTGATTTGAAACTTGACAAAATAGTACAAGCTATAACAGTAAATAATGGAAAAAACACAACAGAGCATGTTTATAATAGCAAACTTGCAAAAATAGATTTCGAATCTAAATATGCAAAAACATCATCAATGGTTGTTGAATATAAATTCACAATTACAAATGAAGGTGGAATTGCAGGATATGTAAAGAAACTAGCAGACTACTTGCCAGAAGAATTAAAATTTAATTCAGAACTTAATAAAGACTGGTATGAAGGTAAAGATGGAGTAATATATAATGCTTCGCTTGCAAATACAATAATTAATCCAGGAGAGAGTAAAGAAGTAACATTAATATTAACAAAAAATATGAATGGTGATAATGACTTTGGATTAATAAATAACTCTGCTGAAATATACGAAACATCAAATGACTACGGTGCACTAGATGTTGATTCAACACCAGGAAACAAAGCAACAAATGAAGATGACTACTCAACAGCAAATGTACTAACATCTGTAAAAACAGGTGATATTGTAATTTACACTACATTAATAGTAACAATAATTGCAATAGTTGGAGTAGGAATTTATATGATAAAAAAGAAAGTATTAATATAGAAAGGAGATAGTAAGATGAAGAAAAATAAAACATTAAAAAAATGTTTAATAACAACAATAGCAACAGTAGCAATTTCACTAACTGCGTTGTTTTCAACAAGTAATGTTTCTTTGGCATACGGAACTTGGCAAGGAAATGAAAATAGTGGTATGCCATCACTAAGCTTTAGCCCATCTGGATTATTTCCTCAAATATTAAAACAGAGAACGTTTACAGGTGATGCGGATAATCAATTCCCATACCAATCATGGACAACAGAAATGAGCACAGGAACAGTATACTGTAATGATGCAGGAAAAGCAGTTAGGTTTGGAAAATATGATTATAAAAGATATTATATGGATGAAGTCGGGTATACAACAAGCAATGGATATGGGTATATAGACTTTGAAAACAGAATGAAATATGTACTAAAGAAGGCGGCTAGAGCTAAAGCACTTGCAAATGGTGGCGTTATGGGAGAAACAACAGCAACTGTCAGCAACATATCATATACTCAATTTAGAGGACCAACAGATGATCTAACAAGGTGGGCTATTGAAAAAGATAAGCCAATGCTTGCATCTGCTATTATAAGTGATGGAGGATATTCGAAGTCATATGCTATAGCAAAGCAGAGAGCTGAGCAAATTATTGGAAAAATATTTGACAAACTAGGTAAATGGGAGACTCCAGAAGACACTGAGGATAAAACTACAAACCCAGAAAATAGCCAAAGTGGTTGGAACGGAGATGCTATATACGGTCCGGAAGTTGTTATAATGGAAACAAAAGATAGAACTCAAGACCATTATAAAAAAGTAGGTTCAACAGAAAAAGAAACAAATACTCAATTAGCATTTGTTTTAACAACTATGGAAAATGCTTATTCGGGTGCAACTGGATCAATACATAATAGATATTCTTTATCAGATATTCAAACAGCACACTGGAAAGTTGCTGATTTGGATGGTGTTATACCAGATGGAGGACATTTAACTGCAAAGGGTTTAACATTGTATAGTAAAGCATTATCTTACCAAAATTTCTTGGATAATTATATAAATGGAAATGGTTATAAAGCCCAGATACATGGTGTGGCAAATAATTCTTATGCTTTTGGAGCTAAGAGTGAAAAACAAGATACACAAAATACAGTAAATGATCCATTAGCAGAGGCTCAAGTAATTGTTAATCAAGCAACTAAGAGTTATATTGTTGGACCTTTAAGTGTAACATACCCATACTATGAAGATATTTCATATATGAAGGCAATATATTTGGTAACAGATAAGGGAACAGATAATGAAAAAACATTAGTTTATGATGAAAATACAGATGATTTTGAAATAGAATTTATAGGTGAAACAAAATCTGGATCAAACGGGTTAAAGAAAAAATATCCTGCTTCTGGTGCTAAATTCTATGTGAAATTTTCAGCTGAAAAAACAAATTATCCAAAGACAGTTAACATGTATGTTGACCTTGAATATTTAGAGAAAACAACGGCTACATTCAATATTCTTGATACTAAAGCTAATGTATATCAATATATTGGATATGTTGCAAGAGGCGGCAAATACCAAATGAGAGAGGCTTTTGGTACTGGAACAATTGATTTTACATATTATACATATGATGGAAACATAGGACCAATACCAATTATAACTCCACATCGTGATAGTATTACTATTGATAGTTTTAGCTCGTTTGTTGGTGTTGTATTAGTACAACCATTTGTACAAATGAGTGTTAAGCCGGTAAGAACTTTACGAGCACAACAATTAAGAGCATCATTAGATGGAAGCAGAACATACAATGTATATACAGCAACTGTAAGCGGAAAACCAGATAGTAAGAAGCCAGACATACCAGATACACCAGACATAGACATTCCAATTAATTTAACATTCGAATTAGGCGGAAGAGTTTGGGTAGATAATAGAACTGGAAAAGAAAACAAGTATGATGGAGTATTTAATAAAGAAACAGACACGCCAATGTCAAATGTAAAAGTTTCACTATACCAAGTATCTGGATTAGATGGAAATCAATCAGGCAAATTTATTGCAGCAACAACAACAGATAATAATGGAGAATACTTATTCCAAAATCAAAATGCAATGTACCAATACTATGTAAAATTCACATATAATGGTCAATATTATCAACCAACAGTTTATAATGTAAACAGACAAGATTCAAACTGGGATAATACATCAAAAGGCTTAGACATATTAAAAGAAAGAGATACTTTCAATGCAAGCTTTAGAGAAATTGGTTCAGCACCAAAGAATACAGTTACAACAAACAATCCAAGTGAAATGCATACAAGAGATGAACTTGAAGAAGCTGGAACAATTGATAAGTTTGGAAACATAAATGGAGAAGTAAGTTCAAATGGAGAAAGAAAGTCTAAAGACGAATATGTAAATCAATCTATGATGGATGCATATACGTGTAATGGTACTTCAACTAAGGACTTATACCCGGGATTCCAAGTATTTGTAACAGAGGATTTCTTAAATGCAAAATCAAATACTGCACAAATATTAAAATTTGTAGCGGCACAAAAGATTGAAACATTGTATAAGAACCCAGATGTAATGCATCATATTAACTTAGGATTAGTTCTAAGAGAACAATTAGACTTAGCCTTAAGAAAAGATGTATACAAAGCAACATTGGAAATTAATGGCAAGACACAAGTATACAAATATAATAAGAGAGAAAACTTAGAAACAGATGCAGCTGGAAATTCATATTGGGAAATTAAAACAAGAATTTCTGATGGATATTATAGCTACGATTACTCAAGAGAGCTATACAGAGAAGACTATGATTACAAAGTAAATAATTATCAAATAGTAGATAATACTACTACATTAGATAACTTAGGATTATCTGAAGATTCTGAATTGAAAGTATATGTAACATATAAATTTACAATACGTAATAGGTCAGAAAACATAGCAGCAGCTGTAACAGAGGTTGTTGATTACTACGATGCAGATTACACATATGTACAAGACCGCTCATATTTAGGAGATAGGGACGGAAATAAGATTGGAAATGTATATTTGAAAGATGCTAGTAGATATGGAGTAGAAACTCAAACTACAATAGCTGGATATAAGAACTTATATATTACAGGTGATCAAAGCTACAGTAATGCGGCAAATGATACTGTAACAAGCAATATGTTCCCATTATCAGACCCAGACAGCAATAAAGATGTATACTTCTATGTAACATTTATGGTAAACAAAGATGCTGCAAGAAACATACTTCTAGATGAAGATGCTGCAAGTGGAACAGCCAAGGGTGTTGGTAAAGAAAATATTGCAGAAATTAATGGATACAAATCGTACTATGGACAAAAAGCAAAAGCTCCAAATACAGGAAATTCACAAACACAACAAGAATATAAGACTGGAGATATAGCAGGTATAGCAGATTGCAACTCTACACCAGGTAACCTAAACCCAACAGATGTACCAAAAGACGGAGTAATCAAGTATGAAAACTTCGAAAATGATACAGATAAAGCTCCAAATATTAGAATTATCTTAAACAGAGATAACTTAAGAACAGTAGAAGGAACGGTATTTGAGGATACTAGAAATGTAGATGAACAAAATGCAAGAGTCGGAGATGGACTAAAAGACAATGAAACTGGAATAAACGGTGTAAGAGTACAATTAGTTGAATTAAGACACGGAAAAGACGGAAAAACATATGAATATATATGGAAAGAAGTTCTTTCTGGAAACACTGATTCAACAACACCAATTATAAACAACAGTGGTTTAGTTCAAAATTATACAATAGACACTACAAATGCAGATGGTAAATACAAATTTACATCATTTGCACCAGGTAATTACATTGTAAGATTTATATATGGTTCTGGTGAGAGCACAGTTCTTGGAACAACATACACAAATTATAACAATGGAAACGAAGAAGAAAATCCTGTAACAAACTTATATGCTTCACAAGAAGGGTATAAGAAGAAAACAGAAGGAAGTGGATATTCTGCTTCAGCTGTAAATATCGGATTAAACAAAAATTCTTACAACGGTCAAGATTACAAATCAACTTCATATCAAGTTGGTGTAAACAATGGCTCAGGAGCATACACAAACAACACAACAGGCTTATATCAATATAACTTTAGCGAAGCAGACAAAGGACAATATTCAGATGCCAAAGATATAATGAACAAGGATGACAATGTTGTAAATGTTGCACCAAATGCAGATTACTTAGTAAACTGCAACAATGCAAGAAAAAATGTTGAAGCTTACTCTAATGGAGATATGACAAACCACTTAGCAGAAATATTAGCTTCTTATGAAAGCATACCAGAATATAATGGTACAAAATATACTGCTGAAGAAATGAAAAACTTGTTAAATGAATTTATGAAAAATACATATATGATTGCAGAATCTGGAAAAATAGATGTGAACTTCGAATATAACAGAAATGGTGAAGAACATGGAGTAACAAATACATCTGGTACAGGACATGATAATATAGGTAAAGAAAATTATCAAATGGCTGGCTACTACGTATTAAAAGACTTAGACTTAGGTTTAGTACAAAGACCAAAGGCACAGCTTAAAGTTACAAAACAAATTACAAATGTTAAATTAACACTTGCAAACAATAGCACATTATTCGATGCATCTGCTAGAGCAACAAACGTATTATGGATAAATCATATAGCTCACGGACAGGATACAGAAAATGAGTATAGCACAAACAAGAACTACAACAATAGTTTAATGCTAAACCCAGTAGTAAGACAAAACTCTACAAATAAAGGTAAAGTACAACTTACAATGGATGAAGAATTGATGCATGGTTCAACACTTCAAATAACATATGCTATAACAGTAGCAAACGTTGGTGAAGTTGACTATAATGAAGAACAATTCTACTACATGGGAAAAGTTGCAGACACAGGCACAATAGTAAAAACAGATCCAAAAGTTTTAGTTGACTATGTTGGAACACAAGTACATGATTACAATTCAAACGATGATAACACAGCAACAAGAAATAACTTACAATTTAACAAGGCTCAAAACCCAGATTGGAATACAATTTCAAGTGCAGACTTGTTAAACAATGGATTGTTAAATACTAGATTAACAGATAATGTTAATAAGTATACAGACGGTCACATTATAACAACAACAGCTGCTTCGAAAGGTTTAATACCAGTAATTGCAGACCAATCAAATGTAAAAGACAAAATTGCCAAAGCATTTAAAGATGACCCAATGAACGCATTAAACACTGTAAACAGTACACAAAGCGTAAGCGGAGTACAATTAATATTAACACAAATGATTACTCAAGACAGTAGTAGTGATGACAGAGTATACAACAACATGACAGAACTTGTAACAACACAAAATACAGTTGGTAGAAAAATGTCATACTCAGTTGTAGGTAACCAAGACCCAACAATGGAGCCACGCGAAATAGATGCAGACGATTCTCAAGAAGTAGTAATATTACCTCCATTTGGTAACACACATCTATTCTACGTATTAGGCGGAGCAATAGCTTTAATCCTAATTGCAGGAATAACAATAACATTGGTAGTATTAAAAAAGAGAAAATAATCTAAACAATAAAAATTAGAGATATGTGAAAACATGTCTCTAATTTTTTTACTATATAGAGTTGTTTGAAATTTATTTGATACGATTAATTAGTCTGACTTAAAAATTATTTTTGATATAGGAATTATAAAACGATTTAAAACTTCTTGAACCGTGAACAACAAAATGTATGTAAACTGTTTTTGAATCTTCAGAAATATCATAAACTATTCGATACTTTTTATAAATGAGTTCTCGTAAATGTTTATCTGGAAGTTCGGGAACATATCTACCTAAATATGGAGCTTTTTCCAACTCATATATGCGAGAATATATGTTTTCTGAGGTTTCATTCGCATATTTAATAGAGTCATGTGATATATATTCAAAAATAGAATCTATATCTTCATGAGCCTCATTTGACATGAAAATTTGCATATTTTTTCCTCATCCTTTCTTTAGATTCTTCAATAGACATTACTCTACCATTTTTTATATCATCTTTGCTTTTTTGTAATTTCGAATGTAGATATAAAGTATAAACTGCATCGTCCCAAGTTGTATTGTCAGGTAAAGTATTGACTGTTGCAAGAATTTCTTGCTTTTCATTAATCATAAATTTCACTATCCTTTCTTAAAAAATCTAATAATAGTATAACACGAATATATTAAAAATACTATGTTTTTTTGATTTTTATTTTCAAATTCAAAACGAGAAAACAAGTGATACCATTTTTGAAAGCAAGACCTGAGTTCGCCTTTTGAGGAGTCCGAAGGAGCTTCGACTAAGAACAATGTGTCGAGGCTAAAAAAAGGGTATCATTAGTTTTATTTTTATGTACGAAACAATAGAAAGTTTTTCTAAATTTTTCATATTTTCTATTGACATAAACATACCAAAAATTGTATAATTAGTATAGTGTTGATAATATGGAATATTTTCAACAAAATTTAAATTTTATTAATCTCCAACGAGATAGCAAGGGTGGTTAATATTAATAAATTAGTAATCAAAAGTACTAAATAAAATAGGGAACATACAAAAGAACTAATTGACAAAAACAGCATAGATTGTCAATAGGTTTTTTGTTGTCTTTTTATGCTATTGATAAATTATCAAAAAAGAGGAATTGTTTTAGAAAATACTAGTAAAAAGCAAGCTTAAAGGAGCAGTGAGCAAGCAATTTACAAAGTGGCTAAAAACAAGAAGGACTTTTTTGAAATCTTATATATTTCAAATTCTGCTTTAATTTTTATTATGAGGTGAGTAACTTTGAATCTAAAAGAAGTAAAACACGAAAAATGCACAAGAAAATCTTTTTCTAAGATAGGTGATTTCGTAGAAATGCCTAACTTAATTCAAGTACAAAAAGATTCTTATAATTGGTTTATAGAGGAAGGTTTAGGCGAAGTATTAAAAGACATTTCTCCAATAGTTGACTACTCTGGAAACTTAGTACTTGAATTCTTAGACTATCACATGGAAGAAAAAACAAAGTACACAATGGAAGAGGCAAAAGAGAGAGACGCTACATATTCAACAAGATTACATGTTAAAGTTCGTCTTATCAACAAGGAAACTGGTGAAATTAAAGAGCAAGAAATCTATTTAGGCGATTTCCCAGTAATGACAGACAGTGCAACATTTATTATCAATGGAGCAGAGAGAGTAATTGTAAGCCAATTAGTTCGTTCTCCATCTTGTTACTATGCACAAGACTACGACAAAACAGGAAAGAGAATATACACATCTACTGTTATGCCTATAAGAGGTGCATGGCTAGAATACGAGACAGATGGAAATGATATTTTCTATGTAAGGGTTGATAGAACAAGAAAATTACCTGTTACATCTTTATTAAGAAGTATAGGATTTGTAACAGATGAGCAAATATTAGACCTATTTGCAAATGATCCAAAAATCAAGGCAACTCTTGATAAGGACACAATAAAAACTCAAGATGAAGCAATAATTGAAATATATAAGAAATTAAGACCAGGGGAACTTCCAACAGCTGATGCTGCTAGAAACTTATTCGATGGTTTATTCTTCGATAACAGAAGATATGATTTAGCAAAAGTAGGAAGATACAAATTTAATAAAAAATTATGCTTAGCAACTAGAATAACAGGACAAGTTGCTTATGATGATATAGTAGATCCATCAACAGGTGAAGTTTTAGCAGAAAAGAATACAAGAATTACTGCAGAAGCTGCAGAAGCTATTCAAGATTCTGGAATTAATATAGTAGATGTATTAGTTGATGACCAAAAAGTAAGAGTAATAGGAAATGGAATAGTAAATATCCACAAAATTTTACCAAATGTGGATTTATCTGACCTTCACTTCAAAGAAGGAGTTAATTACAATGTATTAAAATCTATAATGGATACAACTCCAGACGAGAAATTACATGATGTAATTAAAGAAAGATACAACGAATTAGTTCCTCTAACAATCACAACAGAGGATATGATTGCATCTATCAGTTACCTATTAAATCTAGATTATGGAATAGGAAAAGTTGATGATATAGATCACTTAGGAAACAGACGTATTAGATGTGTTGGTGAGTTACTACAAAACCAATTCAGAATTGGTTTAACGAGACTTGAAAGAGTTGTTCGTGAAAGAATGACAATACAAGACTTAGACTCTGTAACACCACAAACATTAATAAATACAAAACCTATTACATCATCAATAAGAGAATTCTTTGGAAGCTCTCAATTATCACAATTCATGGATCAAACAAACCCATTATCAGAGCTTACTCATAAGAGAAGAATTTCTGCATTAGGACCTGGAGGTCTTTCTCGTGAAAGAGCTGGATTCGAGGTTCGTGATATTCACTATACTCACTATGGTAGACTATGCCCAGTTGAATCTCCAGAAGGACCAAACATTGGACTTATCTCTGCACTTTCATCATTTGCTATGATAGACGAATATGGATTTGTAGAAACACCATATAGAAAAGTTGATAAAGAAACAGGTAAATTAACAGATATAGTTGATTATATGCCTGCTGATGAAGAAGATAAATATACAATCGCACAAGCATCAGAACCAGTAGATGCAGAAGGCAGATTCGTAAACAAAATGGTAAAAGTAAGACGTAGATCTGAAATTACAGAGGTTAAGGCAAGCGAAGTAGACTATGTAGATGTTTCACCAAAACAATTAGTTTCTGTTGCTGCTGCCATGATACCTTTCTTGGAGCACGATGATGTTAAGCGTTCTCTAATGGGATCTAACATGCAACGTCAAGCAGTTCCACTTTTAATACCAGAGTCTCCAATAGTTGGAACAGGTATGGAATACAAAGCTGCACGTGATTCTGAAACAACAGTAACTGCTAAAAATGAAGGTATTGTTGAAAAGGTTACAGCTGACGAAGTACAAGTAAGAAATAAGAAAAATGAGATAGACCATTACAGACTACGTAAATTCAAGAGAACAAATGGTGGTACATGTATTAACCAAAGACCAGTTGTTCAAAAGGGTGAAGTAGTTAAAGCTGGAGACATCCTAGCAGATGGACCAGCTACAAAGAATGGTGAAATGGCATTAGGAAGAAACGTAATTATAGCATTCTCTACATGGGAAGGTTACAACTACGAGGACGCCGTATTAATAAGCGAAAGACTTGTTAAAGAAGATGTGTACACATCAATCCACATAGAAGAATATGATTGTGAATGTCGTGATACAAAATTAGGTCCAGAGGAAATTACAAGAGATATTCCAAATGTTGGTGACGACGTATTAAAAGACCTTGATGAAAACGGTATTATAAGAATAGGTGCAGAAGTAAGACCTGGAGATATATTAGTTGGTAAAGTTACTCCAAAGGGAGAAACAGAGCTAACAGCAGAAGAAAGATTACTTCGTGCAATATTTGGTGAAAAATCTAGAGAAGTTAGAGATACATCACTTCGTGTACCACACGGAGAAGCTGGAACAATAGTAGATATTAAGATATTTACTAGAGAAAATTCAGAAGAGTTAGCTCCTGGAGTAAACCAAGTAATTAGATGCTATATAGCAACAAAGAGAAAAATATCAGTTGGTGATAAAATGGCTGGACGTCATGGTAACAAAGGTGTTATTTCAAGAATATTACCAGAAGAAGATTTACCATTCTTACCAGATGGTACACCAGTAGATATAGTTCTTAACCCAATGGGTATACCTTCTCGTATGAACCTAGGACAGGTTCTTGAAGTTCACTTAGGTATGGCTGCTCGTGCATTAGGCTGGAAAGTCGCAACACCAGTATTTGATGGTGCAAAAGACTATGAAATTGAAGACTTGCTAGAAGAAGCAGGACTACGTCGTGATGGAAAAACAATTCTATACGATGGAAGAACTGGAGAGCAATTCATTAAACCAATTACAGTTGGTGTTATGTATATGATGAAACTACACCACTTAGTTGATGATAAGATACATGCTCGTTCAACAGGACCTTACTCATTAGTTACACAACAACCTTTAGGTGGTAAAGCACAATTCGGTGGACAACGTTTCGGAGAAATGGAAGTTTGGGCATTAGAGGCATATGGTGCTGCATACTCACTACAAGAAATGTTAACTGTTAAATCAGATGATGTTGTAGGACGTGTTAAAACATATGAAGCTATTGTCAAAGGGGAAAACATTCCAGAGCCAGGCGTTCCAGAAGGATTCAAAGTTCTTGTAAAAGAATTAGAAGCTTTAGGCTTAGACATAAGATTGTATACACATGATAACAAGGAAGTTGAGCTTAAAGAAGATATAGACGATTCTACAAGCTTTAGTAATATAGAAAATAAATCTCTACATGAAGAAAATGTTGTAGATGAAAATGAATTATCAGATGGATACACAGAAGAATCATCAGATGACGAAGATTCTGAAGATGACAAATTATTTGATGACCTAGATGATGAAAACGATGACATCATACTAGATGATGATTCAAGCATCTTAGAAGATGAAGATTTTAATGATGACGATGAGTAAAACTAAATAGGTACTTTTAATTCCAAGGGGGAAAAAATAGTGGATGAATTAGAAAATTTTGATAAAATGAAAATTGGCATAGCATCTGATGAGAAAATAAGAGAATGGTCACATGGAGAAGTTAAAAAACCAGAGACTATCAATTATAGAACATTAAAACCAGAAAAAGATGGTCTATTCTGTGAAAGAATATTTGGACCAACAAAAGACTGGGAGTGCCATTGTGGTAAGTACAAAAGAGTAAGATATAAGGGAATAGTTTGCGATAGATGTGGCGTTGAAGTTACAAAATCTAAAGTAAGAAGAGAGAGAATGGGGCACATAGAGCTTGCTGCCCCAGTAGCTCATATCTGGTATTTCAAAGGAATACCAAGCAGAATAGCTTTAATGTTAGATGTTTCACCTAAAGCCTTAGAGAAAGTTATATATTTTGCATCATATATAGTAACTGATAAAGGTACATCAACATTAACAAAAGGACAAATACTTTCTGAGAAAGAATTTGTAGAGGCTCAAGAAAAATTTGGTAGAGACTCATTCAAAGCAGAAATGGGTGCAGAACCAATAAGAAAATTACTATCAGAAATTGATGTTGATAAATTATCAGAGAAATTAAAGAAAGAACTTGAAAAGGCTAGCGAACAAAAAAGAGCCAAATTGGTAAAAAGATTAGATACAGTTGAATCGTTCAAACTTTCAAACAATAGACCAGAATGGATGATAATGCAAGTTGTACCAGTTATACCACCAGATTTAAGACCAATGGTTCAATTAGACGGTGGAAGATTTGCAACATCAGACTTAAACGATTTATATAGAAGAGTTATAAACAGAAATAACAGATTAAAGAGATTACTAGAACTCGGAGCTCCAGAAATAATCGTTAGAAACGAAAAGAGAATGCTTCAAGAATCAGTAGATGCTTTAATAGATAATGGAAGACGTGGAAGACCTGTTACAGGTGCTGGAAACAGACCACTTAAATCATTATCAGACATGTTAAAAGGTAAACAAGGTAGATTCAGACAAAACTTACTAGGAAAACGTGTTGACTATTCAGGACGTTCAGTTATAGTTGTTGGACCAGAACTTAAAATTTACCAATGTGGTGTTCCAAAAGAAATGGCAGTAGAATTATTCAAACCATTTGTAATGAAAGAACTAGTTAGCCGTGGAATAGCACACAACATAAAAAATGCTAAGAGAATGGTAGAAAGATTACGTCCAGAAGTTTGGGATATATTAGAGGATGTTATTAAAGACCACCCAGTATTATTAAACCGTGCTCCTACATTACACAGGCTTGGTATTCAAGCATTCGAGCCAGTACTTGTTGAAGGTAGAGCAATAAAACTTCACCCATTAGTTTGTACAGCGTTCAATGCTGACTTCGATGGTGACCAGATGGCTATTCACTTACCATTATCACCAGAAGCACAAGCAGAAGCAAGATACTTAATGCTTTCAGAAAACAACTTGTTAAAACCACAAGATGGTAAGCCGGTAACAACTCCTACACAGGATATGATTCTAGGAAGTTACTTCTTAACAATGGATGTTGATGGAGAAAAAGGCGAAGGAACATACTTCTCATCTCCAGAAGAAGCAATAATGTCACTTGCAAACAACGATGTAACAATGCACTCTAAGATTTTCGTAAGAAGAACTAAGATTGTAGACGGTGTAGAAAAACATGCAAAAGTTGCTACAACACCAGGTAAGATAATATTCAATAGAGGAATTCCTCAAGATTTAGGATTTATTGATAGAAGTAAGCCAGAAAACGAATTTGAATATGAAATAAATGGCGTAGTATCAAAGAAAAACCTAGGAAAGATTATAGGAAAATGTATTTCTGTACATGGTCTAAGCAGAACAGCAGAATTACTAGACTATATTAAATCTACAGGTTACAAATATTCTACATTAGGTGCTGTAACAGTATCTATAGATGATGTTAAGGTACCACCACAGAAAAAGGAAATAATTGCAAAAGCTCAAGCAGATGTTGATAACATATTAAAACAATATGGACGTGGATTAATTACAGATGATGAGAGATACAGCGAAGTAATTAAGATTTGGGAAAAAGCTACTGATGATGTTAAAAACGCAATGAGAGACAACTTCAGTAAAGAAAACCCAATGTTCATGATGTCAGACTCTGGAGCCAGAGGTAACTTAGACCAGTTAAAGCAAATTGCTGGTATGCGTGGACTTATGGCTAGTACAACTGGTAAAACAGTTGAAATCCCAATCAAATCATCATTCAGAGAGGGACTTGACGCATTAGAGTACTTCATTTCTGCACACGGTGCTCGTAAAGGACTTTCAGATACAGCTTTAAGAACAGCAGACTCTGGATACTTAACAAGAAGATTGGTTGATGTATCACAAGACATAATCGTAAGAGAAGATGATTGTGGTTCAACAGATGGACTTGAAGTATATGATATAAAAGATGGAAACCAAGTAATCGAAAAAATGCAAGAAAGATTATTAGGTAGATATCCATTAGACGATATCAAGAATCCAACTACTGGAGAAATAATAGTAGACAAAAATACTCTAATTACAGAAGAATTAGCAGATAAGATAGTAGATGCAGGAATTACACATGTTAAAGTACGTAGTGTATTCGGATGTAGAACAGAACACGGAGTTTGTGCTAAGTGCTATGGTATGGGATTGGCATCTAGAAAAGAAGTTGATATAGGAGACACAGTTGGTATAATCGCAGCTCAATCAATTGGTGAGCCTGGTACACAGCTTACAATGCGTACTATTCACTCTGGTGGTGTTGCCGGTGTTGCCGACATTACACAAGGTCTTCCTAGAGTTGAGGAGCTTTTCGAAGCTCGTAAACCAAAGGGTGTTGCTATAATTACAGAAATCGCTGGAAAAGTTTCTATAAGAGACGAAAAGAAGAGAAAAGAAGTAACAGTAACATCAAACGACGATAGCAGAACATACTTAATACCTTTCGGATCTAAACTAAAAGTTAGAGAAGGAGATGTTCTAGAAGCCGGAGACCAAATAACAGAAGGTTCTAAAAACCCAGCAGAAGTACTTGCAATTAGTGGACCACAAGGTGTATTTGAATACATCATTGCCGAAGTTCAAAAGGTTTATAGAAACCAAGGTGTTGATATCAACGACAAACACATCGAACTTATTGCAAGACAAATGTTAAAGAAAGTTAGAGTTGAAGACAACGGAGATACAGACATGTTTGCAGGTTCTTTAGTAGACATGTATGAATTCGAAGACAAGAACAAGTTAGCCGAAGAGCAAGGATTAAGACCTGCAACAGGTAAACGTGTATTACTTGGAATAACAAAAGCTTCACTTGCAACAGATAGTTTCTTATCTGCAGCATCATTCCAAGAGACAACAAGAGTATTAACAGAAGCTGCAATAAAAGGCAAAACAGACGAATTAATAGGATTAAAAGAAAATGTTATCATTGGTAAGTTAATCCCAGCCGGAACTGGTATGAAGAGATACAAGAAAATAAGAATAAACACAGAAGAACCAGAAAACACAGAAGTATCAGTAGCACCAGACGGAGAAAAAATGCCAGAAGATACAGAGGCAGATGCTGTAGAAGATGTTGTTGACGATACAGATGATGTAGAAAATACAACAGAAAATGAAGAATAATATTTTAGAAGAAGGACGTCGCTCAATGGGGACGCCCTTTTTTGGGCGAAAAAATTAGTTAGAAAAATAAAAAATCACTATATGAAGTTAGAGGCAGAGGTTCAAAAAGAAACACGATTGCCACTAACATCAGATTATGTTTTTAAAAGAATATTTGCAAGAGAGGAAAATAATTGTAAGCGCTCAATTGAAAAATAGCAGAGATTGTAGAATTAAGCACTGAGAAAGTAAAAAAGATTATAGGCTAAATTAATTTGAACTGTTATTAAATCATGCCATTATGAATATATTAAAAATAATTAATATTTTCATAGGAGATTTTTATGTTTGTAATTAATAAAAAAAGAATAATATTTTTAACACTTGCAATATTTTTGCCTATTGGTATGTTTGTGCTTCAAACAGCAAGTAACATAAATACAAACAAAACTGTTGCAACAATGGCTACTCCTGTAAGTAGTAAAACTATAATTGTAGATGCAGGCCATGGTGGCGAAGATGGCGGAGCCGTGAGCGATAATGGTGTTAGTGAAGCAGAAATTAATTTAAAAATTGGACTGAAATTACAGCAATTATTAGAACAAAGTGGCTCTAATGTTGTACTTACAAGGTCGGACAATAATGCGATTTATGATATAGATAAGAAAACTTTAAGAGAAAAGAAAAATTCAGACATAAGAAACAGAGTTAGAATTGGAAACAATTCATCAGCAGATATATTTGTTAGCATACATTTAAACAAAATACCAGAAAATCAATATTATGGCTGGCAAACTTTTTTAAAGATGGTAATGAAGATGGAAAGAGACTAGCCAATTGTATACAGAACAATCTAAATGAAACAATACAAAAGGAAAATAAGAGAACGCCACTAAAAATTAACAACGTGTATATCATAAAACATGTAGAAATACCAACTGTTATTGTAGAATGTGGTTTTTTATCAAATCCTGAAGAGGAAAAACAATTACAACAGGAAGAATACCAAACTAAGCTTGCATGGGGGATATATAATGGAATAATGGAGTATTTTTAGGTTATAAAAACATTATGAGATTTTGTCTATAATCAGTACTTGAAAAAATGTGAGTCATATTTAATATAAAATCTGCAGAAAAGTGTTGAAAAATTTTATCTTGTATGGTATTCTCAATTTAGAAAATAAATGAAGGGAGGACTTTAATATGTATGATTCTACATATGCTGATATGACAACATTTGCTTCAGCAGCTACTCTTGCATCTTTAATAAGTACATATAGCATGATTTTTGTAGCTTTTTATGTACTTATAATTGTTGCACAATGGAAAATATTTGTTAAAGCTGGTCAAGAAGGATGGAAGGCATTAATTCCAATATATAATGTAGTTGTTCTATACAAAATAATAGGACTTTCACCATGGTTATTGTTATTATATTTATTATCAGCTATACCAGTTATTGGCTGGATTATAACACTTGCTTTATCAATAGTTTCTATGGTAAAACTAGGCAAGGCATTTAATCAATCAACAGCATTTATATTTGGACTTTTACTATTAAGCCCAATATTCCAAATGATACTTGGATTTGGAAAAGCTGAATATGTTGGAAATCAAACTTCTAACACACAGAACTAGGCAATGATTAAATAACAAACAAATAAGAACGTAATAAACGTATAAGTTATCCACTTTTTGGAGAAAATATGTGTAAAACATATTCCAAGGAGTGGATTTTTTTGAAGGAAAAAAAGAAATTAAATATTAAAGGAACCGTTTTAGATAGATACCAATTGGAGCAATATTTAGAAAAAATTGCTTCTGACCATATTTTAACCGAAAAATCGGCGAAGGATACGTATCCAATTCCAAGACTTAAAGAAAATTTTTTTGTTATTAAAGAAATTTATAAATTATTGAATGAACAAATAAAGCAGGGAATACCAATACACCCAGCAGGAGAGTGGATTCTAGATAATTTATATGTAATAGAAGAGATTGTAAAAAATATAAGCAAAGAGTTAACGTTAAAGAAATATACAGACTTTCTGGGACTTGCAAATGGCAGGTTCAAGGGCTTTGCACGTGTTTATGTGCTTGCAACAGAAATCGTAGCTTATACTGATGGTAAGATAAATTCAGAAAATTTAGAATATATGTTACAAGCATATCAAACTAAAAAAACTCTAAGCATGAATGAAATCTGGAATATTGGATTGTTTATTCAGATTGCATTAATAGAAAATATAAGAGAAATTTGTGAAACAATTTACATGTCTCAAATGCAAAAGAGCAGAGTAGAAGAGATTATATGCAAGTATTTTGGAGAGGAAAAGAAAAAAAGCAGAACTGTAATATTACCAAAAATTATGCTTATAGAGAATGGGCAAGTAAAAAATGCGTTCATAGAGTATATGTCATATAGACTAAAAAAGATGGGAAGCAAGGCATATGCATATCTAAATATTTTGGAAGACGAAGTTGCAAAAACAGGCAGTGATATCTACGAGGTTGTAAAAAAAGAGCATTTTGATATTGCAGTAAAGAAAGTATCTGTTGGAAATTGTATATTGACTCTTAAGGCAATTTCGAGAATTAATTTCTTGGAAATATTCGAAAAGATAAATAGGGTAGAGGATATTCTAAAACAAGACCCAGCAAAGCAATATGAGAAAATGGATAGTACTACTAAAAGCTATTACAGAAATGCAATACAGGAGATTTCTAAAAAGACTAAAATTTCAGAAATTTATATTGCAAAAAAGTGCTTGGAGTTAAGTTTGCAGGCTAGTGAGAAACCAGAAGCAAACGAAAAGAGCATGCATATTGGGTTTTACTTAATTTCTGATGGAAAAGAAACTTTATTGAATAGCCTGCTAGAAAAGAAGATTACACTAAAATCAAATGAAGAAAAGTCGAAAATCTATATAGAAACAGTATGGGGAGTTTCTTTGCTGTTGACACTTATTTTGAGCATTAATTTTTATTATATGTTATGGTACCAGAGCTTTGGAGACGTTGCTCGTAAGTTTATAGGAAAAATTCCAATATTAGTTAAAGTATTACTTTCAATAATTCTAGCGTTGGTTTCAATATTGCCAATAGAAAATATTGTTTCTAAGATTATTCAATATGTGCTAAGTAAAGTGATAAAACCAAAGCTTATTCCGAAAATTGATTTTCAAAACGGAATTCCAGAGAATTGCAGCACAATGGTGGTAATTCCTACGATAGTAAAGAGCAAAGAAAAAGTTAAAGAATTAATGAAAAAATTAGAGGTTTATTATATTGCAAACAAGAGCAAAAATTTGTACTTTACTTTGCTGGGAGACTGTAGTTCTGGAAACAAGGAAATAGAAGAGTTTGATGAAGAAGTTATAAGAGAAGGAATAGAGCAATCAAAAAGGCTAAACGAAAAATATGGTAACATTTTCAATTTTGTATATAGAAAAAGAATTTGGAATTCTAATGAAGAGTGTTACATGGGATGGGAACGAAAAAGAGGCTTATTAAACCAATTAAATGAATATTTGCTTGGGAATATTGCAAATCCTTTTAGGGCTAATACAATAGATATCTCACAAATGAACAAAGTAAAATACATTATAACCTTGGACTCAGATACTGATTTAACATTGAAATCTGGATTAGAGCTTGTTGGAGCAATGGCTCATATTTTAAATAAACCAGAAGTAAACGAGAGAGGAGATTTAGTAATTTCAGGGCATGCACTAATGCAACCACGTGTTGGAGTTGGACTAGTAGAGAGCAGAAAGAGCATATTTACTCAAGTATATGCAGGCGAAGGCGGGACAGATTCATATACAAATGTAATTTCAAATTTGTATCAAGACAATTTTGATGAAGGAATTTTTACTGGAAAAGGAATTTACGATTTATCTATATTTTCGAAAGTGCTTGCAAACGAGATTAAAGAAAACACGGTTTTGAGCCACGACTTATTAGAAGGAAGCTATTTAAGATGCGCACTAACATCAGACATAATGCTCATGGATGGCTATCCATCAAGCTATATAAGTTTTAGAACGAGGCTATATAGATGGATTAGAGGTGACTATCAAATATTACCATGGCTTGGAAAAACCATAGAAAATAAAAAAGGCGAGATAAAACAAAATCCATTAAAATTGCTTAGTAAATATAAAATATTTAGCAATATAGTAAGAAGTAAACAAGAAAGTAGTGTACTAGCAATGCTAGTATTTTCGGCGGTTATAGCAACTGTATTAAAAATAAACATGTGTGGAATAATTGTGCTTGCACTGATATCTTCTCTAATTCCAACTATACTAGATATTATAAATGGAATCATTAGTAAAAAAGATGGAAACATTAAGACTAAAAGGTTTGTGAAAACAATAGATGGTTTAAAGGCTAGTGTCTATAGAGGAATTTTAGATATTGGGTTAATTCCAGACAAGGCATGGATAACCACAAAGGCAGAAACCAAAACAATATACAGAATGGCGAAAAGCAAGAAACATCTCTTAGAGTGGATTACATCAGAAGAAGCTGAACGAACGGCTAAAACAGATGTATTTTCATATTACAAGAATATGAGTGCAAACACTCTGTTTGGAATATTAGGAATTGCTGTTGCAATATTAGTACAAAGCTTAAATGTTGGCATTGCAAATTTTGCACTAATAATAGGTTTGTATTGGCTTTTAACTCCAGCTTTAATGTGTAAAATTAGCAAGGCAAATAAAGAAATAAAAGCTGTAGAAAAAATAGATGAAAGCGAAAAAAAATACTTGCAAGAAGTTGCATATAGAACCTGGCTATATTTTAAGGAAAACCTAACACAAAAATCGAACTTCTTGCCACCAGACAATTATCAAGAAGATAGAAAACCAAAAGTGGTAATGAGAACATCTTCAACCAATATCGGGCTTGCACTGCTTGCTGTAATGGCTTCATATGACTTAAAGTTTGAAAATTTAGAGGACACACTAAATTTATTATATAAAATGCTAGAAACAATTAGCGGACTCACAAAATGGAATGGACATTTGTACAACTGGTACAATATAGAAACATTAGAGCCACTAATTCCAAAGTATGTTTCGTCTGTTGATAGTGGAAATTTTGTAGGATATTTGTATGTTTTAAAGCAGTTTTTAATAGAAAAAAGAGAGAATAAGAATGATGAAATATATCAGAATTTAAGTAGTGAAGAAAAAGAACAAAATGTACCAACAACACTTGAGGTGCTAAATAAGATAGATTTCATGATTAATGTTACAGACTCGCTCATAAATAACACAGATTTTTCAAAATTGTATGATAGTGAGAATAGGCTATTTTCGATAGGTTTCAATGTAGAAGAAAATAAACTAACAGACTCATATTACGACTTACTTGCATCTGAGGCAAGACAGACAAGTTTAGTTGCTATTGCTAAAAAAGATATTACTGAGAAGCATTGGTATAATTTAAGCAGAACTCTTACGACTCTAAATAATTACAAAGGGCTTATCTCATGGTCTGGAACTTCGTTTGAGTATTTGATGCCTACAATAAACATCGAGCAATACCCGGGTAGTATTTTAGATGAGTCTTGTAAATTTATGATAATGAGTCAGCTGGAATACGCAAGAAAATTGGGAATTCCATGGGGAATTTCTGAGGCTGCCTTTAATCTAAAAGACTTAAATAATAATTATCAATACAAGGCATTTGGAATACCTTGGCTAGGGCTAAAGAGAGGACTTTCAGACGAGATTGTAACATCCTCATATGGTTCGATTTTAGCTATTGATGAAGAACCAAAATTAGTAATAGAAAACCTAAAAAACCTAAGTGAAAAGGGAATGTACAATAGGTATGGCTTTTATGAGTCGATAGATTTTACACCCGGCAGGACGAAAAACGGCTATACGCCTGTAAAAACGTATATGGCACATCATCAAGGATTAATTTTGCTTTCAATAGACAATTTATTAAACAATGGTGTAATAAGAAAGAGGTTTAAACAAAATCCGGAAATTGAGGCTGTTGATATTTTACTGCAAGAAAAAATGCCAGAAAATATGATAACTACAAAAGAAGAAAAAGAGAAAATTGAGAAGATAAAATATGTAGATTACGAAGATTACACTCAGAGAAAATACAGTAAAATAAACGAAAATTTGAATGTTTCTAATGTTATTGCAAACGACAACTATACAATCGTGCTTGACCAATATGGCAATGGTTATAGTAAATATGGAGATTTGCAGGTTAATAGATATAAGGAAACTGACGAGGCAGAGCAGGGAATAAAATTTTATATTAAGAATATACGTAATAAAAACATTTGGACGAATACGTATTCAAAAAATCTGCGAATACCTGATAAATACGATATAATTTTCTCGCCTGAGGCTAACAAAATAGTAAGAAATGATGAAAATATTCGAACTGTTACAAAAATAATAGTAGATACAGATGACCCAGTCGAAATAAGAAGGCTGGAGCTGAAAAACAATGGTGTATCTGAAGAAGTATTGGAAATAACGGCACTTTTAGAACCAGTATTATCAAATGCAATGCAGGACTTTGCACACAAGGCCTTCAATAATTTATTTGTTTCGTTTGAGTATATAGACTCAATAAACACAATAGTCGTTAAGAGAAAAGCACACACTAACGGTGAAAAAGATGCATATATGGCAGTAAATCTATTTAGCCAGTCGAATGAATTGGGAGACGTAGAATTCGAGATTGACAAAGAAAAATTATGGGGCAGATGTAATTATAGAATTCCACGTGAAGTAGAAAATTCGATACCATTTAGCAAGAAGATTGGTTACACCACAGACCCAATAATTGCATTAAAGAAAACTGTCGATATAAAACCAGAAGAAACAGCAATATTTGACCTAATAATTTCGGTTGGATATGATAAAGAGCAAGTAATAAAAAACATGGCAAAATTTATGAATAATGAAAATACAAAACGTACCTTCGAACTACTAAAAGCAAAGAGTGAGGCGGAGAATAGATATCTAGGCATAAAGGGCAAAGACATAGAAGTATATCAGAAGATGCTTTCATATTTGCTGTTTACGCCAAAAGTTTCTATAAAAGCTTCGTATGATAGACTGTGCCCAGTATCTGAACTGTGGAAATATGGAATATCTGGAGACTTGCCAATATTAATGGTAAAAATAAAAGACATAAACGATATTGATATAATTCAAGAAGTTTTAAGTGCTTATGAATTCTTCAGGGTAAAGAATATCAAAGTGGATTTAGTAATATTAAATGAGGAAAAGGAGTCGTACGAGAACTATGTAAAAGACGCTATACAAAGGGCTATTTTTAATAGAAACTTAGCGTACTTGCTTAATATTCCAGCTGGAATTTTCTGCTTGGAAAATATAGAGAAGAAAGACAAAAAATTGCTAGAAGAACGTGCAAACTTAGTAATAAATGCTTATTACAGTTCTCTAGCACTTCAAATGGAAGATATAGAAAGCAAGATGCTAGACAATGTTAAAGAAACCGTGTTTGATGCAAAACAAAACAAATTTATAGAAGTAAATGAAGAGAAAGAAAACTTTATGGAAGAAGCTTCTTTAAAATATTTTAACGAATATGGCGGATTTTCTAAAGATGGCAAGGAATATTTGATTTGTGTTAATAAAACCCGTAAGCTACCGACGGTATGGAGCCATGTTTTAGCCAATAAAACCTTTGGAACATTAACAACAGAGAATATGGGAGGATATACTTGGTACAAGAACAGTAGACTAAACAGAATTACAGCATGGTCAAACGATCAAGTGCTAGACACTCCATCAGAAGTAATATATGCAAAAGACATGGATACAGGCAGAAAGTGGTCTCTGGGATTTAATCCTATGCCAGATAATAACGATTATTTTGTAGTGTATGGATTTGGCTATGCAAAATATATTCACAGTTCTTCGAGAATAAGGCAGACTGTTGATATGTTCGTGCCAGAAAGCGACAATATTAAGGTAAATTTAATAACCTTAGAAAACAAAAATCCTCAACGTAAAAACTTAAAATTAATTTATTATATAAAGCCCGTTCTAGGTGAGGACGAGATAAAAAGCAATGGATTTCTACAGTTAGAAATGAATAATGCGTCAAACATTATGCTAGTAAAAAATCTATCAGATGAAAAAAACAACAATCAAGTTTTTATCGGGTGCAGTGAAAAAATAAGCTCATACACCGGAAGTAAAACATCGTTCTTAAAAAATTCGACACTAGAAAATCCAGTTGGACTAGATGAACTTGCTCTAAACAGAGAAAATTCATTTGGAGAGGATGGAATAGTTGCAATTCAAATAAATGTAACAATAGAAGCATATTCAACAAAGGAAATAGTATTTACTTTGGGAGATGCGTCAAACAAAGAAGAATATCAAGACTTGGCATATAAGTATTCAAATGTAAATAACTGCAAAAATGAATATATAAATATAAGAAGACATTGGGAACAGCTAGTAAACAAATTGCAAATAAACACACCAATGGAATCTACAAATATATTGCTAAATGGTTGGCTAATATACCAAACAATAAGCTCTAGAATGTATGGCAAGACTGGGTTCTATCAATCTGGTGGTGCATATGGTTTTAGAGACCAACTACAAGATTGTATGCTTATAAAATATGTAGAACCAGACATCGCAAGAGAACAAATATTACGAAATTGCAGACATCAATTTATTGAAGGAGATGTTGAACACTGGTGGCACGAAGAAACTGATAAGGGAATACGAACCAGAATCTCTGATGACTTGTTGTGGCTTCCATACGTAGTCGCAGACTACATTTCCTATACAGGAGATTATGAAATTTTAGAAGAAAACCCGTCGTACAAAGACGGACTGCAATTATCCGAAAACGAAAATGAAAGGTATGATTTATACAAAGACTCAGACTTTAAAGAAAGTGTATACAAACACTGCATAAGAGCAATAGAAAAGGCAATTGGAATAGAAGATAATGAAGTTGAAAAAATAAAAGTAGGAAAATATGAACAAGATGCAGAACAGAATAAAGGAGAAACGGACAATCTTGGAAAAGAAGGATTAAATCAAACTGGAATAGGAAATTTTGGAGAACATGGTCTGCCAAAAATCGGAACAGGAGACTGGAACGATGGAATGAGCAATGTCGGAGCAAAAGGAAAAGGAGAGAGTGTATGGCTTGGTTTTTTCATGTATGCTGTGTTAAAAGAATTTATTCCTATTTGTGAAAGAATGGGAAATTTCGAGAAGAAAGAAAAATATCAGTTTATAATGGAAGAGCTAAAAAGAGCATTAAATAACAATGCATGGGATGGTAGATGGTATAAAAGAGCCTTTACAGATGATGGAGATGCACTCGGAAGTTTGCAAAACGAAGAATGCAAAATAGATAGCATATCACAAAGTTGGGCAACAATTTCTGGAGCAGGCAATAATGACAAAAAATATATAGCAATGGAAAGCCTAGAAAACCATTTGGTAGATAAAGAAATAGGAATAATAAAATTGTTAGACCCACCATTCGAAAAAAGCAAGTTAGAACCTGGATATATAAAGGCATATTTGCCGGGAACAAGAGAAAATGGAGGACAATACACTCATGCTGCAACTTGGACAATAATTGCTCAAACCATGCTGAACTTAAATGACAAAGCATATGAAAACTTTAGAATGATAAATCCAATAGAACATGCTCGTACCAAAGACGAAAGTAGCAAATACAAAGTAGAACCATATGTAATAGCAGCAGACGTGTATGGACAAGGAAACCTAGCTGGCCGTGGAGGCTGGACTTGGTATACAGGCTCGAGTAGTTGGATGTATATAGCAGGAATAAAATATATTTTAGGATTAAATATAGAAAACGGCTATCTAAAAATAGAACCACACATACCACAAAATTGGGACAATTACGAAATAAAATATAAATACAAAAACAGCGTATTAAATATAAAAGTAGCACGTGGAAACATTATTTTAGGTCTAAATAAAAACAGTGGAAAAACAGGAGAAGATGCTACAAACATTACAAGCATAAGCAATACCACCATTGTAAAACAAATGATATGTAATGGAGAAGAAATACCAGAAAAACAAATTAAAATAGGAGAAAACGGAGTATATAATATAGAAGTAATAATATAAATTTTCGCCCAATAGGGACGCCCCTTTTTGGGCGAAGATACATAATTATGAGTAAATCAATAGTCAAAATTGTTTATGAAACTTAAATGTAATAATCTAGTAATAATATTGAAAAAAAGCTTTGACATATATGCGAGGTAGAGTTATAATAAGGACAAAGATTTTGAACGAAAAGGGGAGCAGAAAAATACAATTTTGGATATGTGTAATATAAGAATAAGTTAAGTAAAATATACATTGACAAAATTAAGATTTTACACCTTGGAAAGGATAAACATATGGAAAAAAGATTAACATTAAACATTAGAGAAACAAAAGAGCAGGCAAGAAGAAGAGTTTATAAAAGTAAACAATTACAAAAAAAGTTATCATTATACAAAAAATTAGGCCTTGGAGCTGCAACAGTTAGCTTGGCAGCAGGAATAATTGGTGGGCCAATAATTTCAAATATGGCTAAAAATATTAGAAATACAAATGATACGAAAGCTGCAATACAAATGGTTGCAGATTCAGAGGAATATTTGGCTAGTATTAAAGCAAATCCAATGATGAGTAAGGTTGTATCTTTAGAAGATGTTGACAGATTAGAAGAATTAGCAAATGCGATAGATACATATAGTAAATATAAAAATAAGGTAGAGCCAACATTTAATGAACAAGAAGCTTATTTAGAAGCATGCAATACAATTGGTAATGCAAAACAATTGGTAACAGATAATTATAACGCGATAATTAAGAAGAAAATTGCAGAAGCATATGGTATAAAAGATCCAAGTGATGTAAATAGAATACAAGTATATTGTGATGAGGTTTTTGATGGTAGCGAGGTTAGCAAAGTTACAGAAATAAAATTACCAACAGGCCAAGAACTAAAGAGTGCTACATCTTTGTTCCATAATGGAAGCATAGATAAGAAATTTGTAAATGAAATTCAAAAATCAAATGAACTTGAAAAATATCATTTTTCAAAAGATGGCAAAATACCAACAGAAACATTAGATAAGATTATTGAGAATTTTGCAGATGCACAGGCATTTGACGCAAATTATAGACTTGTTGCTGAAAAAGATGGAGAAAAAATCAAAATGCAAGAAATAGAACGTTCAAAATCACAAGAAAGAGACGACAGATAAAACGAAAATAAAAAGAAGGAGTGTACTTCTATGAAAGAAGAATTAGATCCAAACAAAAAAACAATATTAGTTGTTGACGATGAAAAGCCAATAATAGACATTTTGGTATATAATTTAAAAAAAGAGGGGTATAACACATTAGAAGCCACTGATGGTGAGATGGGGATAAATGTAGCACTAGAAGCAAGACCAGATTTAATATTGTTAGATGTAATGCTTCCAAAAGTAGATGGATTAACTGTGTGCAATAAGGTAAAGCAAGTATATAATGTTCCAATATTAATGATTTCTGCAAGAGATGAAGAGGTAGACAAAATTGTAGGACTTGAATTAGGTGCAGATGACTATATTACAAAGCCTTTCAGTGTTAGAGAATTGATGGCAAGAGTAAAGGCAAACTTAAGAAAAAATGATGACGGAAGTGTTATCGATAAAGAAAAAAAGAAAGATACAAAAATTGTTGTTGGAGACTTAGAACTTGACCTAGAAAAGGTTGAAGTTAAAGTAAAAGGAGAAGTTAAACCACTTACACCGAAGGAATTTGAGTTAGTTAAATTTTTGGCTATGCAACCTGGAGTTCCTGTTACAAGGGAAGTTTTACTTGAAAAAGTATGGAACTATGAGTATTATGGAGACATAAGAACAGTAGATGTAACTGTTTGCAGAATTAGAGAAAAACTTGGAGACAGCACAAAAAATTCAAAAATTATTATTAATAAAAGAGGAATTGGATATTATCTAGCCTCTAAATAAAAGGAATTAATGATGAAAAAATTACAAAATAAAATATTATTGATATTCTTTATAATAGGAACAATTATAATAATTGGAATGGGAGCTTTTTTTGCTGGAATAATAGGTGAAAATCAAGAGTTTATAGGAGCTTCGGAATATGTAACTTCTCAAGATTTAATAAATATTACGGATGCTCAAATGAACCAAGCAAAAATACTAATATTAGGAACAATATTAGTATTTTCTTGCATTGTAATTGTTGTTGGAATATTTATTTCAGAGGCTATTGTAAAGCCACTAAATAAAATGATAATAAATGCTCAAAAACTAGCAAATGGTGAGAGTGTTGAACTTATAGAGTTAAACCCTAAGAAAAAAAGAAAAAAGAAAACAGAATTAGATTCTATTATAAATATAATTAGTGTTATGAATGTGGAAATGAACCAAAAGTTGAATGAAGTAAATAGGCAAAAGAGAGAAATTGAAGCTATTTTATTACATATGAATGATGGTATAGTTGCATTTGATGAAAAAGGAAATATTATGCATATAAATCCAGCTGCTAAGGCACTTTTGAATATAGATAAAGAGTCGAATTTTAATGAGATTTTTAATAGGCTTAATGCAAATATAAAAATGGATGCAATTTTGTACTTGGATAATACTGCTGAAGAGAAAATAGTAATTGGAGATAAAACTATAAACGTTTTCTTAGCATCATACAAAGATGAAAATGATTTATCATCTGGAATAATTGCTGTTATTCAAAATATTACAGAGCATGTTAAGCTAGATGATATGAGAAAAGAATTTGTTGCAGATGTATCTCATGAATTAAAAACACCTATCACATCGATAATTGGTTATGCAGACACATTACAAGACGGAGATTACGACAAAGAAACACAGCAAAGATTTTTATCTGTAATTTCGTCTGAAGGCAGAAGAATGGCAGATTTGGTAAGCGACTTACTAACACTCTCAAGATATGATACAAACAGAATGACCAGAGAGGTTACAACATTTGACTTAGGTGAGATAGCAAAAAAATGCCAAGAGAAACTAGCAATAGAAATAGAAAAGAAAAAACAAAATGTTGAATGTTACGTTACAGCCGATGTTCCACCAATAGAAGCAGACAAGAATGGAATAGAAAGAGTAATCTTAAACGTATTATCTAACGCTGTGAAATATACGCAAGAAGAAGGAATTATCAAAATTTATGTTGGTTTTGTATATAATGATGCCTACATAAAAGTAATAGACAATGGAATTGGAATTCCAAAAGAAGATTTAGCAAGAGTGTTCGAACGTTTCTACAGGGTAGATAAGGCTCGTTCAAGAGAAATGGGTGGAACAGGACTAGGTCTATCAATAGCAAAAGAGATAATAGAACAAAACAATGGAAGTATAGACATTAAGAGTGAATTGGGAAAAGGAACAGAAGTTGTTATTAGAATTCCGGCTGTAAAAAAGAGTTAAAAAAATTTAATTCTTTTTCAACTTAGATTTGTGATAAAAGAAAGGAAAGCAAAATGAACGAAAAAGTTAAAAATATATTAGAATGGATAGAATGCATAGTAATAGCAATTGTACTTGCATTGTTAATAAGATATTATGTTGGAACTCCAACAGTAGTTCAAATGGATTCAATGTACCCTACATTAAAGCAAGGGGAAAGGTTAGTACTAAACAGAATACCAAGAACAAGAAAGCAACTTCCTAAAAGAGGAGATATAATAACATTTGAACAACCAAGTGTTACATATATTGGAGAGGATAAAGTAGATTTAAATAATCCAGTAGCAATATATGATAAAGTGCCAACAAATATATTTTCTAAGTTCGCTTATTATGTGTTAGAATGGGGAAAGACGAGCTATATAAAAAGAGTTATAGGCTTGCCAGGTGAGCATGTACAAATAATGGACGGAAAAGTATATATTAATGGTGAAGAACTAGACGAATCTGCTTATTTAAATTCAAATGTAAAAACTGAAGCTTATGGTGGAATGTTTACAGATATAATAGTTCCAGAAGGTTGTGTATTTGCAATGGGAGATAACAGAAGCGTTTCTGCAGATTGTAGAAGATTTGGATGTATTCCATTAAAAAAAATAGAGGGAAAAGTAACAATAAGATTTTGGCCATTAAATAAATTTGGAACAATAAAGAAGGCTGAATAGATATAATCAATAAAGAAAGAATTAAAACCAATTAATGTTTGTTTATTATTGCGACTAATAGAAAAAATATATTAAACCAATTAATAATTGAGATTAGGAGATAAAAACTTGAGCTTTGAAAATATTATTGGAAATAAGAAAATAAAATCAGAATTTATAGAGACCATAAAAAATAATACATTGTCACATAGTTATTTATTTGTTGGACAAGAGGGAATTGGGAAAAAGTTATTTGCAAAAGAACTTGCAAAAATGGCTTTATGTTTAAGCAATGCAAATGGTTTTAAGAAGACTGTCTCAGATCAAGAAGAAAATGTAATTAATAATGATAATACTAATGTAATTGGAAACGACAATTGTAGCTCATGTGTAAAATTTGATTCGAGCAATAATCCAGACTTTGTTTTGATAGAGCCAGATGGAAATTCTATAAAAATAGCGCAAATAAGAGAAATGCAAGAAAATGTATATACAAAACCAATTGTGTCGAGAAAAAAAGTATTTATAATAAATGATAGTGACAAAATGACAGAAGAGGCTCAAAATAGCCTGTTAAAAACATTAGAAGAGCCACCTGAATACATAATAATAATTTTAATAACGGCAAATGAAAATAAGTTGTTAAACACAATAAAATCTAGATGTTTAAAAATTAGTTTTAATAATCTTGAGGAAAGTGACTTAATTTCGTACATAAACATCGAGCAAGGAATGCAAGTGCCAAGTGAAAATTTGCTAAAAATGTGCAATGGAAGCATTGGAAAGCTGATGAAGGTAAATGAAAATTTAGAAGAGTATAATGCAGTAGAAAGTACAACTAACAATTTTCTAAATGGGAAAATACCCAATGTAGTAAAAATGTTAAGCCAATTTGAAATACTATATAAATCAAAAGAGATTATAAACGATTTACTAGATTATATGATAGTAATAATTTATGAATATATCAACAAAAGTAAAGATTATAGAGCAAAATTTTTGAATTTAATAGCAATAATAGAAGACACCAAAAATAGAATAGTTTTGAATAATAATTATGATATGTGTATAGACAATTTATTATTGAAAATGTGGGAGGAGACGGTTGAAAAATAATTTAATTATTTTCAACTAAATTTAAGAAAGGGGACTATAGATGAGAACAATAGTTGGAGTTAGATTCAGAAAGCCTGGTAAAGTTTATTTTTTTGATCCAGGATACATACAATTAAACTTGAAGGATAAAGTTGTAGTTGAGACTACAATGGGAGAAGATGTAGGAGAAGTTGTAATAAATAAAAGGCAGATTCCAGACGATAAGGTTTCAACAGAATTAAAAAGAATAGTAAGACTTGCAAATAATAGAGATTTAAAAAAAGTAGAAGACAACAAAATAAAAGAGCAAAAAGCAATGAAGGTGTGCAAAGAAAAAATAAAAAAACACAAATTAGACATGAACTTAGTAGATGTAGAATATAAGTTTGACAATAGTAAAATAATATTCTATTTTACAGCTGATGGACGTGTAGATTTTAGAGAGCTTGTAAAAGATTTAGCAGCTATCTACAAAACAAGAATAGAGCTAAGACAAATAGGTGTTAGAGATGAAGTTAGAAAAATAGGTGGAAATGGTGTTTGTGGAAGAGAACTATGTTGTTGCTCATTCTTAAATAATTTCGACATGGTATCAATAAAAATGGCAAAAGAGCAAAGTGCTTCTCTAAATCCATCGAAAATATCTGGAAACTGTGGAAGACTAATGTGTTGTTTGAAATATGAGCAAGAAGTATATGAAGACAAAATAAAAAAATTGCCAAAAGTAGGCTCAATAGTAAAAACAGAAGATGGAGAAGGAACTGTTGTTACACAAGAGGTATTGAAAGAAGCAATAAAAGTACAATTTAGGAAAGACGACATCACAACATACAAAACATATCCAGCAAAAGACGTAAAAGTAATAAAAAATGCAAGCGTAAATGATAAAGACAGTATTGAAAATACAGTAGATAGCGAAGAAATGGCAAACCTAAAAGAATTGCAAAAATTAGAAGAACTAGAAAAAAGAGACAAAATAATAGAAAAAGAAGAAAATAAAAAGAGAAATAATTAAATTTTTACATAAACAAACCAGCCAGTAGAGGCGTTAAAATCTCTGCTGGCTGGTTTGGGGTTAAGAACATATTATTCTTCGGTTACTTCCACCTTCATAGCGACCCAAGGGGCTAAAACAGTACCGCATTTCGGACAAACTAAAAGTTCCATTTCCGGATACTGCTTAGAGTGAGGAACCAAGGAACCTTTAACAAAGATTTCTGTGAACTCTTCGTCACCTTCCAAGTAATCGTGTCTTATGATTTCTTTTCCATGAATAGGATTTAGATTTCGAACGGGCCTATGGGTATACCGCTTTTCTACGGACACTGTTTGAACTTCAATGTGCTGCTTTTCAGCAAACACATATCCGCAAGACGGACACTTCTGGGTAATGGTTCTTAACATATTTTCTGACCTCCTAAAATTATTTTTGAAAAGTCGAACATAATTCATGGCTCCGATATGAGCCAAAAGAACTAAAACTAATTATATCATTTTTTTGTGGGTATATCAATGGATTGAGAGCAAAACGTGGAGAATTGGTAATATTTCTTATTTATTAATAAAACTTTTATTTGACAAATTAATAAAAAACAAGCGAACAATTAAAAATTTAAAAAAATAAAAAATCTCCAGTATCTTTTGAAATTTTATAGATATTGGAGATTTTTTTCTTAATTAGTATATAAATTTTATTCCTCTTCTGGAGCACCAACAGGACATACTTGAGCGCATGTTCCACAGCTTATGCACATAGAAGGATCAATTTCATATTTGCTTCCTTTATCAGAAATGCAAGAAACAGGGCAGTTAGCTGCACAAGCTCCGCAAGCAATACATTTATCTGTAATTTTATATGCCATGAATTTCACCACCTTTTGAAAATGTATAATATATGTAAGAACAATTTCTATTTTTAAAATGAGACCGGAAGCTCGTCTTTGAGGAGTCCGAAGGAGCTCCGACCAAGAGCGACGTGTCGAAGATTAAAAATAAATTGTTCTTAATTAAGTATGTGCAAAATAAGAGTAACTATTCAGCAACTTTATTTGTCATCTCTTCTAAGTTTAACAATTCTTGCCACCTTTTGTCAACCTCTTTTTGAAATTCTTCTATCATCCATTCGTTTCCAGGTTTGAACATGTGCTTGAAACGTTTTTGTGGACGTAAGAATTCTTCTATTGGTAATTTTTTGGCTGGCTTGTATGTTATTTTATATACTCCGTTTACAACTTCATATAATGGCCAGTAGCAGGTGTCTATTGCAAGTTTGTTTATTTTCATTAAATCTTCTGTTGCATAACCCCATCCACGTGGACATGGAGCTAAAACATTTAAAAATGTTGCACCTTCTGTGTATATTGCTTTTTCAGCTTTTTCATATAAATCTTTGAAGTTTGCAAATGCTGCTGTTTGAGCAACATATGGCAAATGGTGTGCTACCATTATTTGTGTTAAATCTTTTCTAGATTGCATCTTTCCAGGAATAACAGTTCCAGCTGGAGATGTTGTTGTGTCTGCAAATTTTGGTGTTGCAGATGAACGTTGAATTCCAGTGTTCATGTATGCGCCGTTATCGTAGCAAACATATGTCATGTCGTGTCCTCTTTCCATTGCACCAGAAAGAGATTGAATTCCTATATCATAAGTTCCACCGTCTCCACCGAATGTTATGAACTTTGTTTTTTCTCCGTCTTTTTCTACTAATTTTCCTTGCTTTACTAAAGATTTATATGCAGCTTCTACACCAGAACATGTAGCAGATGCACACTCGAAAGCTGTATGTATGTAAGAATCTGTCCATGCAGTATATGGATAAATACATGTAGAAACTTCCATACATCCAGTTGCATTAGAAACAACTGCGTGGTCACCTTCGTGTAATGCTCTCATAATCATTCTTGCAACAGGAGGAGCACCACATCCGGCACACATTCTGTGTCCAGCAGTAAATCTTGATGGTTTAGTTGCCATTATTTCTTTTAAATTATATGCCATTGTTTATTTTCCTCCTTTACGTAATCCTAAATATCTATAAGGGTTTCCTAAATTTCCAGTCTTAATAATTTCTTGTAAATCCTCGAATACACTTACAATGTCTTTTGTAGTAGTATCTCTACCACCAATTCCATACATGTAGTCTACCATTGGAACATTTGCAACTTGATTTGCATACATTGCAGATGTTACGTCTGTAAATAGGGGAGCACCAGCAGCGTTTACACTGTCGTCTTTATCTAAAACTGCAACAGCCTTTAAGTGTGACAATGCTTTTGCAATTTCTTCTGCTGGGAAAGGTCTGTAAACACGTACCTTTAATAGACCAGCCTTAATTCCTTTTGCTCTTAAATCATCTACAACAGCCTTTGTTGTTCCTGCTGTAGAGTTCATACAAACTATTGCAATTTCTGCATCGTCTAATTTATATTCTTCAAAGAAGCTATACTTTCTTCCAGTCATTTTTTCGAATCTATCAGCAACTTCTAGAATAACCTTTTTTGCGTTTCTCATAGCTTCTGCTTGTTGATATTTATGCTCAAACAAGAATGCTTGTAAATCCATTGGACCCATTGCGACAGGCTCATCATGGTTTAATAAATAATGTTCTGGCTTATATGTACCAACAAATTCTTTAACTTTGTCATCTTCAATAAGTTCGATGTTTTCTATTGAATGAGATGTAATAAATCCATCTTGGCAAACCATTAAAGGAAGTAAAACATCTTTATTTTCGGCAATTTGATGAGCCATTATTAAATTATCATATGCCTCTTGGTTATTCTCAGAGAAAAGCATAATCCAACCAGCATCACGTACACCCATTGCATCAGAATGGTCATTGTGTATGTTTAAAGGACCAGAAACGGCTCTGTTTACCAAAGACATAACTATTGGAAGTCTTGAACCAGAAGCTATATAAAGCATTTCCCACATAAAAGACAATCCATTTGCAGATGTTGCCGTCATAGCTCTTGCCCCAGCGGCTTCCGCACCTATACAAGCACTCATAGCACTGTGCTCACTCTCAACTGCTACAAACTCTGTATCAACTTGTCCGTTACTAACAAATGTTGAAAAGTATTGTGGAATTTCCGTTGATGGGGTAATAGGGAAGGCTGCAACAACATCAGGGTTAATTTGTCTCATAGCTACTGCTGAAGCTTCATTTCCACTTAAACGTTCTCTTATACTCATACTATTTTCCAACTCCTTCCTTCATTTCTATTGCACCGAAAGGGCAAACTTTGCTACAAACTCCACATCCCTTGCAATAATTGTAATCGAAATCTTCTCTTTTACATTCTTTATTAACAGGAATAGAGTCATCTGGACAAACAGGGAAGCACAATCCACATTGTGTGCACTTTTCTGGAATCCATACTGGGTACATACTTCTCCAGTCACCTGTCTTAAATTCTCTAGCATTTCCAGCCTGATAAATAATTCCGCCTGGTGTTAATTCATCTACTGGTGTGTTTTTATCTATATGCATTTTTGACATTTTTTATCACAATCCTTTCTTATAATGAATAAATTCGATTGAAAAAATTAAATTTTAGTAAGAAAAATGAATTTTAAAAGCATGGAAACATATGTGATATGTAACCGTGTTTAAATGAAAATTGACTTAGCCAAAATTATATTTTTTAATCTTACTTCATTAATTAATTTTCTTAACCTCATTTAAAGCCATTTCCAAGGCTTTCATATTTCCTTCTATAACCTCAGGCTTCTTTGCAAATTTATGCTTGAATGAGCCTTTCATATCATTTAAAAAGTCTTTTTCATCCATAATATTTGCAACTTTAACAATAGCAGCAAGCATTGGAGTATTTGGAAAATATCTTCCTAAAGCCTCTTCAGAAACTTTCCTTGCATCTATGCAATAAATTCCGCCTTTATATCCTTTTAACGCTTTCTTTAAATAATCTGCATCTTTTACTGTATTTATTACTATGGCTCCAGTTTCTTTAAGACCAGCAGTTACATCAACAGTTTCTAAAAGAGTGTCATCAACAACTACAACATAATCAGGCTCATAAATATTGCTATGAATAACAATAGGACTATTGCTAATACGATTGTAAGCTGTAATTGGGGCTCCCATTCTCTCTGGACCATATTCAGGGAAACCTTGAATATATTTACCAGTGTTAAATGCTGCATCTGCAAGCAAAAGAGAAGCTGTTTTAGCACCTTGGCCACCTCTACCGTGCCATCTAATTTCTACCAAATTTTCCACTTTAAAAAATCTCCTTTCTTAAAAGTTATGCTGTACTAAAACATAATTGCTATAACAAAATTAATTTTTAGAAATTTTCATTCAAAATCGTATAAATTCTATAATTAAGTAAATTATAAAATTTATACAAATAAAATTAAATTTTTTTAATAGCAAAAAAATTAGTACAAAACTAACATGTTCAGTATATTCTTATTTGGCTCACATGTCAAGAAAAGTGAACAACAATTCGGTAAATAATATAGAAAATTTATTGACTTATTTATTGAATTTATTATATTATATAAGTATTAAAAAAGAGAAAGAAGGATTCTAATGAAAAAAATTCTGAGAGATAATAAAGGTTCAATTTCTGCATTAGTTGTTATAAGTGTATTGCTATATTCAATAGTGCTTACTACTGCTTATATGAAGGCTTCTGGAAAAAGAAGAATTCAAATACAAAGTCAAATACTAGCAAAAGAAGCATACGAAAAACAATTTAATAATTTAGATGAGATAAGAGAAGAAATAATTGGATTACCCGGAACTAATGAGACTCAGCCATATTATCCAAGTAGTGAATTTAAACGAGTAAAAAGAACTAATTTAGATAATGGACTTGTAATAGAAGATGGTAATGGAAACCAATATGTTTGGGTAGAAGTTCCTAAGAACACAACGGTTTATCCTACAGCTGGATTAAATATAACAAATTTTACAGATGATGAATATACAAAAATAGAAAATGATTTGCACACATATACAAATGTTTATAGAAACAATACAACTTATTCAGATACATGGGCAGAAGATACAGCAAATGAGGGATGGCTAACAGAAAGCGAATATTATACATTAAAAAAGAAAATGCTAAAAAGTGTTTATCAAAATGGTGGATTTTATGTAGGAAGGTATGAAACAGGAATAGATGCAAGTAAACAAAAACAGAGAATTTTTAATGCAAATAGTGAAAAATTAACTATACATGATGTAACACAAACTCCTGTCATAAAAGCTAATGCTTACCCATATACATGGGTAAACAGAACTCAAGCACAAGTACTTGCAAAAAATATGAATTCAGGAACCAAAACAAGTAGTTTAATGTTTGGAGTACAATGGGACTTAATACTTGCTTTTATGCATACAAAAGGTAATGTTAGCAACAAAGAAATCAATGTGGACAGTACAAATTTAGGTAATTATCAAAATAACACTTGGAATATAACTAATAAGGATGTAAAGTATTCTACGGATGATGGTATTAATTATAATAATTGCCCATATGAAAAGAAACAAGAAGAAAATGTACTATTAACAACTGGAAGTAGTGAAAAATTTGCACATATGAATATTTATGATATTGCAGGAAATGTTTGGGAATACACATTAGAATATACTGGAAATACTACTAGACCATGTTCTTTAATGGGAAGTTATTATCAATATAAGGGAACAATTCCGGTATCGACAAGAGGATATCTAACTGCTACAAACTATAATTTTTACGATTTGGGTTTTAGAATAGTTATATATTAAAAACTAAAATATATATGAAAAAAAGAATATCCAATAGAGTAGATAATAAACACATCTATTCAATTGGATATTTATTATATTATGGAAGAATTCACTACTTTATAAATAAATTAAGGGAAATAAAGTGTTAAAAATAGCGTAAAATAAAAAATCTAAATTTAATAAAATGCCCAATTTTACTTGACTTTTTGCCCATTTGCGTATAATATATTAGTAGAAAATTATGGATTAAAAAATCTATAAAAGTTTGTGAATTTGATAAGAGTTAGTAAGAAATGGAGGATTCTATGGGAGAGGTTATAGTAATAACATCAGGAAAAGGTGGAGTAGGAAAAACAACTACAACAGCAAATCTTGGTTCTGCTCTTGCCCTAAAAGGAAAAAAAGTTGTATTAGTAGATACTGATATTGGCCTTAGAAACCTTGATGTTGTAATGGGATTAGAAAACAGAATAGTATACGATATAGTAGATGTTGTTGAAGAAAAATGTAAACTAAGACAAGCCCTTATAAAAGATAAAAGGTTTGAACAGTTATTCCTATTACCAGCTGCTCAAACTAGAGATAAAAGTGCTATAAATGAAGAACAAATGAAAGAACTAACTAGCAAACTAAAAGAGGAATTTGACTATATTATAATCGACTGCCCTGCTGGAATAGAGCAAGGCTTCAAAAATGCAATCGCAGGAGCAGACAGAGCTATAGTAGTAACAAATGCAGAAATATCTTCAATCAGAGATGCAGACAGAATTATAGGATTATTAGAAGCGTCTGAGATTAGAAATCCAGAGCTAATTGTAAATAGATTAAGACCAAACATGGTTAAAAAAGGAGAGATGATGGATGTTGACGATATTGTTGACTTACTATCAATCAATCTTTTAGGCGTTGTGCCAGACGATGAGTTTATAATTACTCAAACAAATAAAGGAGAACCTGCAGTAATAAACAAAAAAGCTCCATCAGGAAAAGCATATTTAGAAATTGCAAGAAGAATTCTTGGTGAAAATATTGATGTTACAATTCCGGGCAGAGATGAAGGATTTTTTACCAAAATAAAAGGCATATTCAGAAAAAAATAGTGGAGGGTACATAATGTTTGAGAACGTAATTAATTTCTTTAAAAAGATTGGAAAGAAAGACCAGATAGAAGCAAAATCTAAGGATACAGCAAAAGAAAGGTTACATTTAGTTTTAATGCAAGATAGAGCCAATGTTTCAGCTGATTTCTTAGACATGATGAGACAAGAAATAATAGAAGTTATAAAAAAATATATAGATGTTGATGAGAAAGATATAGATGTGCGTCTAACAAACAAGACAAATGAGGATGGAACAACAGGTGCACCAGCATTATATGCAAATATTCCAATCGCCGGAATAAGGGAAGAAATGAAAAAAGAAAAAAATATAGAAAAAGAAACAAAAGAGAAAAAACAAGAAAATGTTAAAAAGGAAGACAATACAACAGAGAAAAAAAAGAATTCAGAAGAAGATGTAGAAGAGAAAGCTTCTGACGAGAGTAATGAAGAAGTTGTAAAAGATGATTCTAAAGACGAAGAGTTAGACGAGAGAACAGTTGATACATCTGATGACGATGAAAGCGTTGATGATGAGAGTGAAAAATCTGATGCAGAAAACGAAGATAATAAATCAGAAAATGATGATTCAGAAGATGACAATGAAGAGTTAGATGAAACAGATGACTCAAAAGATTCTGAAGAAGTAAAAGAAAAAGTATCAGCTAACAAATCTAATGAAGAATAAATGAGGAGATTCAATGGGAAAGAAAATATTAAAAAATATGGACTGGGGAATTCTCGTTTGTATAGTTATTTTATTAGCCATTGGTTTAGTAGCATTGTTTTCAGCAACGCAAGGCACAGAATATGAAGAATTTAAGAAGCAGATAATGTGGCTTGCTATAAGTATTCCAATAATGATAATTTTAACATTTGTTGATTATAATACAATATCAAAAATTTCTCCAATATTGTATGTACTAATGATAATTTCGCTAATTGCCGTTATGTTCACAAAAAGTGTAAATGGCGCGACAAGCTGGTTTACAATAGGCTCGGTATCAATACAGCCAGCCGAATTTGCAAAAATAATAGCAATAATTTCATTATCAACTTATGTAGCAAAAATACAGGAAAAAGGCAAAGACCAAATAAGCAGACCCACTAGATTGTTATTAGCACTTGTTATAGTTGCAGTTCCTGTACTTTTAATAGTAAAACAACCAGATTATGGAACAGCAATAACATTTATAATAGCAACAATTTTTATATTATTTGTTGCAGGAATAAAGAAAAGGTATATCATTACTGGAATTTTATTAGTTGTTATTTTGCTACCTGTATTGTATATTTTTGTATTACCAGAGCATGCAAAAACAAGAATTGATGTGTTCTTAAATCCAAACTTAGACCCAAGAGGTGCTGGATACAATGTTATTCAATCTAAGCTTGCAATAGGTGCGGGAGAGTTCCTCGGAATGGGAATTTTAAAAGGAAACCAAACTCAATTAGGTTTCTTATATCCAAAGACTACAGATTTTATATTTGCTGTAATAGGAGAAGAAATGGGCTTTATTATAGCTGCAACAGTAATAATAACTTATGTTGTGCTTATAACAAGGTCGATATTTATAGCAAAAACAGCAAAAAATAATTTAGGGTCATATATAGCAATAGGAATTGCAGGAATATTTTTATTCCATATGGCAGAAAATATAGGAATGACAATGGGATTATTACCAATAACAGGTGTTCCATTACCATTTGTAAGCTATGGTGGAAGTTCATTACTTACAAACTTAATGATGATAGGTCTTTTGTTAAACATTAGTGGTAGAAGACAGAAGGCAATATTTATAGACTAACGATTGAAAAATAATAAAAATATATAAAATTTAAACGAGGTAAATTTTGAAAATAGGAAATGTAAAACTAGAAAATAATATATTTTTAGCACCAATGGCAGGCATTACAGACCTGCCATTTAGGTTAATTTGCAAAGAAAATGATGCAGGGCTTGTATACACAGAAATGGTAAGTGCAAAAGCGCTTTTATACAATGATGAAAAAACAAAATTGTTGCTAAAGACTTGTGATAAAGAAAAGCCGTTAGCTGTGCAGATATTTGGAAGTGATGTTGAGGCAATTGCATATGCTAGTAAATATGTTAGTGAATTTGCAGATATTGTAGATATTAATATGGGATGCCCAGCACCGAAAGTTGTAAAAAATGGTGATGGAAGTAGATTATTATTAAATTTAGAACTAGTAAAACAAATAATAGAAACAGCAGTTGCAAATTCTAAAGTGCCAGTAACAGTCAAAATGAGAACCGGCTGGGATGCGGATAATATTGTTGTTGTAGAAGCAGCAAAAATAGCGGAAAAAGCTGGTGCATCAGCAATAACAGTACACGGAAGAACAAGAAGCCAATACTATTCTGGGGAAGCAGATTGGAACATAATAAAACAAGTAAAAGAAAGTGTTAGCATTCCGGTAATAGGAAATGGAGATGTTACTAGCCGAGAAATAGCAAAGAAAAGGTTAGAACAAAGTGGAGTAGATGCCATAATGATAGGAAGAGGTGCATTCGGAAATCCTTGGATATTTAGAGAAACAGTACAATATCTACAAAATAACATTTGCATTCCAAAACCAACAAACGAAGAAAAATATGAGACAATACTAAAACACTTAGAACTAGAGATAAAAGAAAAAGGTGAAAATATAGCGGTAAAAGAAATGAGAAAACATATCTCTGCATACACAAAAAGCATGCCAGACTCCAGCAGTTTTAGAAGTAAAATAAACACAAAGGATACAGCAGAAGAAGTACGAAAATGTTTAAAAGAATATTTCGCCCAATAGGGACGCCCCTTTTTGGGCGAAATTAAATTTACAATTTAACTATAAGATTAAAAATTGTGGTCTAATTGTAAATATTAAATAGAATAGTGAATATTTATAATTCCTCTCAATATATTATTATTAAATATATTGGGAGTTTTATTGTATGAATGTTAAATTTATAAAGTCAAAAAAATTTTTATTTATTATATTAGCCATTGCTACTTTGCTGGTTATAATTTCAATTATTTTTTCTAAAAAAAGTTATGAAACTATAAATATTGGAAATAATAATCTTAACAAAACTTTAGAGGAAGTTGAAGATTATATTTTAAATATTAAAGAGTATACAGCTACAATAGAAGTTACCGTAAATAGCAATAAGAATAGTAACAAATACTTAATTAAACAAAATCACAAAGAAAAAAATGATGAGCAAGAAGTACTAGAGCCAGATACTATTAAGGGAGTAAAATTAACATACAAAGATTCATCATTAATAGTAGAGAATAGCAATTTAAATTTAGAAAAAATATATAATAATTATCCATATATCGAAAGTAATATTCTCTGGTTAAACTCTTTTATTGAAGAATATCGAAATTCTGAACAAAGAAATATAACAGAAAAAAATGAAGAGATAGTAATGCAAATAAAAAGAAAAAATGATAAAAAAATAGCCACAGAGGAGCTAATTTTAGACAAAAAAACACTTAAACCAACAAAATTATCAATAATGGACAATAGCAAAAATGTAATAGTTTACATATTATACAATGAGATAGAAATAAAATAATTTATCTCAAAACTAGTATTTAAAATATATCAAAAAACAAATCTTAGTTACAGAAATAGTAGGAGTGAATAATATGATAGTAAAAAGAGGAGATATGTTTTATGCTGATTTAAGTCCTGTAGTTGGTTCAGAGCAACGGAGGAATTAGACCCGTTGTAATAATTCAAAATGATATGGGAAATAAACACAGCCCTACAGTTATAGCAGCTGCAATAACTTCTCAAATGGGGAAGAACAAGCTTCCGACTCATATAGAAATTGGACCAGAAAATTCACAATTAAAAACAGAATCAATAGTGCTAACAGAGCAAATACGAACAATAGATAAAAGCAGATTAAAAGAAAAAATAGGTCATATAGATGATGAAAATGTTATGAATAAGATTAATAATGCATTAGGAGTGAGTTTCGGCCTATAATGTTGCAAAATAATTACAATTTTAGCTACGTCAAATTTTATTCAAAACGCGGTTACATACAACACGTATGCGACATTACCTTTTGAACTCATTTTCTATGCTAAAATTTAATTCTTTCACAACAAGAATAACGAAAAGTGTGAATATGCTATAATTGTAAAAAGCTAAAAGTACTTAAACTTTTAGCCTTTTAATTATTTTAATTTCGTTATATAAATCATTAATTCTTTTTTCACGAATTACTAAAGCATCTCTGTATTCTTTCAAAATTTGGTGGTAGTTTTGAAAATTTTCTCCTGCCTGAAATAGCATAACCATGCCTTCTTTATAATATTCTCGCTTCTTTTGACTGGTTGATTTTTGCATTTTCATATTGTATGAATCAATCAATTCTAAACGTTTAATAGTCTCTTTTAAATAGTCAATATAATCAATAACGCAACTAATTTCGTACTTAGTATCTTCAATAACAATTTTAAAAAGGCATTTTAGAATTTTGGGGCTAATTTTACCACTTTGTGCATTCTCAGAAAGTTGGTCTAAAGCAACAACTTTGTGCATGTCATCAGGTTTTGCATCTTTTAACATTAATTTCAATGTCTCTGAAATATTTACGTGAGTTTTATAGTGACGTTTTGTAACCAATGCATCATATTCATCTGCAACACGTATTATTCTTGCAACAAAAGGAATATCTTCTTTCTTTAAACCTTGAGGATAGCCGGTTCCATTCAATGCTTCATGGTGATATAAAGCTCCTTCTGCATATGGACGCAAACGCAAATCTTTCATACACATGTTATAACCCAAAGTAGTATGTGTTTTCATAACTTCAAATTCTTCGTTGGTTAAAGGTCCATCTTTTGATAATATCTCGTATGGAATTTGTGATTTACCAATATCATGTAAATAACCACCAATAATTGCATGAACTGTAAATTGCTTATTCAATCTTAAATATTGACAGATTCTACCCGTTAAATTTCCAACATTTTCGGAATGACGCTTTGTCATAGGATCTAATCTATCTAAGATAGAAAGTTCATATCTTATTTTTTTATCTAGATTATATATTTTTATGGAAGTTGAGTCATAAAAATCAAAAGTTTCTTGATACATAAAATTTCTCCTTCGTAATACTATAAAAATAATAACACTATAATAAAAAAAAGGCAACAAAATTTTTACTTATTTGTGAGATGTTTAAAAAATGAACGACCATTCGAAAACGTGTAATGCTTTAAAATACACGCTTTCAACAGAAATTTACATGCAAATGTGAAAAGTTTATTTATTTTGCTTGACAATTAATAAAACTTGTATTATCTTATGTATAAGTTGATTAGGTATTCGAGAGGGGGTGAACTTACAAGATGAGTTCAGAAGAAATATTTGAAAAAGTAAAATCAATAATAGTTGAGCAATTAGGTGTAACTGAAACATCAGTTACAATGGAAGCTTCTTTTATAGATGATTTAGGAGCTGATTCATTAGATATAGTAGAATTAATAATGGCACTAGAGGAAGAATTTGATACAGAAATCCCAGATGCTGATGCTGAAAAGATAGTAACAGTAAGTGACGTTGTTGATTATATAAAGGATCACGTAGCTTAAGATAAAATAAATTTGAAAGGTTTAAAATACCTTTCTTTATTTTTTTGTTTACAAATGCAAAAAAATGAGGTAATATAGTACTTGATGAGGAGGTGAGAATATGGAACAGAATAGAGATTTGTCAGCTTTAGAACAGAATATAGGATATAAATTTAAAAATATTAATCTACTAAAAAATGCTTTAACACACACATCATATGCATATGAACATAAAATTGCTAGCAACGAAAAACTAGAATTCTTAGGAGATAGTATATTAGAATTTTTATCAAGCAAGTATATTTATAATAATTATCCTAATTTAAAAGAGGGAGAAATGACTAAAGTTAGGGCTACGGTTGTATGTGAGGACAGCCTTTACAAAATTGCAGAAAAGCATAATTTTAGTGATTTCTTGTACGTTGGAAAAAGTGAACAGATGCATCAAGGAAATAAAAAAGTAGCAATAATGGCTGATAGTGTAGAGGCTGTTATAGCTGCAATGTATTTTGATTCTGGCTTAGAGCAAGCCGAAAAGTTTATAATAGAAAACTTGAAAGAAGAGATAAAAATTGCAAGCAAAAATGTTGGAATAAAAGACCACAAGACCGTATTACAAGAAAAACTTCAAGTACACGGAACTGTTGATATTAAATACGAAATTATTAAAGAAACAGGACCAGACCATGACAAAACTTTCACTGCAGAAGTAAAATTGAACGGGAAAGTATTAGCAATAGGAGAAGGAAAAACAAAGAAACAGGCTGAAATGAATGCTGCAGATAAGGCACTAAAGAATTTATAAAAATATGAATTATGTGGACGGAGGTAAATAATATTGAAAAAAGAGTATATCATTCCAATATTTGTACCACATTGGGGATGTAAAAAATGTTGTACTTTTTGTAACCAAAGAACCATTAGCGGAGAGAAAAAGCAAGTAACAGCAGATGATGTTAGAAAGACTATTGATTACTATTTAAGTAATTTTAAGACTGACAAGAACTATGTCGAAGTTGCTTTTTTTGGAGGAAGCTTTACTGCAATAGAAGTTGAAAAACAAGAAGAACTATTGCAAGCGGTTCAGCCATATATAAAAAGCAAAAAAGTAAACAGCATTCGTCTATCAACAAGGCCTGATGCAATAGATAAGCAAATTCTAAAAATGCTAAAAAAATACCACGTAAAGACTATAGAACTTGGTGTTCAATCTTCAAACAACTATATTTTGACAAGATGCAAGAGAGGGCATAGCTTCGAAGACGTTATTAAAGCATCAAAATTAATTCGTTGGTATGGATTTAATCTTGGACATCAGATGATGGTTGGGCTTCCAGAAAGTAGCGAAAAAGATGATATTCAAACTGCGAAGGATTGCATAAAATTGAAGCCTAAAATGGTTAGAATTTATCCCGTGCTTGTAATAAAAGGAACTGAACTTGAACAAGAATTTAATAAAGGGGAATTTACTCCATTAACCGTTGGACAGGCTGTAGAAAGAAGCAAAGAAATACTTAAAATGTTTAATAAAAAACACATTCAAGTAATAAGAGTTGGTTTGCAAAATACAGATACAATTACAGATTCTGCTAATAAAGATAGCGAAGTTATTTCTGGACCATACCACCCAGCATTTGGTCAGCTTGTGGAAGATGCAATTTGGTATGACAAGCTTGTTGATGACATAAAACACATAAATGCAAAAGTGATTAGAGTTGAGATAGAAGCAAACTCTAAGGATTTAAACAATATTATTGGACATAAAAAAGAAAATATAAATAAATTAAAAGATACATATGCTGTAATTACAATAGTAAAGTGTAACAACAAAATAAAACCAGGAAAATTCAAAATAAATGTTTTAGAAACTGCATAAAAGTATAAAATTGCCTATATTTGCCAATAATGCTAATATAGGTGATTTTTATGGTAGAGAAAAAAACAAGAAAACAAAAGAAGATTAGAAAAAATATAGAAAATATTTGTGAACTGAATAAAAATTGTGTAAAGAATCTGATAAAGGAGTATATATACATTGCTTTTGGATGTTTAGCAATGGCTGTTGGAGTGTCGCAATTTTTACTGCCAAATGAGCTATCGACAGGTGGATTTTCTGGAATTGCAATAATAGTCTATTATTTAACAAATTATCCCATGGGAACGACTATGTTAATATTGAACATACCATTGCTATTAATTGCATATTTTAAAGTAGGAAAACAATTATTTACACGATCTATTTATGGAACAGTGTTATTTTCAGTATTTGTAGACCTTTTAGATAGAATCGAGCCATTAACACATGATAAATTTTTAGCATGTATCTATGGTGGAATATTTATGGGAGTTGGCACAGCTGTAATTTTGAAATTCAATTCTTCAACAGGTGGATCTGATCTGTTATCATATGTAATTAGAGCATACAAACCACAATACAGAAGTAGTAACTTGATATTATTCACAGATGTAATAATCATAACTGCAAACGTGATATTCTTCAAAACAATCGAAATCGGATTGTATTCTGCAATTGCAATATTTTTAATGGGAAAGATGATAGACTTGATTTTCGAGGGTATAAACTTTACCAAAGCTTTGCTAATAATTTCTCCACATTATCAAGAAATTGCCGAAACCATAGGAAAGACAATAGACCGAGGAAGCACAGCTTTATATTCAAAAGGAATGTACACAAATGAAAAACGTATGACCTTGCTATGTGTAGGTTCTAGGACGGAAGCCTATGCGATGCAAAACATCGCAAAAAAGATTGATAATGATGCATTTATAATAATATTAAATGCAAGAGAAGTAATTGGAAGAGGATTTAAGTAGAAGAGAGGAAAATAAAATGGAACAAACATATGTAATAGAAAATTGTAAATCTTTTAATGCAAGAGATATTTTTGAGTGTGGGCAATGTTTCAGGTGGAATGTGCAAGAAGACGGAAGTTATACAGGAATATTTGGAAAGAATGTATTAAATGTAAAGCAAGAACCTGAGGAAAAAATAATAATAACCGGAATTTGTGATGGAGATATTAAGGAAGTTTGCAGAAAATATTTCGATTTAGATAGAGATTACGAAGCAATAAAAGAGAAACTTGCAAACATAGACGAATACATGAAAGAAAGTATTAAATATGGAGAAGGGATCCGTATATTAAACCAAGATTTATGGGAAATGATAATTTCTTTCATAGTATCTGCAAACAACAATATTCCAAGAATAAAGGGAATAATAGATAGAATGTCAAAAAAGTATGGAACATGTATAGTGTTTAGAGGACAAGAGTATTACACATTTCCAACACCAGAAGCGTTAGCAACGGTAAGTATGGAAAATTTAAGAGCATTGGGCTTAGGCTTTAGAGACAAATATATATTTGAAACTACTAGAAAAATTGTGAATGGAGAGGTTGACTTAGAAAAGTTAAAACAAGAGAAAAGTACAAAGAATATTAGAAACGAACTTCTAACTTTATCAGGCGTTGGACCAAAAGTAGCAGACTGCATACTATTATTTTCAACGTTAAAGAGATTTGACGTATTCCCAATAGATGTTTGGGTACGTAGAGTAATGAATGATTTGTACATACATAATCCAGTAGAGGCAAAAGTAAACAAAAAAGAAATAGAACAGCTCGCAAAAGAAAAATTTGGAGATTTAGAAGGCATTGCACAGCAGTATTTATTCTACTGGAAAAGAGAAAATTCATAAGGATAAAACGTTGAAAAATAATTATAATTTTGATGAGAAAAAAAGGAAGTATCTGCATATAAAGTAAAAGAATATGTGCAGATATTATTTTTTTAATAATAAATAAAGCGAAAAACTTGAAAAAATTGTAAAAAAATGGTATAATATGATGCATGAAAATTATAATAAATATCTTTTATAATAAGGAGGTATGTTAAAACCATTGTTTTAGATTAGCAACAAATACAAAAGAAAGGATTGCACAATGAATGAATATTATATAGGAAATACGTTTTTTACAATAATGGTAATGGCCATAATGATGGCAATAGTATCTGGAAACAGGTACATGGCAAAAGAAACAAAACGGGGACTTATATTTACATTTGCAAGTATAATGCTTGCGACAATAGGAGAGCTTATTGGGGTGTTGGTAGATGGCAAATCGGAAGAAACAGTAATTCTTCATTATATAGTGAAGGTTGTTGAGTTTTCGGTTGCACCATTCATTTCAATTAATTGTGCAAATGCATTTTTTTCTGTAAGTGAAAACGAAAAAAAAAATCATGAAATTTATTGCATGTGCACATGTCTTAATTGAGATTATATCAGTTTTCTTTGGATGTATATTTTATATTGATGAATCGTATACGTATCATCATGGCAAAATGTATTGGTTGTATATTTTGGCATATATGATTAGCATTACATTTTATTTTCAAAAAGCATATATGTTCAGCAAAAAATATCAAAACCGAAATGCCTATGTCTTAATTTTAATCTTGGGATTTATGGCAAGTAGCATAATTATTCAATCAATTTTGCCAAACCTTAGATTGGACTGGACTACGATTGCAGTAGCATCTGCCTTTATGTACATTTACTATAATGAGCTAACTCAGCATATAGACGGATTGACTCAGTTGTTGAACCAACGAAGCTTCTTTAGCTACACTACAAATTTGTCGATGGCTGCTACGATATTGGTTTTCGATGTTGACAATTTCAAGTCGATTAATGATAACTACGGGCACCAGTATGGCAATGAATGTTTGCAAAAGGTTGCAGAAATAATTCAACGTGTGTATGGCCAATGTGGCTTATGCTACAGAGTTGGTGGTGATGAATTTGCAGCGGTTTTGAATAGTTCTGCAAATCTTGACAAATTGAATGCAGTTTTTGTAGCAGAGCAAAATAAGGCTAAAATCCAGAGCAGAGAAAATCTGTTTCCGACAATTTCGGTTGGACATGAATTGTTTAATCCAGAATATGATGACATAAGAGATGTTATCAAAAAAGCAGACCACAACATGTATGAAGCAAAGATGAGAAAGAAGGGAACAATCTAAAATAATGAAGACCAGTCGCTTAAATAAGTGGCTGGTTTTTTAAATTTAATTATAAAAAGTCCTTGAACAATGTATATTTATGGTGTATAATAAATATACTAGTGATGATAATTAATTATCATTAATAAAAAGAAAGAATACCCTTGCTAAAGTAGGGACTTAAAAAAGTAGGAATATCCTTGCCAAAGTAGGAACTTAAAAAAGTAGGAATATCCTTGCCAAAGTAGGAACTTAAAAAAGCAGATATGGCAATCTATTAAGAAGGTTGTCATATTTTATTTTATTAGAAGAGCTATTTAAAAAATATGTTAAAACACAACAGTAATTTCAAGACACTACAAAAAGTAGTGTTTTTATTTTACAAAAATATAGCTTAATTATAATAATTATGATAAAATACACCAAAAGGATGAGATAGTATGAGTTTACAAATTATATATGGTAGAAGTGGTTGCGGAAAGACGCAATATATTTTTAATGAGATAAGTAAAAACATAGATAATGGCAGAAAAAAGTATATTATAACGCCAGAGCAGTTTTCTTTTTCGGCTGAGAAAGAGCTTTTAAGGTCTTTAGAAGATGAAGAACAAAATTCGGCAGTTATTAATGCCGAGGTTCTTACTTTTGCGAGAATGGCACACAGAGTTTCTAGTGAAGTTGGTGGTAGTAATAAAACTGTACTTTCAAATTGCGGAAAATCTATGTTAATTTATAGCATTCTTTCGAATAAAAAGAATAATCTTAAATTTTTAGGAAAATCAGATAGCAATATAGATATGGTTATGACCCAGATTACAGAGCTTAAGAAGCATGGTGTAACATTAGAAAATCTTAAGACTTTGATGGAACAGGTAGGAGAAAATGACTTATATTTGGAGAACAAGTTGCAAGATATTTATACTGTTTATAGCAAGTTTCAAGAGAAGATTGTAAATAATTATGTTGATGAAAATGATGCTTTAACAATATTGGAAAACCAGCTTGATGCTACTGATATGTTCAAAAATACAGAGATTTATATAGATGAGTTTGTAGGATTTACTAAGCAGGAATATGCTATAATTGCTAAGCTTTTGAAACAAGCAAGCAAGGTTACAATTACAGTAACGAGTAATTCTATGGAGAAAACTGATGAGGCAAGTAATGATATTTTTTTCAGCAATAAAGAAACAATTGAAAAAATATTAAGAATTGCAAAAGAAACAAAGACGGCTGTGGAAGAGCCAGTATTTTTAGAGAAGATTTATAGATTTAAATCTAAAGAGCTAAATCATATTGAAAGAAATTTATATAATTTTCCATATAAAAAATATGATGGAAGTGTAGAAAATTTAAGCTTGTTTTTAGCAAATAACCAGTATTCAGAAATTGAAGAAGTTGCGAGAAGAATTTTAGAGCTTGTAAGAAGTAAAAAGTTTAGATACAGAGACATTTCTGTAATCACAAAAAACATAGATGTGTATTCGAATTTGTGTAAGGCTATTTTTAAGGAATACGATATTCCAGTTTTCATAGACGAAAAGAGAGATTTGAGCCAGAATATTCTTGTAAAATATCTTATTTCAATATTAGATATATTTGCAAGAAATTGGTCATATGATAGTGTATTTAATTATATTAAATGTGGATTTCTAAATATTACTCCGAGTGATATTTACCTTCTTGAAAATTATGCTTTAAAATGGGAGATAAAAGGCAGTAAATGGTACAAGGCTGACTGGAATTTCCATGATGAGGACAGTACTGGTAAGGCAACAATCGACCATATAAATGAGCTTAGAAGAGAAATTGTAACACCATTAGTAGAGCTAAAAAATAATTTATCTGGAAACAAGACTGCAAAACAGATTTCAGAAAATTTATATAATTTTTTAATCAAGAATAATATAGATAAAGTTCTAGAAAGCAAAATAAAAGAATTAAATGATATGCAAAAGGTTGATATTGCAGCAGAATATGAGACTAGCTGGAAGATTGTGATGCAGGTATTAGACGAGATTGTACTTGTATTTGGAGATGAGAACATTACTTTTGAAAGCTATATGCAGATATTAAAAACTGGTCTTGGAGAAAGCAAACTTGGAACAATTCCAATGGCACAAGACGAAGTTACTGTTGGAGACGTAGACAGGTCTAGAAGCCACAAGATTAAGGCTGTGTTTATAATTGGACTAAATGATGGAATGTTTCCTTCAATCAATAAGGCTGAGGGATTCTTGAATGATGATGATAGAGAGAAGATTAAGCAAAACGGAGTAGAGCTTGCAAAAGGTACAATAGACAGAATTTATGAGGATAATTTCAACATTTACAAAGCCTTCACAACCGCAGAAGAAAGAATATTTTTGTCATATTCATCATCAGACATGGAAGGAAAATCTTTAAGACCATCAGTTTTAGTTTCTAGAATAAAGAAAATATTTGAAGGATTAAAAGAAACGAGTGATGTAATATACAGAAAATCCGAGATTTCTACAAAGGAAAATACTTTTAAGGAATTATTAATAAACTTACGTGAGTTTAGAGATGGTAATGAAATTGATATAAAATGGTTTGATGTTTACAATTTATATAATGAAAGTGAAGAATGGCACGAAAAGCTTGCATCTGCTGTAAAAGCTTTGAATTACACGAATACAGTAGAGAAAATTAAAAAAGAAAATGTAGAAAAAATGTATGGAAGTACATTAAAAACCAGTGTATCAAAATTGGAGCAATACAGCGGTTGCCCATTTTCGTATTATTTAAAATATGGATTAAAACTGAATGATAAAGAAACATTTAATGTTGAAGCAGTTGATACAGGCTCATTCATGCACGATGTAATAGACAACTTTTTCGGAGTAATAGAAGAAAGAAATATTAATTTAAAAGAAATTACAGACGAAGAACTAGAAAAGATAGTAGCAGAAATAGTAAGCGAAAAGTTAAAATTAGACAGAAATTACATATTTACAACAACATCAAAATATAAAGTGTTAAGCAATAGGTTACAAAAAGTTGTTACTATGTCTGTAAAATATATTGTGCAGAGTCTAAAACAAAGCGAGTTTGAAGTATTCGGGCATGAATTAGAATTCGGCGGGGACGGTCAGTATAAACCAATTACTGTTATAACCGAAGATGGAAAAAAGATAGAGATTACAGGAAAAATAGACAGAGTAGATATAATGAAAAATCCAGATGGAACATATGTAAGAATAATAGACTACAAATCTTCTGTAAAAAATATCGATTTAAATCAAGTGTTTTATGGACTTCAGTTACAGCTTTTAACATATTTAAACGAGACTTGCAAGGTAGAAGATTTTATACCTGCTGGGGTATTATATTTTAATTTAATAAATCCTACAATCGGAACTGATAAGAACTTGACTGATGAAGAAGTAGAAGAGAAAATTAGGCAAGAGTTCAAGATGAAAGGCTTAATTTTAGCCGATGTGAATATAATTAAAAAAATGGACACAAATATAGAAAATGAGCCAAAAGGTATAAGCAAAATAATTCCGGCAACGATAAAAAAAGACGGAGAGATAAGTGATAGAGGCACGAGTGCTGTAACAAAAGAGCAATTTGTTTATTTGCAAAAATACATGGAAAAAATAATAAAACAAATATCAGAAGAAATTTTGCAAGGCAATATAGAAGTAAAACCATATTATAATGCAAGTACCAAAAAAACACCATGTGAGTATTGTAAATACAAGTCTATATGCAGGTTTGATGAAAATACGAAAAACAATGAATATAAATATATTTCAAAATTGAATAAAGATGCGGTTTTAGAAATGATTAAAAATAAGGTGGTTTAAGAAGAATTAAAATTTTGGCTGTGTCAGATTTCGTTTAAAACGCGGTTACATACAGCAAGTATGCACCCTTACCTTTTAAACTCATCTTCCTTGTCAAAATTTAATTCTTCATAAACTAATGTGGAACATAAAGAAATGGAGGTTATATGGATTTATCGAATGAGAATATGATTCATGTAAAAAAAGATGGAATTGAATATTTGCAATTTAGAAGATTGTTAGAATTCAAAAATTTAGCACATGCATATACGCTAAGTGTGTACGGAATTGATTTTAATGGTAAGGCCGAAAAAAGTGTCACAGAGCATAGCTATAATATGCTTTGTGATGCACTAGAAATAAATAGAGAAAATGTAGTAAAACCGCACCAAACACACACAGATTGTATAAAAAATGTGGATAACAATTATCAAAAAACATCAAAAGAGTATTTAGGAAATGTGGACGGTTTGCTTACAAGTAAGCCAGATACAGACTTAGTATTATCATTTGCAGATTGTACTCCAATTTTATTATATGACCCAGTAAAAAATGTAATTGGAAATATTCATTCTGGGTGGCGTGGAACAGCTCAGAAGATAGGTCAGAAAGCCGTGCAAAAAATGATAAGTGACTATGGCTCTAAACCAGAAGATATTATTGCATGTATCGGTCCATGTATTGGGAAATGTCATTTTGAGGTAGATGAAGATGTAAAGAATATTTTTGAACAAGCATTCAGTTATCTAAATAGAAATTGTGATATAATAGAAAACCGAGAAAATAAATATCATATAGATACAACTTTAATAAATAGATTAATGTTAGAAGAATGTGGATTACAATCTACAAACATAATAGAAAGTAAAATTTGTACAGTATGTAATTCTAATGTAATACATTCATATAGAGCACAAAAGGATAGGGCTGGCAGAAATATTGCTGTTTTAGGAATGACATTTGAAAAATAATCATAATTTTGGTTACGTCAAATCTCATTTCAAACGCGGTTACATACACAAAGTATGCGCCCTTGCCTTTGAAATTCATTTTCCTTGCCAAAATTTAATTCTTTTCCAAATAAATAAAAAGGAGAAAATTTTATGATACCTAGTAAATTAAAAAAAGGTGATACTATAGGAGTAATTGCTCCATCAAACTATATAGAAAAAGATGATTTAGAGTATATAAATGCTTCCATTGCATTAATGGAGGCTTCGGGATTTAAAGTAAAATTCGGCAAATACGTATTTGAAGATACTCTCAGTTATGGAACATCACCAGAAAAAAGAGCTGCAGACATTAACTGGGCTTTTAAAGACGATGAGGTAAAGGCCATAATGTGTGTAAAAGGTGGTGAAGATTCCAACACAACTCTAGATTATATAGATTATGAAATGATAAAAAAACACCCAAAGATAATTTGCGGGTTTAGTGATAACACCAGCATTCTAAATGCAATACACGAAAAGACTGGGCTTGTAACGTATCATGGGCCAACGTTTAAGTCGTTAACATCATGGGAAACAGGCTATGCCTATAAGCAATTCATAAAAACTTTTGTAGAGAATACAGAAAGTTTAATAATGGGAGAACCAGAAGACGAATACACAACTATACAAGCAGGACAGGCTACAGGAGAACTTGTTGGAGGAAATTTATCACTATTTACAAAATTAGTTTGTGGAAAATATGCCGTAAATTTACAGGATAAAATTTTGTTCTTAGAGGAGCTTGGGTTTGAAGCTGCACCAGAAATGGTAAATAGCAATATATATTATTTAAAACAAAATGGAGTATTTGACAGAATTGCAGGACTATGGATTGGAAATTATGAGCATCCATCTAAAGTTAGTATTGAAAAAATAATAAAAAATGCTATTGGAGATGAATATAAATTTCCAATAATAAAATCAGATAACTTTGGTCATATTGACAAAAAAATAATAATACCAATTGGAACAAAAGCAGAAATTAATACAAATGAGAAAATAAAAATTAAGTTAGTAGAAAAATGCGTTGATGAAGGAAAATAAAATTGGTGATAAATTATGTACGATAATTGGGAAGATTTGGAGCAATCGATTAAAGACTGTAAAAAGTGCAAATTATGCACAAACAGAACAAATATTGTTTTTGGCGTAGGCAACAAAAATGCAGATGTAATGTTTATAGGAGAAGGTCCTGGTGCAGACGAGGACAGGCTTGGAGAGCCATTTGTTGGTAAAGCAGGCAAGCTTATGGATAAGGCTTTTCAAGCATTAGAAATACATAGAGATAAAGTGTATATTGCAAACATAGTAAAATGTAGACCACCTCAAAATAGAACACCTGAGGCTGATGAGGCACAGGCTTGCCTTAATTATTTAAGAAATCAAGTAATATTGGTAAAACCTAAAATAATAGTGTTACTAGGAAGTACAGCATTAAAAAACATACTCGGAGAAGAGTATGGAATAACAGCTTCAAGAGGAAAATGGGTAGAAAAGAAAGAAATACTTTACATGCCAACTTGGCATCCGGCTGCATTACTTCGTGATGAAAATAAAAAAATAGACTTCTGGAAAGACTTAAAGTTAGTAAAACAGAAGGCTGATGAGATGAAAATTGAAATTTAAAATGAAAGGTATAATCATGAAAAAAATTGAAGAGATAAGAAGTTATTGTTTGAATTGTAAAAATAGTCAGTGTAGAATAAAAGGTTGCCCACCAGGTAATTGCATTCCGGAATTTATACATGAGGTCGATAGTAAGAAAGCATATGAAATATTGTGTAATACTACTATACTTCCAGCAATATGTGGAAGAATATGTCCACATGAAAAGCAATGTGAGGGGAGCTGTATTCGTGGAATAAAGGGAGAGCCTGTTTCAATAGGTGCGATGGAAGCATATATTGGAGATTTAAGTATTGAAAATAATTACGAATTATCAATAGAGGTGGACGAAAGAGCAAAAGATAAAAGAGTTGCTGTAATAGGAAGTGGACCAGCAGGGCTAACGTGTGCAGCCTTTTTAGCAAGAAGAGGCGTAAAGGTTACAATATACGAAAAACATGATAAGCTTGGAGGCCTGCTAACACACGGAATTCCAGAGTTTAGATTGCCTAGAGAAGTAGTAGAAAAAACAATAGAAAAAATATTGAATTTAGGAGTAGAAACAAAGCTAAATCAAGAGCTGGGAAGAGATTTTGAAATTGAAGATTTAGCAAAAAAATATGATGCAGTATTTGTTGCTATTGGGGCTAACATTCCAGCCAAGATGAATGTAGAAGGTGAAGGTTTAGAGGGTGTTTATGGTGGAAATTATTTATTAGAATATAATAAACATCCAAACTATACTGGAAAAAAGGTTGCTATAATCGGTGGTGGTAATGTTGCAATGGATTCTGCTAGAACAATAAAAAAACTTGGGGCAAGTGAAGTTTATGTAATTTATAGAAGAGCTGAAGAGCAAATGCCTGCAGAGAAAAAAGAAATTGCAGATGCAAAAAAAGAAGGAATAGAGTTTTTATTTCAGACTAATATAGTTAAAATATTGGGAAAAGAAAAAGTAGAAAAGCTAGAATGTATAAAAACAGAATTGGTAAAAAAAGAAGGAGAAAATAGACTATCACCAGTAAATATAGAAGGAAGCAATTTTATTTTAAATATGGATTATGTCGTAATGGCAACAGGATCTAAACCAGAGAATAATATCATAGAAAAATTTGAAAGAAATGAATATGGTTATATAAAAATAGATGAAAATATGCAAACTTCAATTAGTAAAGTGTTTGCTGGTGGAGACATAGTAGGACAGAAAGCAACAGTTGCATGGGCTTCAAGAAGTGGAAGAGATGTTGCAGAAAAAATTTTAAAAATAGCTTGCAATATTATGTAAAATAGTGTAAAATATATTATTGTACGTGCACATTTATGTGCTATTTGAAAAATTACCTTATATGACAAAGAAAGGGAAACAACAATGAACAATGAAAAGAAGTACAGAGAAATTGCTAAATTCTGCATGAAGCAAAAAGCTGATGAGAACATTGCCAAGGAATACGAAGAGTATGGCATGAAAGATGCAATGAGGGCATCCAGAATTTGCAATCGGTTGCGGTGGATTTTAGATCCGTACTCGAAAACCCTTGTCAGAATGACATTTGATGTGCGGGAAGACGAGGGTTCGAACAAGGAAGCAAAAGAGACTGTTCTGAAATACATCAACGAGGGCTATAAAGCTCGTCTGGCTTTCATCGGCGACTACAACTATGCAATGGACTCCTACGGAGTGGTTTTTACATTCCAGAAGGATAATGAAGAAATCAATCCTGATAATAGCATGGTTTTTGTCATTCCTTATGGGAAACTGTTGCAGTTCTGCGAGACTCTGAACCAGTGGTTCACTAAGTAACCCTTTTAAGGGTAATAAAAATCGAAGTAAATCAATGCTGTGAGTATAGCGTAGATTTGCTTCGGTATTTTTTATATTAATTAAGAGGAATAAGTATTATTTAGTCCGAATATTAACGAACTGATTCTTTTTTCCAAATTAATTTTTTTATGTAATTTATAATTTTAGTAAATTTATTTTCCTTTTTAGGAATCAAATAAGTATTATCATCATCTAAATAATCAGACAAGGAATCATATCTGCTATCTAGTTTTTCCATTACTTGAATATAGTAATTATTAAAGAAAAAATAGTTAGTTGTAGTTCCAATTATGTCTTGAAAACTGTACAATTTTTTTCTAAATATATCTACATCATCAGAAGTAATAAGTGTTTTTAAAGAATTTGTAAAATACGAATTTATAATTAACTCTTGTGTAGAAAAATAGACACTTTTCAATTGCTTCTTTAATTCATCAGATTTCCTATATAATGAATCTACTTTGGCAGTAGATAACTCATTCTTTTGAATCTTATTAGAAATTTTTATTATTTTTTCTTCTGTTTCTAGAATTTTATCAAAATAATTTGAAATCTGATTATACACATTTTCTCCACATAGAGCTGTAAATTTATTTTTAAAATGGTCATTACTATTAAAAGTACTTTCAAACAAAACTTCTTCACCAGTAACATAAGCCATTTGATAAATTAAATTACATAATAGTGGATAGCAATTTGGACTGACTGTTGAAAATGTTATATCATAATATGTTGCTGTTTCGAAAGTGTTTTCTAAAATATTAGAAGCAAGTAGCTGAACAGCTGCTTCATTTAAAGCCATTCCTGTTGGCTTAGACCCTTTAAAAGTACAAAGTCCAAGTCTTGTTAAATCGCCTTTTTCATTTTTTTGTTCTTGAAAATTATGAATCAATTCATGAACAGCGAATTTTTCCAAATCAGCAAGTCCCATACCGTCTCTAAAATATATGGCAGAATTCTTGTAAAAATAGCTAGCCTCAGACATTCCTTCAGGCATATCTGCTATGTACATGGGCAGTTTAGAGAATCTTTCATAAAGGGTATCAAAATCAAAGCCAAGATTAGAAAATGCAGCAACAATTTTCTTACTTACATTCTTGGCAATAACATTAACTGTAGTTATATCAAGAGGTTCAATAACCGTAATTCCGTCTTTCTTTAAATCTGATTCAATACTCATTAAAAGAACCTTTCCTTTCTAGGTTTGCTAAAATGTACATATGAAAGGCTTAACGTTTTTTTAGTTAAATTATCATTTGTACAGATATATACATTATACTACATAAATGGCTATAATGTGTAACAAATAAATTAAAAAAATATTTCAAAAATATTACAAAACCAAAATGTTCGCCCAAAAAGGGGCGTCCCTATTGGGCGAAACTTTTTGAGCGATTTCTAAAATTTATTTTACAACAACATTGTAAATTCTATTTTTTACATATATTTCTTTTACTATTGTTTTTCCGTCTAATTTGTCTTTTATTGCTTCATGTACAGCAGTTTTTATAGTTTCCTCGTCTGAATTTACTGCTATATCAATGTTTGCTCTTAGCTTTCCATTTATTTGTATTGGCAAGTTTATTATATCTTCTTTAGTCTTTTCTTCATCAAATGTAGGCCATGGTGTTTCGGCTAAAGTTTGTGTAAATCCAAGTTTTTCGTTTAATTCCTCTGTAATATGAGGAGCAAATGGATTTAACAATTGTAAAAATGTTCTAAACTCTGCTTTATTTATTTTCTTTGCTTTGTAAAACTCATTTACCATAGTCATAAATGTTGATACAGAAGTGTTAAATTTCATTTCTTCAATATCACTAGAAACTTTCTTTATTGCTTGATGCATCATTTTTTCAAATTGTTTTGAATATTCGTTTGTTCCGTCATCAACTAAAATTTCTTGCATGTTCCAAACTCTGTCTAAGAACTTGCTACATCCACGAATGCTATCAACAGACCATGGAGCAGTTTGGTCGAATGGACCCATGAACATTTCGTATACACGTAATGTATCTGCACCATATTCATTTACAACATCATCAGGATTTACAACATTTCCTTTAGATTTGCTCATTTTTTCTCCATTAGATCCTAAAATCATTCCATGAGAAGTACGTTTTGCATATGGTTCTTTGGTTGGAACAACTCCAATATCATATAAGAACTTGTGCCAGAATCTTGAATACAACAAGTGTAGGGTAGTATGCTCCATTCCTCCGTTGTACCAATCAACAGGAGACCAGTACTCTAATGCTTCTTTAGAAGCCAAAGCCTTGTCATTGTGTGGGTCCATGTATCTTAAGAAATACCAAGATGAACCAGCCCATTGTGGCATTGTATCTGTTTCTCTGGTTGCAGGACCACCACAGTGAGGACATGTAGTTTCAGTCCATTCTGTATGCTTTGCAAGTGGAGATTCACCGTTTTCGCATGGCTCATAATCTTTTACATCTGGTAAAACAAGTGGCAATTGGTCTTCTGGAACTGGAACCCAACCACATTTATCACAGTGAACCATTGGAATTGGTTCGCCCCAGTAACGTTGACGAGAGAATACCCAATCACGTAATTTATAGTTAACTTTCTTTGTTCCGATACCTTTTTCTTCAATCCATGAAATCATCTTAGCAATTGCATCTTGCTTATTCATTCCATTTAAGAAATCAGAATTAATATGAACTCCGTCACCAGAATAAGCTTCTTTAGAAACATCTCCGCCTTCGATTACTGGAACAATGTCCAATCCAAATTTTGTAGCAAAAGCATAGTCTCTTTCATCATGTGCTGGAACAGCCATTATTGCACCAGTACCATAAGTAATTAAAACATAATCTGAAACCCAAATTGGAATTTCTTTTCCGGTCGCAGGATTTATAGCTTTAATTCCTTTAATTTCAACACCTGTTTTATCTTTATTTAATTCAGAACGTTCAAAATCAGATTTTAAACTTGCAGCTGTTTGATAAGCTTTGATTTCGCCTAAGTTTGTGATTTTATCTTTTAACTTTTCAATAATATGGTGTTCTGGAGCAACAACCATGTAAGTAGCACCAAATAAAGTATCTGGTCTAGTTGTGTAAACTCTTAATTTTTCATCAGAATCAGCTATACTAAAATCAAGCTCTGCACCTTCGCTTCTTCCAATCCAGTTTCTTTGTTGAATTTTAATCTTCTCAAGAAAATCAACATCGTCCAAATCATCAATCAATCTTTGGGCATAATCTGTAATCTTAAGCATCCATTGGCTCTTTTCCTTTTGAACAACTGGGCTACCGCATCTCTCGCAAACGCCATTTACAACTTCCTCGTTAGAAAGACCAACCTTACAGCCAGTACAGAAGTTAATTGGCATAGTAGCCTTATATGCTAAACCATGTTTATATAATTGAATAAAAATCCATTGAGTCCATTTGTAATACTCTGGATCTGTTGTATTTATAACTCTTGACCAATCAAAAGAAAAACCAATTGATTTCAATTGTCTTGTGAAGTTTGCTATATTTTGTTCTGTAACAATCTTTGGATGAATGTGGTTCTTAATTGCAAAGTTTTCAGCAGGCAATCCGAAAGCATCAAATCCTATTGGAAATAATACATTGTAGCCTTGCATTCTTCTTTTTCTTGCAACAATATCCATTGCAGTATAAGATCTTGGATGACCAACATGCAATCCTTGTCCAGATGGATATGGAAATTCTATTAAACCATACCATTTTTTCTTAGAAGAATTATTTTCTGCGTGAAAAGTTCCTTCTTTTTCCCATTTATTTTGCCATTTTTTCTCTATTTCTTTATAATTATATGACATGAAAAATCTTCCTTTCTCTGTAAATATGCAAGTATTATATCACAAAAGAGTTGAAAAAGAAACTGAAAAAACGCAAATATTTTAGCTGTCTGTAGATTTTATTTATACTTATTATACAAATAGAATAAGAAATATTTATTAATAGTAAAAATTAATTGTAAAATTTAAAATATAAACAAAAATAATTCATTAAATTAATAAAATTGTTGATATACAATCATTTATTAAAATATGAATTATTTACGCATTTTTTTGTTTAACTTTAGGATAAGGAATATACTCATCAGTTCTATATAGTAGATAATCTACACTTGTTTCATAAAAATCTGCAAGTTTTGATAGCAACTCTAAAGGTATACTTCTTTTCTCGAGCTCGTAGTAAGAATAAGCAACTTGAGAAATATTAAGAAGACTACTAAGTTGTTTTTGAGTTAAATCATGGTCTTCTCTTAAAATTTTTATACGTGTTTCCATATTATAAACTCCTTTTATAAAAGATTGGAAAAATTTACTATAAAAAAATTATATGATAAAACAAAACGTTATATTGATTTTTAAAACAAAATGTTGTAAAATTAATATAAATGTTATGAAAAGAAGAAAAAGTGAAGGAGATACATATGAAGAAATTGAATAATGATAAAAAAGATGGAATAACATTAATATCACTGGTAGTAACTATAGTAGTTTTATTAATACTAGCAGGAGTAAGTATAAATACCGTATTAGGTGATGGTGGAATAATAAAAAAGGCAAAAGAGGCGGCAGAAAAAACAGCTGCAGCACAAGAAAAAGAAATGATAGAAAGGAATTTACTTGAACAAGAACTAGAAAATTCGTTAGCAACTCCAACTCCAAAGCCTCAGCCAACTGATGGAGTAAAAATCCCAGCCGGTTTTTATTATGTTGGAGGCACAAAAACTAGTGGAATAGTAATTTCAGACAATGTAAATGATAAAGACAAATACAAGAATAAGGCGGTTGTAGGAACAGATTTATTGGGAAACCAATATGTATGGATACCATGTACTACGGACAACACAAGCTCAGATCTTCAATATACAAGAACCGAATGGGGAGTTGAAGTAGATGGAGATGATAATTCAAGAGCTATAAAAGATGAACTTACTTTAACAGATGCAAGTGTTACATATTCTGATGCAGATACTGCAAATGGTATAAATGCAGATGTTTCAAAAGAGATAGTTGCACAGATAAAGGCAGAAAAGGCAAGCGTAGCCCAATATGGTGGATATTACATTGGAAGATATGAAGTTGGAAAAAATAGTGATACAGCAGTTGTAAAATATAATCAAACTCCATATGCCAGCATAACTTGGAGCACAGCTTATGGATTAGCTAAAAAAATAATTACAAATTCAGAGGTAAATTCATATTTATGCTCGAGTTATGCATGGGATACGACAGTTAATTTCATACAAAATAATAGTACGGCTAAAAATTATTCTACTAGTATAGAAGGATTTAACGGAAACTGGAATCCGCAGGAAGTAAAAGATCCGAGTGGAAATGTAATTAAACCAGCGGGTACTAGTCAACAATTAAATACGGGGCTTACAACACAGTTCTGTAATATATTTGATATTGGAGGTAACGAAGCAGAATTTACTACTGAGTTAAACCCAGGTACTTCCGAGACGGCTGTGCTTCGTGGTGGTTACGACGGCGACTGCGGTCCAGCAGGCCTCCGTTGGGACATTGGTTCAGGCCATGCCGGCATTGGCTGCGGGTTCCGTGCCACTTTATTCTTAAAGTAGGTAAGCGCTCAATAAAACGGCGTATTGTTCTTCCCCATATTTTACCTGACGTAGGGACATGAAATTGGGAAAAAGTTACAAATGAAAAGATAGTGTATTATATGGTGTGCAAATTTTATTTACACACCATATTGCTGTTTTCACAAAACATTGCAAAATCGGGAAATTGCCATAAATAATTTTAGTTTTTTGTTGAATAAATTGAGTTAGTAGAGTATAATATTTCACATAAAAGGACGTGATTTTATGGACATTAATAATTTGACTGAAAATGTATTAAGAAGAATGCCTGCAAATTTAACTCAAATTGAACAAGCAAGATACATTTATTTGCAATTAGGCAAATTGTTTACATTTGACGAGAAATACTGGCTTGGAAATAGTAAAACCAGAAGGATGATATATAGGTCAGCAAGAAAAATACAAACTCCTAAGGATTTGAAGAGTAACAAGGTTATATGTGTATCACTTACAAACACATATAATAGCTTACTTCAAAGAATTGGAATAGAGGCTGAAGCTGTTCATGCGGAAGATGATTTACATGTTTATTCAATTTTCAAAATAGATGGGGTTGAATATGAGGCGGATTTACAAAGAGATATGAAATTCATACAAGCTCATAGGAAAACAAGACTATTTGGGAGAGAGCCAGATTATTCAACAAGAAAATTAATTTCAGACGAACAAATGCAGGAAATGGATGAAAAGTTTGGCTATACATATGAGGGAGACGAATATTTAGCTATATTGATAGATAGGCTTAGGGATAAATTAGAACTGATACCGAACATGGAACAAAAAATGAAATATGCACTTCAAAAAATTGAGGGTTTTATGTCTGGTACTGATATGGGCTTTGTAGAAAAAATGCTATATTATGAGATGATTTTACCTGATGTTTTTAGTACAAAGGAAGCTAAAAAAGTTCAAATTATGGATATGTATGTTGAAGAAGATGGGGAGAGAAAATATACCTGTTGTATATCTGCAAACAAAGAAAAAAATGAGTATGTGAGATATATTTATTCGGAAAAAACGGGAACATTTTTACCTATTGAGGAAAAAGAACTAATAAAACTTATAGACAATGGGCTTAGAACTGTTGGAAATAAAAAGATACAAGGAATGAAAAAAGTTTCAAAGGTAGAGGAGGAAAGTAGATAATAATGAATAAAGAAGAAAAAATAGAAAAGAAAAAAATGAGCACGGTAAAAAAAGTTATATTATCGGCATTACTAGTATTAATACTTGCAATAGTAAGTTTTATAATTTATGAGGTGGCAACAGTAAACAACACATATTATATTGGTGAAAAAAATTTGCAGATACCGGTATTTGTATATCATGATATAGTTGAGGACGAATCACAAATAGAATATGACTATATGCAAACAACTGCAAAACAATTTGAAAAACAAATTACAGGACTTATGAAATTAGGATACAAACCAATAAGTTATGAAGATTTAGTAGCATATAAAAATGGAGAAAAAGCAATACCAAAGTGGAGTTTTTTAATAACATTTGACGATGGATACACTGGTGTGTACAAGTACGCATTCGAAATTGCAAAAAAATATAACATCCCAATGACATCGTTTGAAATAACCGATACAGTCGGAATTCCAGGCTATTACACATGGGACGAAGCAAGAGAAATGAAGGAAAGTGGACTAATGTCAATCTATCTTCATGGTTATACACATACACAATATGACAAAGAAACGCCAGAAAAATTACTTGCAGACACAAACATGGCACAAGAAGATTTACAGAACAAATTAGGAGACAACAATATATTAAAAGTATTCACATACCCATATGGTCTATATACAAATGAAGAAAGAAACACATTATGGCAAGCTGGATACATACAAAACCTTACAGACAACAGAATAAACTTAAGCAATACATTAGATTTATCTGGACTACATAGATCATATCCATTAAACAACTCCGTATTAAAAATATTATTAAAAATACAATATAGAGTAATTAGATACAAATAGGAAAAAAGATACAATTAGGGAACGAAGAAAAATTGCATGCAAAAATATTAAATAAAAAGTACTAATTTATATTTTAAAAGTAAAACAAGAAGTTTGCTTTTTGAGGAGCCCGCAAGGAGCTCCGACTAAGAGCAATGTGTTAAAACGTTATGAAATATAAATTAGTACTTATTTTATGGAAAATATACAATTTCTACTCTGTTCCTAGGTTGTACATATTTGCTCATTTTGCATGTCTATTTTTGGTTTAAGTGTAGTTTGTTAAGAACTACTGCAACAGCATGTACTATTTTTGTCGAATTTTTCTGTGCTATAGTTTTTCCAATGGCTTTGCCTGATACTGTAAGTGAGGCTACCAATGCACTTATTAAAAATTGCATGTTGAACGAAATTCCAAATGAAGCTGTAATTTTTAATGCTATTGAAGCGCTTATTGAACCACTTAAAACCCCACATATATCACCAATTACATCAGCACAGAAGTTTGCAACCTTGGCAGAATTTCTAATTAATTTTACAGATGTTTTGGAGCCTGCGATTCTTTTTGATGCTTTTGCATGGAATTCATTTTCGTCTGCGACGGTAACAGCAACACCAATTATATCAAAAAATATACCAATAAATATAACTAAAAATAATATTAATACAGCAGGAAATAATGGTAAATTTGTAATCGAGTTTGTTGATATAAATGAGAATACAATTGACAAAATAAATGTTGTGATAAATACAGTGACTAACCACCTTATATTAGAGTTTGTGTTAGAGTTTTTTTCTTTATTAATCTTTGAATTGGTTGCACTATTGTTTTCCGCCACTTTATTCTTTGAATTGTTATTTGCTTTATTGGTTGAATTGGTGGAATCTTCTGTGTTTGTTAAATTCTCCTTAGAGGATTTATCTTTTTTACTCATATAATTAAAAAATCTCCTTAAATTAAATATTTCGATAGTGTTAGAACACTATCGATTAATTTCTAAATTAAAGTTAAGATGGTAAAATTATAAGTAAATTTTACGGTTTGAGGTCTAGCCTAATTTCTCTATCTGCTACTTACCATTACTGTTAAGCAGTTTCCTCTTCAAGCAGATATTCCATGTAAAGGAATGCCAGATTGCCACTTAAGTCCGTACCTTAATCCTTACAATTCTATGCTTCTAATGAAACAAACATTCTAGAAGTTTTCCTTGAAATACTTTTCTAAGATTAGTCCCTTTTGCAATAGAAGTTTCATATACAAAGATAAACGTATAATCCCAATACTATCACTCAAGACAGGCTACACTATGTATTTGTACATAGGTTATACTTAAAATGTAGATCTATCTAAGCCTCCGCGATAATAGGGAGCCTGATATGTATGCCATTACATATTTCCCTAAAATCTTACTCCCTGAAAACACACAAAACTGGCATTTCGCGCATTAACAAGGAACTTCAACGATGTGCCCTTTAGTGGATTTTTAGCCCCACCCTCATAATAGAAAGCATTACTAGAATAATGCACCATCAATTAGAATTATAACATGAAAATTAGTAAAATGCAAGGGGATAAAAAAGGGAGTTTTTGGAGAATAAAGTTACAATATGAGGTTAGATAAGTATTGAAATGAAAATATAAAAGTGCTATAATACAGGTCTTGGAATGACCAAATTTGATAAATACCGGTATTTTTAAGGAGGCACTATTATGCGACGGTGTAAAGTATTTGAAAAAAAGAACAGCAAAGCAAGCTACAAAAATCCACCAATACCAAGTGGTTTTGAACATGTATGTGGAAAATGGAACAGTGGATTTGTAATAGAGTGTAAATTTGATAGGTCTCAGTTTGTATGGATACCTGTCGGTTTTCTTAGGACAAATGGTACATTAGATGGAAATTTTTTTACAGAAAAATTTGGACGTAGACCTTTTAAAAAAGAAGATGAATTTTCGCAAGAAAAGTTTCACGAACAGATAACTGAAGAACTTTCTAAGCAGATAGAAAGCGTAAAAGAATATGGAGGATTTTATACTTCTAGATATTGTATTTCTATATATACTCATTCTAAAAATCCGATGTCAGTAAGGGGAAATACTCCATTAACTAGTATGGATTTTGCTCAGGTTAAGATGTTTGCCCAATGGTTTGATTATACGAATGAAGTTTCTAGTCACTTAATGTATGGAGCAGAGTATGATACTGTGATGGAGTGGATTATTGAATCCAGTGCTAAAACATGGAAAGAAGTAGTCAAATATTCTTCAAATTGGGGAAATTATTGGAACAGCCCTGAAGGAGAGAAAGGCATTGCTGTTACAGGAAGCAAGGAAAAATGGTGTGTTAACAACATTTTTGACTTGGCTGGCAATGTAAAGCTGTGGACTCAAGAACGCTTTGGAGAGGCAGATTGTGTACTCCGTGGAGGCAGCTACTATGATGATGGAGTATCGCATCCAGCTGCGGAGCGTACTACTATAAGTAGTAAATACCCTTATTATGGGGCAGGTTTTAGAGTAACTCTTTGCTTAAAGTAAAATACTAAAAATAATATGCAGGAGCAGGGAAATTTCGATTGAAATCCCTGCTTTTGTAATATAAAAATAAAAAGTGCGCAATAAACACACTAAAATTGCCCTGGTTAAATACATAAAGAACTTTAAAAAAATATTGATTTATGCTATAATAAATACGTTGACAAGAGTTGTCACACCTTTGAAAAGGTAAAACTATTCGGAGGTGTAAGCCTCCGAACAATTGTAAGGAGGTTTGTATGAACCGTTGTGATAAGTGGCTGAAAATCTTGTGGTATGGTATTTTACTGGTGCTTTTGGGAGTGATATTTTACTGCATGGGAGTAACAATTAAGGCAAGGAGTGATAACGTAGCAAGCAAGACGTCGGCACCAAGGACACAAAATTATGGTGAGTACTATTTATTTGAAACAACTAAACAAGAGGAATACTTGGAATTCCTTGAAAAATTTGACGAGGGAAAGTACAAAATAGTGGATATTTCTACCAGTTCACATGTATACTTTCGAGGTTCGGACGAATTTTATATGGTAACATATAAAAAAATAACGTAATAGTAAAGGTAGGTGGAAGTTGAGCTGTGGTTCAACTTCCATCTGCCTTTTTTTATGTATTTTTATAATTACGCACTTTAATAGGATTTGAAGAAGAAAAAGGTTGATTTTGCTACAAATAGTATTGATTTTACACCATTTTTATTGTAGAATATGGAAGTATAAAAATAAGGCTTTCAAGACGCCACGAAAGGAAAGTGATAAAAGTGAAAGTTAGTAAAGAAGAATTATTACATATAGCAAATCTTGCAGATTTAAAAATAAAAGATGACGAAATAGACAGTTACTTAGCCAATTTGCAAGATATTTTAAATTTTGCAGAAGTTGTAAATAAGGCACCAATAGATAATTTACAAGAAACAATCGGTGCAAATGAGAATTCAAATGTATTCAGAAAAGATGAAGTAAAAATATTTGAAAATCATGAGGGACTAATGGCAAACGCACCAGAAAAAGAAAGAGATATGTTTAAAATACCAAAGGTTATATCTTAAGAGAGAAAGGAACGCATGAATATGGGAAAATTATTTGTAATAGATGGAACCGATGGAAGTGGCAAGCAAACACAACTAGAGACTTTGAAGAAGAGGCTAACAGACGAAAAAATAGATTATAGAACTGTTAGTTTTCCAAACTACGATAGTCCATCATCTTCACTAGTTAAAATGTATTTGGCTGGAGAGTTTGGCACAGATGCAAAAGCAATTAGCCCATATATTGCTTCTACATTTTATGCGGCAGATAGATATGCAACTTATGTAACACAATATAAAGAGTACTATGAAAAGGGTGGAATAATCCTCGCAGATAGATATACCACAGCTAATATGGTTCATCAGGCAGGAAAAATTCAAGATAAGGCTGAAAGAAAAAAGTTTTTAGACTGGTTATGGGATTTTGAGTTTAATTTATATGGACTTCCAGTTCCAGCAGAGGTGTTTTTCTTGAATATGCCACCAGAATATTCTGCAAAGCTTATGAAAGATAGAGAAAATAAAATAACGCATGAGGCAAAAAAGGACATACACGAGAAAGACCAAGTGTATTTAACACAAGCCTATAATGCTGCATGCGAGCTTTCTAAAGAATATAATTGGTACGAAATAAAGTGTGTTAAAGCTGGAAAAATTAGAACTATTCAAGATATAAATGACGAGATTTTTACGGAGGTAAAAAAACACATATAGGAGGTAAATTGGCAGATGGAAGATATTACAAGACTTACAGTCCACGAGCTTGTGGAAAAATTGAATAAAAATGAATTATCTTCAGAAGAAATTGTAAAAGCTTACAAGGCAAGAATTGAAGATAAAGAAAAAGATGTAAAAGCCTTTATTACAACTACTTTAGACGAAGCAGAAAAAGAAGCTGTTAAGGCTGATGAAGAAAGAAAAAGTGGAGCAAAATCGAGTTTTGCAGGTGTTCCAATTGGAATAAAGGACAACCTATGTACAAATGGAGTAAAAACAACATGTGCATCTAAAATGCTAGAAAACTTTGTTGCACCATATGATGCGACAGTTGTTGAAAAGCTAAAAGAGCAAGACATAATCAGTTTAGGAAAACTAAACATGGACGAATTTGCTATGGGAAGTTCAACAGAAAACTCTGCAATGCAAATAACACGTAATCCCTGGAATTTAAACAAAGTACCAGGAGGTTCATCTGGAGGTTCTGCAGCAGCAGTTGCAGCAGACATGGTACCATGGGCTTTAGGTTCAGACACAGGTGGATCTATTCGTGAACCATCATCTTTCTGTGGAGTTGTTGGACTAAAACCAACTTATGGATTAGTTTCAAGATATGGACTGGTTGCATTTGCTTCATCATTAGACCAAGTAGGACCAATCACAAAAGACGTAACAGATTGTGCTATGCTTTTAAACTTGATTGCAGGTCATGATGAAAAAGATTCTACATCATATAATATAGAGAAAAAAGATTATACCAAGTCTTTAAAAAATGATGTTAAAGGATTGAGAATAGGCGTTCCAAAGGAATTCTTTGGAGAAGGAATAAATGCTGAAGTAAAAGCAAAACTAGAAGAAGCCATAGAAAAATACAAAGAAATGGGAGCAATAGTTGAAGAATGCTCACTTGATGTTGCCGAGTATGCACTTGCAACATATTACATAATCGCTTGTGCAGAGGCAAGTTCAAACTTAGGTAGATTCGATGGAATCCGCTATGGATACAGAGCAAAAGACTACAAAAATTTGAAGGAATTATTCGTAAATTCAAGAAGCGAAGCCTTCGGACCAGAAGTAAAGAGAAGAATTATATTAGGAACTTATGTGCTATCATCTGGTTACTATGATGCATATTACAAAAAAGCACAAAAAGTACGTACATTCGTAAAAAGAGAATTTGACAAAAACTTTGAAAAATACGATGTTTTGCTAACACCAGTTGCTCCAACAACAGCATTCGGAATTGGAGAAAAATCAAACAATCCATTAGAAATGTATTTAGCTGATATATGCACAGTTTCAATAAATATTGCCGGAGTTCCAGCAATATCAATACCTTGCGGAGTTGATAGCGAAGGAATGCCAATAGGAATGCAACTTATTGGAAACAGATTCGATGAAGAAACAATATTAAATGCTGCATATACATTTGAGCAAAAAGAAAAATTCAGAGAAAAATATAAACCAGAATTTAAGAAAGGAGAGTAAAAAATGGCAAGAGAAGATTATGAAGTTGTTATAGGACTAGAGGTACATGCAGAGCTTTCTACAAAAACAAAAATATTCTGCAACTGCTCAACAGAATTTGGTGGAATGCCAAATACACACACATGCCCAATTTGTATGGCAATGCCAGGAACTCTTCCAGTATTAAACGAAAAAGTAGTAGAATATGCTGTAAAAGCAGGTCTCGCAACAAATTGTTCAATTTCAAAAGACAGTAAAAACGATAGAAAAAATTATTTCTACCCAGACTTACCAAAATCTTACCAGATTTCACAGTTTGACAAGCCTCTTTGCAACAATGGTTACATAGAAATTGAAGAAGAAAACGGTGAAAAGAAAAAGATAAGAATTTTAAGAATTCATATTGAAGAAGATGCTGGAAAGCTAAACCACAACGAGTTTAGTGAGGGAAGTTTAGTTGACTTAAACAGAGCTGGAGTTCCTCTAATAGAAATAGTTTCTGAACCAGACTTAAGGTCTGCAAAAGAAGCAGATGCTTATTTGAAAAAATTAAAATCTACATTAGAATATATAGAAGTATCTGATTGTAAGATGCAAGAAGGTTCATTTAGAGCAGACGTAAACGTTTCTATACATAAGCCAGGAACACCATTTGGAACACGTACAGAAATGAAAAACATGAACTCATTTAAGTCAATTTCAAGAGCAATAGAATATGAAATTCAAAGACAGTCAGAAGTACTAGATAATGGCGGAATTATAGAGCAAGAAACACTAAGATGGGACGATGTATCTGGTAGAACATTTTCTATGAGAAATAAGGAAGATGCACAAGATTACAGATATTTCCCAGAGCCAGACTTGGTTGCAATAAAATTATCTGATGAATATATAGAAAATATAAGAAAAACACTTCCAGAGTTGCCAGAAAGCAGAAAAACAAGATACATGGAAGAGTACAAGTTATCTGAAAAAGATGCTAGATTACTTACTGCTTCTAAATATTTATCAAACTTGTTTGAAGCTGCAGAAAAAATATGTAAGAATGCAAAAGCAGTTGCGAACTGGATTTTATCAGATATTTCGCGTATATTAAACGAGGAAGAGCTAGAGCCAGAACATATTCCATTTACAGGAGCTGAACTTGCAAGTCTAATAGAATTGATAGACAAAGGAACAATAAGTTCTGCAATAGGTAAAAAAGTGCTTGAAGAAATGTTTGCAGAAGATGCTACAACACGCAAGCCAGAAGAAATAATAAAAGCAAAAGGCTGGATACAAATTTCTGATGAAGGTGCTATAAAAGAGGTTGTAATGCAAGTATTAGAAGCAAATCCACAATCAATAGCAGACTACAAAGCAGGAAAAGACAGAGCTTTAGGATTCTTAGTTGGACAAGCTATGAAAGCAACAAAAGGCAAGGCAAATCCACAAATGTTGAACAAAATGTTTATAGAAGAAATGAATAAATAATAATAAAGATGCACAAAGAGTTTAATTACTTTAAATGTGCATCTTTTTTATGAAAATATAGGTTAGAAAATTTATCTACTAGTTTTTTCTTTTAAAACAGTATTAAATGCAATTCCACTTATAAAGAAAATGGCCATGAACATTGTGAAAGATTTAAAAAGAGAAGAGCCAATTTCATATACTATGTAAGATTGATTCATGGTTAAGTAAATAGACATTATAAGTGTGGCAAATAGTACTAAAATAAACGAAATTTGTACACCTGCAGTCATAAGATTTTTTACTTTTGGCTCAAAAGAAAAATCAAAAACAGAAAGAAATTTATTAAAAAAGCTCTTAAAAATCAAAAACATTTAAAAATCCATCCTTTCTAATTTATTTATAATATATTGAAAAATATGTTATTGTAAGGTTTTGTATTTTACTTCATTAATTTGATACATATTATATAATTACAGCCAACAGGCAAAATTATATTTTAAATCTACTATATAAATGATATCATATAAAAGATGAAAAATATAGTTGAAATAAATGGAAAAATTGATATAAAGTAATGTAGTAATGATTGTTCTATAATATACAATATCGTATTTGATAAATTTAAATAAAAAATTGTAGGAGGAGTTAAGGCAGAAAGGCACTTGAAACAAATGCAATGAGCATAGAAAAAAATAAAATCGCAATAACAAATGTTATTACGATTCTACTCAATAAAAAACTGTGCACAATTTTTTATTTATGCATTCATTGCATTTAATTTTTTTGCTAAAGCAGATTTTTTTCTAGAAGCTGTATTCTTAACGATAACTCCTTTTGTACAAGCTTGGTCTATTTTCTTTGTAGCTTCAGAAAGTAAAACTTTTGCGTCTTCAACTTTTCCAGCTTCAACAGCTTGCTCAAATTTCTTAACAGCTGATTTATATCCAGATTTAATCATATTATTTCTAGCAGTTTTCTTCTCTATAACGTTTACACGTTTGATTGCAGATTTGATATTTGGCATGTTTATTGCACCTCCCTTTGAGTTTGTAATTATAACGCATATTATTGTACCATGAATTTGGTAAATTTGCAAGGATTAGTAGAAAAATCTTTACAAAAAGTATAAAAATACGTATAATTTATCATGAAATTAAGAAAAAGAATTATCTTAAATGAAAAATTAAGCATTTAATATTATAAGATTAAACAAAGTATAAAATTAAATAACAATCAAAAAAACTATGTAAAATTTTTAGGAATGCAAAAATGTGTATTAAAATTTTAATTGATTTTTTGTTTTAAAGGAGAAATGTAAATAATGAAAAAATTAGGCTTTTTTGGTGGTAGTTTTAATCCACCAACATATGCGCATATAAATGTTGCAAAAATGTCAATAGAAAAATTTAATTTGGATGCAGTATATTTTGTACCAGTTGGGAACTTATATAATAAGCCTAGTTTGATAGATGAAAATTATAGATATAAAATGTTAGAGCTTATTTGTGATGATAAAATAATGGTTGAAAACATAGAGTTAGGACGAAAACAAACATTAAATACCTTGCAGGCATTTGAATTAATAGAGCAGAAATATAAAAGTACGGAAAATTATTATATAATGGGTGCAGACAACTTTGAAAAATTACCTACTTGGAAAAATGCAAAAGAGTTAATAGAAAATTTTAAATACATAATATTTGAAAGAAATGGTTCAGATTCAAAAAGCTTATTAGCTACACAAGAAATATTAAAGCAAAATAAAAATAATTTTGAATTTTTAGATGAGAAAAAATATTCGAATGTAAGTTCTGGAATTATAAGAGAACTTATACAAAATGGAAATTATAAAGAATGCGAAAAATATACAAATCCGGAAATAGTACAATATATAGAAGAAAATAATTTATATTTATAGTTTAGTAAGCCTTGATAGAGTGAATCTTATCAAGGTTTTATCATGTGAAATGTTATTATCAGAAGTGCTGCGATTAATTGATATTAATCAGGTATGTCATATTTTGTTGAAATTTGACGATGAGTTATACTTGCAAAATGGGAAAATATGGTATATACTTATTGAAGTTTAAATCAAACAATTTTATTCAAAAAATTAATTCGAAAAAAATCCAATTATTAAATTTTTATAGAAAGTGGTGCGTAATTATGCTATCTAAAGTAAATAGTATTGCGCTTAGAGGACTAGAAGGCTATTTAATAGGGGTACAAGTAGATATTTCGTCTGGTATGCCTTGCTGGGAAATTGTTGGCTTGCCAGATATTAGTGTAAAAGAAGCTAAAGAGCGTGTAAAAACTGCGATAAAAAATTCTGGGCATGAGTTTTTAAGCAGAAAAATTATAGTCAATTTATCTCCGGCGGATTTAAGAAAAGAAGGTACATTTTATGACTTACCAATTGCGGTAGCCATTTTATTAAACATGGGCGTAATAAAAATAATAGAAGAAAGAACTGTTGTAATTGGAGAACTATCTTTAGATGGACATATAAATAGAGTTAATGGAATTTTGCCTATTTGCTTAGAAGCAAAAAGAAAGGGAATTAATAAAATAATACTGCCAAAAGAAAATGCAAAAGAAGGGGCTCTTGTTGATGGAATAGATGTGATTGGAGTAGAAAATCTTAGAGAAGTAATTGAATTTTTTAATAATAAAATTAAAATCTCTCCAGAGAAAAAAACAGAATTTGAGTATAACACTGAATACATAAATACAGATTTTGAAGATGTGAAAGGTCAAAAAAATGTAAAGCGAGCACTGGAAGTCGCGACAGCAGGAGGTCATAATTGCCTGCTTATTGGAAGTCATGGTTCAGGCAAAACAATGATGGCACAACGAGTAGCTTCAATATTGCCAGATTTAACTTTTGAAGAAGCAATAGAAATTACTAAGATATATAGTATTGCAGGAAATATGCCACAGGGAGAGCCAATTATAAACAATAGGCAATACAGAGCTCCACATTATTCAATTACACCTGCGGCACTAATTGGCGGTGGTAAAATAGCTAAACCAGGAGAAATAAGCTTAGCACATAATGGAGTGTTATTTCTGGATGAATTACCTCAATTTAATAAAAATACACTAGAATTATTGAGAAGTCCTATGGAAGAAGGACAGGTAAACATTAATAGGCTAAGTGGAAATATTGTATATCCATGTAGATTTATGCTTGTTGCTTCTATGAATCCGTGTCCGTGTGGATATTACGGCTCAAAAGAAAAAGAGTGTACCTGTAGTGAAACTGCTATTAATAAATATATGAATAGATTAAGTGGACCTTTATTAGACAGAATAGATATACAGGTAGAAGTTAATCCAGTAAAATACACAGATTTAAAGGAAAATGAGATAGAAGAAACTTCAACCGAAATAAGGAAAAGAGTAAATAAGGCTAGAGAAAAGCAAAGAGAACGTTACAAAGAATATAAAATTTTTTCAAATTCAGAACTAAATTCGAATCTAATAAATAAATTTTGCATCTTAGATGAAGAATCCGAAAAATTACTACATTCTGCATTCGAAAGATTGAAAATGAGTGCAAGAGCATATACAAGAATATTAAAGGTCGCAAGGACAATAGCAGATTTAGATAATTCAGAAGAAATAAAGAAAAAACATATAGCAGAAGCTATACAGTATAGGAGCTTAGATAGGAAATATTGGACTAGATAGAAAAATATGGATAGAGGACAATAAAAATTAGAAATTTTACTATATAAAATTTGGACAAAGATGTGATTACATATAGTATGTAGAAAATTATATTTTAAGTATATTTTACTGTTGATTTTATAGAGGGAAGGATGATTAATTATAGAAATTATTAAATGTTATGAAGAAAAATACCCACAGAGGCTGTTACGAATAAGGGAATATCCTGAACAATTGTATTGCCAAGGAAATGTGGGACTATTAAATGAGCAAAAAATAGTTGCCATAGTTGGATCGAGAAACTGTTCTGAATATGGAAGAAAATATGCCAATATATTTGCGTCAGAACTTGCAAAAAGAGGAATATGTGTAATTAGCGGAATGGCAATAGGTATAGACACATCAGCTCACTGTGGTGCAATGCACGAAATTGGAAAAACAATTGCGGTACTAGGAGGTGGATTTAAATATATTTATCCATCACAAAATATATGGTTATATAATAACATAATTGATGTTGGTGGCTGTGTAATTACAGAGTATGAGGAAAATGAAGAAACAAAAATGAGCAATTTTCCAAAAAGAAATAGGCTAATTAGTGGGTTAGCAGATGCAGTTTTAGTTATAGAAGCAGAGCATAGAAGTGGAAGTAAAATAACAGCAACATATGCAAAAATTCAAAAGAAAAAGGTGTATTGTATTCCTGTAAGTCTAGACCAAAAGAATAGTTCTGGTGTAAACGAATTATTAGCAGATGGAGCTAAAATAGTAACAACACCAAGACAATTAATAGAAGATTTGTATGGAAAAAATTTTTACAAGAGTACTTCTGGGAAAAAAGACAAAAATGAAGAAAAAAATCAGAAAGAAAACAAAGTGATTTTAGGTAATGATAATACAGTGGGAACAGACTTTAGTAAAATTTCTAGATTATTAGAACAAGAAATGACATCAGAAGAAATTGCTAAAAAAATAAATAAAGATATTTCTGAAGTTAATTCTATGCTAACAATAATGGAAATTGAGGGAACAATAGAACAAGTTCCCGGAAACTATTATGTAAGAGCGGGCAAAAAAATTAGTTAAAGTTTTAAACTAAAATCTAATTAAGTAAGAGGTAATTTAATCATGAATATTGAATTCTTAAGTATCACGTGGAGTATATTTCTAAATGTAGATTAAGCAATGTATTTTGAAAAACAATTATATGTAATTGAGAAATTAATTGAGGAAAGGCGGAGTGGAAACGTGAATACGAAACAACAAATTGGAAAAATTGGTGAAGATTTAGCAACTAAGTATTTAAGTAGTAGTGGATATAGAATTTTAGAAAGAAATTATAGAGGGAAACAAGGAGAAATCGACATAATAGCAACTGAAAAAAATAAAATAATATTTGTAGAAGTAAAAGCTAGAACAAATTTAAAATATGGAAGACCAGCTGAAGCTGTAACTAAAACTAAGCAAATTCATATAGAGCAAACAGCCCAATATTATGTATGCAAAAATAAATTGGAAAATAAGCAAATAAGATTTGATGTGGTAGAAGTGTATTTAATAGCTGCAAAATATAAGATAAAACATATAAAAAATGCCATATGAAGTGTATAAAACTAAGTGTTTACAGATTTTCTTTACGTCTATACATATCTTATTTTCTATATGTGTATAAACATTAAAAATAAACAAATGTAACAACAAGAATGTAAAAACAACAAAAGAACAAAAAACACTTGAAAAAAGTACAAAAAACATATATAATGAAGTCGCAAGAAAAATACATTTCGATAAATTGAAAGGAGCGATTTTTATGAACATAAAAATAACAGGAAAGGAACTAAAGGCAACAGATGCAATAAAAAATTATATTGATACAAAAGCAGAAAGAATAGAAAAATATTTTGATGCAGAAGATATAAATTTATTTGTAACAATAAAAAAAGAAGGCGGAGACCAAGTTGCAGAAATGCAAATATCTGTTAATGGAGAATCATTCAGAGCTGTAACAGCAAGCAATGATTTGTATGCTTCAATAGATAAAGATATTGACATATTAGAGGGCCAAATTAGAAAAATGAAAACTAAAAAGGATAAGCAAAATATGACAGAATCTATAAGAGCTAAAGAAGCAAGCAGAGCTGAAGAGCATGAAATAGAAGATGAAATAGTTAAAATAATGTATTATAGTATAAAACCAATGGGAGCAGAAGATGCTAAATTATTATTAGAAGAACAACCACAAAACAGATTCTTAACATTTGTTAACATCGAAACAGGAAAAGTAAATGTTATATACAAATTAAAAGATAACAAAAACTTTGGTTTAATAGAACCAGAAGCATAGTTTAAAATATGAGATTATAAGACGCTTAGAAGTTTTATAATCTCTTTTGTTATATTTTATAAATATTAAATTAATACCAAATAATTTTAAATAAAATATTTGTACTTGATGTAGACTGAGCAAAGGCAAGGAATGGTTAAATATCTGAAAAATTACGAAACTGGTCATGAAGTTATATAGACTACATTAGTGCAATTAATAAAATGTCGAATTATGACATATAAAACTGTAAAAATATGTAAAAAACATATTGACTATATCTTAAAATAATGTATAATTAGATTAGTTAAATTTTGATATATCAAATTACTATATCACAAATGATTTTTTCAAGAAAATTTATTCTAAAATAAAATCCAAAATAAAAAGAAAATACAAAAAGCCATTTTTGTAATGTTATTCTATTAAATATACTAACTAAAACGTAAAATAGGTATTTTATGTGTTTATTTTCTTTGCAAAAATTAAATTTTGAAATTAGATTGAGTGTTTTAAGAAAGGACTATAAAAGCATGAACAAAAAAATATTTGTTTTATTTATTGTGCTCATCTTAATTGTTGCTATAGGCTTTTTATTTTCATATGATAAGAAAGTTATAGAACAAGAAAAACAAAATACAAGTGAGCAACTTGATAATACAGAAGATGTTGAACAAGAAGTAACTGAAGATGATGGATTTGAGGAAGATTTAATAGGTTCTTTAAAAATTGAAAAAATAAATTTAAATGGAACAGTAAAGGAAGGAAGTACTAATGAGATATTAAGAGATTACATAGGGCACATAGAAGAAACGGCAAAATATGATGGAAATGTTGGACTTGCAGCTCACAACAGAGGAAATAAATATTCTTATTTTGCTGGGATAAACGAGTTAGAACCAGGAGATGAAATAGTATATACAACTAAATATGGAGAAAGAAAATATATTGTTGATACAAAAAAAGAAATACTAGAAACAGATTGGAGCAAATTAGAAGGAACAACAGATAATAGACTTACTTTAATAACATGTATAAAAAATAAAGTAAACCAAAGACTATGTGTACAAGCAGTACAAGAAAAAATTTAGCAAAAACTAAAAAATAAAGAAAGGAATTAATCAGTTAAATAGATTAATATTGTAATAAATAATAAGTTTAATTGATTGTATAAAAACTATGGTTAGATGTAAATTAAATAAAATTTTAGTAATATTGCAAATATTAATGATACTTTGGCCTACAGCATTTGCTGTTGCGAGCACAATTAATATAGGAGATACAATAAATATTGAAAGAGGAGATTTAGGATTTTATTCAATACAGTATTGGAATGAGAATAGAGGAATGTGGATGTACAAAACATATTCTAGAACATATTACACAGATAAAGATGGAAGCAAAAAAATTGCATATTGCATGGATCAAGATTTAGATGGTGTTGGATGGTTACCGGGTGAAGATGAAAATTATGATACTGAGGTAAAATATGAGTTAAAAGATGAAAAAATATGGAGAGTGCTTAAAAATGGATATCCTAATGTCTCACCAGAACAATTAGGAGTCGAAACTGAAGATGATGCATATTTAGCAACAAAACAAGCTGTGTATTGGGTTATAAGAAACAAAGATGTAGAAGGTGGGAATGTATATAATGTGTACAGTCATTTTAGAGCTGGTAAAACTGAGATTAATAATCAGAACCTAGAAGATATTCAGAGACGTGGCAAAAAAGTAATAGATGCTATATATAAATTGGTTAACATTGCATTCTACAATGACCTTGAGTTACCTCAAGACCCAGAAATCGTTGAAATTGGAGATATGGAAGGAAATGAAAGCCAAGAGTATTGTATAAAAACATATATAGTACCTAAAACTGGAATAAATGCAAAGATAAAAATTACTGGAATAGAATGGAATGATGGTAGTGCTTTTACAGCAGACGAAAATAGGAATCCTAAAATGGAGTTTAAACCAGGAGATATGATTAATGTCATGATTCCGAAGGCTAAAATATTAGATAACTCAAAATTAAAAATATACTATACTGAAGAAGTAAAAGATTTTCCAGTGTATTATACTGCAAGCAAGATAGAAGGAAAACAAAATTATGCTATATTATTAGAAAAAACAAGAGAAAAAACTGGAAAGATAGAACTTGACGTTGAAGGAAATAAATCAGAAATACAAATTACAAAAGTTGACTCTGAAACTAATCAGCCACTTGAAGGAGTAAAATTTTCTATAACATATGAAGATGGATGTATATTCAAGGTTACGACGGATGAAAATGGTATTGCAAACTGCAAGGGTTTACATCAAGGGAAGGCGAGAATTAAAGAAATTGAAACTAAAGATGGATACGTTCTAGATGAGCAAGAACAGAAAATAGAGTTAGGGTATGGCGAACATGTGTGGCTAACATTTTATAATGATCCTAAAAAAGGTGAAATAAGTGTAAATAAAGTGGATAAAGATGATGAAAATATAAAATTAGAGGGAGTTGAATTCGATATAATTGATGAATCTGGAAACGTTATACAACACTTAATAACAGATAGTGATGGAAAAGCAAGTGCTAAGGTAAATATAGGTAATTATAAAATAAGGGAAACAAAAACGAAACAGGAATATAAGATAGGAAAAGAAGAGAGTGTAACTGTAAATTGGAATGAAGTTGTAGAATTGAAAATAGAAAATGAAAAGAAAAAAGGTCAGATAAAAATTATAAAAAAAGACAAAGAAGACTCTAACATTGGGCTTAAGGGTGTAGAGTTTGAAATTCGAGATAAAGACGAAAAATTAGTAAAAATTTTAAAAACAGATGAAAAAGGGGAAGCCATAACTCCAAATCTTCCAATAGGAAATTATTATATACAAGAAATAAAAACATTAGATAATTATATATTAAATGAAGATAAAGTGCAGGTAACAGTTAAAGATGACAACATTACCGAAGTTGTAATTCAAAATGAGAAAAAAAGAGGACAAATACAAATAAACAAAACGAGTGAAGACAAGAATAATGTAATAAATAAAGAAGAAGGAAGTCCAATAGAAGGTGTCAAATTTAATATTTATGATAAAGCTAATAAAATTGTAGATACAATAGTAACTGATGAAAATGGAGTAGCTCTATCAAAAAGATTAGAAAAAGGTATATATACGGTACAAGAAGTAGAAACGGGAGAATGGTATATATTAGATGAGAAAATATATAACGCGGAAATAAAAGAAAATAATGAAATTGTAAATTTAAATATAATCAATAAATCAAAAGACCCAAAGGTTGAGATAACAAAATCATGCAAAAATATTACAAAATCTAATGATGAAATTGATTACAGTTTTGAGATAAAAAATACTGGAAATGTAGAGTTAGAGGACTTTACATGGTATGATTATTTACCAACAGACTATGCTAAAATTACAGGAATCGAAACCGGAACATATAATAAAGACATTATTTATAACATATACTACAAAACAAATCAAAAGGATGAGTATATGGTATTAAAGAAAAATCTAAACGGAGGAGAAGACAATTTTATAAGCCTAACTGATTTACATTTAGAAAAAGATGAAAAAATTACAGAAATAAAAATCTATTTTGGAACTGTTAATGTAGGATTTAAATCAGAGAAAAAACCACATATAATAATGAAAACAAATGACGGATTAAAAAATGATACAAAAATAGAAAATAGTACTGTGTTAGAAGGTTATAACCAAGATTACAGAGTGAGCTCAAAAGATACAGCAGTATCAACTGTTTATGAAGTTGTACAAGAAAAGAAATTGCCAAGAACCGGATTTTAAAAATTAAAATGATAAGATAAAAAAGTACAGAAATAATACTTATATTAATAAAAATCAGAAATAAAAATATTTCTCGTAAAATTCATGAAATTTTGCTAAAAAAATTGAAAAATGTAGAATTTTGTAATATAATATATCCGTTACGAAGGTAACGCGTAATTTTATAGTATTGAAAGGAGCAATTAATATGATTTATTCAAAAGACGTAGAAAAAATGTGCACAGTTGCAAAAGGCGTAAATCATGGACCAGCCCCAATTCCAGAAGAAGGAAAATGGGTTAAGGCAAAAGAAATTAAAGATATTTCAGGATTAACACATGGTATTGGTTGGTGTGCACCACAACAAGGAGCATGTAAATTAACATTAAACATAAAAGAAGGTGTAATACAAGAAGCATTAATAGAAACAATAGGATGCTCTGGAATGACACAATCAGCAGCCATGGCTGGTGAAATACTTACAGGTAAAACAATACTAGAGGCACTAAACACAGACTTAGTATGTGATGCTATAAATACAGCTATGAGAGAATTATTCTTACAAATAGTATATGGAAGAAGCCAATCTGCATTCTCAGAAGGTGGACTTACAATAGGTGCAGGCCTTGAAGATTTAGGAAAAGGTCACAGATCTCAAATAGGAACAATATACTCAACATCATTAAAAGGACCAAGATATCTAGAAGTTACAGAAGGATATATAACAAGCCAAGCATTAGATAAAGATGATCAAATAATAGGATACAAAGCATTAAACTTTGGAAAAATGATGGACTTTATAAAAGGTGGAATGGATCCTAAAGAGGCTATAGAGAAAGCTACAGGAACATATGGAAGATATGCTGATGCGGTAAAATATATAGACCCAAGACAAGAATAATTATGAGGTATGAAAGGAGCAAAAAATATGGCAGTAACATTTGAAGGTTATGAAAGAAGAATAGATCAAATTATGCCCGTATTAAATAAATATGGAATAAAAGATTTAGAAGAAGCAAGAAAAATTTGTCAAGACAAAGGATTTGATCCAGTTGAAATGGTTAAATCAATTCAACCAATATGTTTTGATAATGCTTGTTGGGCTTACACAGTAGGCGCAGCAATAGCTATAAAGAAAGGTTGTACAAAAGCAGCAGATGCAGCTAAAGCAATCGGAGAAGGATTACAATCATTCTGTGTACCAGGTTCAGTTGCAGATGATAGAAAAGTTGGATTAGGACACGGAAACTTAGCTTCAATGCTTTTATCAGAAGAAACAAAATGCTTTGCATTTTTAGCAGGACATGAAAGCTTTGCAGCAGCAGAAGGTGCAATAGGTATTGCAAAATCAGCTAACAAAGTTAGAAAAGAACCATTAAAAGTTATATTAAATGGTTTGGGAAAAGATGCAGCACAAATAATATCAAGATTTAATGGATTTACATATGTAAAAACAGACTTTGATTATTATACAGGAAAATTAACAATAGTAGAAGAAATTCCTTACTCAGATGGAGAAAGAGCAAAAGTAAGATGTTATGGAGCTAACGATGTTCGTGAAGGTGTTGCAATAATGCATCATGAAGATGTAGATGTATCTATAACAGGAAACTCTACAAACCCAACAAGATTCCAACATCCAGTTGCTGGAACATACAAAAAAGAATGCTATGAAAAAGGAAAGAAATACTTCTCAGTTGCATCAGGTGGTGGAACAGGAAGAACACTACACCCAGATAACATGGCTGCAGGACCAGCTTCTTATGGTATGACAGATACAATGGGAAGAATGCATTCAGATGCTCAATTTGCAGGTTCTTCATCAGTACCAGCTCACGTTGATATGATGGGATTAATAGGAATGGGTAACAACCCAATGGTTGGTGCTACAGTTTCAATAGCAGTTGCAGTAGAAGAGGCTATGAAATAGTTGATAATACTGTAATGTAGCAATTATCTAATGTTTATAAAACTATAAAAATAAACTAAAAAATAATAAAAAGTTGTCAACTGTCAACCATTTGTCAACAAAAAAATTGTCCGCTAATTTGGTGGATAATTTTTTTATACAATAAACAAAAAAATGTTCGTAAAAACTATTGACAAATTCAAAAAAGCAATGTAGAATATACACAAAATACGAACATATGTTTATGTAATGAATTGATAGGAGGATAAGAAGATGAATATTCTAAAACAAAAAAATAATAATATAATTGATTTGACAAAACCAGTAGAAATAAAAACATATTTAACGGTTAGCGTTTTAGGAAAAAGTTTAAATTTGAATATCAATTTTAAAAATATCAATGTTCCAGAATTAGATATGAATGAAAAAGAGGTAAATTTATTTTTACCAGTAAGATATAAAAAAATAGGGACAGTTGAAATTGTAAGTGAAGCTATAAAAAAGATGTATTCTGAGATTGCAGAAATAGAGATTGCAAATAGTATGGAAAAAATAAGAGTAATGCTAGGTTTTGCACCAGAAGATTATGCTATAAAAAGAATGCCAGATACATTTATAAAAAATGCCAGAAATAAAACAATAATAATAAATCCAGATATTACGAAATATAGTAGAAAAATAATTGAAACGAGTTTGATACAAGCCTTTTGCAAAACAAAACATAAAGAAAACTCAAAAGAATATAAGGCCCTATTAAAAAATGCAATAGAAAAATATGAAAATTATGAGTATAGAATAATTAAGGTATCATAACAATTATACTCTAAATACATTACGAGAGTAAATTGCTAAAATAAAAATTGTTTCTGCTACATAATAAGGCAGGATATTAAATCCTGCCTTATGTATTCTATCTTTTCCAAAATAAAATATATAAAACGAACTTAAAATCCTGTCTAATAATAATAGCCAATAATTAATTGTAAATAATTAATCACTAAAAATTAATAATAATTTAACTAATTAAAAACTAAAACTATTTCATTTGGCTTTCAGCTTGTTGTATTAACTTCTTAACCATGTTTCCACCAATTCTACCAGCGTCTCTTGCAGATATATCACCGTTGTATCCATCTTTTAGATTTACTCCAACTTCGCTAGCAACTTCGTATTTGAATTTGTTTAATGCATCAGCAGCTTCTGGAACTACTTTGTAATTGCTATTGCTTGATGAATGTGCCATAATTTTCACCTCCTAGTGAGTATTTAAAAAGCGTATGTGCTCTTTACAGTATATATAATGCCTCAAATTTTCAAAAATAAACTGGAAATTTTATGAAAGAAAAATAAAAAAATGTTTAAAAAGATAAAAACTATGTTATAATATTGCTGTTAAACCGTAGAAAAATTTAAAAAACTTAATTTAAAGTATTATAAATACGTCTTAAATTATATATTTTTGAAAGAATAGAAAGGAAATTAATATGTATAAATTAGTAGCAATAGATTTAGATGGAACTTTATTAAATTCATATGGAGAAGTATCAGAAAAAAATAAAGAAGCAATACAAAAAGCAAAAAATAAAGGTGCAGAAATAGTAATTGCATCTGGACGACCAATTTCATCTGCAAGAAGTTATGCATATGAAGTTGGAGCAGATAATTATATAATTTGTGGAAATGGTTCTGTATTATATGATATGAAAAATGAACAAATAATATACGATAAATTTATAGAAAGACAAAAAGCTTTACAGATTATTAAAATTTGTGAAGAAAATAGTATATTTTTTAATATATATACAGAAAAATTAACAATTTCAAAATCACTAAATTATAATATTTTATTTTACAATAATGAAAATAAAAATGTTCCAGAGGATAAGAAAACCAACATAAAAATAATAGATAATATATATAAATATGTTGAAGAAAATCCAGATTTACAAGTTCTAAAAATTACTGTTTGCGATGAAAGCAAAATAATTTTTGATAGTATAATTAGAAAACTAAGAGAAGTAAAGAATGTAGATGTACTTGATTTACAACATATGGCTAGAAAGTATATTAAGCTTGGCACAGAAGAAAAGAAAGTTGAATATTATTATACAGAAATAACTAGCAAGGATGTTGATAAATGGGGAGCTATTGAAAAATTAGCTGATAGATTGCAAATAAATAAAGAAGAAATAATGGCAATTGGCGATAATATGAATGATAAAAGAATGGTTGAAAATGCTGGGCTTGGAGTTATGATGGAGAATTGTGCTCCATATATGAAAGAGTTTGCAGATGTAATTGTTAAAGATAATAATAATGATGGTGTTGCTGAAGCAATAGAAAAATACGTGTTAGGTGAAGAATAATACTAAAAATGAATTCATAATGTAATGGGAAAATGTATTCTTAAAAGCAATATCTATTGTAAGGATAATATAGAATAAAAGAAAATAAAATGCACAAAATAACTAAAAGAGGTGCATTTTATGTTTAAAGAGAAAAATATTGAAGATAGAGGGTTAAAAAATTTTCAAAAACAAAATTCTGATATTGTAAAAATAGAAGGTTTATATAAAAATGATAGTAGTTCAGATGAATCCAATAATTTTCATTTAGAAGAATTACTAGGAGGAGAGGGAACAACAAAATATGGAGAATTTGTTTCTTCATATTTTGCATGGATTGGACTTAATAGACAAAAAAATAGGGCAGATGAGTTAAATGAGATGACTAGAAAAAACAAATATACGTCTAAAAAATATTAAGTTTATAAATAATGATGTTAACAGATTAATTAACAAAAGAAAAAATATAAAAATAAAATGTAAAAGCAAAAGAAAAGTCAAAAATTAAAAATTTAAACCAGCATCATATTAAGGTCAATTGAAAAAAATATAAAAATTAAGACTAATTGAAAATAAAAATTATAAAAAAAGCTATTGACATAAAAAATAATGGTGCTATAATAAGAATGTAGGTCAAAGAAAGTCAAAGTCAAAAACAAAAAACAATTGAAAGCAAAGTCAAAATCTGAATGACAATTGAAAGCAAAATTTAATATGACATGAAAATAGTAATATAAATAGAAAAGAGGCGGTAAAAGGTGAGAATATCAGACATGATAGAAGATTTTATAAAGGATTTATTTGATGATGAAGATAGTATTGAAATACAAAGAAACGATTTAGCAGAAAAGTTCAACTGTGTGCCATCTCAAATAAATTATGTAATATCTACAAGGTTTAAACCTGCACAAGGTTATTATGTTGAAAGCAGACGTGGTGGTGGAGGACATATTACAATTACTAAAGTAAACATTACAAAAAGCAATTATTTAATGCATATAATATCAAGTATGGGAGATGCTGTAACGGCTCAAGAAGTTAGCATATTTATTAGTAATTTTTTATCATATGATATGGTTACTAAAAATGAGGCAAAACTTTTAAAGGTTGCAACTAGTGACAATGTTCTCACTGTAGATCCAAAAGAAAAAGATAAATTAAGAGCTAACATATTTAAAAATATGTTATTAAATCTTGTTGAAGATTAACTAAAAGATTACAGAAGAAAAGTGTATTTTAGTAAAAGCATTAAATTATGTTTATGATAAAAAGCTAAAATATTAAAAGAAAAAAATTAAATTATAACAGTAAAAAGGTAATGAAAAACTGTTAAAAAGACGACTAAAAATAAAATCTATTATAGGAGGATGATTATTATGGTATGTCAAAATTGTGGGAAAAATGAAGCTAATGTTAAATATACTCAAATTGTTAATGGAGTAAAGAAAGAGATGGTATTATGCGAAGAATGTGCCGAAAAGATGGGAATATCAAATTTTAAGGTTAATATGCCAATCCATTTTTCAAACTTCTTTGATGATTTGTTTGATGATGAACAATTATTACCAAGTTTTATGAAGGAGAATAGCAATACGTGTACAAACTGTGGAGAAGAGTATGATAATTTTATAAAAACAGGATTATTAGGATGCGCTGATTGCTATGATATGTTTGAAGATAAAATTGACCAAGTATTAAAGAATATGCAAGGAAGTATAAAACATGTTGGAAGAAAACCTTTAAACATTGAAGAGAAAATGAAAAATACTGGTGAAAATAAGGCTAATGTAAATTCTCAAAATTCTAAAGCTGAAAAAGATAAAAAAGTAAGTCAAGTTGATGAGTTGGAGTATTTGAAAAGTGAATTAAATGTTGCAATACAAGAAGAAAGATACGAAGACGCAGCAAAAATAAGAGATAAAATTAAAGACATTGAAAAGAAAAATGCAAAATAATAGAAAGAAAAAAACAAAGAAAAAATTAGTCAATTTGAAATTATTAATGGAGAAGGGAAGTAGTAAAATGTCTAATTGGTATTTACAAAATGGAAAAGATTCTGATGTAGTAATTAGTACAAGAGTAAGGCTTGCACGTAATATTAAGAATTTTAATTTTGAGAATAAATGCTCAAAAGATGATAAAAAGCACATATTAGAAAGAATAGAAGGCGTTCTTCCAAGTATTGGATACGATTTAAAATTATTAAGATTAAAAGACATGGATAACCTAACAAAACAATCTTTAGTCGAAAAACATATTATCAGTCCAGAGTTTGCAAGTAGTAAAGATGAGAATTGTGCAATTCTTATAAATGATGAAGAAAATATTTGCATAATGATAAATGAAGAAGACCATTTAAGAATGCAACTTTTCGGAGAAGGAATTGCAATAGAAGAGTTAATGAATCTTGCAATTGAAATTGACCAAAAACTAGAAAGATTAGTGGATTATGCGTTTAGTGAAAAATATGGATATTTAACAGCATGCCCTACTAATGTTGGTACAGGTCTTAGAGTTTCTGTAATGGTTCATTTACCAGGGCTTGCGGAGACTGGTAACTTAAATAAAATACTTCATATTGTAAATAATTTTGGAATGAGCGTAAGGGGAGTCTATGGAGAAGGAAGCCAAAGCATGGGAAACATGTACCAAATTTCTAACAATCAGACTTTAGGGCTTACAGAACAAGAAATTGTAAAAAATATGAAGCTTATAACAGATAAGATTATAGAACAAGAAAGAGTAGCAAGAAAATATTTGGGAAAGAATCAAATTGGACTTGCTGATAAAGTGTACAGGGCCTTCGGTATATTAGAAAATGCCAGAATTTTATCGAGTAATGAATGCATAGATTTGTTATCAGATGTAAAACTTGGTACAGATATGGGGATAATAAGTGAATTAGATGATACAAAAATAAAAAAATTATTCTTATATACGAAACCAGCAAATTTACAGAAGTACTATGGAAAAGTAATGGATTCTAATGAAAGAGACTTAAAGAGGACAGATATTATTAGAAAAATTGTAACAGAATAAATATAAAAAAGCTAGGTTGAAAAGCAATTATAATTTTGGCTACGTCAAATACTATTTCAAACGTAATTACATGCAAAAAGTATATGCTTATTACATTTGAAACTCATTTTAATTGCCAAAATTCAATACTTTTTCAACCTAATGTATGAATGAAAGGAAAGTGGTGAATTATGGAATATAAATTTACAAATAGTGCAGAAAATGCTCTAGAAATTGCGAACGATTTAGCTGCAAAGCTAGGGCATAATTATATAGGCACCGAGCATATTTTATATGGTTTGGTAGAAGAAGGAACTGGTGTTGCAAGCAAAGTTCTTGCAAACCAAGGCGTTACTGCAGAAGCTGTTTTAAAGGAAATTGAAGAACTTATAGGTGTAAGTGAAAATGCTCCAATTGTAAATGCAGATAGTATTGGGCTTACGCCAAGAAGCAAAAGAATAATTGAAAATTCTTTTATAGAAGCACGTAGATTTAACAGTGAATATATTGGAACTGAACATATTCTTTGTGGAATTATGCGCGAGGGCGATAGTGTAGCTGTTAGAATTATGATGGATTTGAATGTAAATCCAAAAAAGTTGTACAATGAACTTGTGAAAATGATTAATGAAACAAAAGGGCAGGAATCTGAGAGCAAGAGGACAAGCAATGGTGGAAGTTATAATTCTACTCCAACTTTGAACCAATATGGTAGTGATTTAACTAAAAAGGCAAGAGAAGGAAAGCTTGACCCAGTTATAGGAAGAAGAACTGAAATTGATAGAGTTATTCAAATTTTATCAAGAAGAAGCAAGAATAATCCTTGTTTGATAGGTGAACCAGGTGTTGGTAAAACTGCAATAGCTGAAGGGTTAGCAGAAAAAATAGTTGAAGGTGATGTGCCAGAGACTTTAAAAAATAAGAGAGTTGTAAGCATAGATATATCTGGAATGATAGCTGGTGCAAAATATAGAGGAGACTTTGAGGAAAGAATAAAGAAATCTCTTGATGAAGTAAAAAAAGCCGGAGATGTAATTCTATTTATAGATGAAATTCATACGATTGTAGGCGCTGGCTCTGCAGAAGGTGCTGTTGATGCAGCAAATATTTTAAAGCCACTTCTTGCAAGAGGAGAAATTCAAGTTGTTGGAGCAACTACAACAAACGAATACAGAAAATACATTGAGAAAGATGCAGCTCTTGAAAGAAGGTTTAGCCCAGTAATGGTAAACGAGCCATCTGAAGAAGATGCAATTAAAATATTGGAAGGGTTAAGAGATAAATATGAGGCTCATCATAATGTAAAAATTACTGATGAGGCAATAAAATCAGCTGTTGAACTTTCTACAAGATATGTTAATGATAGATATTTACCAGATAAGGCGATAGATTTAATTGATGAGGCTGCGTCAAAAGTTAAGATGCAGACATATACAAAACCTGAATCGATAAGAAACTTAGAAGATGAAATCGAAAAGGTTCGTAAAGAGAAGGAAGAAGCTATTGCAACTCAGAACTTCGAGAAAGCAGCAAAGTTAAGAGATGAAGAAAAAAATAAGAGACAGGAACTAGAAGATGCTCAAAATAAATGGAAAGAGGGCAATACTAAAAAAGTAATGACTCTAAAACAAGAAGATATTGCAGGTGTAATATCAACTTGGACAGGAATTCCAGTAAGCAAAATATCTGAAACTGAAAATGAAAAATTAAGACACCTAGAAGACAACTTGCATAAAAGAGTTGTCGGACAAGATGAAGCCGTTTCGGCTGTTGCAAAGGCTATAAGAAGAGGAAGAGTTGGATTAAAAGATCCAAACAGACCAATAGGTTCATTCTTATTCTTAGGACCAACTGGTGTTGGTAAAACAGAGCTTGCAAAAGCTTTGGCAGAAGCATTGTTTGGCAACGAAAATAGCATGATAAGAGTTGATATGTCTGAGTTTATGGAGCCACACTCTGTTGCTAAATTAATAGGTGCTCCTCCAGGATATGTTGGATATGACGAAGGTGGTCAATTAACAGAAAAAATTAGAAGAAGACCATATTCTGTAATCCTATTTGATGAGGTTGAAAAAGCCCACCCAGATGTAATGAATATGTTATTACAAATTCTTGAAGATGGAAGATTAACGGATGCTCAAGGCAGAACCGTAAACTTTAAAAATACCGTAATAATAATGACATCAAATGTTGGAGCTAAATTAATAACAGACAAAAATAAACTAGGATTTACTGGTGGAAATGCCGAAGAAAACAAGAATCAAGAATATGAGACGATAAAGAAAGAAGTAATGGGAGAATTGAAAAAACAATTCAGACCAGAACTTATAAACCGTATTGACGACATAATAGTATTCCACAAGCTAGAAGACGAAGACATAAAGAAAATAATTGATATAATGTTAGTACAGGTTCAAAACAGATTAAGCGCACAAAATATAAAAATAGACATAGACCAATCTGTAAAAGACTTAATTGCTAAGAAAGGCGTAGACACAAATTATGGTGCAAGACCATTAAGACGTGCTATACAAAATATGCTAGAAGATAAAATTGCAGAAGCAATACTAGATGGCGTGATAAAACCAAAGAAAAAAGCAAAAGCAGTTGTAAAAGACGACAAAATTGTAATTGAATAAAAATAAATAAGGGAAACAGAACACAATCTGCTTCCCTTATTATTTGTAAGATGATTTAGGCTACAATTTTCATATAAGTATATGAATAAGGATTCTGTGAAAATTAACGTTGAAACGTTTGTGATTTTGTGATAGGATATTTTTAATAAAATCTCGCCCCAAAGGGGCGTCCCTAATGGGCGAAGGATAAGGTGATAATGATGAATGAAAATATTAATTTAAATGCTTTAAGGCAAGGCTCTGCTACTCCAGAAAATTCTAAATGGAAGCAAATGATTGCAAGAAAAAAGCCATTGTATAAGGCTAATACAGAGATAAGGTCTGAGTTTGAAAGAGATTATACTAGAATAATTTATTCTAATGCGTTTAAAAGAATGAAACATAAAACGCAAGTGTTTTTTTCACCAACAAATGACCATATTTGTACTAGAATAGAGCATGTAAACTATGTTGAATCTATTAGTTATGGTTTAGCAAAAGCGCTTGGGTTAAATATAGAGCTTACTAAAACCATTGCTATTGCTCACGACTTGGGGCATAGCCCGTTTGGACATGCTGGGGAGAGGGTACTAAATAAAATTTTGTTAGAGGAAACAGGAAAAACCTTTTGGCATGAAAGAAATGGTTTACTTTATGTTGATAATATAGAGCTTTTGGATAATAGAGAAGGATATAAAGAAAATTTGAATTTAACATATGCAGTAAGAGACGGCATAATTTCGCATTGTGGCGAAATTGATGAAAACAGCATAAAGCCTAGAGAAGAAGCAATTAATCTAGAAAATTATACAAAGCCTAACGAATATGCTCCATTTACTTGGGAAGGATGTGTTGTAAAAATTTCTGATAAAATTTCATATCTTGGCAGAGATATAGAAGATGCACTTAGATTTAAAATACTTACAGAAGCAGATATTAAAGAGTTGCAACATAGATTAGATGTTGCAAATACTGGGTATGATATATTAAACACAACAAATATAGTAAATTATCTAATGTCGGATTTATTGAAAAATACAACATTAGAAAAAGGCTTAACTTTTTCTCAGGAAGGCTTAAATTTTATAAATGAATTGAAAGCATTTAATTATGAAAAGATATATTCAAATGATAAAAATAGATTGGCAGACCAATATTTTAATTTAGTGTTAAATACAATTTACGAAGTGTTAAAATCAGCTAAAAATCAGATTTTACAAGAAAACATAAATAGTTTATATGCAGAAGTAATAGAAGAATTTGCTTGTTGGCTTAAAAATTATTGCATAAATGAAGAAATTGCAGAAAATAAAAAGCTAAAAAACAACAAAATATATAATATAAATAAGCCAGAAGATTATGCTACTGCTGTGGTTGAGTACATAGCTGGAATGACTGATAATAAGGCAATTGATACATACAATAAAATTATAAGCTTTTAGCAAAAATTTATTAAAATTCTAATAAATTATTATTAAAAGAAATAAATACTAATGACAGTTTTAAAAACTTTATAATTGCAAAAAAATAAAATTATAATACTGAGATTGGAGAAAAAATATGGTTGCATTAGTTACAGGAGCATCTTCAGGAATAGGAAGAGATATTGCAATAGAACTTGCAAAAAGAAAATATGATATTATTGCAATTGCAAGAAATGAGGAAGCATTAATAAAACTAAAAGAAGAAGTAGAAAAAACTTATAGTGTAAATGTTGAGGTAAAAGCCATGGACCTAACCGATAGAGAAGGTTGCATTAAATTACACGAAGATGTAAAAGCAAAATATGGAGCAATAGATGTGTTGATAAATGATGCAGGTTTTGGAACATGTGGAGAGTTTACTAAAACAGATTTAAATAAAGAAATTGGAATGATAGACACAAACATAGTGGCACTTCATATTTTAACAAAATTATTTTTACAAGACATGGTAGAAGTAAACAGAGGGCATATAATGAATGTTGCATCAATAGCAGGCTTTATGCCCGGACCATTAATGGCAACTTATTACTCTACAAAAGCATATGTAGTAAGGCTAACACAAAGCATTAGACAAGAGCTATTTATGAAACATTCAAAAGTTAAAATAAGTGCTCTATGCCCAGGGCCAGTAAATACAAATTTTAATAAGGTGGCAGATGTAAAATTTAATTTAGCGGAAGCTAACAGCAAACAAGTGGCAAGATATGCAGTAAGAAAAATGTTTGCAAATAAAATACTTATATTTCCAAGCTTTACAATGTGGCTAGGTAGGTTGCTATTTAAAATAATGCCAGACCAGCTATCAGCATTTTTCTGTTACTTTGCGCAGAAAAGAAAAATAAGCTAAAGAAAAATAAAGAGAAGAAAATTAGAAAACAGATAGAAAATAGAATATACCAAAGTTATTAGAAAAATAATAACTTTGGTATATTATTTTTTGAAAAATTGAATAGAAAAAAGGAAAAAGTAAAGAATAATTACAAATATGTTACAAATGAAAGAAATAGTTGAATTATACACAAAAAATCATGTATAATAAAAGTACATAATTTGTTGTGTATCAAAACAAAACTAAAAAAATTTAATAATAACTATCAAGAAAAAATAGTACAAAAATTAAGAAAACAAAAGTAGATTTTAAGGTAGTAGAGTTAAATTTAAAAAACAAAAAAGAAAAGCCCAAAAACAAGAAAGGGCAAATCAAATGAAAGAAAGAGAGGAAAGAAAAAATGAAAAGCACACTGAAGAAAACAGAAAAAGGTATAACGCTAGTGGCACTAGTGGTAACCATAGTTGTTTTGCTAATACTTGCGGGAGTAAGTATAAACTTGGTGCTAGGAAACAATGGAATAATAGCAAAAGCAAAAGATGCAGAAACAAAATCTGCAGAAGCAAGCCAAAACGATTTAAAAGGAATGAATGCATTAACAGAAGAAATGAATAATGCATTGGGAGAAAAGCCAAAAGTAGATCTATCAAAATATAAAATAGGAGATTACGTAAATTACACATACGACACAGCCGAAAATTATGTATTAACATCAGCAACATGTGGTTCAAGTAGTAATCCAGCAGATGGAATACCCCAAACAACAGGATTAAAGTGGAGAATATTAAACATAGATGAAGCAAACGGAACAGTAGACTTAATAAGTGAAAATCCAACAGGAACAAGTGTATATTTTAGTAATATATTAGGATATAACAATGGACCATACTTAATGAATGAAATCTGTAAAGCGCAATATAGTAATAAGAGTCTAGGAGTAAATGCACGTAGTATAAATCTATTAGACATGGAAAAGCACTTAACAGCGGCAGGAATAGCAGCAAGAAATGCATATAAAAATAGTAGTGATACAGCAAAATATGGAACAACAAAAACATATACAAGTAACACAAAATATCCAAGCTTATATGCGGGACAAAAGGGAGCAGGAGTAAATGTAGCAGAAGCAAATGCAAGTACAATAGCACAACCAGATATAAGTAAAGGAAATGATCCATATGAAGAGAGTAAAGCAATAGCAAAAACAGAGCCAACAACTGATAACACATCAGGAACCGGAAATCCATTAACAGTAACACAAACATATTACAATATACCAATAAGTACAGCAAATTATGGAGATGCAGGAAGTGTATTAAGCAATTCAACATGGTACTGGGTGGCTTCGCACTTTGTCGGTACTCGCTCAGACTATGCTTACTTCGGTTTGCGCTATGCTAGCACTGATACTGACGGTATTCGCATGTTCGACTCGTACGGCAACGCTGGCTACGGTAACAATCGTCTTCGCCCCGTAGTTTCTCTATCATCTAGTATCTTGAGCGATGCAAAAGATGCAAGTGGAGCATGGAATTTGAAATAGAAGAAACCAGAATGAAAAAACAATGAGCTAGGGAGGTGGGCGGGAAAAACACCAACAGGGTTTACATAAGACAACCAGAACATTGCTAAGATTAGTAAGTTTACATAAAAATAAAATAACCCAATAATGAAATAGATACATAATAAATAAAGCCCAAAATCTGCCAATGATAAAACAGATTTTGGGCTTCTTTTATATAACTATTTTTCTAACAACCAATCTATTACATTTTTGTGAATTATGCCATCATGAGAAAAGTCAAATTTATCAAGTGTTAAAACATATTTAGGGTAATTATCTTGAATTGACTTAAATGCACCAAATTCTCTTTCTACAACAGAATCATCTGCTAAGATATATGCTACCTGAATATAGATTTTTTCATTAAAATTGGTAGTTATGCATAATTATCCTTGATTTTGTGCAAATAATTACTTGAACTATTCTTGATTTTGTGATGTTATATAAACAAAAAATTAAGCTTTTGTACATTTATATATGACAGACTTGCTATAATTTGAAATTCTTTTAGAAAAATACTATAAAACCGCTTGAATAGCGGTTTTATCTTTGTAAAAATTTGTACTGTACACTATACAAAAATGATTAAATATTGAATTTTGTTCACTAGACTATACAAAAATAATAAAACAGCGAAGGTTACCAATAATTTTTTATAGTTTGCTCTTTTATAAATTAATATTATAGTAGAATTTTGTCGAACGAATTTTCTTGATTTTTCCGCTAAAAGATAATATAATTTTACTAAATTTTAAAATAGATTATTTCAAAATGATTTTGTTGTTAAATTTTATTCAAAAATTCACTATAGTGAATAGTTTTAATTCTTAAATAATACCAATGAGTATATTTATAAAAAATATTGACCTATAAGTTAAATAATTGTATAATTAGGAGGAAGATTGATGGAAGAAGAGAAAATGTTGGTTCCATCTGGATTAAAAACAGTAGATGGAAAAGATATTATGTGTTATACTGGAGCATTTTACCTAAAAAACGAAGAAAAAATCAAACGAATAATAAAAAAATGCGAAGAAATTTTAGATGCAGAAAGTGAAGATATTAAAAAAATACAGAAAAATATTACTATAAAAGAAGATAGTGAAAAGTATAATTTGGATATACATATAAATAAAAAACATGACAAATTATTTAAAGAGCTACTGTCTGATAAAAAGGAAGCTGTTAAATTTATAAATCATTATTTACACTTAAATTTATCAGATGATGAGATAGAAAAATATGAGAAAGAGTTTAGAACAGAAGAATTTAGAAATATAGAAGCAGATGTTGTGTATAAGGTAAAGAACAAAAATGTTTTTATATTAATAGAACATCAATCAAGTTTAGATTTAAAGATGGCATATAGAATATTGCGTTATAAAAATGCTATAATAGAGTCTGCAATAAATAAGAGAAAATTAAAAGAAAAAAACTATAAAATTCCAAAAGTAATACCGATAGTGTTATATACTGGAAAAAGAAAATGGCAAAAGTTATCAATAGAAGATATTGAAGAGAAAATAGAAGGATATGAAGAAATTAAACTAGGATATGATTTAGTGGATACTAATGAGTTTACAAAACAGCAATTGTTAGAAGATAATTTGATAACATCTAAAGCTATGTTAATAGAAAAGTCACAAAATAAAGAAGAGCTATACCAAAACATTGAGGATATAATAAGTTGTAAAAATAAAATGGAAGATTTTGAATATGAACAATTAGAAAAAATAGTAAAATATGAATTGATGGGAACTGAGGATAAAGAAATAATAAGTAAATTTATAGAAAAGATAAAAAATAGAGAGGAGAGCGAAAATATTATGATGAATGCAGCGAGAATAATAAACAAGGAGATAAGAAAACAAAGAAGAGAGGGAAGAAAAGAAGGAAGAGAAGAAGGAATGATTTTTGTTGCTAAAAAACTAAAAGGAAAAATGCATATAAAAGATATAAGTCAAATAACTGGATTAAGTGAAAAGGAGATTGAAAAGCTGTAAGAAGAGTGACTATTACAAATTTAGTAAAGATTATAGTAACCAAAGAGATATATAGTATAAAATGTAGATAATTTAGAAATAAACTGTCTTTGATGAAATAGAGTGGAACTTGAAATAAATACAAAGAAGAATACAGTAAATAGTAGTGTTAAAGGAATTGCAAAAGAAAACACAAATCAAGTATCTAGGTCTTTTTTAATAAGGGAAGACTTCTTAAATGGACTTTATGAATTAAAAGAAAATTATTCTGTTTCTATAAATTCGCTTGTAAATATTGCGATAAGAAATGCTGTAACAGAAGAAAAAATGGAAACAAAAGGATTAGACAAATTGAAATAGTAAAAAAATACCATGGGATAATTATTTATAAAATTATCTCATGGCTTGATTTTATTATTAAAAAATTATTAGTTTAGTGTAAGTCACTTGCAACTTCTTGTAATGTTACTTTTACTACTGTTCCTTCTTCAACGGTTGCACCAACTGCTGGGTCTTGGGAAACTACTATTCCAGAACCGGTAGATTGAATATTTAAGTTTTTACTCTTTAAAGTTGCTGTTACGTTACTCAAATTCTTTCCTTTTAAGTCTGGCACTGTTACAGAAACTGATGTGCTATTTTCTTCTGTATATAGTTTACATACACCACTTTTTGAAACAGATACGCCTGCTTTTGGTGTTTGGACTGTTACTATTTCGTCACCACTTGCAGAAGTTACAGGAGTAATTCCTAAATTTTTCAATATTTGTTTTGCTTCTGATATTGTTTTATTTCTTAAATCTGGTATTGTTATTAAAGATGTATTATTTGTTGTTACTTCTGTTGCATCATTTGAAGGAATTCCTAAATATGGCAATACTTCGCTTAATACTTGAGATACAACAGGGGCTGCAATTGCACCACCATAGTAATTTTTAACTTGTGGACCATATAATACTAGTAATGCTACTACTTTTGTATTTTCAACTGGTGCTATTGCTAAGAAAGATACAACATATCCATCTTCTGGGTGGTTAGGGTTTGGCTCAGATGTTCCTGTTTTTCCACCTATTGCATATCCTTTTACTGCACCGTATTTTCCACCACCGTCTGTAACAACAGATTGCATCATGCTACGTACTTTTGTAGCTGTTTCAGATGATATTACTTGACGTACTTCTTTTACATCAATGTTTGTAACTGCACCTGTGTCTGGGTTTTCTATGCTTTTTACAATTCTTGGTTGTACTAAAACACCATTGTTAGCAATTGCGCTTGCGGCTGTTATCATTTGTAAAGGTGTAATTGTAAATCTTTGCCCAAATGACATTGTAGCAAGCTCTGTTGTACCAACATTTTCTAGCTTATGGAACTGGCTTGAAGCTTCTCCAGATGTTGCAATTCCTGTTTTATCAAATAAGCCAAAAGCTTTGAAATATTTATATAGTGTAGTTGCTCCTATACGTTGACCTAATTGAATTAATGCTGGGTTACAAGAATTTTCTAAAGCGTTTCTTAAAGATTCACTTCCATGCCCAGATTTGTTTGCACAATTTATTTTTATTCCAGAAACCATTTGGCTTCCACTACAATAAAAGTCGCCAGCTGTGTCGGTTTCTACAACATCTTCCTCTAAGCCGACAGAAGCCATTACAGTTTTAAATACAGAACCGGGTTCATAGGTTTCGGTAACAACTTTGTTACGATACATTTTGTATAAGCTGTTTGTTTTTTCCTCACTAGAAAGTGTGTCCCAAGTTTCTTGAAGAGTTTCGTTTGGCTCGAATGGTGTATTTAGGTTATAGTCTGGATATGTAGCCATTGCTAGAATATCTCCAGTAGATGGGTCCATAATTGTCATTGCACCACCATTTTTACAATTGTTTTCTTCAACAGCCTGTTTTAAATATTTTTCTACAATAGTCTGAATATTTGCATCTATTGTAAGAGTAATGTTACTACCATTTTCAGGAGCTATGTATTTTTCATCAGTGTCTGGAATAGATTCTTGAGTTGCATCTATTGAAGTAGTTACACGCCCTGGAGTACCAGTTAATGTTTCATCCCAATAATACTCAATTCCGGCTAGACCGTTGTTATCACTCCCGCAAAATCCAATTAAATTTGAAGCTAAATTATTATAAGGGTAAGATCTTTTATTGTCTTTATCTATGTTAATTCCTGAGCTCCACTTATTATCTTCCATCCATTGTTTTAATTTAGAAACTTTATCTATATCCACTTTTTTAGCAATTGTTTCTACTGAATTTGTGCTTGTTACTTTTACTAATACTTCATTATAATCTAATTCAAAAATATCTGATAACGCTTTTGCAACTTTTTCTTTTAAAGCATTTGTAGCCTCAGCATCGTTTTTTACAGCTATAAGTGAAGGGTTTACACTAATAGTATCAACCTCAGAACTTACAGCTAAAGCCTTTCCAGTAGAATCGCAAATTGTTCCTCTTTTAGGGCTTAGAACTCTGTTAGCAGTAATTTGCTTATATGCTCGTTCTTTTAGAAAACTTCCATCAATGAATTGTAACCAGAAAATTCTAAAAACTAATAATAAAATTAATATTAAAAAAATAACCGCAAACCATTTTAAATGGGTGCTTTTGTTATCTATTTTTACTTCTTTTTGTTTCTTATAATTCATAAAACCACCATCTTTTCTTTAGATAGAATTATTGTATATTAATATAGGGCAAAAATCAATAAAAAGCACAAAAATGGTTGAAAAATAATTACAATTTTTGCTGTGTCAAATATCATTTCAAACGCAGTTACATACACCACATATGCGCCTTTGCATTTGAAATTCATTTTTTCTTGCAAAAATTTAATTCTTTTCCAACCGTAATTTGAAATAAAAGGAAAAATACGGCTAAATATAGTGAAAAATCTTGCTACAATTTATTGCTTTTAAATTTAAAATGTAATATAATTGAATATGTATAGGAATTTAAAATAAATAAAAGGATGGAGAGTATGAAAAAGTTTAAAAAATTAGTATCAAGCATTTTAATTACTATGTTAACAGTGGCTACACTTGGGAGCATTAGTGCTGTTAAGGCTGCAAGTGCAGGGCCACTATATTTAGGCATTGCTTCACTTCGTAGAGCTGGCTATGGCTATCAACAAGAAGGTAGCAAAGTATGGAAAATAGCAGAATATGATAGTGAAAATGGAAAAACAGCAGATTTAAGTAAAACTATTTACTGTATTAAAGGGGGGCCTGGATTTGGCTCTAGTGATATGGCAACAGGCGGTGTACCAACAATAAGTAAATATACACAAAAGTTTAACTTAAAAGATTTAGCTTCAATACCAAGTACATATTCAAAAATTTTACCAACAGGAAGTAATTATAATTCTTTAATGTGGTTATTAGATAATATTTATATAATGCCTGCAATTGGAACAGACAATACAACTGCAAGAGAAGAATTTTTAAAGAGTAAAATTCCAAATGAATTATATGAACTTATAACAGATGATGATATAGATGCTGTACAGCAATTAGCAATTTGGTATTTCACAAACCCATCTGGAGATAAATATCATTATGAAACATCAAACTTTAAAATAAACTCAATTGCAAATGTAGATTCAAATTATGCTTCAATGGGAGATATTTTTGGAGATGATGGTTGGGATAGAGAAGATGCAATAGAAGCATTATTCCAATATTACATTACAAATGCAAAAGCAAATAGCAATTACAAGAGTACAAACAATACAACATCTCCAATCGAAATTGTAAAGAGTAATGCTACAATGACAAAGGTTGGAAGCAACTATGTTGCAGGACCATACAAAATAAACCAATTGTTAAATGTTGATTATACATTAAATGCAACATTTACAGATATAAATGGAACAACAATTACTCCAAGCATTGGCATAAAAGATGTAAGCGGAAATGTAACAGCCACAACAAAAACATTAAAAGAATTAGTAGGACAAGAATTCTATTTAATTATGCCAACAAGCTCAAATATATCTGGAATAAAAATGACTGTAAATACATCATACACATCAAAAACAGTTGATTATTGGTCAGTTGCAGATGCTCCAACAACAGAGCAACCAGTTGTAATTGTAAATGAAACTCCATTAAACTTTTCAGATACAACTTCAATAGTAGTACCAAAACCATTCGATTTAAGCTTAAGAAAATTTATTACAAACATAAATGGAACAGAAATTACAAATAGAATACCACAAGTAGATGTTAGCAAATTAGCTTCAGGAGAAGCAACAACAGCAACATATAATCACACAAAAACACCACTTAAAGTTGCAATTGGAGATGTTGTTACATATACAATAAGAGTATACAACGAAGGTGATATAGATGGATATGTTGAAGAAATAACAGACCATTTACCAGAACAACTTGAATTTATAGTAGATGACCAAGTTAATATTGAGTATGGTTGGAAAATAGCAAGTAGTACAGATTTAAAAACAATTAAAACAGAATATTTATCAAAAGCAAATGAAACAACTGATGGTGCAAATAAAATATCGGCATTTAATGGAACAACACTTGCATATAAAGATGTAAAAATAAAATGTAGAGTTGTTGCAACAGAGCCAATGGCTGATAAAATAACAAACATTGCAGATATCACAAAATTTACAGATGGTGATGGTAATACAGTAACAGATAGAGATTCACAAGAAAACAATGTAAATTTACCAACTGGAAAAGACTTAGAAAATTATAGAGACTCTGAAATAAACAGAGGAGAAGAATATATACCAGGACAACAAGATGATGATGATTTTGAAAAATTAACATTAAAAGATTTTGATTTAAGCTTAAGAAAATTCATCACTGGAGTAAATGGAACAGCAATAACAAATAGAGAACCACATGTAAATGTTACTCCATTAAAAAATGGTGGAACAACAGCAATATACAATCATCCAAAAACACCAGTATCTGTTGCAATTGGAGATTTAGTTGAATATACAATTAGAGTTTATAATGAAGCAGAAATAGATGGATATGTTGAAGAAATAACAGACCATTTACCAGACCAACTTGAATTTGTTACTGGAAACGAAA
>ERZ780151.57-NODE-57-length-127280-cov-7.561737_pt1 | contig 127280 bp, 116 predicted proteins | sample MGYA00510983_ERZ780151 | MGnify/ENA primary metagenome ERZ780151 (study PRJEB29588, sample SAMEA2144623) | human gut metagenome | biome: human gut; feature: human-associated habitat; material: faeces | place: Denmark | collected 2008/2010 ... | reverse complement strand
CGAAGCTGCTGCTGTCGTTCGGCGTGTCGGGTGCGGTCAACCACGTCACGGGCTTTTCGGACGCGGACGTGGTCGTCGCCGTGAACACCGATCCCGAGGCGGCGATCTTCAACTACTGCACCTACGGCATCGTCGGCGACATGGACGAGGTCTGCGAGGCCATGCTCGCAAAGCTCGGCGAGTGAGCCGGGACAAACATGCAAAAAAGCACCCGAAAGGGTGCTTTTTTGCGTGTTGTCCACCGTGTCGTAGGCGTCATAGTCCAGCAGGTAGTGCTGCCGGAAGCCCGTCCGGCGCAAAGGATATCGGTATGCAGCCGATGAGCGCGTCGGACGCAGCATCTTCAAAGATCCGGGCTGGGCAAAGGGCATACCATAAAACAAAAAGCAAAAAAGGACCTGGCTATGCCAGGCCCTTTTTTCTGGCACCCCCGGCTGGATTTGAACCAGTGGCCTGCCGCTTAGGAGTACGGCGTACCATTTCGTAAATTGTTCATATCATATCTTCCCGTGTTGTTTCTTCGCAAATTGTGCTGCCTGGAGGCAGGTCAATTTGCACGAATTCCCCTGAAATATGCTGCCTTACAACGGCTTTTCAAATGTCGTATTAGCAAGGTATTAGCAGGAACCCCTTGTGACAGAGGGCTTCCAGGGGTCATTTCAAAATGCTGTTAGCAGGGAGGATCATTTTATGAGCACCAACGAAAAAGGGACGCCCCAAAGCAGGACATACACCGTGAATGACATCGCAGCCATTCTCGGTATCGGCCGCGCTTCGGCCTATAAACTCGCCAACTCCGGATTGTTCAAGACGATCCGCATCGGCAACATGATTCGCATCTCCAGAAAGTCCTTTGAGGATTGGCTAAAGGCAGAGGGGCTGGACGACGAAACGGAATAAGTGGTAGGAGCGCCATAGGCTTAAAGCCCATGGCGCTCTTATGGTTGTTTTTCCTTTAGCGCAGCCTCAATTCTACTACGAATGTGCGTAGTTTGTTTACAGAATGAACCCGCAAACAGAAAGAGTAATCCGATAAGCACTATCCAAGTACCAATTTCTCGGCTTATAGAAAAGTAATTGGCTACTGCCATATATACTTTTACAATTGCTAATACCAAAAAGAGTCCCGTAAATGTTCGGTACATGTTATTGGTCTCCAAAAGAGTTCCTATCAAGCTGTCGCGCTTTGTGGCCTCGATATACTCCGATTTTGGTGCATATGAAATAAGATTCACTTTCTTGAAACCCCATTCTATGATTAGCGAACCTACTCTGCTGACAACAAGGCCGCAGAAGTAATATAAAATAATACTCTCAATAACATTGCAGGAGGGAAATGCCCCTAGCTCTAATGCAGACCAAAAATATACAAACATAGCTCCGGGAATTATATTGTTGAGTATATTATACGAGCTAATTTTATTTAATAAGTCTTCCATATACCATATTTCCTTTCAACTTAAACACCATAGTGTTACCACTAAATACGCGGTACCCAAGAAGTGGCATCTGCTTTAAGAGACTTTATCAAACGAGGCGTAAATTGCATTTTTGAGCCCAAGTTTTCTGTGTCTAAACATATTTCGTTCTGAAACGGAGGTCTGAAATCCAAATCCACCTATATTTGAAATAGTAACGCATTTTGCTAAACGGGGTCCTCCAAGATAAACGGTTTCTTGCTTTGCAAAGAATAATTCTATCTGCGGATTTGCACTAGATAGAACATCTAGCAGCTGCTTCCCATAGTTAGGGATAAGCAAGCAAGAATTTATTACCACGATATCTTTTTGCCCAAGATAAAGCCGTTCACATAAAAAACGCACATCATCGGCATGGGCCGTTATGAATACCCCTGGGATTCCGTCCTCAGAAGTGCATGTGAAAAAGGGGAGCGGCATAGCCGCTCCCCTTATAACTAACGGCTTCCAGGGGGAAACACCAGCGTTGGACACATCTCTGATAAAGTCAAGCCGGGCATCTAATTGTTGAGGTGTGACCTCGATACCGTCACCATAACCGAAAATCCACTGCACCGAGCCGCACCCCTTTACTGACATTGAAAGAAGAAGCCAAAGTTTTGGGCAAGTTTACCACGCCATTTTGGGTATTATGAGCGGGACTGAACTTTTCCTGCTTCATATATGTTACAAGATCGTCTGATCCCCCGCTCGTTGCTGCAGAACCTGTGTTATCAGAAACAAAAAACTGCTTTGAATACGGGTCCTTGAGCTTATCGAAAATTTCCTTTGCACTGTCCAACTTACCATGATGGGGAAGTTGGATAATGTCATACTGGTCCAGGTCGTGCAGGTAGGAGGGGGTCGCGTCGCCGCAGAGCAAAATCGTCTGTGATCCATTCAGAGTGCATTTGACCTGGATACTGGCGGCGTTCATTACCGTCTCGCCTTCGATGTGCGAAACTTCCCCATCCTCAATCGCTTTAGCCACCACTTCGCTAAACTCGTCTTCAGTGGGACCTACAATGCTACAACCACAAAACTCTGTGTCGATAACGGCATTTTCGGTCTTAAAGCCCAAGTCGGTGGCCTTTTCTACGATTTCCTTAATGTGGTCAAACGTCTCTAAAATGTGCTGCTTTGTGGGCTCCAGTTTTCTGCTTTTGTTCTCAAACTGTTTCAGAATTTTGCGAGCACTCTTAAGGTATAGTGCGGTGTATACCGTTACAGAGTATCCCTTCTCGCTGAGATCCTCAAGCAGGGATTGAACACCATCTGTGTGATCGCAGTCATTGTGAGAAATGACCACATGAATCTGGTTGATTTCTGGATGTGCCTGCAAAAAGGCACCGACTTCCCTAGCGTGATCGTCATGCCCGCAGTCATACACAACCAGATTGGCGTCACCGTAAATCAGAATGCAATCGCCAAACCGAGTGTCGGAGTCGCCGTTGTACGAACTTAGTGCGCGTAGTTTCATGTTGTTCCTTTCCGTAAGTCTTGCCGACCCACATAAGTAAGATTTTATTAGCAGTCGGAGGAAGGGACTGCTGGAGTTATTTAAACTATAGCACGCCCCCCCAGAGAAAGTCAATACAACAAATACATTCAAATGAGTATTTTTCTCAATTAGATGTAAACAAATTATGAACAGCGGCATATATATACTGTAAAAAGAGAGAAATGCTCAATTTCACGCTTTTGGAGGCCGGGGCGTGATCCTAAACAATTTAGCACGGTGGCATCTTTTATATCTAAGCACAGCGCTTGCGATATGGCGCATTATAAGGTTGTCACAAGGAGCACCAGCCTTTCAAGACCGCCGCGAAAGGAGTCGAAAATCCAATGTTTCTTCTCCCGCAACCAGCCTGAAGGCCACCGCCCATAGATTTTCCCCTACAGGGTATCCGGGCGGCATAGAGGCTGCCTTATTTCTAAAAATCAACACTTTTCCAGACCGCCGAAGGGAGGTGATAACATGGCGGTATTTCGTATTGAGAAAACCCGCGACTACACGGTGATGTCCAACCACCACCTGCGCAACGCGGGGCTGTCCCTGAAATCCAAAGGGCTGCTCTCCATGATGCTGTCCTTGCCGGAGGACTGGAACTACACCACCAGAGGCTTGGCTAAAATCTGCAAGGAGGGCACGGACAGCATTGGATCAGCTCTGAAGGAACTGGAGCACGCCGGATACATAAGTCCGCGATCGGCTCCGGGACAGCAAAGGAAAGATCGTGGATGTGGAGTATGTCATCTACGAGACGCCCCATCCCCCGGACACGGGCCAGCCGTGTGAGGGCGAGCCGGATACGGCTTGTCCAGATACGGAAAACCCGGATATGGATAACCCATGTCTGGAAAACCGGCTGCAATTAAATAAAGAGAAAAGAAATCCTGAAGAACAAAATACTGATTCATCAAGTACGGAAGGATCAAATCCTATCCAATCAAGCCCCCAAACCCCCGCAGGGGCTAAACGGACAGGACGGGACTGGATGCGGGAGCGAGAGAGCTATCGGGAACTGATTTTGGAGAATATCGAGTATGACATCCTCGTACAGAACGAGCGCATGGATCGTGACCGTCTGGACGAGCTGGTGGAGCTCATGGTGGATACTGTCTGCTCCCGCAGGGAGATGATCCGCGTTGCCGGGGACGACTATCCGGCAGAGGTAGTCAAATCCCGGTTCCTGAAGCTGAGTAGTTCCCACATCGAGTATGTGCTGGACCGTATGCGAGACAACACCACCTATGTCCGCAACATCAAGAAATATCTGCTGGCTGCCCTGTATAATGCCCCGGCCACCATCGACAGCTATTATGCGTCTTTGGTGAACCACGACCTGTACGGCAGCGGAGAAAGGAGATGATAGGCCATGCAGGAAGAAGTCACCCAGCGCACCGTTGCCCTCTGTGTGGAGGCCACCAAGCTCTCCGCCGGAATGCTGCAGCGGGCCATGAAAAAGGTGCTGGACGAGATGCAGAAAGGAGTGATCGGCCACAAGACCAAGCTACACCACGGCAAGCAGACCCTCCGGCAGCTTATGAAGCACAATACCGGCGTTTCCAACATCGAGATCACCGACCAGAACATCCGAGCCTTTTCTGCCACCGCCAAGAAGTACGGCATTGACTTCGCGCTGAAAAAGGACACCAGCGGCGAGATACCCCGCTACCTGGTGTTCTTCAAGGGCCGGGATGCCGACGTTATCACGGCGTCTTTTCGGGAGTTTTCCGCAAAAAACTTGGAGAAAGAGAAAAAGCCCTCCATCCGCAAGGAGCTGGAGCAGGCGAAACAGCAGTCCAAAGCCCAGCACCGCCAGCGGGAGAAGGTCAAGACCAAAGACCGGGGTGTGGAATTATGACGGTTGACTGGAAGAAAAAGCTGCTCCCCAACCTCCCGTATCTGATGTTCGTATATCTCTTTGATAAGCTCTGCCAGGCGGTGCGCCTTGCGCCCGGCCTTGACGCCTCTGAAAAGTTCCTGCATTTGAGCCAGGGCTTTACGGAGGCGTTTTCTTATACGGCGCCAAGCCTGCATCCCCTGGACCTGCTGGCAGGTATCGCCGGGGCGGTCGTCGTCCGGCTGGCGGTGTACGCCAAAGGGAAAAACGCCCGCAAATACCGTAAGGGTATTGAGTACGGCAGCGCCCGATGGGGCACGGCGGCCGATATTGCCCCCTATGTCGATCCGGTCCCTGACTGGAACATCCCTCTGACCCAGACGGAAAAACTCACCATGTCCAGCCGCCCGAAAAATCCCAAGTACGCCCGGAACAAAAACATCCTGGTCATCGGCGGTAGCGGCAGCGGCAAGACCCGGTCCTTTGTCAAACCCTCCCTCATGCAGATGCACAGCAGCTATGTGGTTACCGATCCCAACGGAAAAGAAGTTTTAGGATATATATTGCAAGCAGTCCATTGAATATGGCTGCGAATAAAAGACTGAAAGGAGGTCAGAAAGTGCCTAAAATCAGGGATTTTGATAGAGTTACAGCCCTCTATGAGAGGCTGTCCAAGGATGATGAGCAGCAGGGCGAATCGAACTCGATACTGAATCAAAAGAGATTTCTCGAAGATTTTGCCCGCAAAAGCGGTATGACGAACATCAAGCATTTTACCGATGACGGTTACACAGGGCGTAACTTTAACCGTCCCGGATTTCAGGCAATGCTTGCAGAAGCCGAAGCTGGAAAAATCGGCACGATTATCGTCAAGGATATGAGCCGTTTCGGCAGAAACTATCTTGAAGTCGGCTTTTATACCGAGATTCTGTTCCCCAAGAAGCAGATACGCTTTGTCGCAATCAATAACAGCGTGGACAGCGACAAGCCGCAGGATAACGACTTTACCCCGTTCCTCAACATAATGAACGAGTGGTACGCCAAGGACACCAGCAACAAGATAAAGTCCATCTTCCTGTCCCGTATGAGCGATGGAAAACGCTGCTCCGGCAGCATTCCCTACGGCTACAATCGACTGCCCGAAGATAAGCAGACCTTAGTGGTCGATCCTGTTGCTTCTCAGGTGGTAAAACACATCTTTGAGCTTGCGGCAGAGGGCTTGACACCTCCGGCAATCGCAAGACAGCTAACGGAGGAAAAGGTGCTTATCCCATCGGCGTACACCCTCCAATATCACCCCGAACAATGCAACCGAAAAGCGGAGTACGGTTGCACAAGCTGGAACGCAAACACGGTAAGAGAGATTTTAAGCCGACAGGAATATCTCGGTCATACTGTGCTGAGAAAGACCATCGGAACGAACTTTAAGACCGATGAACGCCGTTTTGCCACCGATGAGGAACGCCTTGTGTTTGAGGACACCCACGAGCCTATCGTTGACGGCGAGCTTTGGGAGCAGGCGCACAGAAGATTGAAACACGCCACACGCCGTATAAAGGAAGGGACGCACCAAGAGGAATGCTTACTGCCCGGTCTTGTGTATTGCGCTGATTGCGGCAGTAAGATGTCCTATCAGACGAACTACTACAAAAGCGGTGCCCCCTACCACTCGTTCCGATGCAGCAGCTACGGGAACAGAACCGTGAACTGCACCATCCATCATATCAGCGACAAAGTCCTCTATCAGTTGGTACTGCGCTCTATCCAACGCCTTTCAAGCCACATTATCGCAGATGAGCGTGGCTTTGCGGAAGAACTGAAAAGCAAATGGGAAGCACAGGCGAATGGCAAACCGCAAAAGCAAAAGGATGAACTTCAGACAATCAATCGCAGACTGAACGAGCTTGACCGTCTGATTGGAAGCCTTTATGAGAATTTCATTTCAGGTTTGCTGCCCGAAAAGCAGTACAAGTCCCTAATGAAGAAATACTCGGCTGAACAGGACAACCTTGAAAGCCAAGTATCAGAAATTCAGGAGAAGTTGGAACAAACAAAAGCGTCCTCTGCTCATATTGAGCGGTTTATCAGGCTCATCAAGAAGTATAAGCAGCCCACAGAGCTGACGAAAGAGATGGCGTGTGAACTGATTGATAAAATCGTTGTTCACGAAGCTGTGGGAAAAAAGCCGAACCGACAGCAGCAGGTGGACATCTACTATAACTTCATCGGGCAGTTTGACCTCCCGCTTTCCGAAAAGGAAATTGCCGAAGCAAGACGGAAAGCCGAGCAAGAAGCGGCGGAAAAAGCCAAGCGCAAGAAGAACCGGCAGCGTGAGAGCAATGCTGCGCATAGAGCCAAAACCAAGGCGGAACGCTGGGCGGCGAATGACGGTCATAAGTACCCGAAGCGTATCTGCGAACAGTGCGGTAAGGAGTTTTATCCGAACAGCACAAGGCAGAGGTTTTGCAACACCGACTGTACAAAAGCCCATCAGCAGGCAGAAAAAGAGAAGAAACGCTTTGCCGAAAAGGGAGAGCACACCTTCCGTCAAAAGGTCTGCAAGATATGCGGCAAGCCCTTCTGGCCGTCCAACGGTCAGGAGGTGCTGTGCTCCGAGGAATGCAAAACCATCAATCGCAACCAAAGACAGCTTGCCTATTATCACCGTAAGCAATCCGGGCAGAAAGCCGGAGAAGCAATATAATTCAAGGAGGACGACACAATGGAAGAATTCATCACAGACGAACGGACAGGCTTGCGCTATGAGCTTGTCGGGGACTACTATCTGATCGCCGGAGAGGACGAGCCGGAGGGCAGACCCATCGGCATTTGGGGACAGCGACACCTGCGATACATTCGCAAGCACAAGACCAGTCTGTATGCCGAGCTGCTGACTACCGGCAAGCTGAACGATTACCTTGCAGACCTTAACGAGCAGGCAGAGGAACTGTTCTCTCGGCTGGTAAAACAACTTGCCGAAAAGGAGAGCGTAACGGAAGCGCTTAAAGCGGAAAACCAAATGCTGTGGGTGCAGAAAATGAACAGCATCCGCAACACCGCTATGGAGGTTGTTTCAAACGATTTGATTTACGCATAACAAGCTATCGGAAAGGCTGCTGTCAAGCGACGGCGGCTTTTCTTTTTCGGGAAGTATTCAAGAAGTCATAAAGTTCCGTGTATAGTCGAAGCAGGCAATAGAAAGAACAGATATAATATTCGAATACACGAATATAATATTGACTTTTGCGGCTGCTTGTGATATACTATCTAAGATATTAGTATGAACTATTTTGGATAATGGAGGTTAGTGCAATGGCGGTTAGTTACAATAGACTATGGAAACTGCTTATTGATAAAGGAATAACCAAAACTGAAATGCGAAAAGCAGCTGGTATAAGCACAAGTGTGCTTGCCAAAATGGGCAAGAATGAAAGCGTTTCTATGGACACATTAGCAAAAATAACTACTTTGCTGAATTGTGGAGTCGATGACATACTTGAATTTGATGATACGGAAGGACACAGGCTATGATTGATATAAATTCTCCAATTTTCCCTATGGTCAACAGTCTTTTTGAAGAAGATTGCCTTGATTGCATGAAACGTATTCCAGATGGGACAATTGATATGATTCTATGTGATTTGCCATATGGTATTACACAGAATCAATGGGATAGTTATATTCCACTTGATTTGTTATGGAAACAGTATTGGCGCATTATTAAGCCTAATGGGGCAGTTGTACTTACTTCACAAGGGTTGTTTACAGCAAATCTAATACTTAGCCAACCTAAGTATTATAAATACAAGTGGGTCTGGGAAAAATCTAAACCTACCAATTTTCTTAACGCCAAAAAACAGCCATTAAGAAAGCATGAAGATGTATGTGTGTTCTATAAAAAGCAACCTACATATCATCCTCAAATGACACAGGGAGAACCTTATGACAAAGGTATCAGAAAAAATCAGTTGAGTGGCAGCTATGGCGACTTTCAGCCTGTTCACGTTTCAAGTGATGGAGAACGCTATCCCACTGATATTATCTATGTAAAGACAGCAGAAAGCGAAGGTGAAGTGGTTCATCCTACTCAAAAGCCCATTGAGTTAGGCAGATATTTTGTTCGCACGTATTCTAATCCAGGCGATGTGATTTTGGATAACACATTTGGCAGTGGCTCATTTTTAGTGGCTGCATTGATGGAAGGACGCAATTTTATCGGAATTGAAAAGAATGAGGATGTTGCGTTGTTCAAAAAAGATGATATAAACTATATTGATGTTGCAAAGAGGCGGCTGTTTTTAGCGTGGGAAGGATTAGACAAGAAAACCAAGCGGCATATAGCAGTGACAAATCTTATTAAAGATTTTGAAGAAAGGTAAAAGGTGAGGTTATGGCAACAGTAGTTCGTCGCAATGAACGAAGTTGGGCAATAGATTTGATTTCAAAAATCAATTTGATTGCCAAGAATAATGACCTTGTTATTAAAAAAGCTGGTGGTGAAAATACCATTTCTACCGGTAGAGGAAACACAATGTTTCCTGATGTTGTTCTGTATGGCAATGTTGAACAAAGTGTTATTCTTCAAGGATGGGAACTCAAAATGCCGGATGTTCCCATCGAAGATGAGACATTCATCAAAGATGCCCAGAGAAAAGCAATTGCACTTAATCTAAATAGTTGCTTGATATGGAATTTCACATATGCAGTACTGTATGTTCGTGAGGAAGGAAATTCATTCAAAAAGATTAAGCAGTGGAATGCAACAAACCATATTCATACAAGAGAGGATGTTGAAACTTACCGTTCCGATTGGGAAAAACAGCTTGAAGAGATCATCACAGAGGTCAATGGTTATTTTGTCTCGGGACAATTTCGCAATGCGCCTCTTGGACAGATTATATCTGAATCTACAATTACAACTCTAATTCAAAGGAACAAAACTATAATTGCAGAAAGTTTACGGGCAAATGCGTTTAGAGACTCTGTTATGGCTGCGTTCATTGATAGTTGGTGGCTGAGCGTGAAAGCGGAGTACGCACAAGATGAAACTGACAAATATAAGGCTTATGCAAAAACAATTATCCTAAACTGGGCAAATAGAATTTTGTTTGCACATATCATTAAACACAAACAAAATGGGGCGATGATAGTCGATGAAATTGACTATGACAAGACTCCTAATGAAGCAAATGCAATTTTCAAAAAAATTACCGAAAAGTGTGATTTTTATAACGTTTTTTCGGCAGTCAGATATAATGAGGCTTTGCCGGAACTATCGTGGCAGGATTTTGTTGAATTCTCTAATTTCTTGAGCAGCAACGGAATAGACCATTTGAATCAGGAAACGCTTCAGAACATATTGGAAGGGTCTGTTGCTACAAGTAAGCGTGCAATAAACGGTCAATATACAACACCAACCGAATTAGCAAAGTTGTTAGTTCGACTTACTGTGAAGAATTGGTCTGATACAATTCTTGATTGTTGTTGTGGCACAGGCACAATTCCGAAAGAAGCAATTCAGATTAAAAAAACTCAGATGACTGCTAAAGAAGCGGTTGAAACGGTTTGGGCTTGTGATAAAAACAATTACCCCTTGCAAGTCGCAAACATTAGTATGACGGAACCCGACACTATCAACATTGCAAATAGATTATTTCAACATAATGCGTTGACTTTAAGTATTGGTGAAAAAATCACGATAACAAATCCAGAAACGGGAGGCAATATGATTTTGGCTCTCCCTGCATTTGGGGCTGTAGTTTCTAATTTGCCGTTTGTCCCTTTTGAGATTATTCCTGCCGATGATAAAGACGAAATATCCAAAATGCCTTTTGTGGATATTTTAGATGGAAGGTCAGACTTATATTGTTACATTGCAACTAAAATTGCTGATGTAATCAAGCCCGAAGGAACATTAGGCATTATAGTTTCTAACTCGTGGCTTGGCACTAATGCGGGCATTAAACTTATGGAGGCACTCAAACAAGAATATAATATCAAACAGGTTCATATTAGCGGACAGGGGCGTTGGTTCAAAAATGCTGATGTAGTCACCACAATTCTTGTTTTAGAGAAAAAGAAGAATTCTAATTGCGTTGACACGGATTTTTGGTTGTGGCAACTTTCACTGGAGCAGCTTGCTGAAAATCCCGATGCTGAGAACACTTTAGTTAATTCTGCTTTGCTATCGTCAGAATTAGACCGTAGCGTTTCAAAGCTATCGAAGTACTCGCAATCGCAGATAGAGAGCATTTTAAACCTAAATGTGTGCTATAATGCATTATTTCACGATGTGAATTGGCTAATTGATATAAAAGACAGGATCATTCCAATCAACAAAGTCTATAATGTTTTCCGGGGTAGCCGGAGAGGATGGGATGCACTGTTTTATCCCCAAAGAGGAGAACATAGAATTGAACCACAATATCTTAAAAAGGTGCTAATTAATGCACGCAATGTTACAAAACTTGTTGCCACTGCTGATAGGGATGCATTCTGTTGTGGCGTGTCAATCGAAGAATTAAAAAAGCGTGGACATTCTGGAGCGTTAAGCTGGATTGAAAAGTTTGCAGAGCAGAGAAATGGTGTAGGCAAACCACTTCCTGCAGTCTTGAAAAGGACTGGATTAGAGTGGTATGAACTACAGGATAAGGAAATCGCAGAAGTGTTTACAATGATGAATCCAGACCAACGACTTTTCTTTGCTAAATTTGAAACGCCATCATTTGTCAACCAAAGATTGATAGGATTGACTCATAAAGCAGAATATCCCGACGAAGAACTAAATCACGCATTGCTCAATTCTATGTTTACAATGTTTTACATAGAAGCATCGGGCTTTGGCAGGGGGCTTGGCGTATTAGATGTAAATAAAGACAACATAGCCAAGTGTTATATGCTTAATCCGAATTTGGTAAGTGCAACCGATAGGCAAAACATACTTTCCGCTTTTGAGAAGCTGAAAGCAAGACAAATAATGAAAGTTTCAGAAGAATTGAAAGACGAGATACGCCTTGATTTTGAACACATAGTCTTACAAAGTTTCGGAATGGAAGATTACTTTGACAAAATTAAATCTTCACTGTTGTCTATGCAGGAAACAAGAGCAACCGCAAGAGAATAAGAAAGAGCATTATTCCGAGCAAGACAAAAGCGTCGTAGCGATACGGCGCTTTTTTGTTACCCGGAAGCGACAAACAGCGGCAAGCAGCAAACGGCGGTAAGGATACCGCCGCCGTTTTGAAAGCCGCTCATATCGAAAGCAAACGCCCGAAATCGCCCCGAAAACATACAGTGGGATACGGTTTCGGGCGTTTTTGCGTTTCGGGAGCAAATCGGCAAATAGGTAGCGCAAAAAGGAGGTGGACGCTATGCCCCGTATGCCGAAATACCTCAAGCAAGAATGGGCGTTCTTTCTTGATGAGCGTGGCAGGAAGAAATACAACGAGCTTTGCAGGAAATGCGAAAGGAGCTGCAAGCAGAGCTTCCGTGCCGCCGTTATCCAATGCCCACACTATCTATCGAAAAGGAGAACAAGACAATGACAGACTATGCGAACAACACCCCAGCAAAGCTGGAAATCATCAAGGCAAGCGAGATTATACCCAAGGAGGTGCGCTGGCTGTGGTATCCCTATATCCCCCTCGGCAAGGTCACACTGCTGCAAGGCGACCCCGGCGACGGCAAGAGTAAGCTGATGCTTTCCCTTGCCGCTTTGCTTTCCAAGGGAGCGCCGCTGCCCTTTGCCGATGAGGACGAGAGCAGCGAGCCGATGACCGTTATCTATCAGACCACCGAGGACGATGCAGACGATACCGTTGTGCCGAGATTTAATTCGGCGGGCGGTGACGGCGACCGGCTCATCTTCATCAAGGAGGACGAAAAGAGCCTGACCTTCGGGGACGACCGTATCCGTGAAGCCGTGGAGAAGTACAACGCCAAGCTGCTGATCCTCGACCCGATGAGTTCGTATATCGGTGACACCTGCTCGATGAACAACGCCAACGAAACAAGAGCTGAGTTCAACCACCTGATTGCCGTTGCCAAGGACACCGGCTGCGCCATCGTTATCATCGCCCATATGAACAAGGCAAAGGACACAAGCCCCCTTTACCGCACCAACGGCTCTATCGACATTGCCGGTGCAGCGAGAAGCATTCTTGCCGTCACACGCACGGCAAATAAGCAGAGCCCCACCGAGCGTTATCTGGTGCAGGTCAAGAGCAATCTTGCACCGATGGGCTCGGCTATTCTCTTTGAGGTAGCCGACAAGGGCGTAAACTTTCTTGATGAGATGGAGCTAAGTGCGGAGGATGCTTTCTCTGCTTCTGCGCCGAGGATGGGCAGACCGAATGCCCGTGAGGAAGCGGCAACGGATTTTATCCGTTCCCTGCTGTCGGGCGGCAGACGGCTGGCTTCCGATTGCGAAGCAAAGCTTGAAGCCGCAGGCTTCAAGAAATCAACCTACAAGAAGTCCAAAAAGAAAGCCGGAGTTCGCTCTGTGAAGGACGGCTTTCTTTGGTACTGGACTTTGCCGGAGGTTGAAAAACCGATTGAGAATGGGCAGGAAGTCACGGGTGAGGACGACCTGCCTATTTGATTGAGGTTTTGAGGGAGGTCAAGGGAGGAAAGCCCTTGCCCACGACATCTTTGCAGCGAAGCTGAAAGTGTCATAGTGGGTTACGCACTTTGAAAAAGTTGCGTAACCCGCACCCCCCTCCCTTTCCGCTGACTGGAGGTGATGAGAATGGCGGAAGGAAATTGGAGCGTTATCCGAGTGGAGAAAATCTCCGCAGAGGGAGCGCAGAAAACCGAGCGACACAATGAGCGCAAGAATGAAAGCTACGCAAATCTTAATGTAGACACCGAGCAAATTGCCCGCAATGTTCACTTCAAGGACACCGGCGGTCTGACCTACAACGAGTATTTCCAGCGTCTCATTGATGAGGGAAAAATCTCCACAAGAGGACAGAAAGCCGGTGCAACCATATTCAATGAGCTTATCATTGATGTGAACACAAGGTACTTTGAGGAACACGGCGGCTACGAATATGCCAGGCAGTTCTACGAGGAAGCCTACCGTTTCGGCTGTGAGATTTACGGCGAGGAGAACATCGTGTCGGCGGTTGTGCACGCCGATGAGATCAACAAAGCGGTGTCCGAAGAACTGGGCAAGCCGGTCTATCACTACCACCTGCACATCGTGGCGATCCCCACCGTCCGAAAAGAAATCCTGTGGTCGAAACGCTGCAAGGACGAAGCCCTGAGAGGTACGGTCAAGGAGGTCATCAACCAAGTTTCCCACTCAAAGAAGTGGAAGAACACCGTTCCTCTGCTGGACGAAAACGGGCAGCAGGTTATCAGCAAATACGGAAAGCCGATGTTCCGCAAGTCCTATTCCGTTCTGCAAGACAAGCTCTTTGCGCATATGACCGAAGCGGGTTTCACCGGCTTTGAGCGTGGCGTATTGGGCAGCACAGCGGAGAATCTGAGCAGTCTGGATTATCAAATTCAGAAGGACAAGGAACGACTTGCCCACATTCAGGAACGCATTGAAGCCGAGCAGGTGCGCTATGAACCTGCCCACGAAGTCCGCAAGACAATGGCAGAGATTGAGGGTATGGGGCAGAAAACCCTCACCGGCAAGATTGCCGTTTCTAAGGACGATTACCAGCAGCTCACGGCACTTGCAAAGGAGGGTATCACAAGCCGCAGTGAAATCCAAGATTTGAAAAGCAGCGTTTCCTACTATCAAAGGCAATATTTCAATGCGTCCTCTGCCGTGGAACGATTGCAGGAACGCTATGACCGGCTCAAAGAAAAATGCCAGCCGTTTTTGCAGGCACTGAAGCACTTCCCAAAGCTGGTGGAAGTCTTTGTAGCGAAGGTCAAGGAGCTTTTCAGTATCAAGGAAGCACAGGAACGCAAGGAACGGGAGGATAGAGCAGCCGCCCGAAAAGAACAATCCAAACACCGTCTGGGCAGAAATGATTGGGAAAGATAATCCCTTCCATTACTATCCCGACTTTTTAACTTCTTCAACACTTGAATTACGGAGGTACGAAAATGAAAGACATTACAAGCACGATTACCAAGCCCCTCGCCGTCCTCGGAGAGAATGGCAAAGGCTACACAAAGGAAGCCAACTTCATTTCGTGGAACGGCAATGCCGCCAAGCTGGACATCCGAGAGTGGCATCCAAACCACGAACGCTGCGGCAAGGGTATCACGCTCACGGAGGACGAGGGCAGGAACCTTTATGCTGCGCTGAAAGCAATCTATGAAAAGGAATGATTTTTTCTTGAGCTGGTTAGGGGCGTTCGGAAGCGGACGCCCCTATTTTTACGGAGGGAGGTGATGACCGTGGAGGATATGAAAACCGGCTTTGTAGAGAGAATCGGCGGCACGATTTTCGTTGTCAACGCAATGCCCGCAGAGAACGCAAAGCATACGCAGGATGAGCTTGTAAAGGCTCTGATTGCAAGAGAAGCAATGGCTTTGCAGGAAGCAGATGTTGCCTGATTGCCAACACGACACCTAAAGGTGCCACCCCATCTGATCCGTTCTGGGAGAAAGCAGAGGGGTTGTTTCTACAGGCAATATTTAACTATGTGTGGCTGGAAGAAAAGCCAAGTCGTAGGAATTTTGAGACCGTCCTGAAGCTGCTTGGTGAAGCAGAGGTTACACAGCAGGGTAAGCCGTCAAAACTGGATACAAGAATGAAGTTTTTACAGGAGAACAATCCTCTTGGAGCTAATCATCCAGCGGTAAAGCAGTATAACAAATGTATGAGAGGTGCCGGAGATACCGTTCGTTCTATTATTATCAGTGCAAACTCCAGACTGGCATTTCTTGAAAATAAACAGGTACTCAGGCTGCTTTCAAAGGATGATCTTAATCTGTCTGGAATAGGGATAGGAGTAAATGGGGATGGTGAAACAAAGACAGCTCTGTTCTGTGTAATTCCAGATAGTGATAAATAATATAACTTCATTATCGGAATGTTATATACACAGATATTCCAGGAGTTATATTATCAGGCAGATTTTAATTGCGGTGGCAGATTACCGATTCATGTGACATTCATGCTTGATGAATTTGCAAATGTTGCATTGCCGGATGATTTTTGCTCCCTTTTATCTACAATGCGAAGCAGGGAGATTTCGAGCATAATAATAATTCAGAATTTTGCCCAGTTAAAGGCTCTGTTCAAAGATACGTGGGAGACTATCCCGGGTAACTGCGATACATTCATTTATCTTGGAGGCAACGAACAGAGTACACATAAGTATGTTTCAGAGTTACTAGGCAAAGGAACTATAGACAAAAAGTCAAGTGGAGAGACAAGAGGTAGGCAGGGGAGTTCTTCAAGAAACTACGATGTTCTTGGAAGAGAGTTGTTTACACCGGATGAAGTGAGAAAACTTGATAACAGAAAGTGTATTATATAGTTTTTAACGATATTGGCGTATTCGGATACTATCCTTGACGAGATTGCAAAGTTTGTTGCTGTGCCACATAATTCCTGTCGGAGCTTTTCGGGGACAGCCGCTGTACGCCCAAGCCTTAATATCTGCAGGAGAGCCGACGATATATGTTTCCGTATCTTCCGTAAAATCAACAATTATGCCAACCGAAGCAATATCCGCGCAATGTTCAAAAAAATTCATCATAAAAGTTTATTCCTTACCATATAAAGTTGTTTTTCAAATTATCATTCTTGGAAATTTTCCTGTACTCACTCGGTGTGATCCCTGTTCTTTTTTTGAATATCTTCATAAAGCATATCTCATTTCCGTATCCGCAGAGGTCGGATATTTCCTTAACGGTCATATCGGTGGTCGAAAGATAATATTGTCCTGTCTTGATCTTTGCGGATAAAATATCTTCATAGCAGCTTATCCCGAATTTCCGTTTGTATATTGCCTGAAGATATGACGGACTCAGATTCATTTTTTCAGCAAGCTGATATATATTGCTGTAGCTCCCTGCATTGCTGTAAATATCGGTGCGGAGCATTTCAAGAGCGGAAATGCGGCTTTTATCGCTGTCAGGATTTATGCTGCTTTCGGATATTTTCATAAGTATCATCTGCATAAGCATATTTTCGTACTGTTTCCTGTTGGTCGAACCGGCTACATTTTCACGGCATAATATCGTAAGCAGCTCTTCAATTGCAGGAATATCCGCCGAGGTGATAAGCGTGTCAGTTTTTATCCCATTCATAAGCTCGGTATCGTCCGTATCAAAATGGACAAAGTGATTAACATAACTTCCGCACAGAGTTTTGTAATGCTGCATTGTTCCCTTGCTGTATAAAATGAGACTGTCGGGAGAAACGGTTATTTCTTCACCGTTTTGTATCAGAACAGCGGAGGTCTTGAAGATAACAAGAAGATCATCTCCCGAACCATCCGGTCTGCATATTTCAAAATTCCCTTTGTGTCTTACGTTCTGACAGACTGTGTTTATACTTATCATATCATCACCTCAAAGTACGAACGGTTAGTATAATAATGTTATAAGTCATTGCAATACCAAAGTCAATGACGTATATATGATAATATAATAATTCAGTATGCGGCGGAGGTATAATATGAAAAAAATATCAATAGTAATAAATGCAGACGACAGGCTCGGACATATCTCTCCCGAGATATACGGACATTTTTCCGAGCATCTCGGAAGATGTATCTACAATGGTATATATGTGGGTGAAAATTCACCTATTCCGAATACAGACGGAATAAGGAATGATATCATCGAGGCGTTCAGAAATATAAAAGCTCCCGTTTTCCGCTGGCCCGGCGGCTGCTTTGCGGAAGAATATCACTGGCAGGACGGTATCGGTGAAAAAGCCTTGCGCCGAAAGATCGTGAACACGAACTGGGGCGGAGTTACGGAGGATAATTCTTTCGGTACACACGAATTTATGCGCTTCTGTGAGCTTGTTGGCTGCAAGCCTTATATAAACGGCAATGTTGGCAGCGGCAGTGTTCGTGAATTATCCGAATGGATAGAATATATGACCTCAGATGCGGAATCACCTCTCACAGAGCAGAGAAAGAAGAACGGCAGAGCCGAGCCGTGGAAACTCGAATACCTCGGTATCGGCAATGAAAACTGGGGCTGCGGAGGAAATATGCGTCCCGAATATTACGCCGACGTTTATAAAAGGTATCAGACATTCTGCCGCAATTATTCGGGAAACAGACTTTACAGAATAGCCTGCGGTTCAAGCTCTGCCGACTATAACTGGACAGAAGTCATGATGAAAAATCTTGACAGCAATAATGTTGATGCTATCGACCTGCATTATTATACGATGCCAGTATGGCCCGAAATGGAGTCTGCCACCGATTTTGACGATGAGCTTTATTATAAAACTATCGCTGCAGCGAACTTTTCCGATGAGCTTATCACAAGACATTCGGAGATAATGAACCGCTATGATCCTGAAAAGAAAATAGGACTTGTAATAGGAGAGTGGGGCTGCTGGCATAAGGTAGAAGAGGGTACGAACCCGGGATTTTTATATCAGCAGAATACAATGCGTGATGCTATCGTTGCTGCAATAGAGCTGAATGTTTTTAACAGACACAGCGACCGTGTTGTAATGGCAAACCTTGCGCAGGCGGTGAATGTTCTCCAATCGGTCATTCTTACAGAAGGCGATAAGATGATAAAAACGCCTACATATCACGTTTTCGACCTTTTTAAAACACACCAAAACAACGAGGCGGTTTACTGCTATACGCAGAATGAAAATATGTCGGAAGGTAAAAATGCTCCGATGATCTCGGTTTCCGCATCGGTGAACGAAAAGAGTATGACCGTTACCGCCGCAAACTGTTCGCTTACGGAAGAGGCTGCTGTTGAATGTAGCATTTTCGGATTTAAAGCATCATCAGTTTCTTGCAGGATACTTACAAACGAGGCGCACAGCTATAACGACTTCGACTGTCCCGACAGAGTGAGCATTACCGAGCATACGGCAGTCATCAAGGACAATGTGTTAAAGCTGAATATTCCGCCTTGTGCTGTTGTGGAATGTGTTGTTGACTAAATATTGGGGCATATTCACAGTGCATTTCGTCTTTATAATAAAAATATAAGCATAAGAGCTGCGTTTCATTAAAGAAGCGCAGCTCTTTGTTTTATTGTAATAGAGGGGACGTTCCTTTTGTCACAAAGAGTGTCCCCGTGTCACGATTAAGACAGGTGAGTTCCTTATGACAGGGGGACACTCTTCGATACAGGTGACACTCTTTGTGACAAAAGAAACGTCCCCAACACCACAGATGAAGAGATGTGCCTACACCCCTAAATACGGTCTCATACCATCCAGAAACGCTTCTGTCAGGAAAGCAGACACCTTGTCGCTGCTTTCCTGACAGTTATCCACCGCAAACTTGTGCAGGATACCAACCACGCCGCCTATTGCGTATGCTACGGCGTATGAGTATTTCTCCTGGGCCAGGCCTGTCTTGCTGGATTTTTCCAGAATTAATCGCACGTATCTATGGAACATTGTCAGTGCCTTTTCCACGAAATCATAAGCCTCAGGTGTGGCAATGATGATCATGAGAAATTTATTTGCTTTCATGTATTCGCATAGAGACCTGAAAAACTGGTGGCAGATCTCAAGATTGCCTTCTGGTTTGAAGCTATTCATGATCTGAAATATTTCATCGACGATGCGGTCTTCCATGGCATTGATGAAAGCAGGCATGTCTTCATAGTGGTTATAAAATGTGCTTCTTGTCACACCGGTGAGTTTGGTTATCTCGGACACGCTTATTTTGTTCAGAGCTTTTTGACCTGCAAGTATCTTGAATGCATCGAGAAGGTCACTTTCAGTTCTGTCATATCGGGGATCGGTTGAGTTGATCATGGCTGTCTCCTTTATCTGCTGCCTGGCTTGGTGCTGCAGTTTTGTCACTATCTAATACAGCAATGTTACAACAATAATGCGTGTGAGTCTATTGTTATACGAGATTTCTTTTGATCTTTTTTGTCGAACTCTTTTCAAACGGCTCTTTTCTTATATCCAGTGCAGAGATCCTTTTGTATGTTGGCTGGTTTTTGTTGAAAGTATCAATAATTTTTTGCAATTTTTCAGAAGTCCTGGCTGCATCCATATGTTTCTTATCTACAAAATCCTGATCTGGATATATGTGAGCAGTGAGATGGTTGCCGTCGCCGGTAATGACTATTTCTGAAATAAGGGGCTCTATAGAAAGCTTTCCTTCCAGTTCCTCAGGGGATATGTTTTCACCATTTGCCAGAATGATGAGGTTCTTTTTCCTTCCGGTTATATACATGAAACCATCGGAGTCGAGATAACCAAGATCTCCGGTGCAGAGCCAGCCGTCTTGAAAAGCTTCTGCGGTCTCGTCTGGCATGTCGTAGTATCCGGACATGACGCTTGTGCCTTTTACCTGAATTTCCTCATCGACAAAACGAACAGCACAGTTGTCCAGGAGTTTGCCAACTGATCCGGGTCTGTTGTATCTGTGATTGTTGGAGCAAATTACAGGGGAGCATTCAGTCATGCCGTATCCCTGGAGTATGTCTATTCCGTATTTTTTGAATTCGGTAACATACATAGGATCCAGATATGCCCCTCCGCAGAATATATATTCCAGTTTACCGCCAAATGCTTCCTTTGCAACCAGCTTTTTAGGAAGGAGAGGGTTGACGTCTTTGAGTTTTTTGTAAATGGTTTCTACCATGAGAGGAACCATCAGCATGCCAACGGGCTGGAACCGTTTCATGTTTTTCAGCATGTGGAGCAACGAGTCATTGATGCAGATAGTGGCTCCCAGTGAAATACCCTTCATCCATTCCATTGTCAGGCAGAAGGCGTGATGTATAGGCAGAACGCTCAGAATAGTTACACCAGGTTCCAGATTTACAAATACATTTTCAACATTTTGTGCGAGATTGAATTGAGACAGCATGACGCCTTTGCTTTTACCTGTTGTTCCAGATGTATACATAAGCGTACACATTTTATCCTTATCCTGCTCGGCAAATGCAAAGTCATCCGGTATGGTAATTTCGCTGCGGAGCTGTTCAAATGACAAAATTGCTAATCGTGGATTTGAATCTGCACCCTCCAGATGCTCTATATCGACTTTCTTTTCCATGGTGAATACAATATTCATTTCGGGACAATCGTCTGTCAGTTCTGTTATCACATCCTTTTTGGATGCTCCGCAGAATAATGCAGTTGATCCTGACCGATTCAGAAGTTCATGTAATTCCGGAGCAGACAGGTTTGCATCCAGCGGTACAGCAGTATTTCCCGTGAAAAGTATAGCCATGTAGGCGCAGATCCATTCATAAGAGCTGCTTCCCACCAGTGCAATATGTGTTCCGCAGAGTCCATTATTTCGCAAAATGACAGCAGTTTTGCGAATGTCATCCCACAGATCTCCGTAGCTCTTTTCGACAATCTCTCTGTGAGACAGATATTTAACAGCTATTACACTTCTATGTATCCGACAGCTTTTTTCAACAATTTCCAGAATATTTTCTTCCATATATCATATCTCCATTTCTTTTATGTGAGGCAAAATGGGACATACTCCGTCGTCCCAGATTTTTAATGTTAAACCGATGCAGAAGAGCTTGTCAGGTTGTCAAGGTACTTGATGGCGTCTTCTATAGTGTGAATATTGATGATCTCATCTTCATCGATTTCCACGTCAAATGTATCTTCAAGGTCGCCGAGAAAAGTCATGAAATCAAGGGAGCTAAAGCCCAAATCTTCTATGAATCGCATATCATTAGTGATCTCATCAGCTGGTGTATTGCAGTATTCGGCAACAATGTTTAAAAATGTTATATTGTTATTCATATTAAAAATCTCCTTATTGAATTAATTAAATGGGGTCAGGCACCTCCGTCCCCACGAAGGGGGGGCAGGAACCTCCGTCCCCAAAAAATAGTTAGATGCATTCGATGATTTCGCCCACAGTCATTTCTGGCTCGGCAATGCCTTTGAAGATTATCTTCATAAGGTAGTAGTAGAACAGTTCAATGTCCTGTTCGGAGAGACTTGCGGTCTGGTATCTGAAATAGAAATTCAGACCCAGATCATTTGCACTGTGCATGACGGTGAGATAGATCTTTTGTTTTGATGTACCATTTGGAATCCACATGCTCCTTACGGAAATATCTTCGAGATGCGGATTTTTAAGCCTGATAGGAAGAGGCTGGTAAGTAAGCCCCACGCTCTCATAAGTAGTGTGTGGAGGAGTGTGGAACATTTCTTTCATCTGGTCAGACAAAAGTTCCGGGTCATAATTGCAGTGTCGGTATACATGATTCTGAACATCCTGAATCATGAAAACTGCATCCAGAAACTCTGTGTCCGGATCAATGATGGTTCTGCAAGGGTATGCCATTGCGCGAGAGCCACCTGATACCCACTCGGCATGTGTGGAACGTCTTGAAACATAATTCCTTATGGAAATGTCAGTCTGTCCGCCATTTGCCTTGGAGAGATAAGTTCGTATTCCCATGAGAATGAGGTTGGTCATGGATATGTGATTGTTCATACAAAAATCCAGAAGATTCTGGGTTGGCTCAGCATCCAGATGATAGTTCTTTGTAGCGACAGACAGGTTGTTGATCTCCTGATCTGCAGCGCGGAGTGACTTGTCATTGTGAAGGCGCCTGCTTTCCTGAAGTATCCGTTGTCCTTGTATATCGGAGTAAATAGGTTCTCCCATTTCCTCAAGCACATTTTGCCAGTACATGCGGTCTTTTGAGACACGTTTTTCGTCTTTGCTTTTTTTTAGATCACGTTCTACCATGTCAGTGAAACTTGCCATGTCCTCAGGATAAGGCGTGCCAAATTTGTAATGACAGTACAGTTCCATGATGTCATTCACCATGACGATAGCTCCACATGAATCCATGAGTCTGTGATCGATCTTGATGTACAGCCCATTGTAGCCACCCGGAAGTGAGATCATTTTTATCACGTTCATCGGAATATTGTCCCCGTCAAACGGAATTCTGGACCATTCTTCCATGCGGTGATAAGCGTCATCACCGGAAAGCCATGAAAGGTTTTCGTAATCAATAGCTCTGTCATCGTGAGAAACAACATATTGCCGTACCTCTCCATTTGAGTCAACTTTTGTAAAACGGATTCGCAGGCATTCGTATCTCTCGTATTCCAGTTGTATGCATTTTTTCAGCAAACCAAAATCAAGCGGCGCCTGCAGAGTCATACAAATGCTTATATTTGCGACTTGCTGAGTGCCAAATTCAATAATTGGTTTGAAATGTATCTTTTGTGAAGGTGTTAATGGATAATATTTTCTTGGCATAATTTACTCCTCCTGATGTTCTGATACGCTGTGGGAAAAGTTATCACAAGAAAAATAAGGATTCAATATGCCGGATCCGCTAATGGACACTTTAGATGAAATTGACCGGAAATCGGGGAAATCGGGGACGTTCCTTCTGTCACCAAGAGTGTCCCCCTGTAACGAATAAGACAGGGGGACACTCTTGGTGACAGAAGGAACGTCCCTACAGCCGCGCCATATCTGCTGGTGTGTCAATGTCCATCAATTCAGTTTTGTTGGTGACGGGTAGCTGCCTTACCTGAGATTCGTGACTGTGGACAACGACATTCCCGCCTTTTCCCTGTGGGAGAGACATAAGCTCATCAAAATATTCTTTTGGAAATATCACAGGTGCCCCTGGTGTTTTGTCATAACACGTTCTCCATATATATGATGGCTCATTTTTTGCACATAATAATAGTGATGCTATAGATTCCGTCTTTATGAGTGGCTGATCGGAAGGAATAAAAGCACAGCGGTCAATATAGGGACCAATTACATCCAGACCAAGACGGATCATATCATTCCGATATGGTGAGGAGTGAAGGATTACCGGTATACTATATTCTGTGCAAAGCTTTTCAATATCCTGGTGTATGGTGACAACAAGTCGCCTGGCAAACAAATCTTTTGTTATATCAAGTATCCACTTTATGAGCGGCTGTCCGTGATATTCAGCCATGAGCTTATTGCTGCCAAAGCGTTTTCCCTGCCCTGAAGCCATGATGATACATCCGGAATTGCCAAATGGTCTGTCAAGGTCAACAAGGAACACGTCTTTATGGCTGCACAGCCAGTTTAGAAATGAGAGATCCTGTTTTCGAACAACCATAATGATCCGCTTTTTATTCATGAGCCTTTCGAAAGCTTTTTGATAATCGTATGATGTGTTTTCGAGATATCCAATTTCGTCTACAGTAATCCATGGTGCTGTTGTGTCTGCTAGGCTTTCTAAAAAAGCAATACATGTGCTGTTAAAGGAATCTTTAATGGGTTGCATGAGGTTCTCGCAACCTGTGGCATCAGAGCAGAATCTGCCGATACGTACAACTTCACCGCTAGAGTTATTTTTCATGTACACGCCTTCTTTTGGGACGGCCCATGATGTAATTCCAGGCATTTGTCTGTCGAAAAGTGAAGATAGGAGTGTTGATTTGCCACTTTTCCTGCCACCTGTAATAACGATATGTTTCTTTTGACTAGTCAGAAAAGATCTCCATATACAATTTGCTTCCGGCCTGAATACAGGCTTCTCTGTATTGTTCATATTTTTTCAGCCATTCCTTTCCCTCTGGTGTTATCGTGCTCCCCCCACCTGACCTGCCACCTGTTGTGCGGCTTGTAAGTGAAAATCCCAGCGCCTCTTCAGCGTTTTTTATCATGCGGAATGCTTTGCTGTAGGCAAGCCCCATGGACTGGGATGCTGAGCGGAGAGAACCGGTTTTTTCTATAGCCAAAAGCAGGCGATATGGACCTTCACCAAAGAATTTCTCATCATTATCATCAAAAAATATTATTTTAATAGCAGCTCTCAATGCATATCATCCTCCTTCATCATGACAAGCTGGCACTTTCCCTGACGGTTGCGAAGTTCTCTGATACTGATTGTACCATAAACTTTGGACAGAAGCATTTCCATTTCCTCAATGGGTGTTTTATCGGGATATACTTCACCGATCAGCTTGGATTCAGATAAAACCAGAAGGGTGTTGCAGTAATTTAATGCAAGTGATGAATCGTGAAGCGTTACCAAAGACACCGCGTGGTTTCGTTCAACATAGCTGCACAGAAGTTTCATGATCTGGTAACGCAGCCTGAAGTCCAGTGCACTTTCCGGTTCGTCTAGGAGTAAAAGCTTCCGGTTTGTCACAAATGTACGTGCCAGCAGGGCAAGCTGTTTTTGGCCCTCGCTCAATGTCTGAAAATTATCGTTTATCCGTGAATCAAGGCCGGCCATTGCAAGAACTTCATGAGCCTTTTCTTTCATGGTATCAGTAGGTGGCTGAAGCAGCTTAAGCTCTGGGTTAAATCCCATCATGACAACATCTAAGAGAGATATGTCTATGGATATGCCGCTTTTTTGAGGGATATATCCACATAGCTGTGCTAGTTTTTTGTGAGGCATATGTTCCAGCTGGAGATTATCTAACTCGCAGCAGCCACTATGCGGAATCAAATTGGCGATTGCTTTGATAAGGGTTGTTTTGCCACAGCCATTCTCGCCAAGTATACCAACAATTGTACCTTCTTCTGCAGAAAAGCTGATATTATTTATCACATTTTGCACATCTGTGGTGTTGGTGCGGCTGCTGTGGTGGTAGCCGGCTGACAGATCGCATATGTTTAATATACTCATTTTACAGGTTTCCTCCTTATGCATAGATATATAAGAAACGGTGCTCCTACAATACTTGTGAATATACTGACCGGCAGTTCTGTGGAACATACACTGCGGGCAAGGATATCGCCGAAAGTGAGAAGACATCCACCTATAAGACCACTCAGAAGCATAGTTGATAAGCGGTTATTTTTGAGCAGCATTCTGGCTCCGTGCGGAGCAAGCAGAGAAATAAAGCTGATAAGTCCTGTCATGCTGATCACACTTGAAGTTGCCAGGGTTGCGATCAAAAGAACCAGCATTCGTATGTGGTTAACATTCACGCCAAGCATTTTGCCATCTGCGTCATCAAGGGAGAGCATTATGATCTGTCTGTACAACAGGAAGATTATCAGCAGGCAGATCGCACATAGTATTACGTTTGAGCCAATGGAATATATGCTTATGCCATTAAGACTTCCCATGATCCAGTATTCAATTGATGCTAATTGTTTTTCAGGGTCGGCAGTCAGCTTCAGACACACAAGAGCGGTCTGGGCAAGACTGTGTACTGCTATGCCTGCCAGTACTATGCTTTTTCCATCACGTTCATATGTCAGCGATGACAGAAGCAGAACCAGTATCACACAGCATATGGCTCCGGCAAAAGCAGATATGGTTACAGACATTGTTCCGGACAAAAACAGAATGCCAAATGCGGCACCTGCGCTTGCACCTGAGGATACACCTATGATGTCTGGAGAAGCCAATGGGTTCTTAAAGACAGTCTGATATACAAATCCTGCTATGCCGAGAACAAATCCCCCTATACAGCCGATGATTCCGCGGCTTGCGCGAAGCGTGAGAAATACACGCCACTGCATGTCATCACCTTGCAGCAATCCATTCAGTGTAAGAGGATATCTTCCGACAAAAAAAGAAAATATACTAAGAGCTGCCAGAATGACAGCTCCCAGTATAATAGTTATTGTTGCTTTGTTTTTATTTTTACGCTTGTTATTAGTTGTTGATTCCATAGAATGTTTCATAATAATTTGTCATTTCAGTTGTATATGTGTCAGTTGATACCTGATCAGGATGAAGGATCCCTGCAAGCCATACAGATGCCAGGATTCCTGCAGGTACCGGGCTGTCCAATGCTTCCATGTCTCCAGGAATAGCATATACGTGGCTGCTTTTTACAGCAGTGCATTCTGCAAGGTTTGGATCGTTCATTATGTCATCTACTGTATATTCGGCATCCGATGCGATTATTATATAAGAAGGATCCCATGCAAGAAGCTGCTCATAGCTTATCTCGGCCCAGTAGGTGTCTGTGATAGAATCAGCTGCATTTTTTCCACCGGCAAGCTCGATGATGCTTGACTGATACATAGAAGGACCGGCAGTAGACAAGAATGATGAGTTGCCGGCAAGGTATACACTTTCAGGTTCTACGCCAGACAGAGCTGAAGTAAGCATATCCTTCTGAGAATCTATATATGCGAGCAGCTTTGCAGCCTCTGAGTTGGTGTTAGTTGCCGTAGCTATGGTGTTGATCATTTCTGTCAGAAGATCCTGACTTTCAGGATTGACGAGCAGTACTGTGATACCGAGGTCTGTCAGGCTCTGGGCTGCATCCTTAAGCTTCATTGGCAGAATAACCAGATCAGGTGAAAGAGCAGCGCATGTCTCAAGGTTGAACTCTTTGGCAGTTCCAACATTCGGCAGCTCAGTCAGTTCTGGTGCAGCAAGCTTATAAATAGGGCGCTTGTCTGCTTTTGCTTCAATACCGACAACCTTATCCTTGAGACCAAGAGCGATCAGAAGGCTTGAAGAAATATAGTAGCCGCTCACGATAGAAGATGGCTCTTTTTCAATTGTAACTTCACGGCCAGCCTGGTCGGTAACTGTTATAGGGTAGACAGTCTGTTCAGCATCTGCTTCAGTGGAAGATTCTTCGGAAGATAATTCTTCAGATGATATTTCTTCTGATGCTTCTTCACTGGAAGCTGATTCTGATACTGAAGCAGCTGTGGTGCTTTCCGTAGTACTCTGTGTTGTCGTAGCACTGTCTGTACCACAGGCTGTAAGTACTGCCAGCATAGCACAGATAAGGATGATAGATAGATGTTTTTTTAGAGTTGTTTTCATGAATTCAATGTTCCTTTCGTTATTCTTGAAATAATACAACGGTATTGTAACAAAGCACCTTTTCAAAGACAAGATGTTTTAATATAATATATTTTGAAAAATTGTGTTTATATGTTAAAAGGAGTATTTATGGTAACAATACAGAATTATGTACGCGCACAAAGTATTGATGAGGCATATGAACTGAATCAGAAAAAGGGAAGCTGTATTATAGGAGGAATGCTTTGGACAAAAATGCAGGATCGCCTGATACAGACAGCCATAGATATGTGTGATCTGGGACTTGATACGATCGAGGAAAAAGATGACGAATTTATTATTGGTGCAATGACATCACTCCGTCAGATAGAACTGCATGACGGATTAAATAAATATACACATGGTGCAGTATGCGAAGCGGTGAAGGATATTGTGGGAGTTCAGTTTCGGAATCTCGCCACGATTGGCGGAAGCATATGGGGACGTTTCGGCTTTTCAGATATCCTGACAGTTTTTTTAGCTATGGATGCATTTGTGGAGCTTTATCATGGAGGTATTATTCCTCTCAGGGAATTTGTCAACATGAAGCAGGACAGGGACGTGATTGTACATCTGATCATCAGGAAAACTCCCGGAGTTTTTGCTTATGCATCAGTCCGCAATCAGAGAACAGATTTTCCTGTCATTGCCTGTTCAGCATCATGCGTGGATGGAGAATACCGTCTGGCTGTGGGAGCAAGGCCTGGAAGGGCGATGCTTGTTCTGGATGAAGAAGGCTTGCTCACAGAGGGACTTTCTGATGAGACAGAGAAAGCATTTGCCAGTTGGGTTTCTGACAAGGTTCCGGTTGGAAGCAATCATCGTGCTGGCGCAGAATACAGAAGCCGTCTGATACGTGTGCTTGGACAGAGATTATTGAAAAAGATTGAGGAGGAGCAGCAGTGGAAATAAAAATTAAATTAAATGGGAAATTCGTCTCGGGAAATATAGCTCCTGATATGCTCCTTATAGATTTTCTACGTGATCATGGCTGTTATAGCGTGAAACGCGGCTGTGAGACGTCCAATTGCGGCCTGTGTACAGTGCTTATGGATCAGACTCCAGTCCTTTCCTGTTCGATGCTTGCTGCCAGGGCAGATGGACACGAGGTGCAGACCCTTGAGGGCCTTCAGGATGAGGCGGCAGAATTTGCCGGATTCATTGCTGATCAGGGTGCTGATCAATGTGGTTTCTGCAACCCGGGTTTTGTGATGAATACAATAGCTCTTCTCAGAGAAAATCCTGACCCATCGGATGATGAGATCAGGGCATATCTTGCCGGAAATCTGTGCAGATGTTCCGGATATGAGGGACAACTGAGAGGAATCCGAAATTACTTAGACAGTAGAATTCCTGCAGATGACAGACAGTAAAGGGGTGAACTCATGGAACATAAAAAATATAATGTAGTTAATAAATCCGTTAGAAAAAAAGATTCTATGCAGTTACTTCTTGGCAAACCGGTATATGTGGATGATATCACTCCCGGTGATGCACTTGTTGTGAAACTGCTTCGCAGTCCACATGCGAATGCTATTGTGGAGGATATAAATGTCTCCATAGCAAAAAAAATACCCGGAATAGTAGATATTTACACATGGCAGGATGTGCCAAATAGCCGGTTTGCAATAGCAGGACAGACATATCCTGAGCCGTCACCGTATGACAGACTCATTATGGATCGCCATGTGAGGTATGTGGGCGATGTGGTTGCAATCATAGCAGCTGAGGATGAAAAGTCAGCAATCAAGGCTATGAAACTCATAAAGGTAAAATATAAAATCTTAGAGCCTGTTCTGGATTTCCGCAAGGCAAAGGATAATGATATATTGGTTCATCCTGAGGACGACTGGTTCCCACCGGTTCAGGTAGGAGGCGATCCGAAACGCAACCTGATAGCAAGCGATGTAGGCGGTGATGGCGATGTTGATGCTGTTATAGCTGACTGTGATGAGGTACTGGATAACAGATATCATATGAGAGCCTTTAACCAGGCTATGATGGAGACTTTTCGAACGTATACACACCTTGACCGTTATGGAAGACTTCATGTAATTTCTTCTACACAGATCGTGTTTCATGTACGTCGTATTCTGTCAAGAGCGCTTGGCATTCCAAAGAGCAGGATCAGAGTGGAAAAACCACGTATAGGAGGCGGATTTGGAGCAAAGCAGACAGCGGTAAGTGAGGTGTATCCTGCATTTGTGACCATGAAGACCGGACGTGCGGCCAAGATCATATTTACGAGACAGGAAAGTCAGATCGCAGGTTCACCGCGTCATGAGATGGAGGTGAGAGTCCGTCTGGGAGCAGACCGCGATGGACATATAAGAGGACTTGATCTGTATACGCTGTCCAACACTGGAGCGTATGGGGAGCATGGACCTACAACAGTCGGACTTAGCGGGCATAAGTCCATCCCGTTATATACAGGAGGTCTTGAGGCATATAGGTTTGGATATGATGTTGTATATACGAACACCATGGCGGCCGGCGCATACAGAGGCTATGGGGCTACACAGGGAATCTTCGCACTTGAGTCTGCGGTGAATGAGCTTGCGGAGAAACTGGGGATAGATCCGACTGTGATCCGTGAGCAGAATATGCTGCGCGAGGGAATGAAGATGCCTGCGTATTATGGTGAAACGGCAAATGCGTGTGCTCTTGACAGATGTATGGCCAGATGCAAGGAGATATTTAACTGGGATGATAAATACCCTGTCAGGGACATGGGAAACGGAAAAGTCAGGGCTGCAGGAGTGGCAATGGCCATGCAGGGTTCTTGTATATCGAATGTGGATGTAGGATCTGCAACGGTCAAGCTTGCGGATGATGGTACATTTAACCTGATAATCGGTGCTGCAGATATGGGAACTGGATGTGATACTATCCTTGCACAGATGGTTGCGGAGTGTATGGACTGCTCGGTTGATGACGTGGCGGTATTTGGAGCAGACACAGATGCTTCACCATATGATTCCGGCTCATATGCTTCATCCACTACGTATGTAACAGGAAAGGCTGTGGAGCTTGCATGTGATAAATTGAAAAAGAAGCTGTGCGCAATTGCAGCAGGAATGCTTGGATGTGAGCAGGATGAAATGTATTTCGAAAATGGCAGGGCATATCGGACAGGAACAGATCAAAGCGTTTCTTTGGCTGATATAAGTGTTAAGGATCAGGTCGCAAATGATATTGCTGCTGTAGCTACAGTCTCTCATTCATCTCCGGTTTCACCTCCTCCATATATGGTCGGAATGGTTGAGATAGAACTTGACAGATATACAGGAGAAGTGAAGATACTGGATTATGCTGCAGTCGTGGATTGTGGCATAGCCATAAACCCGGCACTGGCACGTGTTCAGGCAGAGGGAGGCATAGTCCAGGGAATAGGACACACTCTGTTTGAGAACATCACCTACAATGCGAAGGGATGCCAGATAGAGTCGAGTTTTATGCAATACAAGATACCAACCCGTCTTGATATGGGGCATTTGAGAGTGGAATTTGAAAACAGCTATGAGCCTACAGGACCTTTTGGAGCCAAATCGATAGGAGAAATAGTTATCAATACTCCGGCACCGGCTATTGCACATGCCATATACAGGGCGACAGGTGTATGGCACAGAGAACTGCCGATCACACCGGAGAAGATTCTTATGTCCATGACGGAAGAGTAATTGGAGATAACATAAGCAGAATAACAGAATCTGTAATATGAAAATAAAATATACAGGAGAAAACAACATATGAAAAATAAGTTTAAACTTTCAGAAACAGCATTCCAGCTTGATGGAAGGATGCCTCTTTCCCAGGCGATACCTCTTGGACTTCAGCATGTCCTTGCAATGTTTGTCGGAAATTTGACACCATTATTGATTATCACTGGAGCATGCGGACTGGTCGGTGGTGAATTTGCTGATCTTCAGCTTTCACTGCTTCAGAACGCAATGCTTATCGCGGGAGTTGTCACCCTGATACAGCTTTTCTCAATAGGACCTGTTGGAGGAAAGGTGCCGATCATTATGGGTACATCTTCAGGCTTTATAGGTGTATTCAACAGTGTGGCGGCAACCATGGGCGGTGGAGTGCTTGCGTATGGTGCGATTATGGGCGCATCCATTATCGGTGGCTTGTTTGAAACTGTGCTTGGTTTTTTCCTGAAACCTCTGCGCAGGTTTTTCCCGGCTGTTGTAACAGGTACAGTGGTTTTATCTATTGGACTCAGCCTTATATCGGTGGGAATAAATTCGTTTGGAGGTGGAAATAATGCCGCAGACTTTGGCTCCATGGAGAACCTTCTGCTTGCATTATTTGTCCTTGTGGTTATTCTTTTCTTTAAGCACTGGACAAAAGGATTTTTAAGCTCGTCATCTATTCTTTTTGGAATAATCGCAGGTTATATCGCAGCGATCATAATGGGACTTGTTCTTCCGAGAACAGGTATAACTGCTGATGGTGTGGAATATACAAAAGCCTGGGTGCTGAACTGGGACAAGGTGAAAGATGCTTCCTGGTTTGCGGTTCCACAGATCATGCCAGTAAAACCGGTGTTTGATGTGCGCGCAATACTTCCGGTGCTCATAATGTTTATTGTAACAGCGGTGGAGACTGTAGGTGATATATCAGGTGTTATGGAAGGTGGCCTTGGAAGGGAAGCCACAGATAAGGAACTTTCAGGTGGTGTGATGTGTGACGGTCTGGGTTCATCTCTTGCAGCGGTGTTTGGAGTCCTTCCAAATACATCATTCAGCCAGAATGTGGGACTTGTAGCCATGACTAAGGTCGTCAACAGATTTGCGCTTGCAACAGGAGCGATATTCCTGATATTATGTGGCCTTTGCCCAAAACTTGCAGCACTGGTATCGATAATGCCTCAGTCAGTACTTGGCGGAGCTGCGGTTATGATGTTTTCTTCGATAGTTATCAGTGGTATTCAGCTCATAACAAAGGAACCGTTAAGCGCGCGCAATCTGTCCATAGTTTCAGTAGCACTGGGTGTTGGCTATGGAATGGGAGCCAATCCTGGTATTCTAGCAAATGCCCCTCAGCTGCTACAGCTTGTTTTTGGAGGCTCAGGAATTGTTCCTGCGGCAATGGTTGCAATTCTGCTTAACATTATCCTGCCTAAAGAAAAGTAGTAATCGGGGACGTTCCTTCTGTAACGAGGAGTGTCCCCGTGTCACGAATGGGACAGAGGGACGCTCTTTGTGACAGAAGGAACGTCCCTGGGAGGAGATTATATGCCACTAAGGATAGTTAGAAATGACATTGTGAAGATGACCACGGACGCCATTGTGAATACGGCAAATGATCATGTGGTCGTTGGAACAGGATGTGACGGAGCCGTATACAGGGCAGCAGGGTATGATGAACTTTTAAATTATCGCAGGGAATATATCGGGTTTGTGGAAGAAGGCGGAGCCTTTATAACTCCGGGGTTTGGCCTTAATGCCAGATATATCATTCATGCGGTGAGTCCGAGGTTTATAGACGGAGATCACGGAGAAGAGGGAAAGCTTCGTTCGTGCTACAGAAAGAGCTTACAGCTGGCAAAGGAGAGTGGTGTCAGGTCTATAGCATTTCCGTTGATTTCGACCGGAGGGTTCGGATATCCGAAGGAAGAAGGACTTAGAATCGCGGTGGATGAGATAAATGCATTCCTTTTTGAGAATGAGGTGGACATATTCCTGGTTGTATTTGACGAGAAGTCTACGCGGCTTGGCGAGAAGATATATCCGGACCTGGAGACGTATATAGATATGCATTATGTCGAAGTGGCAAATGAGACAGAGTATCTACCTGACGGATTTGGTGTGGCACAGACTGGGCGGAGTAGAAATTTTGAAGATACACGCCGCATAAGCGATTATTTAGGTGCTCCGGAGGCAGTTTCATTTGAATTCAGTGAGCGCCACGGTGATAAGCTTGATGAGAGGATCAAACATATATCAGACACCTATTCGGAGTATCTGATGTACCTTATTCATCAAAAGAATCTGACGAGTAAAGAGGTATATGATGGTTCGATAGTCAGCAAGAAGGTGTTTTCAAAGATCAAGAATAACCCGGACTATCATCCAAACAAACAGACGGCACTCCGACTTTGCATAGGGGCGAGACTTAACCTTGATGAGTCGAGGGATCTGCTGGCAAGAGCTGGCTATGCATTATCCCCATGCGACAAGACGGATATCATATTCTCTTACTTCATAGAAAATGAAATATATGACATTATTGAACTGGATATTCAACTGGAAGAACACGGACTGCCGTGTGCCATTTCGTAATATTACAGGATTTTTCAGGGTCGCTTTCGAAGCGACCTTTTTTCGTGCCCTCTTTTGTATAATGCGGATATAAGATAAAACACCGAGAGGTGATGACATATCATAAGGAGGACAAATATTATGCGTAAAGGTTTAACAGAAGTTGTTTTTATTTTGGACAGAAGTGGTTCTATGAGGGGACTTGAGGCAGATACCATAGGTGGATTCAACTCCATGATTGAGAAACAGAGAAAAGAGGAGGGAGAGGCATATATCTCCACAGTGCTTTTTGATGATCAGACAGAGGTGATCTATGACAGGGTTTCGGTTGATAAAGTGGAGCCGATGAATGACAGGCAGTACTATGTCAGGGGCTGCACAGCCCTTCTAGATGCCATTGGCGGAGCGATCGACCATATTGCAAATGTTCACAGATATGCGAGGGAAGAAGACAGACCGGAAAAGACAATGTTTATCATAACCACTGATGGAATGGAAAATTCCAGCCGAATGTACACTTACAAAATGGTAAAAAAGATGGTGGAGAAGGAGAAGAAAAAATATGGCTGGGAGTTCCTGTTCTTTGGAGCAAATATTGACGCGATAGAGACTGCGGGAAGATTTGGCATAGGGGCAGACAGAGCATTCAATTATGAATGTGACAGTGTAGGAGTATCACTTAATTACCAGGCAATTTCGCAGACACTGTCTGCAGTCCGCAGATCATCTAGCAAAGAGGAACTGGATAATGCGGTGTATGCAAGCTGTGAGACCATCAGGAACGATTACAAGAGGCGTCATGGTAAAAGATAAAAGTTAAAATAAAAAAGTTAAAATCAAAAATTCATAGTATATCACTGTGAATTGTTGATTATAAAGAGTCCTGAGGGTATAATATAATTTGATAGTTATCAGTACGATGAACATTTTTGATCATGGTAAACAGGAGATATAAATTGATTGATAAGGGCAAGATAGTAAAAGGATTTGGAATTGCCGGAAAAGCGATATGCGAAGTTGTGTTGTCGGCATTTGGCATAAATGAGGATGACCGCCACGATGGTTCGCAGGGCGATACTGGTCAGGAAAACGGTTATCCGGAGGAGTTGTTTGAAAAGTACAAATATAAATAATATTTGATATGGAGGTGGTCCCCTAGATTCGTTCTATGAGCCATATATAAATGGTGAGAAGGAACTCCGTGAACTCAATGAGAAGTACAGAAGTAACTCCGGAATGGTACATTAGGTGTTGCCATAAGTCATATATAACAAAAGGTTGTGCTACAAAAGTAGTTGTTGATAACAAAAAAATATGCTAACATAAAAATAGTAGTTTTCGAATGTATGTTCGATATAGTATAATGAAATCGCTGATGCGAGAGTATGTCATCATGATTGTGTACGATGACGTATGGTATAACGTATACTGTAGATACATTTGAGACTGCTATTTTTTAGCTTGAAGAAAAATATATAGTAATAAAACATATTCGGTATGGAGGAGAAGTTATGTACCTTGTGATAGACGTAGGCGGAACATTTATAAAGCATTGTGTGATGGACAGAGATGCTGAGATAATGGAGAAGAATAAATTCCCTACACCTGGAAGATTTGGGAATGGACTGGAGAGCATACAACAGGGGCTGGATGCATTCCTTGATGCACTTCAGTCGATATATGATGGATATAAGAAAAGATATGATATACAAGGAATAGCTATATCACTTCCTGGACAGGTGGATGTGGACAACGGGATATGTTATGCCGGCGGAGCCTTGCCTTACCTTGACAAAGCACATATAAGCGAGCTTGTAAGCGAGAGATGCGATGGACTTAAGGTGGCTCTTGAGAACGACGGCAAATGTGCAGCATTGTCGGAGATATGGCAGGGAAATGCAAAGGACTATAGCAGCGCAGTTGTATTGGTATTTGGCACAGGTGTCGGTGGAGGAATAGTCATAGACAGAAAGATACTCCACGGCAGAGGTATGGTTGCCGGTGAGATGTCATACCTGTTTGAGGATGTGAACAGGGACAATATAGACAAACTTGTACCGCTTGAGGCGACTCTCAAGAATACGAAGGAACATGTAAAACTTCCGGACAATGTCACCTGGACGATGCAGGCATCGGTAAGCTCACTCAGAAGAGAGGTGGCAGCAGTCAAGGGCATGAGGGAAGATGAAGTGTCAGGTGAGATGATATATGAGTGGGAGGCCGCCGGTGATAAGGCGGTCATAGATGTGCTTGAGGACTGGTATCTGAATATTGCCAAGCACTGTATGAACATGCATGTTCTGCTGGCACCGGACATCATACTCCTTGGCGGTGGAATCAGTGCGGAACCAAGATTCATACAGGGCGTGAAGAAGTATGTGGATAAACTGGCGAAATTTTCAGTGATTTATAATGAGATGCAGGTGGGACTGTGCAAATTTGGCAACGATTCCAATCTCATAGGAGCACTTTTCAACTATCTTCAGAAGTATGAGGGTGCCCACTAGATAAGAAAACGGAGATCATATCAGGATGAAATACAATGACGAAAAAGAGACGGACATCAGGATTAGAGTAGAAAAGAGTATAGAAAAAAACATAGAAATGAATACAGAAAAGAACACCGATCATAGAAAAAAATCACATGAGATGGATATGTTAAACGGTTCACTGGCGCTTAAGATGCTTATATTTGCCATGCCGCTTGCGGCCAGCAGTATATTGCAGCAGCTTTTCAATTCAGCGGATGTGGCTGTGGCAGGAAGATTTGCGGGAAGTGATGCACTGGCGGCAGTTGGAAGTAATGCCGCAGTCGTTGCTCTCTTTGTGAATGTATTTGTGGGACTTTCGGTTGGTGTGAATGTTCTTGTGGCTCATTATATAGGTCAGAACAAGAAGGATTCAATAAGCAAATGTGTGCATACCAGCGTGAAGTTCGCCATTATATGCGGAATAGCTATGCTTGTGGCTGGAATGTTTGTGGCAAGACCTATACTTGAGGCTATTGATACTCCTGTCAAGGTGCTTGACCAGGCGGTATTATATCTGAGGATATACTTTGTGGGTATGCCGTTTATCATACTTTATAACTTTGGAGCTGCAGTGCTCAGAGCGATAGGAGATACGAGAAGACCTCTCTACTGTCTGATAGTATCCGGTGTGCTCAACGTTATCCTCAATCTGTTCTTTGTGTGCGTGTGCAAGCTTGGAGTCGCAGGTGTAGGTATGGCAACGGTCATATCCAATGTGGTCAGCACAGGAATAGTTATGTACATATTGATGCACGAGGAAGGACCACTCAGACTCGATATGAAGAATATACGAATAGATAAAGTGTGCCTGGGAAAGATACTCAGGATAGGTGCACCATCCGCGATACAGACAGCGGTGTTCTCTCTTTCGAATGTTCTTATACAGGGAGGAATCAACAGTTTTGGATCTGATGCGGTAGCTGGATCGTCCACGGGACTGAATTTTGAGTATTTCGCATATTTTGTCATATCTGCATATGCTCAGGCTGCGGTTACATTTGTCAGCCAGAACTATGGCGCAGGAGAGAAACAGAGGTGCAGAAAGGCACTTCGCATAGCTATGCTTGAGGGAATGCTCATGACTGCAGTGTTTAGCTGTGTCATGATGCTGGCCGGAGATTTCCTGGTGAGGTTCTACACCAAGGATCCTGAGGTTATAAAGTATGCTCTTATAAGAATGAAACATGTCATGCTGCTTGAGGCAATGACGGGCACATATGAGATGACGGCGGCCGCACTCAGAGGACTAGGCAAGTCGATGCTGCCGGCGGTCATAACTGTCATCGGATCAGTTGTGTTCAGGATCATATGGCTTTACACCGTATTTGCGAAGTATCATTCATTTGGAATGCTGCTGAATGTATATATAGTGTCGTGGATAATCACAGGTACGGCCATGATAATTGCATATATACTTGTGTCTAGAAAATTGCTGGGACATACGAAAAAACAAAATCAATTTTCTAAGGCGATTTCATAAAGCAGTTTTATAGATAAGGGGGCGGAGATTTATGACGGCAGATTTGACCAGTGATAAAAAAAGGACATATATAGCCATAGACCTCAAGTCCTTCTTTGCGTCAGTTGAGTGTGTAGAGCGTGGATTGGATCCCCTCACAACGAATCTGGTGGTGGCTGATGCGTCGAGGACAGAGAAGACTATCTGTCTTGCGGTGTCCCCCTCGCTTAAGGCGTACGGAATATCTGGAAGAGCCAGATTGTTTGAGGTAGTCCAGCGGCTTAAGGAGGTAAATGCCAGCAGGTGCACTATTGCTCCGAATGGGGTGTTTACTGGGGATAGCACGGATTCGGTTATGCTGACAACGCATCCGGAACTTGCGGTTTCATATATAGCAGCACCGCCAAGGATGGCGTACTACATGAAATACAGTACGATGATCTACAACATATATCTGAAGTATGTTGCGCCTGAGGACATGCATGTGTATTCCATAGATGAGGTGTTTATGGACGTCACGGATTATCTTGGAATATATCACAAGACACCATACGAACTTGCCATGACGATCATACAGGATGTACTCAGCCAGACTGGAATAACAGCCACAGCGGGAATAGGTACAAATATGTATCTGTGCAAGATAGCGATGGACGTTGAGGCGAAACACATAGCCCCGGACAAAGATGGTGTCAGGATAGCGATTCTCGATGAACAAAGCTACAGGAGAAAACTCTGGGATCACAGACCCATTACGGATTTTTGGAGAGTCGGAAGAGGATATGCGAAGAAGCTTGAGGAACATGGTATGTATACCATGGGAGATATTGCAAGGTGTTCCATAGGACGTGAGGATGAATATTACAATGAAGATCTTCTATACAGACTGTTTGGCATAAATGCGGAACTCCTCATAGATCATGCGTGGGGCTGGGAACCTTGTACGATTGCGGATATCAAGTCCTATAAACCAGAGCGCAACAGTATGGGTTCGGGGCAGGTTTTGTCGTGTCCGTATGAATATGATAAGGCCAGGCTTATCGTCAGGGAGATGACAGATCTGTTGGTGCTTGAGCTTGTGGACAAGAAGGTCAAGACAGATCAGATTGTCATTACAGTCGGTTACGACATAGACAATCTGAAAAAGAATGATCAAGGAAAGAGATATTCCGGAGTAGTACAGACTGACAGATATGGCAGACGGATTCCAAAGAATGCACATGGTACGGTGAACCTGGGTGAGTATACATCGTCAACCCGCAGGATAATGGACGCGGTAACCGGATTGTTTGAGGAGATAGTTAATCCGAAGCTTTACGTGAGGAGAGTGTATGTCACTGCAAATAATCTGATATCAGATGATGAAGCGGAGGACAGACAGGGATACAGACAGATGAGCCTGTTTGAAGATTTTGGAGATGAAGCTGAGAACAGACAGAGGGAACTTGCGGACGAGGCACGTGAGAAGGATATGCAGCAGGCGATGATAGAGATAAAGAAGAAGTTCGGTAAGAATGCCATACTCAAGGGTATGAATCTTGAGGAGGGCGGAACCACGATCTCCCGAAATGGACAGATAGGCGGACATCGTGCATGATGAAAAAGATATGGGGGCTGGGTGATAGAATTGAATCCTAAATATAAAGATATGTATGATATGCCGCATCACGTATCTGACAGACATCCACATATGTCCATACATGACAGAGCAGCTCAGTTTGCGCCCTTTGCTGCGCTTACAGGGCATGGGGCGGCTATCGCGGAGACTGCAAGGCTTACGGAGGATAGACTGGAACTTGATGAAAGCCAGAAAGCGGTTCTTGATCAGAAACTTACGAATATAATGCATAGTGCAGGCGAAATATTAGTGGATGTGGAGTATTTTGTCAGGGATGAGAGAAAGTCTGGTGGGCGGTATGAACATGTATCAGGAAGAATAATGAAAGTGGATATGTACCGCCAGATGATCCTTCTGGGAGATGAAAGCGGCAGATGCATAGCTGCAATACCTGTGGATGATGTATATGACATAAATGAGATTTTATTGTAAAGCGATATTTTATTGTAAAGCGATATTTTATGAGAGAGGTTTTTATTATGAAAAGAAATAAAAAATCATTTGAGGGCTATAGAGCAAATAAAAATGAGAGACCACTCACCATAGCACACCGCGGAGCCAGTGCGCTGGCAGAGCATGAAAATACCCTGGAGTCGTTTCAGATTGCCATAGATATTGGAGCAGATATGGTAGAATTTGATGTGAGAAAGACAAGTGATGATGTTCTCATTGTCTTTCATGATTCGGCTATAGATGGCAAGAAAGTCAGAGATCTCACATATAACAGGATAAATGATATAACCAGACGGTTGGGCTACAGAGTTCCGAAACTGGTGGAGGTCCTTGATCTCTGCCAGGGAAAGATACATTTGGATATTGAACTCAAAGAGAGTGGTTACGAGAGACCTGTAGTGAACCTGGTGAAAGAGCGATATGGGTATAATGAATTTTCCATCAAATCATTTAAGGATAAGGTTTCATATAAAGTGAAATCCATAGATCCAAGGATAACCACGGGGCTGTTAATTGGCAAGGATAAGGCTGGATTAAGTGTGCGGCTTAATGAATACTTTCCAGCGAGAAGACTAAAGAGGTGTAAGGCTGATTTTGTATCACCACATTACCTTCTGTGTACCAGAGAGTTTGTGCGGAGAATGAAGAGGGAAGGGTATCCTGTGTTTGTGTGGACTGTGAACAACGAGAAAATTATGGATAGGATGATAGCACTGCGCGTAGATGGGATAATATCTGACAGACCAGATCTCCTTATGAAACATATCCATTGATAGAAAACTGATTTTTTGCTATAGTTAAAGTTAAAAGAATAAACAGACTAGACAGAGAAGGATATTAGGTACAAAGGAGGGGATGAGATGAACAAGGTACTGTATTTTGATTATGCTGCGTTTATTGTATTTGCACTTATTCTGATATCAGTCGTCATGAAAAGACTGACCAGAGGAAAGATGAGCAGGCAATTTCTTATAGTGCTGATCGTGGCGTTGGTTGCAACCTCTTTTGATATAGGTGCTATTGCATACGATAATATTGGTGAAAGACATACATTTGCTCAGTATTTTTTCCATACGGGATATCTTGTATTTCATGTGCTCTCGGCTGCTTTATATACAATATACGTTATAAGTATGGTTGATGCCATACATATATTCAGGGGCAGAGTAAAGTCTGTTATTCTGGCACTTCCGACTTTGTTATGTGTGTTACTTCTGATAGTGAATCTGTTTTATCCAACGGTATTCTCTATTGGAACTGATGGTGAGTATGCAAGAGAGCGGTTCATGGTCTTTCTTTATATCACATCGTTCATATACATGATCATAGGGTTTATAGTTGTCATGAAATACAGAAGAAGGCTATCTAGAAAGTGCCTGATATCTGTTATCATGATCTTCCCATTGGTGGTTGTTGCAGCATTCAAGCAGGTGCTCGTACCTGAGGTTCCAGTAGAGATGTTTGCCAATTCTATAGGATTATTGTTTGTTGCACTGTTAATACAGAGCCCTGAACAGATGATAAGCAACGCAACAGGTCTGAACAACATAACCAGATATATGGAGGATGTCGACAATGTTCTTGACAATGGACTTAATATAGGCATCATCATGATATCGCTTGTGAATGACAAGGCGCTTAGGGGGATGATCGGTGTTGTGGAATATCACAAGCTGCTCAGATGTGTTTCAGACAAGCTGGTTGCCATGGGACAGTCAAAAAGATACAACACAGAATGGTATTATCTTGGCAATGGTATGTTCAGATGCATAATGGATTATAAGGTGGCTGATCAGGCGGAGAGGTTTGCAGCCAACATAAACTCTGAGCTGAAAAAGGGATACACATACAATGGAATGTTGATAAACCTTCTTGCAAATATCTGTATTACCAGGTGTCCGGAGGATATAGACAATGTGGATGCTGTTATGAGATTTGGTGCAGAACTCTCTGACTGGAAATATACAGGACAGATCATGTATGCAAGGGATATATACAAAAAAGAAAATTATGATCTGATCAAGAACCTTGATGTGATAATAGACAGTGCTTTCGTAGACGGAAGATTTGAAGTTTATTATCAGCCTATCTATTCATTAAGCGCTAAGAGATATAACAGTGCTGAGGCATTGCTCAGGTTGTACGATGAAAAATATGGTTATGTAAGACCTGATATATTTATTCCGGCAGCTGAAAAGAGCGGTATGATACATAAGATAGGTAAGTTTGTGTTGGAAGAGGTGTGTAGGTTTATAGTCAGCGATAAGTTTAAAGAACTTGGACTTGATTATATAGAAGTGAATCTGTCGGTGATACAGTGCATGAGCAGTGAACTTGCAGACGATGTCAGGGAGATAATGAACAGATATAATGTGAGCTCAGAGCAGCTCAACCTTGAGATCACGGAGACAGCCGCTGCGTATGCCCAGACTACTATGATGAACAATATCGAAGAACTTAACGACGATGGAATAGCGTTTTCACTGGACGATTTTGGAACAGGGTACTCCAATATGAAGAGGATTGCGTCAATGCCATTTGCGATAGTTAAGCTGGATAAGACATTTACAGAGATGAACGAGAATGACAAGATGCTCAAAGTAGTGAAGAACACTATATCAATGGTGAGAGATATGAATTTGAGGATCCTTGTAGAGGGCGTTGAGACTCTCGAGTCGTTCAAGGAATTTGAGGCGTTGGGTGTTGATTACATTCAGGGGTATTATTTTTCAAAACCATTGCCTATGGAGAAGTTTGTCAGTGAGGTAAAGCGTGTCAATATGGATTGACATGCAAGTCAGATATATGAAGACTGAGTGGCGCACGATACATGAAGGAAGGGTAATATATGGTTGACATAAGAAGGACGGATGCTGAAAAAAACGGCAACATCAGCAACGTAGTTATAGACGAGATAGAGAAGGTGGTCAAGGGCAAGAGAGATGTCATAACAAAGGTATACGCTGCGATACTAGCTGGTGGGCATATATTGCTCGATGATATCCCTGGTGTCGGAAAGACCACACTTGCAATGGCATTTGCGAAAGCTTTGGATATGAAATATAACCGTGTACAGTTTACCCCGGATGTCCTTCCTAGTGATATCATGGGTTTCTCGATGTACAATGCCAAGACAGGTGATTTTGAATACAGGGAGGGCGCAGCATTCTGCAATCTATTTTTGGCAGATGAGATCAACAGAACATCACCAAAGAGTCAATCAGCACTTCTTGAGATCATGGAGGAGAAATGTGTCACTGTAGATGCAGTCACAAGACAGCTCCCTGAACCGTTCACTGTCATAGCGACGCAGAATCCCATTGGATCATCAGGCACTCAGATGCTGCCGGAATCCCAGCTGGATAGATTTATGATAAGACTTTCCATGGGATATCCATCCCATGATGCTGCGGTACAGATACTGAAAGGACAGGAGTTTGTCCCTATAAACGGTGTGAATTTGGTAGTGTCCAGGGAGGAACTGGTGGAGCTTCAGAAGAAGACGAATAGTTTGAGTGTCCATGACTCTATATTTGACTATATAGTCACATTGATAGAGAAAACTAGAAACAGTGAGTATTTTACATTGGGTGCAAGTCCTCGAGGCGCAAATTCGCTGCTCAGAATGAGCCGGGCGATGGCGTTATTGTCAGGAAGGAATTATGTTGTACCTGATGATATTGAGGCGGTGTTCACGGCTGTTCTGGGGCATAGGGTTAAACTGTCTTCCAGAGCTAGGGCGAATGGATTCACGGTTGATACGGCACTGGAGGAAGTAAGGAAGTCGGTGAAGCTTCCGAGAACATAAGGAGGATCGGGAGATGATGCATGTAACGAATGTTGTCAGATACATTCTTGTATTTATTGTGAATCTGCTGCTTCTTCTTTTTTTGCACTCATACTTCAATATGGTGGTATTGGTCGTACTCATTGTGCTGCCATTTTGTTCTGTATTTGCAGCATTTATGGCGGCAAGGTATATGACGGTGGAGATCAGTGGAGGTATGGGTGATACGGAGACCGATGAACCTTTTCCTGTGAATATCATACTCGGCAACAGATCAGTATTTCCAGTAATGAATGTTGATATCGATATACATATGGAGAATTGTCTGTTTGGTATATCCGGGGATCACAGACTGAGCGTGCCATCGTATGTAAGAGCAGCAAATGTGGTGAGTTATGAGATTTCTGAGTCTTTTGTCGGAGTGCTTACGGTGTCTGTAAAACGTATATATGTGACGGATTGGCTTGGGTTTATCAGGATAAAGAAAACCAGTGATGCGGTAAAGGAGATAGAGGTTTTTCCTGGTGGTGAGATAGAGGTGGAACCTGATATGACAACGCTTGCAGGAGGCATGAGTGAGGCAGAGGAGACAAGGCACAAGGGAAATGATTTCTCAGAGGTCGTTGATATTCGGGAATATCAGCCCGGAGATAAGCTCCAGAACATACACTGGAAGCTCTCGGCAGGACGTGATGAGCTGATGGTTAAGGAGAGGGAGAGCATGTCATCTGATTTGATTATCATCTGTGTGGAATTGTCCGATGATGAAAAACACGTTCTCAATGATATACTGAAGGCAGCATATGGACTTGGGAAATATCTGCTGTCGGCGGGGGTACCGTTTTCAATGTATTACTGGAGCGTTAACCGGGATGACATGATAGAGACAGTCATTGAAAACAATGGAGATATGCATGAGTGGATGGAAGGGGTGTTCTACGAGATCCCGTATCCGGAATACCGACTTGGATTTGATATGATGCAGAAGTTGTTAGACTCTGACCGGAAAATATTTACCGTCACTGCGGCGGACGATATAGATGGTGAACAGGTATTTACATATGGAGACTGCGTGAAAGGATATATAAGTGAGTAGGAGAGAACCAGATGGCAGGCATTTAGAGAAAAAAAGAAAAAATAAAAAAGAAGAAAATATCTTTGAGTTTTGTCTTGGCGCCACACTGCTCAACAAACCTGAGATAACGAGGCGGAAGCTTGGAAAGCATACGGGAAGTCTGAAGGAATTAAAGGGCATGGCTGACAGCCACGGCATATTGTCAAAATGTGTTCTTGAGGTGCTTGTGGTGTGGGGAGCCATGGTGGGTTTTCTCACGTCAATAGAGTGTGCGTACAATGTCCCCTTGATATTTGCAGCATATGCCATGATGGCTTTGTTTTTCAGCTGGATATTCAAGACGGGAAAGACGTGGATAAGGGATCTGTGGTATGTTGCGTTTCTGGTATTGTTCATCGGGTTTGTGGTGGTGTTCAGAAAATACATAAACAGTGGTTTTTATGCCATGATAAATGAATTTCTGGACCATGTGACGGACTATTATGGTGCATCCGAGGTGAAGGTGTTCCAGGAGGCTGTTGAAAACAGGAAGGTCACAGTTCCGATAGCGGCGATAGCGATCGGAACAATACAGATAGTAATACTGAACATATTCCTGAACAACAGTATGAGTGTCCTGTGGGCAGTGGCATTTACATTGCCTGTGTATATAGCTCCGCTGTTTTTCAGACTTGAACCGGATATCCTTCCAATGATCATGGGAATAACCGGAATGACTGGCGTTATCTGTCTGAAGGGTAACAGGCATTTCAGGATAATAGATGCGGACGACACTTTTAAAAGCGAGCCCAAGAAGAGGTGGCTGGTATACAGACACAGCGACAGGGCATCCCTACAGATGATAGCGGAGCTCGGCGTGCTGTGTGTGATAGTATTTGTGGTGATGACCGTTGTCAAGCCGGTTGACAGGTATTTTTACAGATACAGGGATAGCTCCATCAAGAAAAAGATAGAGGCTCCACTTGGAAACCTTATAATGTATGGTTTTGAGTCACTGAGAAATACGGCTAATACGGGAGGCCTTGCGAGCGGCAGACTGGGAGGAGTTTCCGATGTAACATTCGATGGAGAAACGGATCTTGTGGTAAGATTCACACCATATAGTGCAGACCGTATATACCTGAAAGCATTTGTCGGCGATGAATACGAATGGGATCACTGGAATAGGGACAGGGATGGAACATATCCATCTGCGGATATGACAGGCGGTGTTCCGGTTGGAAGGATGGATATAAGCAACGAAGACGGAATGAACGATCTGCTATATTATCCGTATTACACAGGTTATGATACGGCACTTGGGAAAGTTCTCATCAATTTCAATTCAGCTGATGCAGAACAGACAGACAGCTATGATGCAGAGAGTAGGACTCTCACGGTGCAGTACAGTCCGGACGTTCAGTCTGAGCCGGAAACGTCAAATGTAGATGAAAAGTATCTTCAGATACCAGAGATCAATCAGCCTGTGGTAGCGGAGTTCTGCGAGAATGCAGGAATAAAAGATGCAGATAGTGTGGATGAGCGTATACAGAAGGTGTATAGTTACTTTTGGGATAATTACCCATATACACTCCATCCTGGGGCTACGCCGGCAAGAAAGGACTATGTGAACTATTTCCTCCAAACGACCAGGAAAGGCCTTTGTGCCAACTATGCCACGGCGGGGACTCTGATACTTAGATATATGGGTATTCCATCTAGGTATGTTGAGGGATATGTCATAGATTACTCGGATGTTGCTGAGGCCGAGATGCTTGATTCCACCGATTTCAGCTACGATGATTATTATAATGGAGACTCAGAGCTTGGGCGTACGGCTGTGGTTCAGGTGAACGTAACCGATGGTGCAGCCCATGCCTGGATAGAGGCATTTATAGATGGCAGGTGGCAGGTGGTTGAACTTACACCTCCGTCAAGTGAGGACGAGGATGAAAATACTCAGGATTTCTGGAGCAGACTCGGCAACTGGCTGGCAGGCGGGGATGACGGAGACCAGACTGGGGCTGGAGGTACGAACGCGGTGTCGTTTTCACTTGATAGATACATGTGGATATTATATGTGATCGCATGCGTGGTCATAGCTTTCATCGCAGGCTGGACAGGTATTATCGTATTCAGGAAAATAGTTCGGGTGCGGAGTTATCACAGTGGTGATATTGGAGAAAATATAGTTGCATATTACAGATATATGTGCGATTATGCAAGAATGGCGGAGTCGGATTTCCTGCGAGCGGGAAATCATAGAGAACAGCTTGGCATATTTATGAAAGAATCTGAAGGGTTTGACATAGATGGCCTTGCGGAAAAAATAGAAGCTGTATCATATGATAGCTCAGCGGCAGCTGAAGGAGATAGTGATACACCATCTGTACACATGCAGACTGGGCAGACCGATGTTACTGATGGTATGTTGAAACAGCTTCAGGATATTATGAAGGCATACCGGAGAACGGTTCCGGTCATGAGAAGAATTTACTTGTTTGTAAAGATATAGGAGGTATGAGATGCTTGGAATTATAGGAGCAATGGATGAGGAAGTTGCAAGACTTAAGGAGATGATATCTGGTCTTCATATTGTACAGAGGGCTGGAATGGAATTTTACAAAGGACAGATCAGTGAGAAGGATGTGGTTGTTGTTAAGTGTGGCGTGGGCAAGGTAAATGCAGCCATGTGTACACAGTCGATGATAGACCTGTTTTCCGTGGATGCCATCATCAATACTGGAATTGCCGGTTCGCTGGACGCAGATATAGATATCGGAGATATAGTCATTGCCACAGATACAGTTGAGCACGATATGGATGTGGCAGCACTTGGATATGCGCCGGGCATCATACCGGACACGGAGACCAGCGTGTTTAAGACTGATACTGAGCTCCTTGAGACTGCACAGGCATCGGTTGAGGCTGCAAAGCTGGATGTGAAGGTATTCACGGGACGCGTTGTCAGCGGAGACCAGTTCATATCAAGCAGGGAGAAGAAGAAATGGCTTGTATCGGAGTTCGGCGGTAGATGTGCCGAGATGGAGGGCGCGTCAATAGGTCACGTTGCAGTGTTAAACAGAGTCCCATATCTCGTAGTCAGAGCCATATCGGACAAAGCGGATGACAGCGCCGAGATGGATTATCCGACATTTGCTGCCAGGGCGATAGACAACAGTGTCAGACTTATGACAGAGATTATAAATAGATTTGATTCATAGGGGGTTAGAGAAATGGATAAAATAGCAAGTTTTCAGATAAATCATCTTCTTTTAAATCCGGGCATATACGTGTCCAGAAAGGATATGGCAGGTGATCAGGTCCTTACAACATTTGACATAAGGATGACAAAGCCGAATTATGAGCCGGTCATGAACACAGCGGAGATTCATGCCATAGAGCATCTGGGAGCCACATACCTCAGAAATAACGAAGAGTATAAGGACAAGGTTATATATTTTGGACCTATGGGCTGTCGTACGGGATTTTATCTCATACTTTCCGGTGACTATGAGTCAAAGGATATAGTTGAGCTTATGATATCGATGTTTGAGTTCATAAGACATTATCACGATCCTATCCCAGGGGCAAATCCAAGGGAGTGTGGAAACTATCTCGATATGAATCTCAATATGGCAAACTACCTTGCAGAGAAGTTCCTGTCACAGGTTTTGTATAATATTGACGATAGCAGGTTGCATTATCCGGAAGGTTAACAAAATTGAAAAATAAGGGGTGCGATCTTCCAAAAAGTAAAATCAGGGGGTAAAATACCCCCTAAATGCGCTGATTTGAGGAATATGTGCCACTCTATTGACTTTGGGCTTACGTGTATTTAATATGCACGTAAGCTTTTTTTGCGCAGATAAACAGCTTATCAATGACCGGAAACGGTCAAATAAATTCAAGGAGGAAGATATGAAGGTTGAGTCTGAAAAGGACATAGAATGTCAGAAGGAAAACATATATGAAGATCCGTTCTACTATGATGCCCCGTTTTACCGGGCAGGAATGTCTGTCAACGAATACAGACAGGAACAGCTATATCTCAATGAGAATGTGGATATTTTCATTGATGGCACCTACGTCCCTCTTTGGAAGCAGAAACTCATAAGAGATAAGGGTGATAATAATGATAAGAATGCGTGAAAGGGTGAGCATATGAGAAAATTGAATATTTGCAAGACTTTAGTGGCTTTGATATTGGCGGTGAGTGTTGTATTGCTGGTGTTTTATGACAGGGATGAGATACATTCAAGTGCTGTTGAGTCAGTAGTTCAGGATAGTGGTGTACATACTGAGGTTTACTTTGCAGATGAGGGAACAGATGGCGTGGCGACAGGGACGGATGCTGGGGCGGAGATAGCGTCTGCGGATAGTGAGAACAGCATAACCAGCGGAGGACTTGTATATTATGCTGGGGCAGCATATACGAGATTTTATACGGTGCGCAGAACTGGCACGGATCACAGGGCATACTGCGGAGACCACAATAAGAATGCGGTCAGGAGCACGAACAATGTAAGCTTTTCGGAAAATGATGATATTATGCTGAGACTGGCATTTGCATGCGGACCGGATGGTGAATATGAATGGGGGGGCTTCCGAAATAAGAGTGAAAACGATGTGCAGCTTATCATGGCGCTTACCCTCAATTATCTGAGACATGGACAGTATTTCCCTGTTATCTCAGAATATCTGGATTATATAAATTCGATGGATAAGAAAAGTGTTTCTCTTAAAAGTAATGAGACGAGATTGTCCCTGGTCGTGGAGGGGGATGAGGGCGGAGAAGTTCAGTCTGTATCGTTCGGCAATTATAGAAGATATACGATACCGGGAACAAAGACCGTGAGAAACAGGACAAAATTGTTCAGATTGAAGGGGAAATCCGGTAACTACATAGAGATAGGTGTGCCGGGGCACAGCTGGATCCATGTTAAGAGGCCGGGTGATAAGACATACAGCATTTATAAGACTGGGAATGTAATCATTCATGTAGGAGACAGAGTGTTTTTTACATCGGCAGTGTCGTACGCAGGAAAAGAGGGGATGACATATGCGGAGGGAAAAAGAGGACTTACTGTGTATACGGCTGATTCCAATGATACGAATCTTGACCAGCAGCTTCTGTTTGCCGAGTACTCAGACAAATGTGCTGTCTCACTGGATCTTGCCGGGAGTGATGACGGCGGAAGCGGATATATGTGGATCACAAAAAACAAAAAGTATAATGAGAAGGAGAACTGTCTGCAAAATATGAATTCGTATAGTGCAGACATATACGGAGCGGAGAATTACTCTTATAAGGGAATCGTGTACGATGTCAGGGACAAAAACGGTAGTGATGTGTTCAGGTTTGTACTGTCATATAATGGAATGTGTTATGCTGACAAGGCAACGGGCAGGCAGGTTGTATTTGGATCTAAAACGGAAAAGGAAGAATACAGCAACGCGTTGGATATAAGCTGTGCGAAGCTTCCATTTGGAGCTTATGAGGTATCGGAAAATGAATATCTGTGGGATTACGACAACAAGACAGGAAAACTTAAATCCACAGGTAAAAAGGTCGTAAACTCCGGATATAAATACAATCCTAAGGTGTATAAGGCTGAACTCACAGAGAAAACTTCGGTCAGAAGTATGGCCACAGCGTACCATATTGCGGCGGAGGATGATGTGGTGACCGGTAGGTTCGGTCTGAAGAAAACGGACGCAGATACACAGGAGCCGGTGAAGAACGCGGTTTATTATGTGGTGAGAAAGGCGTCGGGTTCCATAACCTCGGATCAGGTCGTAGCAAAGCTGAAGACAGATGGATGTGGAATAGGAATAGTATATGCTTCAAAGTACGGCAGTACAAATACGCCGGAACTTACTGGTCTGCCAATTGGAACGTATGAGATATATGAGAAGAAGGCTCCGGCGGGGTATGAGAAGAATGAAGAGAAGGCGGTGCTTAAGATAAAGGCATCTGGAAGCACCCTGTCAGCCGGAGAAAAAATATCATCTGATTCAGAAGGCAATGCTATCGTATGGAACACCTCAGATAAGAAAAAAGGCGGAAAAATAGATTTTAGCATATATAAGCAGGACGCCTCAACCGGGATCGATGCACAGGGTGAGGCAGAGCTTAAGGGCGCTGAGTTTACGGTGAACTATTATGATGGCATGTATGGCTCCCTGAGCGAGCTTCCGGACAGACCGGACAAGACGTGGATCCTTGAAACGGACAGGAACGGAATATGTATGCTGCAGAAAAAGTACCTGTCAGCTTCAAAGAAGAGCGACGAGACAGTCATCGATGAGAACGGGAACATTGAGCTTGCTGCCGGAACGATAACCATTAAGGAAACAAAGCCGCCGGTTGGTTATATCCTGGAAAAGTCGGTTATAAGGAATGGCGATACAGGTGAAAGAATAACGGATGCCGGTGAAGGAATATGCCTGACAAATATCACAAACAAAGGGCAGAGTGTGAGCCTGGAGATAGGGAATGAATTGATAGTCGGAAACCGTGTAATCCGTGGAGATTTTCAGTTCAGCAAGAAAGCTGCGGACACAGGTAGGACTATGGCTGGGGTAAAGTTTCTTTTGGAAAATAATGACAGATCAGAGTCGATCGTAATATATACAGATGAAAACGGGTTTTACTCGAGTAGCGCATCGTATATCAGGCATACATTCGATACGAATTCCGGAAAAAGTGGATGTGGTATATGGTTTGGGGACGAGAATACGGATGACGACAGAGGCGCACTTCCGTATGGTACATATCATCTGAGTGAGCTGAGATGCGATGCGAACTCCGGAAAGTACAGATCGGCGGAGACTATAACATTTACAATTGACTCTGACAGCAAAGTGATCGATATAGGCGATATCATAAATGAGAGATTTGCGGAGATGGATTCTGTTGCAAAATTCAGGGACACGGGAGGCAAGAATATTCCTGAGTCGGCGGCGGAGACGGTGCTAGTGGACACTGTGATCATGAGCGGACTTGAGATAGGACATGTGTATACAATAAGTGGACAGGTCCTTGATAAGGATAGCGAGCAGGTGCTTGAGCAGGCAGGTGCTGTAAACAGAGTTGAGTTCACTGCGAAAGAGATAAACCAGAGTGTGGATGTTCCTTTTGTTATTGATGTGACCGGTCTTGGCGGCAGAGATCTGGTGTGCTACGAAGTCCTGACAGATGCTACCTATGAGGGTGAGGTAATAGCCTCCCACCAGGATATAAAGTCTGAGGGGCAGACGGTGCATGTAGGTGAAAAGAGACTGGAGATCAGCAAGACCGCTGTGACGGGGAGTGATGAGCTTTCGGGGGCAGAACTTGTGCTTGCAGATAATACTGGCAAAGTGGTCGACAGATGGATAACAGGAAAGACGGCGCACATTGTGGAGAATATAAAGCCGGGAGAATATACGCTGAGTGAGCGTAGTGCACCGGCGGGATATCTGAAAAGCAGAGAAATAACATTTACGGTGGATGATGACTATGGAACCCAGAAGGTCAGAATGATCGATGAGATTGCAAAGATACGGATAAAGAAGGTTGACGATGTTGGAAATAAGCCTCTTGGCGGAGTTCGGTTTACTCTGTATTCTGCGGAGAGTGGAGAAAAGGTCGACAGCAAAATGACAGATAAAAAGGGATATCTGGAATTTGAATATGTGTCACCTGGGGAATATTATCTTGTGGAGGACAATATTCCGGAGGGATATATGGCTGTCGATGCAGATTCGGAAGGACACATAAAGGTGACAGTGAAGAGCGGGCAGTATGAGAATGAGCCTGTGCGTATAGTAAAAAATCATTATGGATCAGTGTACATTTACAAAAAATCAGCAGATGACGGAGCAGCCCTTTGCGGGGCGGAGTTTGGTCTGTATGAAAAGTTGTCGGATAAGCTTGTGATGAAAGCTGTGTCAGGTGATGACGGATATGCTGAGTTTAAGCAGATTCCAGCCGGAAAATATTACATAAAGGAACTGAAAGCTCCGGAAGGATATGAGCACAGAGGAGAAGCGACTGAGATCGATACAGGTGAAAAAATATATAATAAAGAAAATCCGGTCATATTTGTAAATGAAAAGGAAAATACTACCACGGAGACAACAGATACTACGGAGACCACAAAGACCACGGAGGATAAAACAACGGAGATGACTAGGGAGAATAAATCTCCGGAAACCGGAGATGGGGCTCCACTGGTACTGACGGTTGTGTTTATTGTAATGGCAGTTCTATTGTCGGCAGGATTGCTTATATACAGAAAAAAATTTCCTAAAAACGAAGATCTGCAATAATATGTAAGATGGTACAATGATGTTGACCTTTATAATTTTTAGTGATAACATAAAAAATGGATTTGTTTAAATAATAATTTTCACGTGAGGTGCGAAAGATGAGTAAAAGTTTTGATGATTTATTGGCAAAGGTTTCACAGTGCAGCATAAAGAAAGTTTCGGTTGCAGTAGCACAGGATGCGCCTATTCTTGAGGCTGTAAAGGCAGCAAAGGAGAAGGGAATCGCAGATGCTATACTTGTGGGTGACGAGGCAAAGATCAGAGAGGTCGCAGATCAGATCGGTATGGATCTTACAGGTTATGAGATCATAAATGAGCCAGATGATATAGAGGCTTCACTTAAGGCAGTGAAACTTGTTCATGATCATAAGGCTGATATGTATATGAAGGGACTTCTCTCAACAAAGGATTTCCTTAAGAGCGTACTTAACAAAGAAGTTGGTCTTAGAAATGGCAAGCCGCTTTCACACGTATGTGTATTTGAAATCCCTGGAATTGACAGACTTCTGTATCTTACAGATGTTGCATTCATGACATATCCTTCACTTGAGGAGAAAAAGTCAATTATAGAGAACTCTGTAGAGGTTGCCCATGCGTGCGGAATACCTTGTCCAAAGGTAGCTCCACTTGCCGCAGTAGAGGTAGTTAATCCTAAGATGCCTGTTACTGTTGAGGCAGCAGAGCTTACAAAGATGAACGAGAACGGCGAGATCACAGGATGTATCGTTGATGGTCCTCTTTCAATGGATCTGGCTATCGAGCCTGAAGCAGCTATTCACAAGGGTGCTACGGACAGAAAGATAGTTGGAGATGCAGATATCCTTCTGTTCCCAGATATACATGCAGGTAACCTTGTATACAAGACACTTGTTCACACAACAAAGTGCAAGAACGGATGTATCATTACAGGTACAGATGCTCCTGTAATCCTCACATCGAGATCAGATACATTTGAGGTCAAGCTCAATTCAATAGCTTTAGCAGCCGTTGTAGCAGAGTCACTCAAGAAGAATAAATAATAAAATATAATAAACAATAAAAAGATACAGATCTGTGCATTAAAGAAAATGGAGGTTTTATAAAATGGCTTACAAGATCCTTATAATAAATCCAGGTTCAACATCAACAAAGATTGGTGTGTTCGAGGATGAGACACTTTTATTTGAAGAGACACTCAGACATACAACTGAGGAGCTGGCAGGATTCAACATGATAGTTGATCAGAAGGATTTCAGAAAGAAAGTTATCCTTGACGTGCTTGCAGAGAAGAATTTTGATATCAAGACACTTGATGTATGTGTAGGACGTGGTGGAATGCTCAAGCCTATCCCTGGTGGTACATATGCAGTAAGCGATGATCTTCTTGAGGATCTCAAGATAGGTAAGCAGGGACAGCATGCATCTAATCTTGGTGGTATACTTGCCAGAGAAATCGGAGATGAGCTTGGAGTTCCTTCATACATAGTTGACCCTGTAGTTGTAGATGAGCTTATGCCATCATCAAGACTTTCAGGAGTTCCAGAGCTTCCAAGAATCAGCGTATTCCACGCACTCAACCAGAAGGCAGTTGCAAAGAGATACGCAAAGGAGGTTGGCAAGAAGTATACAGACCTCAATCTTATCGTAGTACACATGGGCGGCGGTGTATCAGTTGGTGCACACGATCACGGTAAAGTTGTAGATGTGTACAATGCACTTGATGGTGACGGAGCATTTTCACCGGAGAGAGCTGGCGGTGTACCTTCAGGAGCCCTTGTAAAAATGTGTTTCTCCGGTGAGTATACACAGGCAGAGGTTATGAAGAAGCTTGTTGGTAAGGGCGGATTCAACGCATATATAGGAAGCAACGATGCAAGAGATCTTGAGAAGCTTGTGAACGATGGTGATGAGCATGCAAAGCTTGTTCAGGATGCATTTTATCAGCAGGTTGCAAAGGATATAGGCGGAATGGCTACAGTACTCCGCGGTAAGGTGGATCAGATCATCCTTACAGGTGGTATAGCTTATTCAAAGCATACATGCGAAGAACTTGAGAAGAGAGCTGGCTTCATAGCTCCATTTACAGTATATGCAGGTGAGGATGAGCTTCTCGCACTTGCACAGGGTGCACTCAGAGTCATGAACGGTGAAGAGGAGCCAATGAAGTACTAAAATTGAATTATAGCAGAAATTGCCATTATAAGATCCACCATATTGCTCATAATAGTAACAAGACGAAAGTCTTAAACATCTATAAATCATTTATATGGAGGTAATGGGAAATGGCAAGTTCAAACTCTAACAAGGCAAGTGTCCCAGAGGCAAAGAGTGCTATGAACAAGTTCAAGATGGAGGTAGCTAAGGAGATCGGTGTAGATCTTAAGGACGGCTACAATGGAGATTTAACTTCAGCTCAGTCTGGATCGATCGGAGGAGAGATGGTTCGTCAGATGATCAAGAGACAGGAAGAGCAGATGTCAGGCAGATAAGAGAAATCCGAATAGTCTGAAATAACCGTAAAAGTCTTCGTGAAAATTACGGAGAGAAAAAGGTCTGGTGTATTATGAATACATCAGGCTTTTTTCGTTAACAAAGTGAGACATAAAGCTGCAGGACGTCCAGAACTTTAACAACTTTATAGTATAATGTGCTAGACAATCATTTGCACATTATGATATAATCGATGATTGATGTGGACTTTTGTTTGCATTGATAATAAGAATAGGATAAATGGATGCTGCTTGAGTGCCTTAAAATAAATTATAAGAAAGGCTAAGGCACCATTTGCACATTTTAAGGAGGAAATAAAAAGATGAGTTTCACAGTAGAAAAGCTTGAGCACAGCATGGCAAAACTTACTATCACAGTTCCAGCAGAAGAGTTTGATAAGGCAATGGTAAAAGCTTACAACAAGACAAAGGGAAGATTCAACGTTCCTGGATTCCGTAAGGGCAAAGTACCGATGGCTTTCATCGAGAAGATGTATGGTCCTGCAGTATTTTATGAGGATGCCGCAAACGACATGATCAACGAGTACTATCCTAAGGAGGCTGTCGCTTCAGAGCTTGAGATCGCTTCACAGCCAGTCATCGATGTTACCCAGATCGAGAAGGGTAAGGATCTTATCTTCACAGCTGAGGTTGCTGTTAAGCCAGAGGTAACTCTTGGTGAGTACAAGGGTGTTGAAGTTGAGAAGATCAATGTAGAAGTTACAGATGAGGAAGTCCTTGAGGATATCAAGAAGGAGCAGCTCCAGAATGCAAGAAAGGTTCTTGTAGAGGGAAGACCTGCAAAACTTGAGGATGAGGTTACGCTTGACTTCGAAGGATTTGTAGACGGCGTTCCTTTTGAAGGCGGAAAGGGTGAGAACTATAAGCTCGTTCTTGGTTCACATTCATTCATCGATACATTTGAGGATCAGCTTGTTGGCAAAAACATCGGTGAGGATGTAGAGGTCAACGTTACATTCCCAGAGGATTATCAGGCAGACGAGCTTGCTGGTAAGCCAGCTGTATTTAAGTGCAAGATCAACTCTATCACAGAGTCACAGCTTCCAGAGCTCAACGATGAGTTCGCAAGCGAGGTAGGCGGATGTGATACACTTGATCAGTACAAGGAAGAAGTAAAGAACAAGCTTGTTGCAAAGAAGACAAAGGATGCAGCAAACGAGAAGGAAGTTAAGGCAATCGATAAGGTAATTGAGAACGCTACTATGGATATTGCAGATGCTCAGGTTGAGGATATGCAGCACAGAATGAGAGATGAGTTCGCTCAGAATCTTCAGTACCAGGGAATCAAGCTTGAGCAGTACATGCAGATAGTAAATGTTACTGAGGATGAGCTTATGGAGCGATTCAAGCCACAGGCACTTAAGAGAATCCAGCAGAGAGCAGTTCTTGAGGCAGTAGTAAAGGCAGAGAACATCGAGGCTACAGACGAGGAAGTTGATGAGGAGCTTACAAAGATGGCTGAGCAGTACCAGATGAAGCTTGAGGATATCAAGGGATTCATGGGTGATGCAGAGATTGCAAGCATGAAGAAGGATGTTGCGGTGAAGAAGGCAGCGCAGCTTATCGTGGATGCAGCTAAAGAGATTTAATCTGACCAGTATTGGAGGTAGATAACATGGCATTAGTACCATACGTCGTAGAGCAGACCAGTCGCGGAGAGCGCACATTTGACATTTATTCAAGATTACTTAAAGACAGAATCATATTCCTTGGAGACGAGGTGAATGATGCAACAGCAAGTCTGGTTATAGCTCAGTTGCTGTTCCTCGAGTCAGAGGATCCGTCAAAAGATATATCGCTTTATATAAACAGTCCTGGTGGATCGGTTACAGCAGGAATGGGAATATACGACACAATGAGATATATAAAGTGTGATGTTTCAACTATATGCTGTGGAATGGCTGCCAGCATGGGAGCATTTCTCCTGGCAGGTGGCGCAAAGGGAAAGAGATACGCCCTTCCAAACTCAGAGATAATGATCCATCAGCCTCTTGGAGGAACTCAGGGTCAGGCGACAGAGATAGAGATTGCAGCCAGACATATTTTGAAGACAAAGGAAAAGCTCAACAAAATGCTGGCAGAGAATACAGGAAAACCACTTGATGTTATTGCGGCTGACACAGATCGTGATAACTGGATGACAGCTGATGAGGCCTGCGCATATGGCCTTATAGACAGCGTTATAACCAACAGATAATTGTGGGCAGGAGAACAGGACGGAATTAAGTCAGAAAAACCTGCAGATATATACCAGACATGTGGCTGTGGTGGCGGCCCAGCCCCATGCCTGGTATATAATAAATAGTGAAAACAGAGGTATTGTAATGGCAAATCGTAGTGACGAGAGAAAGATGCTCAGGTGTTCTTTTTGCAACAAGACCCAGGATCAGGTGAGGAAACTCATTGCAGGTCCGGGAGCTTACATTTGTGATGAATGCATTGAGATATGTACTGAGATAATCGAGGAAGAACTTGGGGATACCGAACTTGAAGATGTCAACCTTCTGAAGCCGAAGGAGATAAAAAGTTTCCTTGATGAGTATGTGATAGGTCAGGAAGAGGCAAAAAAAGTACTGGCGGTTGCCGTGTACAACCATTATAAGAGAATCCTTGCACAGAAAGATTTTGATGTTGAGTTGCAGAAGAGTAATATTCTTATGGTTGGACCAACAGGTTCAGGTAAGACATATCTTGCCCAAACCCTTGCCAAACTTTTGAATGTCCCATTTGCGATAGCTGACGCGACAACGCTCACTGAGGCTGGATATGTTGGAGAGGATGTGGAGAACATCCTGTTAAAACTCATACAGGCGGCAGACTACGATATAGAGCGCGCTGAGCATGGAATAATTTATATTGATGAAATAGACAAGATCACAAAGAAGAGCGAGAATGTGTCCATAACTAGAGATGTATCTGGAGAGGGCGTTCAGCAGGCTTTGTTAAAGATAATAGAGGGAACGGTTGCTTCAGTTCCACCACAGGGTGGAAGAAAGCATCCACATCAGGAACTTATACAGATAGATACGACAAATATTCTGTTCATATGCGGAGGAGCATTTGAGGGACTTGAGAAGATAATCGAAAACCGTGTAGGACAGAAGTCCATCGGCTTCAATGCAGAAGTGGTTGAACAGTCAGAGCAGGATATAGGACAGCTTCTGAAGCAGGTAATGCCACATGATTTTGTGAAATATGGATTGATTCCTGAATTTGTGGGAAGAGTTCCGGTTGCAGTTACACTTGATCTTCTGGATGAAGATGCGCTTGTGAGGATACTCACTGAGCCTAGAAGTGCGATATGTAAGCAGTATAAGAAGCTGTTTGAGCTTGACGGAGTTGAGCTTGAGATAGAGGACGATGCGCTGAGAGAGATCGCGAAAGAGGCGATGGAGCGTAAGACGGGTGCCAGAGGTCTCCGTGCAATAATGGAGAATGCAACCCTCAATCTTATGTATGAGATCCCGTCCAATCCGGCTATAAACAAGTGTGTCATAACAAAGGATGTTATAACCGGCAATGGAGAGCCAATTCTTTCCTACAGAGAAGGTACAGATACGGATGATGATGGATCATCCAAGAAGTCTCAGAGAAAGAAAAAGACAAATACAGATAATGGAGAAAGTGCTTAGACAGACTTTTACAGATAGGGCGTTATTACACGGGGAAAGCGTATAGTAACGTCTTATTTTGTAGTTGTATAACTGCATGATGGCTTTGCGGCAAAAGTGGTCGGCATATGGTAAAACGGAGATAAGGTTATGAACAAAGAAATAAAGAATATAGCTATGATCAGCCTTAAAGATGGCGTGGCTATGCCTGGGGTGTCTTTTTATCTTGATGCTGTAAAAAGAGATGCGTGTGAGGCTGTGAAACGTACTGTTAAGGATGACAGTTATATTTTTCTAGCAACTCCCACGTCGGAGAAGATTGCAGGAAAGGTTACATTTTATCCAGTTGGTGTTATTGCAAGGATAAAACAGTATGTGAGAAACACTAATAAGACTATGAGGGTGCTTTTACAGTCGGTAAAACGTGCTCAGCTTATAGAGTATAACAAAGATACATGTTATATGTGCAGTGTTCATGAGATAGACGAAAAGGATGAAGTTACAGCTGACGAGAAGAGGGCAATATTATCGCTGCTCAGAGACAAGCTTAAGGAAGCGGTTGACAATGGAATGACAAGGAATAATGTCATGTTTTCAAAGGTGGCGGCAAATGATTCCATAGGTTCTCTTACAGACAGTATGGCAGATTATATTACCATACCGAATGATAGCAGACAGGAGCTTATCGAACTCGTCGATGTGAAGGAGCGCGCATTTAGATTTATCCAGATTCTGGATGAGGAACTTGAGGTTGCGAAGATCAAGAGGGAGATACTGGAAAAGACAAATCAGGAATCAGCTAAGAATCAGAGAAATTTCATCCTCAGAGAACAGATGGCAGTGATACGGAGAGAACTCGGTGAGGATGGAACGGATGAGAAGGTGGATGAGTTCCAGAAGAGACTTGATGCCTCTGGATGCAGCCCAGAGGTATATGAGAAGATATCCAAGGAGATAAAGAATTATAAGAGTATCCCACTCAGTTCAATGGAGAGCAGTGTGACGGCTAACTATATAGACGTGATGCTGAGCTATCCGTGGAATATTGCAACGGAGGAGAATTCAGATATAAAGTCAGCTATAGATATTCTCGACAAGGATCATTACGGTCTGGAGGAAGTTAAGGACAGGATAATAGACTATCTTGCCGTGCATATTCTGAATAAGAAGGGCAACCTTCCTATTATATGTCTAGTAGGACCTCCTGGTACAGGAAAGACATCAATAGCCAGATCCATAGCCAGGGCAACTGAGAGAAAATATATCAGGCTGTCACTTGGCGGAGTGCGCGATGAGGCTGAGATACGGGGACACAGAAAAACATATGTCGGTGCAATGCCAGGTAGGATAGTACAGTCTATGATAAAGGCAAAGGTTAACAATCCACTGATGCTGCTTGATGAAATAGACAAAGTCGGCAGCGACTATAAGGGTGATGTGTCATCAGCTCTTCTTGAGGTGCTTGACAGTGAACAGAACAACGAATTTAATGATCATTACATGGGAGTACCAGTTGATCTGAGCAATATGCTCTTCATAGCCACGGCGAATGATATCTCGACCATACCAGGACCACTTCTGGACAGAATGGAGATAATAGAGATATCCGGATATACCGAGAATGAGAAATACAATATTGCAAAGCTGTACCTGGTTGACAAGACGAGGGAGAGGAACGGTTTGACAAAAGTCCAGTTTAAGATGGATGCTGGAGCAATAAGAGACATAATCCGCCACTATACCAGGGAAGCGGGAGTCAGAAATCTGGAGAGAAATATTGATAAGGTCTGCAGAAAGGCGTGCCGTAAGATACTTGCTGGAGAAATTGAAACTGCAAAGATAACGAAGAAAAATATTCAGGATTACATTGGCCCGTATAAATATAAGGATGAAAAGAACAACCTCAAAGACAGAGTTGGAGTAGTCACAGGTCTTGCCTGGACAGCCGTTGGCGGAGTGACACTGGAGATAGAGGTGAATGTACTTCCTGGTTCAGGTGCGGTCCAGCTCACAGGTAAGATGGGGGACGTCATGAAGGAGTCAGCCTATGCGGGTATGAGTTATATAAGATCGCTCAAAGAATCAGCTGCGCTTGGCGATGATTACTTCACTAAGCACGATTTTCATATACATATCCCAGAGGGAGCGGTTCCAAAGGATGGCCCTTCGGCCGGAATCACGATGGCTACGGCACTCTACTCGGCGATATTTGATGCACCTGTGGATGGAAAGACTGCCATGACGGGAGAGATTACGCTTAGAGGAGAAGTTCTTCCTATTGGAGGCCTGAAGGAGAAGCTTCTTGCTGCAAAGCTTCAGGGGGTGAAGCGAGTCCTTATTCCAGCGGCAAATGAGTCAGATTATCTTCAGCTTGATTTTGATATTGTGTCGGGACTTGAGATACATCTTGTAGACAAAATGCGACAGGTGCTTGACTACGCACTGGTCAGATAGGAGGTAAGACGAATGATTGTTAAAAGTGCTGAACTTGAGACGGTGTGTGGAATAACAAGTAAGCTTCCGGACAATGAACTTCCGGAAATTGCATTTGCGGGAAAGTCAAATGTGGGAAAGTCATCGCTTATCAATGGCCTTTTGAACAGAAAGTCATTGGCGAGGACATCCGCACAGCCGGGTAAGACACAGACGATCAATTTCTATAATATCAATAAAGAACTTTATTTCGTTGATCTGCCGGGATACGGATATGCAAAGGTGTCTGTGGAGATCAGAGCGAAGTGGGGAAAGATGATAGAGAACTATTTGCATACATCAGCCCAGCTCAAAAAGGTATTTTTGCTGATAGATATAAGGCATGCTCCGTCTGAGAATGACTGCCTCATGTATGACTGGATAGTGAATAACGGATATGAGCCGGTGATAATATGTACAAAGCTAGATAAGATAAAGAGAAGCCAGGTGCAGAAGAACCTGAAGCAGATAAAAGAGAAACTCGGTCTGGTTCCGGGAACAAGGATGATACCTTTTTCGGCCCTCACCAAGCAGGGAAAGGATGATATATGGAATCTTATAGAGCTGTCGTTATCTGAATCTGAGGATGATGATAGTGAGCTTCAGGAAAAATAAGACTAAATTATATATCAGGAAGAGATATAGGTATATGCGAAAAAACAAAACAGGCGATCACGGGAATCTGTAATTGCCTGTTTTTTTAATATTTGTCTATTTAACATGATGGCTTTGATGTCCATAGCTGTTGAACCAGGAGATCATATACCTCGGTGCTTTTCTGCCTCCAGTTGTCACATATCGCAACGGCAACAGCCTTGGTTGGAACACTGAATTTGATATCCAGCAACGGCTCATTTCTGTCGTTTATCACGCAGGAGACTGTGTATTCATTTGCTTCATTCAAATAGTAGTCGGACTGGATCTCGGTTTCCTTTTTCAGGTTGATCTGCTGCTGCTCAAAGAATTCGAGGATATCCTGTTTTATTGCGTATGGAATCTTGTTCTCGAACATGCTCAGCGCCTCCTCACCCTTGTCGGTGATCTTGTAGTGTGAGGAGCTCCTTATGGTGGATACATATACGAACTCACTGTCTACAAGTCCGTTGATGGACTCCTGAAGAGTGAAATAATTAGTGTATCCCTTCTCGAGAACAAAATCTGAGATCTGGGAGTTGGTGAGAGTAAAGTTAACTCTGTCCAACATGTAAAGTACTATAAGCTTGTATAAAACAATAGATTCTGTTCCCATATGATTTATCCTTTGTCAAATAAATATTTGCTTATTTAAGAGCAACAGTCACATGATAACATTACAAAAATATAAAATCAATATATTTGCAAAGGATTGTTTAACACTGATGTTGACATTTGGGATGGCAGTGAGTATATTTAATAATAATGTATCGTTGAGAGACACTTATTTCCTTAAGTGTGTATAATTCCCAAAATATATTTACAAGATTATCAGATATATATTCAGAGCGTGAACTGCTTCGAACAGTCAGTCGTAAGTACAAAAGAACGTTCATACAGGTATTGTATCGGAAAATATCTATTTTTAAATTTGTGTTGATTCATATTGATTTAAATGAAAGGAGAAAATTGTATATGGATTTTAGTAAAGCTTCTCTGGCAGAGATGAAAGCTTTTGTCAAGGATAACAGGATAAAGGGATGCTCAGCCATGAAAAAGGCTGAGCTTGCCCAGTATCTGACAGAGTATGTGAAAAAGCATGTGACAGCGGTGTCGGTAAACAGTGTCGATACAAAGACTGCACCTAAAGCGGAACCGGTCAGAAATGATGCTGATGTTGTAGCAGAAAGCAGCACATACGCAACTGAAAGCTCTGTGGAGGAGAAGAGGGAGACCGCGGCTGATAATGTGACAGGAGCCGGACAGCAACAGAGAAAGGGCAGAAGAATAGTGGGCTTCCAGGGAAAGAACGGAGTACGCCAAAGCAGACAGAATGTTCAATTTGAGCCTCGTCAGAGGCAGACAGAGACCAAAGCTGAGGAGCCGGCTGTCCAGGAGGGTCAGGAGCAGGCGGATCAGAAGAATGTTCCGTCATACGCCCAGGGAGAATATAATCCGGAACTTGACAGTGGAAGGATGGCTCACGGAATACTTGAGGTCATGGCTGAGGGATACGGATTTATAAGAAGTGCGAATTACCTGCCGGGTGACCAGGATATATACGTTTCTCCAGCACAGATCAGAAGATTTGGCCTGAAGACAGGAGATATAATCACAGGAAATATACGAAACAAGACACAGGGAGAAAAGTTCAGTGCGCTGCTCTATGTTGCAAGCGTGAACGATGAGAGCCCTCTTGTGATCGCAAACAGAAAGAATTTCGAGGATCTGACACCTGTATTCCCAAATGAGAGAATAGACTTGGACGGAGCCGGAGCACCTATTCCTATAAGAATGATCAATCTGCTTGCACCTATAGGCAAGGGACAGAGAGGTATGATAGTCTCACCTCCAAAGACTGGAAAAACAACGCTGTTAAAGCAGATTGCCAAGAAGATCAGCACAAGCTATGAAGATATGCATCTTTTAGTGCTGCTCATAGATGAGAGACCGGAGGAGGTTACAGATATAAGAGAGTCCATAGAGGGACCGAATGTTGAGGTCATATATTCAACATTTGATGAACTTCCGGAACATCACAAGAGAGTGTCAGAGATGGTCATAGAGAGAGCAAAGAGACTTGTTGAGTCCAAGAAGGATGTAGTGATCCTGCTTGACAGTATCACAAGACTTGCCAGAGCGTACAACCTGACGGTATCTCCTAGTGGAAGAACACTCTCAGGTGGTCTCGATCCTGCAGCCCTCTACATGCCAAAGAGATTCTTCGGTGCTGCGAGAAACATGAGGGAGGGTGGAAGCCTGACGATTCTTGCAACAGCACTTGTGGATACTGGAAGCAAGATGGACGATGTCGTATTCGAGGAGTTCAAGGGAACTGGTAACATGGAACTTGTTCTCGACAGAAAGCTCTCAGAAAAGAGGATATTCCCGGCCATAGATATAGCAAAGTCTGGAACAAGAAGAGATGATCTGTTGCTCTCAAGGGAGGAACAGGAGGTTGTTGCGGCTATACATAAGGAACTTATGGGAAGCCGATCAGAAGATGTTCTGGAGGATGTGAGAAAACTTTTCATTAGAACAAAGGATAATAAGGAATTTATTCATTATATAAAACAGTCACTGCTGAGAAAATAAAAGCAGATAAAATAAAAAGTTATCAAAATCGTTATTTAAAATCAAAAAAATATCTTGCATTGTGTAATGTACTATGATAGAATACAGAAGTTGTGTTATGAAGAACCCTGGCTTTATGCCTGTTCTCATATATAAAAAATATATGTAAAGAGGTGAAAAAAATGCGTAAAGGAATACATCCAGATTACTATCAGGCAAAGGTTGTATGTAACTGTGGTAACGAGTTCGTTACAGGTTCAACTAAGGAAGAGATTCACGTAGAAATTTGCTCAAAGTGTCATTCATTCTACACAGGTCAGCAGAAGGCAATCAAAGCTCGTGGTAGAATCGATATGTTTAACAAGAAGTATGGCGTTCAGGCCAACTAATAAAACTATGACAGCTTGAGGTTATTTTTAAAATAATCTCAGGCTGTTTTTTACTTTATAGGAGAATTACGTGAAAAGAGTTAAAATAGGCGGTCAGGCTGTCATGGAAGGTGTCATGATGAAAAATGGCGATAGGTATGCTGTGGCGGTCAGAAAACCGGATCAGGAAATAGAGGTAAAGGTAGTAGATTATGTATCCATCGGATCCAAAAGCGTGTTTTTTAGGATCCCGATAATAAGAGGCGTTGTCAATTTCATAGAGTCTCTTGTGATTGGAGTCAAAACGCTCATGTATTCAGCGTCATTTTATGACGAGGAAGAGGATTCTGAAAGCACCAGGTCTGTGGAGAAACAGCGCACCCAGAAGCAGCAGAAGAAATCAGATGATCTGGCTATGTATGGAACGGTGGCGTTCTCGCTGGTATTTGCCATAGCGCTGTTCATGATGTTGCCAGCATTTATCGGGGAACTGATAGGACGCGTGGTGGAGAGCAGAGTGCTCATGTCCGCTATAGAGGGAGTGATAAGACTTGCGATATTCATTGGGTATGTTGCTCTTATATCCCTTATGAAGGATATACAGAGAGTGTTTATGTATCACGGTGCGGAGCATAAGACGATAAACTGTTTCGAAGCGGGAGTGTCTCTCACACCGGAGAATGTCAAGAAATATTCAAGATATCACAAGAGATGTGGAACGAGCTTTTTATTTATCGTCATGATAGTCAGCATAATAGTGTTTATGTTCATAGATGCGCCATCGGCATGGATGAGGATGCTTATAAGGCTTTTGCTGGTTCCTGTTATAGCAGGTATTTCATACGAATTCATCATGTTTGCCGGAAGAAGCGATTCGTGGATAGCAAATGCACTCTCAGCGCCGGGAAAGTGGGTTCAGAGACTCACCACAAGGGAGCCGGATCTTGATATGATAGAGGTCGCCATCGCATCGGTCGAGGCAGTCATAGACTGGAGAGAATACCAGCAGGCAATGTATGACGGTAAGATAGAGAATTGACAGATAAAAAGTGACAAATAACAGGGAGCGTTTATGAGGCTTTTTGAACTTGTAAAATATGGACAGGGGATGCTTGAGGAAAGCGGTGTACCCGATGCAGAAATAGATGCGGCTTTGCTCTGGGAGCATGCATCAGGTATGAACAGGACAGATATGTTCTTTGAAAGAGACAGGGATATATCCGCTGAATTGGAAACAGGTTATCTTGAACTGATAAGGAGACGGTGCACTAGAGAACCGCTGCAGTACATAACGGGAGTGCAGAATTTCATGGGATATGATTTTTGTACCTCGGAGAACGTGCTGATTCCCAGACAGGATACGGAGATACTTGTGGAGACTGCACTGAATCTCACGAAATCATCGCAGAAAACGCTTGATGTTCTGGACATGTGTTGCGGGACAGGCTGCATAGGTATATCATACGGTCTGCTAAGACCAGACAGCAAGGTGACACTGGCCGACATATCGGGAGATGCCATCAGAGTCACCCGGAAAAATGTCACAAAACTGTGCGATGAGCCGGAGCGGTTTGACGTCATAAATACGGATCTGTTCGGTGATGTGGACGGGCAGTTTGATCTTATACTATCAAACCCGCCATATATAAAAAGTGATGTTATAGAAACTCTGATGCCCGAAGTCAGGGACAATGAGCCGAGACTGGCACTTGACGGAAAAGCAGACGGGTTGTATTTTTATAGAATAATAGTCAGTCAGGCTATAAAATATATAAAGGATGAAGGTTATGTTGTATTTGAGATTGGCAATGATCAGGCAGAAGATGTACAGCACCTCTTTGTAGATACAGGTTATGATGACGTTCATGTGGTGCAGGATCTGTGCAGAAATGACAGAGTTGTGTACGGAAGATATCACAGAAAATAATTATAAAGTATATGGAAACTGCATTGAGAAGATTAACTGTATTAAGGAGAGGCATATTATGTTTGACAGATTAGAAGAATTAGTAGATAAGCTTGACACGATCAACAATCAGCTGACAGACCCTGATGTGGTCACAGACCAGAACAAATTCAGAAAGCTGATGAAAGAACAGAGCGATCTTGTTCCGATCGTAGATAAATACAAAGAGTATAAGGATGCAAAGACTACAATAGAGGACAGTCTTGAGATACTTGAGGAGGAGAACGATGAGGAACTCCGTGAGATGGCAAAGGAGGAGATGAACGATGCCAAGTCGAGACTTGAGACGATAGAGCAGGAGCTCAAGATCCTTCTGCTTCCAAAGGATCCTAACGATTCAAAGAACGTAATCGTTGAGATACGTGCCGGTGCCGGCGGAGACGAGGCTGCTCTTTTTGCCTATGAGATTTATAGGATGTATCAAAAGTACGTTGACCAGTTCAAGTGGAAGGTTGAGCTTATGAGTGTCAATGAGAATGGTATAGGCGGATTTAAAGAGGCAGTGTTCATGATAACTGGTGATGGAGCCTATTCAAAGATGAAGTACGAGAGCGGTGTACACAGAGTGCAGAGAATACCGAAGACTGAGTCAGGTGGAAGGATTCATACATCTACAGTCACAGTTGCGGTTATGCCTGAGGCGGAGGAAGTAGATGTAGAGATAAACGACAATGATATCCGAATTGATGTCATGAGGGCATCAGGAAATGGTGGCCAGTGTGTCAATACAACCGATTCCGCCGTCAGACTTACACATATACCTACAGGTATAGTTATTTACAGTCAGACAGAGAAGTCGCAGCTTCAGAACAAGGCAAAGGCATTTGCTCTCCTCAGATCAAAGCTGTATGATATGGAGCTTCAGAAGCAGCATGATGCTGAGGCTGCAGATCGTAAGAGCCAGATAGGAACAGGAGATAGATCTGAGAAGATCAGAACCTACAACTTCCCCGAGGGAAGAGTGACAGATCATAGAATCAAGCTCACACTTTATAAGCTTGACCAGATAATGAATGGTGATCTTAACGAACTCATAGACAGCCTTATAGCAGCCGACCAGACAGCAAAGCTTGCCCAGGTTAACGAAGAGGAGTAGAAGAGGGGGAATAATGATGGCAGCATGGAGTGACAATATTAGAAAAGTTGAACCTTATGTACCTGGTGAGCAACCAAAGGACACAAATGTGATAAAGCTGAACACAAATGAAAATCCATATGGACCGTCGCCAAGGGTGGCAGAGGTAATTCAGAATCCGGATCTGCTCAGACTATATCCAGATCCTACAGCATCGCAGCTTGTGGACGTTATTGCGGAGTATCACGGCGTTGATTCCTCCCAGGTGTTTGTCGGTGTGGGATCAGACGATGTACTTGCAATGTCATTTCTGACATTTTTCAACTCTGATAAGCCGATATTGTTTCCAGATATCACATATTCATTCTATGATGTGTGGGCAGAACTTTTCCGTATCCCCTATGAAAGACCGGCTCTTGATGAGAATTTCAGACTTGTAAAAGAGGATTATTACAGGGAAAATGGCGGTGTAGTATTTCCAAACCCCAATGCGCCTACAGGAATATATGAGAATCTTGCAAATGTGGAGGATATTATAAGTCACAACGGCGATTCAATAGTGATCGTAGATGAGGCTTATATAGATTTTGGTGGAAAGTCAGCACTTGAACTCATAGATAAATATGATAACCTCGTGGTTGTCAGAACATTCTCAAAATCAAGATCCATGGCAGGTTTGCGTATCGGATATGCAATAAGCAATCCGATTCTCATAAAGGCTTTGAACGATGTGAAGTATTCATACAATTCATATACAATGAACAGACCATCCATAATCATGGGGACAGAGTCGGTGAAGGATGATGCGTACTTTAAAGCGATGGTGGCAAAGGTTGTGGCTACAAGGACAAGATTTGTTGAGAGTATCAGACCTATTGGCTTTACATGTCTTGAGTCATCAGCAAATTTTGTGTTTGCCACACATGAGAACATACCGGCAAAAGAGCTATTTGAGGCTGCGAAAAAAGCTCATATCTATGTGAGATACTTTGACAAACCGCGCATAGACAATTATCTCCGTATTTCCATTGGAACAGATGAGGAGATGGACAAATTTGTTGAGTTCCTGACTGGATATGTCCAGAGTATACAATAAGTTAAAAACCGTGCTTTTAATTAATCCTGGAAGTATTTCGGGATGACGTAAAAGCACGGTTTTTAGTTTGCTTTTCTTTACAAGTATACAGACTGTTTATATACGATCTGTGGGATTCCATAATAAAGCGCAGAATGACGCGTATTCGCGCACAAAATCTATTGATTTTCACAGTCTGTTTTTATAGAATGCATCCATGAAATATTTCAGCAGCAAAAAATATCGAAACGTTTCGTTAGATCTCAATACAAAATTACAAATCACAAAACAAGATGATAAAGGAGAACTAAATGAAATTTGAAGAATTTACGGAATTGCTCGTGGACTGTATGAAAGCACGTCTCGCACCAAATGATAGCGGGATACAGATAAAGACTGACAAAATATTAAAGAATAACGGGGTGACGCTCACAGCTTTGAATATAAGAAAAACATCCCAGAATATATGCCCCACCATATACATTGAGCCCTACTACAGGGAATTTGAAAAAGGAAGATCGATGGCGGATATATGTTCCTCCATAATTGACATATATAGGAGAAACGGGACGGATGACAGGTTGACATTTGAAAAGGTGATGGATGAGAGTGATGTGAAAAACAATATCATTCTTAGAATAGTGAACCGTGAAAAGAACAGAAAGTTCCTTGAGACCGTGCCATATATCGAGTACCAGAATATGGCTGTCACATTCAGGAGAGTCATAGAGGTGTCCGATACAGGTATCTCAAGTTCCGGTGTGACTAACAGCGATATGGACAGGTGGAGACTGGATCTGGATACAATGTACAGACTGGCGCTTGCCAATACGGAAAGGCTGTTTCCACCTGTCATAAAGGATCTTTTTTCGGTGCTGGAGGATAGGTACGATTATTCTGTAAGTGAGAATATCGGACAGGCTTCGGATATAGATGAACTGTATGTCATGACAAATGAATACGATATAAACGGAGCTTCGGTTATACTGTACGATGGAACTTTGGCGAGATGCGCAGACATGGTGGACGACGATATATACATTCTTCCATGCAGTGTGCATGAGCTTCTGTTTATAAGGGCGCACTGCTCCTTTGGCGAGGACTATCTGAAGAATCTTGTGCACGAGGCGAACAGGAGTGCAATAACTCCAATGGAGTTTTTATCTGACAGCATATATGTGTATAGAAGAGATAGTGGAGAATTGACAGAGATAGTGTAGCTTACAAAGAATATTTGTTTAAAGTGCACAAAACGAACCTTGATAACTAAATATTTTGACTGTTACTTTGCAACATGTTGGTTGACAAAATATACCCCATGACATAGAATAAAAACAGTGTTATAAGGTTTAATATATGTGTAATGGGAGGAAATAGGTAGTGGAGGATAGTTATATTTCTAACAGGGATAAAATTGTCGCTTCAGCTATTGAACTTATCGGAGATTTGGGATTGCACGCTCTTACACCAAAGAATCTTGCTCGAAAGCAGAATATTTCGGACACATTGATATATAAGTATTTTGGCGGGATAGATGAGGTGCTTATAGCAGTTGTGAATGAATATGCTGCATTTGATATCAATATCCAGAGAACCGTTGATCATCTTGATGGTTCATATATTGATAAGATCAGATATTATGCGGATACATATGCGACATATTATGATAATTATATAGGTATGGGGGCTATAATGCTGCATTATGAAGAACTACTGCATATGTCTGAGACACGGGAGATCATCTCGGAGTGCATGCTGAAACGAAACGATTTTGTGTGTTCGTTATTCCAGGGAGCAATTGAGAACAAGGAAATTAGACCGGTATTTACACCGAAGGAATTGACACTTGTTTTTAACGGACTCTTTACAGAGGGATTGTTAGAACGCAGAAATCAGTATTCTAGAAAGAGTTTCCGTGTGGAGATGAAAGAGATGATTGGACATCTCGAAAAGATACTTAGGTTGTAGATTAGGGAGGAATGACCATGAAGATTTTAGTAGCTGAGGATGATGTTGCAAATGCAAAATTCTTATCTAAATATTTAAGCAAGTTTGGAGATGTGGTGATAACACCTGACGGAATAGCTGCTGTTGATGAGTTCGTCAGTGCACTTGAGAAAGGTGAGATGTTTGGACTTGTATGTCTGGATATTATGATGCCAAAGATAGATGGGTATAAGGTATTGGCATCTATAAGAAGTGCGGAGAGAAAGCATGGGGTGTCAAGAATGCTCAGATCAAAGGTTATCATGACGAGTGCTCTTGACGAGGCAAGCTTTGACAGCAATCTTGCAAGTGATGATTATGATGATTATATCTGCAAACCGATAGATATCATGAAGTTCAACGATATGTTGAAAAAGCTGGATATCATAAAGTAGAATAAATTGTATCAGATTCTGAAGCCCGCTATTGAAAGATATCGGGCTTCGATGTGTCTATAGACGACATCAAAGAGAACAGTAAGGGTAATAAAATAATAGCCGAAAACGATAGTAAAGAGAATGGTAATAGCAGGTGATAAGATATGGATTTGTTTGAGTATATGAGAGAGAATGCATCCGAGGATGACTCTCCGCTGGCGAAGAGGATGAGACCGGTCAGCCTGGATGATGTTGTAGGACAGGAGCATATAATAGGCAAGGATAAGCTATTGTACAGAGCGATAAAGGCGGATAAGATCAGTTCACTCATATTTTATGGACCTCCTGGGACCGGAAAGACGACACTGGCTATGGTTATAGCAAATACTACAAAGGCTGAGTTCAGACAGTTGAACGCCACAACTGCAGGTAAGAAGGATATGGAGCAGGTGGTGAATGAGGCCAGAGATATCAAGGCTATGTATGGTAAGAGAACCATATTGTTCATAGATGAGATACACAGATTTAACAAGTCCCAGCAGGATTATCTTCTTCCGTTTGTCGAGGACGGAACTGTGATACTCATAGGTGCAACGACGGAAAATCCATATTTTGAGGTGAATGGGGCTCTTATATCCAGATCCCATATATTCCAGTTGCATCCGCTCTCAAAGGAGGATATCAAGAAGCTTATCCATAAGGCGGTCTACTCTGAAAACGGCATGGGAGCCTTTGATGCGGATATAGATGAGGACGCGGAGGACTTCCTTTCTGATATGGCATCAGGAGATGCGAGAAATGCACTCAATGCCATAGAGCTTGGAGTTTTATCAACCGAGAGAAGTGATGATGGACGTATACATATAACCTTGCCTGTTGCCGAGGAGTGCATACAGAAGAGAGCGATAAGGTATGATAAGGATGGGGATAATCATTATGATATAATATCTGCGTTTATAAAGAGTATGCGTGGATCAGATCCAGATGCAGCGGTATTCTATCTGGCAAAAATGCTCTACGGCGGTGAGGATATCAAGTTTATAGCCAGGAGAATTATGATTTGTGCCAGTGAGGATGTGAGCAATGCAGATCCGAATGCAATAGTGGTGGCGACCGCATGTGCCCAGGCTGTTGAACGTATAGGCATGCCGGAGGCTCAGATAATTCTTGCCCAGGCTGCAACATATGTGGCGTGTGCTCCAAAGAGCAATTCTGCGGTAAATGCGATATTTGCAGCTATGGATGCGGTTAAAAATGAGGATACAGGACAGGTGCCAGTGTATCTGAGAGATGCACATTATGGTGGTGCGGCGAAGCTTGGACATACAGGATATAAATATGCGCATGATTATCCAAATCACTATGTTGATCAGCAGTATCTGCCGGATAAGATTGCAGGACGTGTATTTTATGAACCTTCGGACAATGGATATGAACGGAATATAAGGCAGTATTTTGACCGAATAAAGAATAAGAAAAACACAGAGGAAAGTTGACAGAAATATGTTGAAAAGAATTGGAGCTATTGCACTTATAGTTTTGCTGGTAGGAATGTATGTTGCCACATTTGTCATGGGAGTTACAGGACGTGGAAATTTCATGGGAATGATATTTCTTGATGTGGTCATACCTGTTCTGTGCTGGGGTGTATGGCTGATAGCCAGAGTCCTAAAGCGCAAGGGTGAGGAGATAAGATCTGCAGCGAACAGAGATGATGAGAATTGATGTATTATTGCGGGATGTTTGTGCGTAATATCAGCAGATGTAAGACGAGCAGGTGTAAGACGATTACAAAGATGTTGAAAAAAAACATATAATTTGATATACTCATAAAAGTTCAAAAAATACTTAAGAGGTAGATGAGATGAGTTTATTAAAAGAATGGCGTGATTACGCATATGGATTAGATGACAGAACACCGGAGGGCAAGGAGTTCTGGCTGAATTATTTTCAGGCTGAGAAGGGTGTTTATGAGAAGCTCCTTTCAAACCCGCTTGCTGATCCAGAGCATGGAACAGTTAAAGAGCTTGCTGAGAAGTATGGTCTTAGCATCCAGCATATGATAGGCTTCCTTGATGGAATAGATGACAGCCTTATGGAGTCAAACAACCTTGATGATGTAACAGAGGATTCAGAGGTCAAGCTCGCCATTGACTATGAGAAGCTTTATATGAATATGGTTGAGTGCAACGCTGAATGGCTCTATACTCTGCCACAGTGGGATGGAATATTCCCTAAGGAGAAGAGAGATGAGCTTTATAAGATCCAGAAATCATCAAAGACGATCATAAAGGCTCCAAAGGTTGGAAGAAATGATCCATGTCCATGCGGAAGCGGTCTCAAGTACAAAAAGTGCTGCGGAAAGTAAATTCGAAAAGTAAATTCAGAAAGTAGTTCGAAAAATAAGGCAACTGATAAGGCGGTTAAAGTGTGATCTTTAACCGCCTTATTATGTGAAGTTATACTAATGTCGATGATCAAAAATGTAAATTATGTAGAAATAGTGGGAGGTGATACTAGTGGAATTTAATGAATCTCAGAAAATTGCTATAGAACATGGGGATGGTCCCATGCTGCTTCTAGCAGGACCGGGCTCAGGGAAGACCACAGTGCTTATCCATAGAATAAAGTATATGATACAGCATCATGGCATAAGACCTGAACATATACTTGTCATCACCTTCACAAAGGCGGCAGCAAATGAGATGAAAATCAGGTTTAGGAATCTCTGTCCGGAGGTCGGCAGCGTGACGTTTGGAACATTCCATTCTGTATTCTTCTGGATACTTAGAAATGCCTATAATTATACTGGAACGGATATCATCACGGATGCTGAAAAATACGGAGCAGTCAGGGATAGCATAGAAAGACACGGATTCAGATATGACAGTCAGGAGGACTTTGCCAGAAATGTTCTGGGGGAGATTGGCTGTGTGAAAAGCGAAATGTGTGATCTAAAATCGTATGAGAGCACGACTATGAAAACAGATGATTTCCGGGTGGTATATGATGATTATGAGAATTTTCTTCGCTACAGGGGAAAGATTGATTTTGATGACATGCTCGTATTTACGTATGAACTTCTTTCCCAGAGGCAGGATATACTGGATATGTGGAGAAACAGATTCCAATATATCCTCATAGATGAGTTCCAGGACATCAACACAATACAGTATGATACGGTAAAACTGCTGGCAAAAGAACGAAATAATATATTTGCTGTGGGCGATGATGACCAGTCTATATACGGCTTCAGAGGGGCGGCTCCTGCGATAATGAAGCGGTTTCCAAAGGATTTCCCTGGAACGAAGATAGAGTATCTGAATATGAATTACAGGTGTAGCTATGATGTAGTGGAGTGTTCAAAGAGAATAATAAAGAACAATACAGATCGTTACGATAAGAATCTTCAGTCGGCATTTGCGCCGGGAGAGAGCGACAGGGTACATATTGTGAAGGTAAAGGATGGAACAGAGCAGAACCGCAAGATCGTGGATAAGATCAGAGAACTGAATTCTGCGGGAATACCATACTCAGATATTGCGGTCATATTCAGGACGAACACTGAGCCAAGGGCGCTCTCGTCAAAACTCATGGAAAATGGAATACCGTTTTCTATGAAGGACAGTATCCCAAATATATTTACACATTTCCTTGCAGAAAATATATTTGACTATATAAAGCTTGCAAGGGGCTGCAGAGAGAGGCGGGTACTGCTGAGGGTTATCAATAAGCCTAACAGGTATATAAGTCGTGATGCTTTGGATTCATCGCAGGTGGACTTTGAGATGCTTAGACAATATTATAAGGACAAATACCGCATAGTTAACAATATAAATGTCCTTGAAAACGATCTCGAGAGGATTAGCAGGCTTGCACCGTATGCTGCGGTGAATTATATCAGAAAAGCTGTGGGGCTTGAGGCTTATGTGCGTGAATATGCAGAGTACAGAGGTGTGAGCGCCGATGATTATATGGATGTGCTAGACGAGATACAGGAAAGTGCCAGAGATTTTCTTAGTATGGATGGGTGGCTTGAGTATATAGACAGATATACCGCGGAGCTTGCAGAGAAGAACAGGACCGGTTCCATGATACCGGATTCCGTGACGCTCACCACCATGCATTCGGCAAAGGGACTAGAGTATGCGTATGTATTTATAATGGACGCAGCTGAAGGGATGACGCCTCACAGAAAGTCTGTGGATAATGACAACATAGAGGAAGAACGTAGGCTGTTTTATGTGGCAGTCACTAGGGCAAAATACGGGCTTTACATATATGTTCCCCAGAAGATATTTGGAAAGAATATGAATGTGTCAAGATTTGTCCAGGAAATGCTTGTGGACAGAGATCTCATCAGGGTTGGAAATAAGATAGTTCACAAGAGATACGGACAGGGAGTTATAACGTATGTGGATGAAAAAAAACTGTGCGTATATTTTGAGAAAAACGGAGAGACTAAGACACTCAGCCTCGAATATACAATAAGCAATGAGCTGATAGAAAACGTACAGAGATAAGAATATGTGCAAAGGTCAGACGGATAAAATATGACAGACAAATATGATAGAAAAACATGACAGATAAAGTATATGAAAATTAGAGATTGATGGCATCTTCGACAGACAAAAAGATTAGATGCTGGATATATCCTGATCAGATCCCGGTGCCTGTTGGAGATGCTATCACGGTTAATATTGCTTCATTAGGTCAGACTCAGTCTTCCGAATTGAATTCAAGATCGTCGAGTATCTCGTCGAGGACATCGGCAACCTTGTTGAATTCATCCTCATCTGTGATCTCGCAGAGTTCCACGTCATCTCCGTTTTCGGAGTATCTGTAAACCAGAATATCGGAATCCTCATCGCCCTCCGGCAGGAGAGCCGCATAAGATATATCTTCCACATCAAAATGAGCTATTACCTCACAGCTGCATGAGGTGCCGTCTTCGTAGGTTATATCGATCATCTCGATGTCGTCCATGTCGCTTGGAAAGTCGTTTTTTGTGTTTGCCATGTCAAATCTCCTTTGTTTTTTTATATCATAAAATTAACGGACACACTTGTCAACTTTATTGAATTATAGGAGCCCATGTGGTATAATATCAACATATTTGCGTGGGCGGAAGGAGACTGCCGAGCGTGGGTTCAGAGCTTAGATGTTATGGAGGGTTTTGTTAGATGAAGAAAGTTGCATATGTAGCGTCAGAGTGTGTGCCATTTATAAAGACAGGTGGACTTGCGGATGTTGTTGGAACACTTCCAAAGATATTTGACAGGAATGAATACGACGTGAGAGTTATTATGCCGAATTATCTCTGTATACCGAACAAGTACAGAGAGAAGATGCAGTATATAACCCATTTTTATATGGATATCGGATATAAGAATGATTATGTAGGAGTTATGTACCTTGAGTATGAGGGCGTGAAGGTTTACTTTATTGATAACGAGTATTATTTCAATGGACCAACGCCTTACGGTGATGTAAAGTGGGATATTGAAAAGTTCTGTTATTTCTCAAAGGCAGCACTGTCGATACTGCCTTCGATAGGGTTCCAGCCGGATATCATCCACTGTCATGACTGGCAGGCAGGTCTAGTCCCAGTATATCTCAAGACGCTATTTGCCGGTGATCTGTTCTATACAAGCATGAAGTCGGTTATGACAATACATAACCTGCAGTTCCAGGGCAAGTGGGATATCAAGACCATTCAGGAATACTCAGGACTTCCTGATTATGTATTTACACCGGATAAGCTTGAGGTTCAGAAAGATGCAGCTATGTTAAAAGGAGGGCTTGTGTATGCTGATAAGATAACTACGGTCAGCAACACCTATGCAAAGGAGATACAGACCCCATATTATGGAGAGGGACTTGACGGACTCTTAAGTGCAAGATGGCAGTCGCTGTGGGGAATTGTTAACGGTATAGATTACGAGGTTTGGAATCCTGCCACGGATCCACAGATATACAAGAACTACAGTGTTGACAACTTTAGGGAACTCAAGAAGATCAACAAGATAGAGCTTCAGAAGGAATGTGGGCTCCCACAGGATGAGAATCAGTTTGTCATTGGTATAATATCAAGACTTACCGACCAGAAGGGACTTGATCTCGTTGACAGGATCATGAATGATATATGCTGTGACGGCGTACAGTTCATAGTCCTTGGAACCGGTGATGTCAGATATGAGAATATGTTCAGGTACTATCAGGGTATACACCCTGCAAAGGTATCGGCTAATATCTATTATTCAGATGAGAGGTCACATAAGATGTATGCTGGATGTGATGTTATGCTGGTGCCTTCGAGATTTGAGCCTTGCGGACTTACACAGCTTATGGCACTCAGATACGGAACAGTTCCAGTTGTGCGTGAGACAGGCGGTCTTGCAGACACAGTTGAGGCGTACAATCAGTTTGAGGGAACAGGAACAGGATTTTCATTTGCAAACTATGATCCTTATGAACTTCTCAATGCTATCAATTATGCAAAGGAAGTTTATTATAACAACAAAGAGGCTTGGTATTATATACAGGAGCGTGGCATGAGGCAGGATTATTCATGGTACAACTCAGCGAATATATACAAGGATTTATATAATTCATTATAAGAATATACGGGGCAGAGAATGATTTGCATTTTCTGCCTTTTTTCAGGACAGGAGAGACATGTATGGCTTTTGACGGAATAGTAATATCCAATGTGGTTAGAGATATGAAAGAGAAGCTTGTGGATGGCAGGATATACAAGATATACCAGCCGGAAAAGGATGAGCTTAATATTGTTATCAAAAACAATAGGGAGAATTACAGACTTCTGATATCGGCGGATGCCAGTCTTCCTCTTATATATTTTCAGCAGTCGGCAAAGGAAAACCCGATGACTGCGCCGAATTTCTGCATGTTGCTCAGAAAACATATCAACAATGGCAGGATAGTGGATATTTATCAGCCGGGGTTCGAGCGTATAGTTGTTATCGTGATAGAGCATCTGGATGAGATGGGTGATCTCAAGCGTAAGAAGCTTATCACTGAGATAATGGGTAAGCACAGCAATATAATATTTGCAACTGATGACGATATTATAATAGACAGTATAAAGCACATCTCACATATGATAAGTTCCGTTAGAGAGGTGCTTCCGGGAAGAACTTATGAATATCCTCCGGCTGGCGGAAAGGTGTCTCCGCTTGAGATCACAGAGGAGAATTTCAGAGAACGGGTAAAAGAGAGTCCAGTAAATATAATAAAGGCGATATATCAGAACATAACAGGATTTTCTCCTGTGGCGGCAGCCGAGATATGTTACAGGGCAGGCCTGGACGGCAATGCGTCAACGGCAAGTCTCAGTGAGGGTGATATGGATTCTCTGTACAGTTCGTTTGCTGGGGTTGTATCAGATATAAAGTCAGGAAATTATGTGCCACAGATAGTGATTGACGGATATACACCTGTTGAGTTTTCTTCGATAGAGATGACGATGTATGTGGACAAGATGATTGAATACCGCGAAAACATATCACAGGTGCTGGATGAGTATTTCTATAGGAAGAGTGCTGTGACGAGAATCAGACAAAAGTCTGCAGATCTAAGAAAGATAGTTTCAAATGCCATAGAGAGGACCAGCAAGAAATATGATCTTCAGCTTAAGCAGCTGAAAGATACAGAATCCAGAGAAAAGTATCGTATCTATGGAGAACTGATTAACACATACGGCTATGGTATTGAGCCGGGGACGGAGAGCTTTGAGGCACTCAACTATTACACGGATGAGATGGTGAAGATCCCACTGGACAAGACAATATCCGTTATGGATAACTCCAAGAGATACTTCGCCAAGTACAACAAGCTTAAGAGGACATATGATGCTCTGGCGGCTCTGACGGTGGAGACCAAGGAGGAGCTGGATCATCTGATATCTGTACAGACATTTCTGGATATGGCCATAGATGAGAACTCTCTGACACAGGTGAAGGAGGAGCTTGTGGCCTGCGGATATATAAAGGGGCACTATGGCAGAAATGGCGACAGGAAAGGCGATAGGAAGGCTGTAAAGGCAAAACCTCTGCATTACATATCGAGAGATGGATTCCATATGTATGTTGGAAAGAACAATATACAGAATGATGAACTTACATTTAAACTGGCAAACGGCGGGGATATGTGGTTTCATGCAAAAAAGATGCCGGGTTCACATGTGGTAGTAAGGCTTGAGGGTGCGGGAGAACTGCCGGATTCGACATATGAGGAAGCAGCCAGACTTGCGGCATATTACTCATCGGGCAGAACGGCGCCAAAGGTCGAGATCGATTATACAGAGAGAAGAAATATAAAAAAGCCGACTGGGGCTAAGCCGGGATTTGTCATATACCATACAAATTATTCTATGATAGCTGAGCCGCAGATAGCAGGCATAAAAGAGCTTGTCTGATTCATGCGTGGCGAAGACATGACAATAATAAATTACAAGAAACAATAATCAAGAAAAAATTGATTTTTACAGCTGCATGACGTATAATATAATATCTGTTGCCAGATATTATCATATTGTCGGTATGCAGAGTTATAGGAGATATATATGATAAACAGCATGACAGGTTTTGGACGTAGCGAAAAGGTTACGGATGCATATAAGATAGTCGTTGAGATGAAGTCGGTAAATCACAGATTCTGTGATATAAACATAAAGCTTCCAAAGAAGATAAGTTTTTTTGAGACATCGATAAGAACCTATCTCAAGAAGTATATCGAGAGAGGAAAGATTGATGTATTCATTACATATGAGGACTACTCGGATGACAATGTCAAACTTAAATATAACAAGGATGTTGCAGAGAAATACATGAGCTATTTCTGCAAGATGGCGGAAGATTTTGACATAACCAACGATGTGACACCGGCAGTGCTTGGCGGATTTCCTGATGTGTTCACGGTTGAGGAACAAGAAGTGGATAAGGATGAGCTGTGGAAAGTTCTTGAAATGTCACTGGACGAGGCGGCAGAGATGTTTGTTGCATCGAGACAGACGGAGGGTGAGAATCTCAGGAGGGATCTCCTCGATAAGCTAGACGAGATGACTGGAGCGGTGGACTATATAGAAAAGGTGTCACCGGAACTTATAGAGGAATACAGACGCAAGCTTACAGACAAGATAACAGAGGTGATTGCAGGACCGGTCATCGATGAGAACAGGATAGCTACAGAGGTCGTAATTTATGCTGATAAGATATGTGTTGACGAGGAGACAGTGAGACTTAAGAGTCACATCGACAGCACAAGAAAAATCCTTGAGGTCGGAGGCTGCGTTGGAAGAAAGCTTGATTTTATAGCGCAGGAGATGAACAGAGAGGCAAATACGATACTGTCGAAGGCGAATTCCCTTGATGTATCGGACAAAGCTATACAGCTTAAGACTGACATAGAGAAAGTAAGAGAGCAGATACAGAATCTTGAATAAAATTTTGCAGTAAACAGAGGTATTGATCATGGCGGAGAATAAGAAGAGAGGTTCGCTTATAGTTATTTCGGGATTTTCCGGTGTGGGCAAGGGAACAGTGGTAAAAAGACTTGTGTCGGATTTCGGATACAATCTTTCTGTTTCGGCCACGACTAGAGCACCTAGAGAAGGCGAAGTGAACGGAAGAGAGTACTATTTCATGGAGAGATCAGAGTTTGAGAACCTGATCGATTACGGCGGATTTATAGAGTGGACACAGTATGTGGAAAACTACTATGGAACTCCAAAGAAATACGTTGAAAAGGGCCTTGAGGAGGGCAAAGACATAATCCTTGAGATAGAGGTAATGGGCGCACTGAATGTCAAGAAGCAGTTCCCGGATGCCTTACTCATATTTATTTCAGCTCCAAGTATATCTGAACTTCGAAACCGTCTTGCGGGAAGAGGTACAGAGTCGGAGGAGACAATAATTAAACGTCTCAAAAAGGCTACAGAGGAAGCCGAGGATATGGACAAGTACGATTATGTGGTTGTCAATGATGACCTTGAGGAGTGTATACATACGGTCGACTCTGTGATCAGAAGCTATGGCTGCCGCCGGGATAACCAGCTTGGTTATATAGCTGGAATAAAAGAAGAACTTGCAGAGATAAGAAAACTCTGATAAATTATACTAGATATCTAATGCAGAATTAAAATAAGATATAAACAAGACCATTTCAAATAATCAATATAAGAAAGGGGATCTAATAATATGTTACATCCATCATACACAGATCTAATGTCAGTAGTAAACGCAGAGGTAGAGCCAGGTGAGCAGCCTGTAGTAAACAGCAGATATTCAATAGTTCTTGCAACAGCAAAGAGAGCAAGGGAGATAATAGACGGACAGGAGCCATTGGTGGCAGCTGATCCTAAGAAGAAGCCACTGTCGATCGCGGTTGACGAGGTTTATCATGGAAAGGTCAAGATAGTAGGAGCAGATGAGGAGTAATCTGTTATTGACCTGTTGATATTTGATCGATCAGTAGAGTAGGTGAATCAGAGGAGGTTGGAGCGTGAAAGCACAGCCTCCCTTTTCTATATTTCACAAGTGATACTTTCCAGCATAGTCTATATTAAACAGATATTATAGACGGCGGAGGTATTCATGCGTGCTGAATGTTTGTTTTCAGGTATCAGATACGAGCTGATAAAGGGCAGTCTTGATGCAGATATATGTGATATTGTAGATGACTCAAGACAGGTGTCTCCCAATGCGGTATTTGTGTGCAGAAGAGGCGCTGTGACAAACGGGAGAAAATACATCGGTGATGCAATATCCCGCGGCGCGGCAGGGATAATCATAACTGATGAAGTGTGGGACAGTGAGGATGTATATGATGCGGATAGCATGTCAGGATCGCTCGGCTATTATCCGGATGACTTTTTTGTGGTTGTAATGCATGATAAAAAATACAGCATTGGTAGACTGTGCAATAATTTTTGGGGATATCCTTCCCGGGAGCTCACAGTCATAGGTGTAACGGGTACTAAGGGAAAGACAACAGTCACCTACATGATGAAAAAAGTCCTAGAGACCTGTGGATGCAAGACGGGACTTATTGGAACAATAGAGGTGGACGATTGCAGCAGCCAGGTGCAGTCAGTCAACACCACCCCTGGAGTGGTACAGCTTCACAGGATATTGCACAACATGGTCTCAAATGGTGCAAGGTGTTGCGTGATGGAGGTGTCATCCCAGGGAATCATGCTGGGCAGAGTATCCGGTGTGGATTTTGATATTGGGATTTTCACAAATATATCTCCGGATCATATAGGGAAAAACGAGCATAAGACGTTTGAGGAATATATCAGATGGAAAAGCACCATGTTTTCAATGTGCAGGTATGCGGTCATAAATATGGATGATGTATATGCTCCGTGTATATGTAATGGTATACAGGTGAACGGCGCGAAAAAGTGCAGTGGGGTTATCGGATATGGTATGAACATCTGGTCAAAAGAATTGTATGATAAAATATCAGAACATATGCCTGTATATGACATACATTTTTCATTATATATCGGAGATCAGCTTGCTATGGCATACAACGGCATAACTCCGGGGACAGAATGTGAATGCGTTATGCCTGACGGAGATAGGGTTCCCATCCATATTGATATGCCGGGACTATTTAACGTATATAATGCTCTTGCGGTCATTGCAGCTGGGGATGTGCTTGGCTTTCCGAGAAGTACAGTGTCCAAGGCACTGGAGGATATATGTGTCCGCGGGCGGATGGAGTGTGCTGCCGTATACAGAGGTGCCTATGTGTATATTGATTATGCACACAATCCCGTCAGTCTTGAAAATGTATTAAAAACACTCAGATCATATTTTGGTGGAAAGATATTCTGCGTGTTCGGCTGTGGTGGAAACAGGGCAAAAAGCCGAAGAATAGGAATGGGGATGGTTTCAGGGAAAATGGCGGATCTCACTATTGTTACCAATGACAATCCGCGTTTTGAGGATCCAGAGGCTATCATGGATGATATAGAAGACGGGTTAAATGCTGCCGGGGCGGAGTACATCAGAATACCGGATAGAAAAAAAGCGATAAGATATGGGATCGTCCATGCCGTGGCCGGTGATGTGGTACTTTTGGCAGGAAAGGGACATGAGACATATCAGGATGTGATGGGGCACAGGACACATATGGATGAGAGAGAACTGATAGGGCAGATTTTGGAGGAAGAAGATGCAGGAGTTATATGCGGACGTGATAATTGATATATCCCATGAGGCGATAGATAGAGCATTTCAGTATGTCATTCCAGAGAAACTTGTATCGCAGATCAGAACGGGATGTCAGGTAAATATTCCTTTTGGCAGAGGAAATACCATGAGAACGGGATATGTCATAGGTATATCTGACCGCACAGAGTACGACAGGACAAAAATGAAGACAATAGATTCCGTGTGCACGGAGGGGATAGCTGCTCCCGGCAGACTGGTGGCCCTTGCCGGATGGATCAAGGAGAATTACGGCTCGACGATGATAAATGCGCTTCAGACTGTCATGCCAGTGAAGAAAACTGTGAGATCTGTGGTCGTCAGATATGTGGCACTTGCAGTAGATGAGACTGATGAGATCGAATATAAATATATGAAGAGAAATGCCAGGGCAAAGCTGAGACTTCTAAGGACGCTGAAAGGTGAAAATATCATCCCTATGAGTAAAGTTACAGGAGAACTTGGTGTATCTTCTGCGACGGTAAAAGCTATGCAGGAAGAAGGTGTGATCACTGTCACTGAGGACAGTTGCTACAGGAAAGTCACATCCGACGCTGTGCGCAAAGAGGCTTTCATGGCTCCTGATATAGAGCTTAACGACATACAGATGTCGATCATAAATGAATTTCAAGATGATGTTGATAAAGATGTGCACAGGACTTACCTGCTGCACGGAGTGACAGGAAGCGGGAAGACAGAGGTGTATGTGCAGTGTATCCGCAGAGTTATAGAGCAGGGAAAACAGGCCATTGTCTTGATTCCTGAGATCGCTCTAACATATCAGACTATAAAATATTTTACAAGGTATTTTGGAGAACGGGTGACTGTGGTCAATTCAAGACTGAGTAGTGGTGAGAGGTATGATCAGTTTGAAAGGGCTAAAAAAGGGGATGTCGACGTTGTTATAGGTCCCAGATCAGCTCTGTTCACACCGTTTGAAAGGCTTGGTCTGATAATTATCGATGAGGAGCATGAGAGTAGCTATAAGAGCGATAATCCACCTAAGTATCATGCCAGAGAGACGGCGATAGAACGCGCAAGGCTTGAGGGTGCCAGTGTGATACTGGGATCGGCCACCCCATCTGTGGAGAGCTATAAAAAAGCGATGAGCGGTGAGTTTAGGCTGTGGACGATGGATGAGAGAGTGTCGGACAGGAAGATGGCGGACACGAGTATAGTGGATCTCAGGGAAGAACTCAGAAGGGGCAACAGATCCATCATAAGCGATGAACTCGCTGAGGATATAACGGACAGGCTGAGCAGGCATGAGCAGATAATGCTGTTCATCAACAAGAGAGGCTTCAACAGTTTTGTATCATGCAGAAACTGTGGGGAGGTAGTAAAGTGTCCTCACTGCGATGTGTCTATGACAAAACACATGGCGTCAAATGGGGGAAAGCTGGTCTGCCATTATTGCGGCTATACGGTTGAAGAACCTTCAAAGTGCCCATCCTGCGGCTCCAGACTGATAGGCGGATACGGCGTTGGAACAGAGAAGGTTGAACAGGAGATAAACAGGATGTTTCCTGTGGCCAGGACACTCCGGATGGACAAGGATACAACGTCTAAGAAGAATTCACATGAGCAGATACTGGAGAGTTTTGGCAGGGGAGATGCCGATATCCTCATAGGAACGCAGATGATAGTCAAGGGACATGACTTTGCAAATGTGACTTTGGTCGGAATCCTGCTTGCGGATCTCACACTTTTTGACGGGGATTACCGTGCCGGTGAAAGGACATTTGATCTGCTGACACAGGCTGCCGGACGTGCCGGAAGAGGTGATGTGCCAGGAAAGGTAGTCATTCAGACGTACAAGCCGGATAATTATGCCATAGTGGCTGCGGCAAATCAGGATTACCGTTCATTCTATGAGACGGAGAGTGCCTACCGTTCATTTATGAGATACCCACCTGAGTGGAATATGCTGGTCATAATGGCGGTCGGGGAGAATGAAGAACAGCTTGCCAATACAATGGATAGGATGTATTCTCATATAAGAGGAAATCACAGGAATGTGCGGCATCTGGCGGTGATAGGCCCTGCGGAGCCTGCTCTTGCAAAGGTGAAGGATCTGTATCGGAAAGTGCTGTACATAAAGCATCGGGATTATCAGGTGCTCGTGGATGTGAAGAACTGCGTTGAGGAATGGCTTCGGGATGACGAAACTAGAGAGATAAATTCCGGTATAAATGTGTTTTATGATTTCAATCCTATGAATATGTATTGACGAGATAAAAGAATAAAGAATAAGCAATAAATCAGGAAAAGGAGAATATAAAGATGGCAATAAGAAATATCAGACTTGACGGAGATGACATACTCAGAAAGACTTGTAGACCTGTCACAAAGATGGACGACAGGACACTCACCCTCATCGATGATATGTTTGATACGATGTATGAGGCAAACGGTGTAGGACTTGCTGCTCCACAGGTTGGAATACTCAAGAGAATAGTTGTTATAGATGTCTGTGATGACAATCCTCTGTGCCTTATAAATCCCGAGATAATCGAGGCTGACGGTGAGCAGACAGGCGAGGAGGGATGTCTCAGCCTGCCTGGGAAGTTTGGAACGGTGACAAGACCTATGCATGTTGTATGTAAGGCATACGATGAGAATATGGAGGAGTTTACGGTCGAGGGAGAGGGACTGCTTGCAAGAGCAATATGTCATGAGCTTGATCATCTGGACGGTAAGCTCTACAAGGATCTGGTGGTTGACGGTCTTCATGAGGTGGAGCAGAAGTAATTGAGAGTCAGAAGTGGGCGTATGATTTACAGGAGGAATAACGGATGAGAATTATATACATGGGAACACCGGACTTTGCAGTTAATGCACTGGTGAGTCTGGTTGATGCAGGACACGAGGTCGTTGCCTGTTATACACAGCCAGACAAACCGAAGGGCAGAAGTAAGGTGCTACAGCCTACACCGGTTAAGGTCAAGGCATTTGAGTATGGCATACCGGTATATCAGCCGGTGAAGCTGCGTGAGGCTGAAAATGTGGAGAAAATAAAGCAGTATGCCCCTGATGCCATCGTAGTTGCGGCGTATGGACAGATACTGCCTGAGAGCATTCTGAATATCCCGAAGTATGGATGTATCAATATACATGCATCCCTGCTTCCAAAGTACAGGGGAGCAGCCCCTATAGAGAGGGCAATCATAGATGGAGAGAGTAAGACCGGTGTCACAACGATGTACATGGCAAAAGGGCTTGATACCGGCGATATCATAGAACAGAGCGTCGTATCTATAATGAGTGACGATACCGGCGAGACATTGACTGACAAGCTTGCGAAGACTGGTGCGGAACTTATATTGTCAACACTTGATAAACTAGAGAATGGTACCGCCGAGAGAACGGTGCAGAACGATGATGAGAGCTGTTATGCAGCCATGCTCAGCAAAGATATGGGGGATATTGATTTTACAAAGCCAGCAGACGAGATAGAGAGACTTGTCAGGGGATTGCAGCCATGGCCTTGCGCGTTTACCAGGATAAAAGGTAAGAGTGTGAAGATATATGGCGCGTGTGTCACAGATGCACCGGAAGGTACGGAGCCGGGACAGATCACAGGTGTGACAAAGAAATCATTTGCCATTGTGTGCGGTGAGGGCGCATTGCAGATAAAGAGACTCCAGCCGGAGGGAAAGAAACCTATGGATGCCGCAGCATTCCTTGCGGGAAACAAGCTGTGTGATGGAGAAAGGATATAGAGAGACATAATGGAGAAGAATACCCGTGAGGTGGTTCTTTCTATTCTTCTTGATATAGAAAAGAACCATACTTTTTCAAATACTGCGCTAGGTACAGCACTAAGAGCAAATCAGTTCATGAGCAAACAGGACAGGGCTTATATTACTAGGATGGTGGAGGGCGTCACGGAAAAACGCATGAGACTGGATTATATAGTTAATCAGTTCTCAAAGACAAAGATAAACAAGTGCAAGCCGCTCATAAGATGTGTCCTGAGAATGGGGACATATGAGATATTCTACATGGATTCGGTTCAGGATCATACCGCATGTAATCTGTGTGTCAAACTGGCGGCGGACCACGGATTTGGCAGTCTGAGGGGATTTGTGAACGGCGTTCTGAGGAACATAGCGAGAAATAAGGACTCAATAGTGTTTCCTGATCAGGAAAAGGATAAGCGGGCATATTATTCGGTGATGTATTCAGTGCCGGAGGAACTGCTTGAAATCCTGGAGAGGGATTATGACTATGAAACGATAGACAGGATTCTGGCAAGCGGGGACAGTGACCGCCCGACGGCTATAAGGGTGAACACGGAAAAGATAAGTGTCACGGCTTTTTCAGAGAAGCTTCGGCAAAACGGTATCACCGTGGAACGAGGATCGATGAATGATACATCACTGCTCATAAGCGGTTATGATTATATAAGAAAGGTTCCTGGATTTTTTGATGGCGAATTCGTGGTCCAGGATCAGAGTTCATGTCTTGCGGTAAAAGCTGCGGGTATCAATGAGGGTGACCTGGTGGTCGATGTATGTGCTGCTCCCGGAGGAAAGACCATGTATGCAGCCATGCTGACCGGAAGTGAAGGCCATGTCATATCCAGAGACCTGATAGACAAGAAAACGGAATTGATAGAGGAGAATATAGAGAGACTTGGACTTTCAAATGTGACGGTGCAGGTGCATGATGCAAGGGAATTTGATGAGGAGCTGACTGGCAAGGCGGATGTTGTCATAGCGGATCTTCCGTGTTCGGGACTTGGTATCATGGGTAGAAAAAATGATATAAAATATCACGTTTCCATGGAGAGCGTAAAGGAGCTTGCACAGCTTCAGCGGGAGATACTGGATACCGTGTGTCGGTATGTGAAGCCGGGGGGAACTCTTGTGTATTCAACATGTACCATAGACAGCATTGAGAACGATGAAAATGCGGTCTGGTTTGCAGATACGCATGATTTCAGCCTGTGCGGGATAGATGATGTCGTTCCAGAACATGGCGGAGAGAGAGGATTTGTGACTCTGCATCAGGGAATAGATGAATGTGATGGATTCTTTATATCGAAATTCAGGGCAGACAGTAATAATCAGATTGGACAGGAATAGATATGTCAGATACAGGTGTGAAAAACAAAACAGAAAAAAATACAGAATGCAGTACAGACAATAATACCAATACGGAAGAGACAAAGTGTGATCTCAAGTCCATGTCGATAGATGAACTCAAGGACTGGGTGCAGGGCGTTGGACAGCCGGCATTCAGGGCAAAGCAGATATATCAGTGGTTTCATGTAAAGCTGGCGGGAAGCATTGAGGAGATGACAAATCTTCCCAAATCACTCCGCGAGCTGATGGATGAACAGAAGATATACGGTGTAAATGTTGTCACAAGACTTGAGTCGAAGGAAGACGGAACAAATAAATTCCTTTTCAGACTTCATGACGGAAATGTAATAGAGAGCGTCCTCATGAGATATAAGCATGGGAACTCAGTGTGTATATCCTCCCAGGTTGGCTGCCGCATGGGCTGCAGATTCTGCGCTTCCACGATAGGTGGTCTAGTGAGAAATCTAACAGCGTCGGAGATGCTTTCACAGATATACGAAATACAGAAGATCTCAGGTGAGAGGATATCAAATGTCGTTGTCATGGGAACAGGAGAACCACTTGACAACTTTGACAATTTGGTCAGGTTCATAAAGATGCTGACGGATGAGAACGGGCTCAACATAAGCCAGAGAAATATAACGGTTTCAAGCTGCGGTCTGGTTCCGGAGATAAAGAGACTTGCGGATCTGGATCTGACGATAACATTTGCACTGTCGCTTCACGCACCAAATGATGCGGACAGGCGGGAACTCATGCCGATTGCGAACAGATACAGCATTGAAGAGGTGTTAGATGCCTGCAGATATTATTTTGATAAGACTGGCAGGAGGATCACATTTGAGTATTCACTGGTCAAGGGACAGAATGACAGCCCTGAAAAGGCGCGCGAACTTGCGGCTCTCATAAAAGGAATGAACTGTCATGTCAACCTTATACCGGTCAATCCAATAAAAGAGAGAAGCTTCGAGCGGGCGGATAACACTTCCATAGAAAACTTTAGAAAGGTGCTTGAGAGCAGGCAGATAACTGTAACAGTCAGAAGAAGTATGGGGCGGGATATAGATGCTGCATGCGGACAGCTGCGTCGAAAGTACGAGGAACAGGGTGGGATGGACTTTAAATAGGTTCATCTTGTTCTTTTTTATGTCTTGTGATAAAATAGGCAAGGTGGCGTATCGGATTATATTTTAAGATGTTGGAGAACGATATAGAATATGAAATCAGTTGGAATAACAGATGTTGGCAAGAAGCGTTCCATGAACCAGGACAGTATCTTTTATACAGATGAGGCAGTAGGACCTGTCCAGAATCTGTACATTGTTGCGGATGGAATGGGAGGTCATAAGGCAGGGGACGTTGCTTCCAGGACAGCGATAGAGGCTGCAACAGAATATATACGTGAGAGCGAGACAAGGAACCCTGTTACACTTTTGAAGAGATCTATAATATATGCAAATGACAAGGTGTATAAGCTTGCACTCAGCGATCCTGACGATTATGCCGGTATGGGTACAACATTTGTAGCTGCGATTATAGATGATGGAACTATGTATGTTGCCAATATAGGTGATAGCAGATTATATATAGTAAACAGTGAAATAAAACAGATAACAATGGATCATTCGCTAGTTGAGGAACTCATCAGGAATGGTCAGTTAGACAGGAATAAAGGACGAAATCATCCGGAGAAAAACATAATTACAAGAGCGCTGGGCATAGGGGATGGCGTTGTTCCTGATTTTTTTGAGGTCGAGCTCGCATCAGATGACAAGGTGTTGCTCTGTTCTGATGGATTGTCCAATATGATAGAGGACGATGAGATAAGAGACATCATTTCGGGTACTGATGACCTGAATGAGGCCTGCAGGAAACTGATAGACAGAGCTAATTACTATGGCGGTAAGGATAATATATCCGCTGTTGTGGTTGCTATAGATTGGGAGGAATAGTTGGTATGTTGAATCCGGGAACGATGCTCAGTGGTCGATATGAGATCATTGAGATGGTTGGCTCTGGCGGTATGTCAGAGGTATATAAGGCTAAATGCCATGTACTTAACAGGTTTGTTGCGATAAAGGTTCTCAAGCCAGAATTCAGTTCAGACGTTAATTTTGTCACTAAGTTCAGGATTGAGGCACAGTCAGCAGCAGGTCTTTCTCACCCTAACATTGTCAATGTGTATGATGTGGGAGAGGACAACGGAGTATATTATATAGTAATGGAGCTTGTGGAGGGTATAACTCTCAAGGAGTATATACAGAAGCATGGCAGGATAGAACCTAAGGAGGCGATAGATTTTGCCATACAGATTGCCCAGGGCGTTCAAGCTGCACATGAGCATCATACTATTCACAGAGATATAAAGCCGCAGAATATAATACTTGCAAACAATGGAACACTCAAGGTGACGGACTTTGGAATCGCGAAGGCCGCATCGTCAAGCACAACAACAACTAATGCTATGGGAAGCGTGCATTACATATCACCAGAACAGGCGAGGGGTGGTTTCAGTGATGAGAGAAGTGATATATATTCTCTTGGTATTACACTGTACGAGATGCTCACAGGTCACGTTCCATTTGAGGGAGAGAACAATGTGGCTATAGCACTTATGCATATCCAGAGTGAGATGGTATCACCTAGAGAATATTATCCAGATATACCTACAAGTCTGGAAAAGATCATAAGAAAGTGTACACAGAAGAAGCCTGAGAGAAGATATCTCACAGCGAATGCACTTATTGCAGATCTATACAGAGTTAAGGAAAATCCGAATATCGACTGTATAGTAGTTCCAAAACAGACAGTCCCTTCATCTCCGACAATCGAGATGACCAAGCAGGAGATGGAGATGATAAAGACTGGACGACAGGTAGATGCGGCTGCAACACAGGAGGTTCCACCTGCAAGGCCAAAAACATCTGAGATACAGGTCAACAGACCGGTTATGAAACCGTCACAGTTTGATGACCTGTTCCCAGATGACGATGATCCGGAAGATGAGGTAAGCGAAAATGATATAGGCGATGACTATCAGAATGATGATGAGCCGGAACATGATGAGGATCTTGATCCAAGACTCAAGAAGATCATAACAGTAGCGAGCGTTGCCATAGCTGTTGTTCTTGCTATTCTGGCACTTGTCGTCATAGGCAACATAGCGGGATGGTTCCCAGGCGGTCTGTTTGGTGGCAAGGCTACGACAGAGAAGACAACGGGATCAGACGTGCTTGCACCTACAGATGCCCTGTCAACGACAGAGCAGGAGACTATACCGATGGTCAATGTGGTAGGACTTTACAAGACTGCTGCTGAGGAGCAGATGAAGAAGAATGGTTTTACAAACTATACATTCAAGGAACAGACAGATGCGACCGTTGAAAAGGGATATGTAATATCCCAAAGTGTAGATGATGGAACAGCCATAACAAAAGATACAGCGATAACGATAGTGATATCTTCTGGAAAAGAGATGACAAGTGTACCTAATGTAGTCAATTATGAGGACAGTCAGGCTACCACACTTTTGGAGGAGGCTGGGCTGAAGGTTACACATGGATATGCATATGATGACAATGTTGAGAAGGATCATGTAATATCCTCTGATCCTGTTGCTGGAACAGAGGTGGAAGAGGGATCAACAGTAAAGATAATCATCAGCAATGGTAAGGAACAGAAAAAGGTTGTGGTACCGAAACTTGAGGGAATGAGTGAGGCTGATGCGGCTGCAAAACTCACAGAGTTAAACCTTGTGGGGGCACCTACGTATGAGTATAGTGATACTGTAAAAGAGGGGCAGGTAATATCGCAGGATCCAGTGGTTAACACAGAGGTTGATGAGCAGAGTACAGTTTCATATGTTGTGAGTAAAGGTCAGGAGAAAGTCACATATTCAGTTGCGTTTAGCGGATCACTTACAAATACTGAATTTGACTTTGACACATTTGGAAAAGTAAATGTAAGCATATCTTATACCATAGGCAGGGAGAGTTATTCAGTGTACAGTGGTTCAGCCGGTGCAGGTGATTTCCCACTAAGTATTGATGGCGTTCAGGGGCTTACAGGAATAGAGACAAACAGTGGTACGTTTACAGTGACCATAACCGATTCGGAGGGAATCGATGTGACTTCAAGCTTTAATACCGGAGGATTGTCAGCAACATTTACACAGGAGAGCGGAGAATAAGTGGCAGCGGAAACAATAACAGGAAAGATAATCAAAGGAATAGGTGGATTCTACTATGTCGATGCCAGAGATGGCGTGCTTTATGAGTGCAAGGCCAAGGGCGTGTTCCGCAACAAGAAGATAAAGCCGCTTGTGGGTGATAATGTCAATATAGAGATAATTGATTCAGAGAAAGATCTAGGTAATATCGTTGAGATATTGCCTAGATTTAACTCGTTAATAAGACCTGCTGTTGCAAATGTTGATCAGACGATAATAATATTTGCGGTGAGCGAACCAGAGCCTAATTTCAATCTGTTAGACAGGTTTCTGGTAAGTATGGAAAAGAGCGATGTAAAGACTATAATATGCTTCAATAAAACGGATCTGAGTCCTGACAATATGGAAACTTGTAGATCGTACAGCAAGAGCGGTTACGAGACGCTGTTTATAAGCGCCAGGGAGAATGAGGGCATCGAAGAACTCAGAGAACTTCTAAGGGACAGGACGACCGTCTTTGCCGGACCTTCTGGTGTTGGAAAGTCATCGACGTTAAATGCTATCAAGCCAGAGGCAGAGGCACAGACTGGTGCGGTGAGTGAGAAGATCAAACGAGGGAAACACACCACGCGTCATTCGGAGCTCATGCATATCGAGGGGGACACATATATTATGGATACCCCCGGATTTTCTTCCCTTTATGTGGATTCAATAGAGCCTGAGGATCTGAAAGAATATTTTCCAGATATCGCTGTCTACACAGGAAAGTGCAGATTTAATATGTGCAATCATATAAGTGAACCTGACTGCCTTGTCAGGAAAGCTGTTGAGGACGGGGAGATAAGCCGGGTGCGGTATGACGACTATGTCATGATATACAACGATTTAAAAGAAAAGAGGAAATGGTAAAATGGGTAAAGAGATAATTCTATCACCTTCATTATTGTCAGTGGATTTTGCTCATATCGCGGATGGGATAAAGGAACTTGACAGGGCGGAGGTTCCTGCACTTCATCTTGATGTTATGGATGGAGCTTTTGTGCCGAATATATCATTTGGAGCCCCTGTTATAAAGTGTCTCAGAAAAGAAACGAATATGATCTTTGATGTACATCTTATGGTCGAGGAGCCGGTGAGATATATCGATGATTTCAAGAAAGCGGGAGCGGACTGGGTTACAGTACATGCTGAGTGTTGTAAGCATCTGCACAGAACGATCACAGCTATAAAGGAAGCCGGGATGAAGGCCGGTGTTGCACTCAATCCGGCAACGCCTGTTTCAGTCATCGACTATGTGCTTGACGAGGTGGATATGGTTCTGGTCATGAGTGTCAATCCGGGATTTGGTGGACAGTCGTTTATACCATCTTCACTCAGGAAGATCGTTGAGGTAAGGAAGCTTATTGATGAGAGAAATCTTGATGTCCGTATAGAGGTTGACGGAGGTGTCAATCTAAAAAATGTCGGTGAAGTAATAAAGTCCGGAGCGGATGTAATCGTTGCAGGCTCTGCAGTGTTTAATGGAGATATCTACGAAAACAGCACGAAATTTATGGAAAAATTCAGAGAGCGTGGATCTGATGGAGCAGAGAGATAGATGAATAGTTATATTATAATAACGGGTGGCAGAGTCGACCTGCAGTCGTTGAAGGGTATCATGGACAGACATATGGGAGATTATTCGGAAGACCATATGGATGACAGCACAGTGATCGCCGTTGACAAGGGCCTTGAGGTGTGCAACAAGATCGGGATCGTGCCGGATGTCATAGTCGGTGATTTTGATTCTGCCAGCTCAGTGGTTGTGGGCGTGTACAGGAAGATGGCTGACAAGAAGGGATCTATAAAGTTTATTGATCTTGACACACACAAGGATTTCACAGATACACATGTGGCTCTCATATACGCGATGGATAACGGTGCCACTGATATATATATAGCCGGTGCGACTGGCACACGTATGGACCATACAATGGCCAATATCGGGCTTTTAAAGGAATGTGCAGACAGAAGAGTGAATGCCTATATCGAGGATGACCACAACGTGATAACGATGATTGCCGGAAGTGCGACGGTCGACCGTATTGAAGGATTTGATTATGTATCGCTTATACCATATGGAGGACCGGTTGCCGATGTAACCCTGAAAGGTTTTGAGTATAATGTGGAGGATTTCACATTTGATATCGGTGACAGCCGTGGAGTGAGCAATACGATAAGTGCCGACAGCGCCAGGATAGAGTTTGAGGATGGCTACATGATAGTTATATACAGCAGGGATTGATATGTATAATATATAGCATGGTTGGATAAACAGAATACATAAAATAAAACGTACACATGAGCAATATGATCCGTGTGTACGTTTTGTTTTATGTCTTAGTTATGTGTACGATACCGATTTCTTAACCTGTCGGTGTAATTTATTTTTTCTTGGAATTTTTGCTGTTCTTACCAGAGTATTTTCCGTCGATTTTCTGTTTGATCTTTTCATGTTTTTCCGCTGCTTTACTCTTGGCTGAGGATTTCTTCTTTCCATCCTGACCGGCTGATGATTTGTCCTTTTGCTTTGGCTTGTCAGAGGCAGCCGGTACAGTGACAGCAGATCCATCTGATAAGTTATCTGAGTCTGATATGGCCACAGCAGGTTCTTCTACAGCAGGTTCATAGTCAGTTGTCATCTCACGCAGACTGTTGTCGAAGTTCTCAGCTATAGGATCCTCGTACATGGAAGAGTAGTATACATACAGTGCCTTGTATTCCTCGGATGTTTTGTAGCCTGTGATATATATGTGACCATGCATCTCGTCCATATGGGTTCCTCTGATCTTCTTTGCAATATGAAGACCTATATTCTTACAATGGCTTCCTATACGGTCAAGACTTGTGAGGATATCCACAAGGGCAAAACCGCCGGGAATGCCACATTCACCGACCTGAAGTCTGATTACATGGTGATCCTTTATAAGTTCTGTTATCTCACTTATGGTTTGGGCAAGAGGCTCGATCCTTGAGATTGCCTGAAGGTCATCCTCCTTGAAAGCACTGAGTGTCATGTCTATGATATTAGCAGTTGCCTTGAGAGCCATCTCGATCTCTTTCATACCCTGATCGGAGAAGCTGATCTTCTGTTCATGTATGTTTCTCGATACCACAAGAAGATTCTCACAGTGGTCGCCGATACGCTCCATATCACTTAAGCTGTTGAGAAGTTCAGACACATCAAGACGCTCAGCTCTTGACATATTGTTCTGCGAAGTGACCTTGAGAAGAAAGTTATTGAGTGAACTCTCACATTTGTCTATGAAATCCTCGTTTTCCTCAAGCTTTGCTGCCTCCTCCTCGTTGTACTCAGATATGAGCTTTCTGGCTATATCAAAATTCTCTCTGATACAGTCAGCCATGGCAAACATTACGTTTCTTGCCTGGGATATCGCGATAGCAGGAGTGGCGATGAGTCTTGGGTCGAGAGTAGCAAGCTCCTTGTCAATCTTGGATTCCTCCTCATCTTTGATGATCTTTCCAGTAATCTTTGCTACCTGGTTAGAAAATGGCAGAAGAATCAAACTCGTGATGAAGTTGAACATAAAATGTACATTTGCAATATTACCACGGTTTACGACCTTGGCCATAAAAGGCATATCGATGAACAGCTGGAGACCGTAGATGACAACTACGAAGAATACGGCTCCAAATATGTTGAACATGAGATAGGAGAGAGAAACTCTCTTTGCTTTCTTGTTTGCGCCGATTCCGCCAAGAATGATAGTCATACACTTACCGATGTTCTGACCTATTATAATAGGTATGGCGGTTCCGTATGTGACGACTCCGGTTGAGGATATTGCCTGGAGTATACCGACTGAAGCCGACGAGCTTTGTATTATAGCAGTCAGCACAAGACCTATGAGTATTCCGAGTAATGGATTGTTGAATGAAGTGAAAAGGTTTTGGAAACTTTCTGATTCTTTGAGCGGAGCAAATACACCCTCCATGGTGTTCATACCGAGGAAAAGGATGCCGAGACCGACAAGAATGCTGGCAACATCACGTTTCTTGTTGTTGCTTGTAAACAGTATGATAAAAGCACCTATACATATAAGGATAGGAGCAAATGAAGACGGTTTTAAAAGTTTAAGTATAAAACTGGTCTCAGACAGATCTCCGAGACGCAGAATCTGGGCTGTCGCTGTACTACCGATATTCGCACCAAATACAACCGGGATAGCTTGTCCCAGCTTCATGATTCCAGCATTTACAAAGCCAATGAGCATGATGGTGGTTGCCGCCGAGCTTTGGATTATAGCGGTGACAGCAGTACCGAGAGAGAAACCTTTGATCGTTCCGGTGAACTGGTTTTTGCCTGTTGTGAGTTTTTCAAGAACCTTCTCAAGACTTCCTCCTGCCAGATTTTTTAGAGAGGCGCCCATGAGATTCATTCCGAACAGGAATAAGCCTACACCTCCAAGCAATGTTAAAATAGAAAAAAAGTCCAAAATTAATGCCCTCCTGAGTAAAATATCTTTTACTTTAACGGTATAAAGTAAATAACATGTAATGAATATGTAAAAAGCCCATTTATACCCGATTATATCACAATAGTAGTTTTTGTACTATTGAAAAAATAATACAAATAATATTAACATTTCGTCAAATGTACCAACAAATTTGATAGTGGCGGTGAGCTTACAAGTGTGATAGAATGAGCGCGAAGTGAGAGATTTGAAAAATCATTATGGGAGATAGATATGTCAGTTTTCACAGATAAGAGAGTGTTTGGAATAAAGAGGAAAAATGCCAGCGGTTTGTCAACGGCAGGACAGGTATGTGCAAATGATATCATACTATGGGTAATTTTTCTGCTGCCGGTCAGCATTGTACTGCACGGAGCTGGGCAGTGTTTTGTGGCGATAGGACTGTTTGCCGGAAATGTAATTGGCTGGATATTTCTTTCAAAACGCATGAATTCATATGTAGAAATATCAAAAAAGAAGATACACAATGCGCCGGAGCTGTTTGCGGCAAGGTATGACTCGTGGCTGCTCAAGGACATTGTTTCGGTCATCTGGATAGTTACACTCGGACTGATCCTTGTATCAGTTCTAAAAGTAATAGTGTCGGTGGCTGCCTATTTTATGAATATGGATGAGTGGATATGTATGGCTATCATCGTGGCATTTCTTGTGTTTGCAACCATTCTCATTGACAACAGACTTATGGGCATCATAAAGACAGTGGTGTTCATTTTGGTTATAATCGCATGTTTTGTTATGATAGGTCTTGTATTTTACAGAATGGATGTGTGGGAGATACTGGACAATTATAGGCGGGCAAGACTTTCCGGTGGAACAAGCACATACCTCAATATCCTGTACTATGATGGCGATACTGTGAATGCCGGAAGTGCTGTCTCCATGGCGGGGGTAGGACTTGGATGTATAGCCATGCCGCTTATGTATAAAGGGGTTATCAATATACAGAATGTGAAGGAGCTGGATGCCGGCAGAATATGGGCGATAGTATTTGAAGGATTCACCATAATATCCAGCTGTGCCCTTGCACTGCTGGTCGTGCCGGTTCTATATCCTGGAAGGATATCGGCATATATGAATTCGTTTCAGGTATATAACCTGATGCTCAAGCGGCTGCTCGGAGAAAACGAGCATGCAGATATCATAAGGCTTGTTGTCCTTATGATATTCATTCTGGCTGTCGTCGTTATGCTGGAATCATTTATGAGAACGATATGCGAACACATAAGAGGAATAGTTCCATCCATAAAAAAGGCCGGGAGAGGACTGAAGCTTGCAATAGATATAACAGTGGTGGTGCTCACAGGAGTGATTCTTCTGGCATTTGGAATATTTGTTGAGTATGACAGAGAGCGGATGATCACACTCAGCTGGGGAATGTGTACCGCGGCGCTTGCGGCACCGCTGATGCTTAGCCTCATGTACAGACATTCTACAAAGGCTGGTGTGTATGTGGGTATAATATCCGGAATGGCATCATTTATAGTGTGGAATTTCATTTCGCTTATACACGGGGAGACACTGAAGGCATATTTGGACCTCAGCGGTGATGTTGCTGGATTTGCGGTGAGTTTCATACTGACCGTTCTAGTAAGTGTATGTACTCGGAAGAATTCAGAAGAAGAACTCAAGGATTTCGACCGCATGGTGGAGGAACAGCGATAGTGGCGTGCGGATAGATGTAGATAGCAGAGTGAAAAGATATAAGGCGGAGGACGAAGTGTTTGAAGTACAAGATAGCCTGTGTTGGTAAAATAAAAGAGGATTATTTCACGAAACTGATAGATGGGTACCGCAAGGAGATAAACAAAAGGGACAGTCTAGAGATATGTGAAGTCCCTGACGAGAGAATCCCCCAGAAAAATGGAGATCGGGTAAATTCTATTATACTTAATGCTGAGGCAGCGAGGCTGAAAAATGTGATCGCACCGGAGGATTACGTCATAGTACTTTGTATAAATGGAAAGAAGATGTCCACGGCAGATCTTACAGAACAGGTGAGAAAGGCTGAGGAGAGAGATCAGAGAACTGTTACGTTTGTGATAGGAGGATCCCTTGGACTTGCCAATGATATCATGAAGCTGGCTGATTATAAGATGAGCGTTTCGGATATGACATTTCCACATCAGCTCATGAGAGTTGCCTTGACAGAGCAGATAATGATCGTCTCAGAGTATCTTCATAAGAGTTCATAAGCAATCATGAACAATCATTTGTGGTATGTTATGTTGTTCAGGATCGTGTAGGCTCTGTAGACCTGTTCACTGAGGAGAAGCGCGGTCATCTCATCCGATGGCTTTATGGTGCAAACTGCAAATACATCCATATGGTTTGTGTCCTCTGATGGATAACCGATGTAGTAGTTCAGCTTTGAAGTGCCATTTGTGGTCACAGCGTTTATCTGACTGGCAAAATCCTCTGATGATATGGTGCGTGCAGAGCCTGTGCTGGTAGAATCGGAGATGGACTGATATTCCTCATATCCGTGATTCCAGTTTCCATATCCGTATGAAACGACCTTTTGAGATGCCTGTATTACGGCGTAATGGGCGCTGTTGTGTCCAGGTGTATATTTTACATGTCCCGGTGCACACACTATCTTCATATTACAATAAGGGGACAGTCTCTTTACATATTCAGCTATCGCGCTGCTGCACAAAGGGTTGATTTTTTTCTGATTAACGTATATGTTTATATCCATGTGATTTTCTCCGTATATTCGACATAATCAATGCTGATATGTAATTATATATTATTTGGGAGAAAATGCATAGTATAAGAAAATGCATAGTATAAGAAATTGTATATGGAGGAAAATATGCGTAAAAAACTGTTGGCACTTGATATTGATGGCACACTTACAAATACACAGAAGGATATAACACCTGAAACCTTGAAGAAGATAATAGAGGTTCAGGAGAAAGGGCATGTCGTTGCGATAGCATCGGGACGTCCGTTGCCGGGGATAAGGAAGATCGCAGACATCATACAGCTCGACAGATTTGGCGGATATGTTCTGGCATTTAATGGTGGAAGGATAGTCAATTATAAGACGGGTGAGGTAGTATATCAGGCTGCTCTCGACAATGAGATCGTCAGAGATATATATGATTATTGTCTGAAGGCCGGCTGTGGTATGGTGACATATGACGGTGATCGTGTCATCACGGGAACAGATATAGATGGATATATGACATTTGAGGCCAGCATAAATCATATGGAACTCATGCGTATAGATGATTTCAAGGAGTATATAGATTTTCCACTGAACAAATGTCTGCTCACCGCAGAACCTGACAAGGCGGAGAAGATAGAGGAAGAACTTGTGTCCAGATTCGGAGATAAGGTTACGATATTCCGTTCTGAGCCATATTTTGTAGAGATTATGCCGCAAAATGTCCATAAGGCGACGTCGCTTGAGAAGCTCCTGGGTGTTCTAAATATGGATGTCAGGGATCTTATCGCATGTGGTGACGGTTATAACGACCTTACTATGATAGAATATGCAGGTGTTGGTGTTGCCATGGCAAATGCACAGGATATAGTGAAGAAACATGCCGATTATATAACACTTTCCAATGATGAGGACGGTCTGGTTCCAGTGGTGGACAAGTTTATTCTCGGAGTAGAAAATATTTAATATATGTGAAATATCAGTATTGCGTTGAATTTGAGTTTTTTTTGTAGTAAAATGCAATCCTGTATGAACAATTAAGACATAAAAGACAGCTGATAACAAAAAATCCCTGCTACGTGTATGGTTGTAGGGATAATATATTGATATTTAGGAGAAAACTATGAGAAACAGCAATGGCGGTCGGGACAACAGAAAATCGAACCGTGATCAATACAGAAAGCCGGATTACGCAGGTGAGATGTTGTTTGACGACGAAGAAGACTATGATGATGACGCTGATTATGATGTCGTTGACGATATGAAGGCTCACAATGACGACTACAGCGACAGCGCATTTGGTCCTGATGCAGATAACTATGATACGGATGATGACGCATGGCATGATGATGTGGCGGCTGCGGATGATGATCCGTCTGATGAAGATGGATATTATGACGAAGAATATGATGATACAGAAGACTGGCAGGATATGAAAGATAGTAAAAGAAAAAAGAAAAACAGAGTATGGGGCATCATACTAGCTCTAGAGATAGTGGCAGCGATAGTTATAGGCGTTCTGTTTGTGAAGTCATATATCAACAACACATACAGCAAGATGCAGTATAACGAGCTTAAGAACACTCACATCAACGAGGATCTTAATGAAGAATCGGTCAAGAAGATGACGGGATACACAAATATAGCCCTGTTCGGTATAGATACAAGGGATTCAGGCATGGTCGATGACGGCGTAAGATCAGACAGTATAATAATCTGCAGTATTAACAATGATACTCAGGAGGTCAAGCTTCTCTCAGTATACAGAGACACCTACCTGGAGCTTTGCAATGACAGCCAGTCATATGAGAAGGCTGCCCATGCATATGCATACGGCGGAGCACAGGGAGCTGTAAACATGCTCAACAAGAACCTGGATCTCAACATAACAGACTATGTTGCTGTCAATTTCACTGCGCTGACAGAGGCGATAGATGCGCTCGGCGGTATCGATGTCGAGCTCAAGGAGGAAGAACTTTATAAGCTTAACCAGTGTATCGATGAGCAGATGGGTGTAAATGGAATTTATTCTGACTATGTGTATGACACAGGAGTCGTACATTTGAACGGTGTGCAGGCGACAGCTTATTCAAGAATACGAAGCACCGATGAGGGTGATATAACGAGAACATGGAGACAGCGAACGGTCATATCAAAGATGATAGAGGCAGCAAAGAGCGCAGGTCTTTCAAGATTACTCGACTGTATCAACGTTGTAGTTGACGATGTTGCATCGAGCCTTACAGAGAGTGAGATAATGGACATGGCTAATTCATGCTTCAATTACAAGCTCTCGACTACTACCGGTTTCCCATTTACCATCGCAAGCCCGACTATGAATGATGTGAGCTATGTGGTTGCGTGTGATCTTGCAACAAATGCCACAGCACTTCACAGATTCCTGTTCAACGACAGTAATTACACACCTTCAGCAACAGTCCAGAATATCAGCGACAATATCGTTAATGAATCAGGATATGGCAATCAGCTGGATCTGGATACGTTCACAGTTGAGGATGATGTGGATTCGATTGTGAATACAGAGTCAGATGATTATTGATATAAATAATAGTAAAATATCAGATGTCCTGCCCGCAGTCATGCAGATGACTCGGACGGGACATTTGTCGTATATGGACTTTCATGGCAGTGGATTTATAGGTGTAATATAATTAGTTTTTTTAGTAGGTCATATAGCTGGTTTTTTTGTTTGAATTATGCTCTGTATGTGATATACTATCTAAGAATGTGCAGAGAGATGAAATATAACATTTATAATATTGCAAAGGATGGATATGCATTATGGAGAACGCTAATAATATCAAGATGGACAGAATACTTCTCAAGATGAGCGGTGAGGCACTTGCCGGTGACAAGAAGCACGGATTTGATGAGACAACAGTAAAGGATGTATCAAATCAGGTAAAGCAGATCGTTGACAAGGGCATACAGGTGTGCGTAGTTATCGGAGGAGGTAACTTCTGGAGAGGAAGAACATCTGATAATATGGATAGAGTAAAGGCAGATTCTATAGGAATGCTTGCCACAGTCATGAACTGTATTTACACAGCGGATAGTTTCAGAAGCTGCGGTATAAAGACTCATATCATGACACCATTTATCTGTGGAAACATGACAGAGCTTTTTGATAAGGATAAGGCAATAGATTATATGGAGCAAGGAGATGTGGTTTTCTTTGCCGGCGGAATAGGTCATCCATATTTCTCAACAGATATGGCTACAGTACTCATGGCGATTGAGGTAGGTGCAGATGTTATCCTGTCCGGTAAGGCTATCGACGGAGTTTACGACAGCGATCCGAAGACCAACCCAAATGCAAAGAAGTATGATTCGATGAAGATGAGCGATATCGTGGACAACAAGCTTGGCGTTATAGATCTTGCGTCAGCGGTTCTTGCAATGGAGAACAAGATGCCTATGATGCTCTTTGGACTTGGCGATGAGAACAGTATAGTGAAGGCTGTTACAGGGGGATTCACAGGAACATACGTCAGAGCAGAATAGTTTCAATAAAATAAATTAAGAGATCAATATATATTTCAGGAGGAATGAGAGTAATGTTATCACAGTACGAAGAGAAGATGCAGAAGTCACTTGACAACCTTGAAGCAGAGTATGCAACAATCAGAGCGGGAAGAGCGAACCCTAATATACTCAACAAGTTAAGGGTTGAGTATTATGGCGTTCCAACACCTATGCAGCAGCTTGCCAACATAACAGTTCCAGAGGCAAGAACACTTATGATCGCACCATGGGAGCCATCACTTGTTAAGGAGATAGAGAAGGCTATCATGAATTCAGACATAGGAATCACACCGAACAATGACGGAAGAAATATCATCCTCAACTTCCCTGAGCTTACAGAGGATAGAAGAAAAGAACTCGTAAAGGATATCAAGAAGAAGGGTGAGGCTGCAAAGGTTGCAATAAGAAACATCAGAAGAGATGCAAATGATGCTATCAAGAAGATGGAGAAGAGTGGAGACATCAGCGAGGATGAGCTTGCAGACAACGAAGATAAGATACAGAAGCTCACAGACAAGTATGTTGGACAGATAGATAAGGCTGTTGAAGCAAAGTCTAAGGAAATAATGACTGTATAGGGATAGCGGAGAAAATATGAAGAGAGAAATTAACGGAGAATTGCTCAATGTGCCAGAACATGTTGCGGTTATAATGGATGGAAATGGCAGATGGGCAAAAAAGAGATTTCTTCCAAGAAATTACGGACATGCTGAGGGCGCGAAAGCTCTTGAGGCGATATGTGAGAACTGTGACAAGCTGGGTATAAAGCACCTTACGGTATATGCATTTTCTACTGAGAACTGGAAAAGGTCAGTTGAGGAAGTCACAGGTATAATGAACCTTTTCAGAAAATATCTGGTTGACAGTATAGAGAGGTCAAACAATGCGAATATGAAAGTCAATCTCATAGGCAAGAGAGAGGGACTTCCAGAGGATATCGTCCAGAAGATGAATGATCTTGAGAGAGCGACAGCAAATAATACCGGACTTCAGTTCCACATTGCAATAAATTATGGCGGAAGAGATGAGATAGTCAGAGCGACGAAGAAGATATTGAATGATGCGGCTGACGGAAAGGTTAAGGCCGGTGATATCGATGAGAAGTTGTTTGCAGATTATCTTGACACTAAGGGAGTTCCTGATCCGGACCTGCTTATAAGGACCAGCGGTGAGGAGAGGACTTCAAATTTCCTGCCATGGCAGCTTGCATATTCGGAGTTTTATTTCACAGACACATTGTGGCCGGATTTTGATATGGATTGTCTCGTTGAGGCGGTCAGATATTACAACAAGAGAGAGAGAAGATTCGGAGATGCAAAATAGATATCAGTGATCCGGAGGATATTATATAATGAAACAGAGAGTTATAAGTGGAGCGGTGCTGGTGGTGATACTTGCTGTCACATTGTATTTTGGCGGTGCAGTCACATGTGTATTCATGGGACTTGTGTCACTTATAGGCAATATGGAACTGCTTAGGGTATATGGAGTCAACAGAAAGCTGCCGGGGATTGTATGTTATCTAGCAACGATTTTCTATTATGTGGCAATATATCTTCAGCGTATGGATATAATAATCCCTATGATGGTGATATATCTTTTGATTATGCTTGCTGTGTATGTACTCACATTCCCAACATATTCTGACAAACAGATCATGGCATCGTTTATGGATTTCTTCTATGTGAGTGTCATGTTGTCATTTGTGTATCTGATAAGAGATATGAAGCATGGACTTGTTCTGGTGCTCCTCATATTTGTCAGTTCATGGATAAATGACACATGTGCGTATTTTGTCGGCAGAGCACTCGGCAAACACAAGATGGCGCCTGTACTCAGCCCGAAGAAGAGCATAGAGGGACTGATCGGCGGAATAATGGGATCCGGTATATTTGGAGCGGTATTTGGTATACTGTTCAACTTATATGTAGAACAAATGAACTATGCACCGTTGCTTTTTGCAGTGGTTGGAGCTGTCGGAGCACTTCCTGCAGTCATAGGTGATCTGGCAGCATCGGCAATAAAGAGAAACAATGACATCAAGGATTACGGAAAGCTTATTCCGGGTCATGGTGGAATATTAGACAGATTTGACAGTATAATATTTACAGCACCTATAATCTATTATTTATTGATGTATCTGCTGTAATATATTATCATCGTATTGCAGTAATGGATAAATGTTTGTAAATAATGGGCAGTGCCCAGTGAGTTCACTGGATGCTGCCTATTTATGTCCTGATCGTATCAGGGGTGTACAGGAGGAAATATGAAGAACACAGCGATAATCGGATCCACTGGTTCCATCGGAACCCAGACTCTGGAGATAGCCAGAGCAAATGATGATTTAAATATTGTGGCACTTGCAGCGGGAAAGAATATAAAGCTTCTGGAGAAACAGGCTAGGGAGTTCAGACCGGAGATCATCGGTATATGGAGCGAGGAAGATGCAGCAGTCCTTAAGCAGAATCTTTGCGACACAGATATAAAGGTAGTGTCTGGTATGGATGGACTTATAGAGATAGCAGAGCTTCAGTCATCGGATATCCTGGTTACGGGAATAGTTGGTATGATAGGAATAAGACCAACCATCGCGGCGATAAATGCAGGCAAGGATATAGCTCTTGCAAACAAGGAGACTCTGGTCACAGCGGGACACATCATCATGCCTCTTGCAAAAGAAAAAGGCGTGTCAATACTCCCTGTTGACAGTGAGCATTCAGCGATATTCCAGTCCCTTCAGGGAAATGTACACGGTGATGTGGCTAAGATACTTCTTACTGCATCAGGAGGACCTTTCAGAGGTAAGGATACAGAATTCCTGTCACATGTGCAGGTGGAGGATGCACTCAAGCATCCAAATTGGAGCATGGGAAGAAAAATAACCATAGACTCAGCTACGATGGTAAATAAGGGTCTTGAGGTTATAGAGGCAAAATGGCTTTTTGATGTCGATCCGTGCAACATACAGGTGGTTGTGCAGCCTCAGAGTATCATACACTCTATGGTAGAATACCGGGACGGCGCGGTTATGGCGCAGCTTGGCACACCGGATATGAAACTTCCGATACAGTATGCACTGTTTTATCCTGAGAGGAGATATCTTGCGGGAGACAGGCTGGATTTCTGGAAGATGAATTCAATCCTCGTGGAGAAACCGGATATGGATACATTTAAGGGACTTAAATATGCGTACGATGCTATAGGGAAGGGCGGTTCAATGCCTACTGTGTTCAATGCGGCAAATGAATGTGCAGTAGCAAAGTTTTTAGACAGAAGGATAAAGTTCCTTGACATATATAGGATAATAGAGGAGTGTATGTCGGAGCATAAGATCATAGAGGATCCTGATGTATCCCAGATACTGGATACGGAAAAATGGGTATATGAATTGGTAGAAAGCAGGTGGTAGATTGAACATTATACTTATAATACTTGTGTTTGGCGTGATAATATTTTTCCATGAACTTGGACATTTTATAGTAGCCAAGATGAATCATATAACCGTAAAAGAGTTTTCAATGGGTCTTGGTCCCAAGCTCTTCTCATTCAAAAAGAAAGAGACACAATACTCACTGAGACTTATACCTCTCGGTGGATATTGCATGATGCTCAGCGAGGATGAGGAGGAGAATGAGAACGATGAGAACTCATTTGACAAGAAATCAATATGGGCAAGAATGGCTGTTGTGCTGGCTGGTCCGTTTATGAATATAGTCATCGCATTTATATTCTCAGTGATACTCATACATTTTTGTGGAACGGATCCGGCGACAATCGGTCAGGTGTACGATCAGGAGATGGCGCAGGACAGTGAGTACGCGGATGTTGTTAAGGACTTTGGCGGAGTTTATCCAGCGCAGGAAGCCGGCATAGAGGACGGAGATACAGTACTTAAGATAGGCGGAAGCAGTATAAAGAATTTCAGGGAACTTCAGATATATCTTGAGATATACGGAGACGGATCACCGATAGACCTGGAACTTCAGAGAAAAGACGGCACTGTATATGATACGACGGTGTATCCGGTCAAAACGAGTTCCGGATATAAAGTGGGAATAATGAGTTGCGGCTATGTGCTGCCGGAGAATTTTGGAGAGTTGATGAAGTATTCTGCATATGAGGTCAGATACTGGGTGAAGGCGACATTCCTCAGTCTCAAGCTCATAGTTACCAGACAGGTAAGCTCAGATGAAGTGTCTGGTCCTGTGGGAGTCGCAAAGAGCATGAACGACACATTCAAGGAGGCGGCAAAGGTTGATCTTCTAACAGTGCTTCTCAACTGGATGAACTATATAGTACTGCTCTCAGCGAACCTTGGAATCATGAATATGCTGCCGATACCTGGACTTGACGGCGGACGTTTCCTGTTCCTGCTCATAGAGCTCATAACCAGGAGGAAAGTTCCTAAAGAGAAGGAGAACATAGTTACGGTGATAGGCTTCGTACTGGTAATGATATTGATGGTAGTTATACTGTTCAATGATATAAAGAATGTATTCTTCAGCTGACATATCAGTCTGTTAATGAATAAAGAATATTGCAGGTAAAGTTATAAATATTTTTATAGGAGGAAGACGCCGGTGCCGTTTCGGCACTGGCGTTTATGGATATATGAAGACAAGAGAGATTCACATAGGTGACAGAGTTATAGGAGGGGGAAATCCGATCCTCATCCAGTCCATGACAAATACAAAGACAAGTGATGTTGAAGCTACAGTTGCACAGATTCTACGGCTTGAAAAAGCGGGCTGTGATATAATAAGATGCACCATAAATGACGAGGCTGCGGCTGATGCTGTTCCAGAGATAAAAAAGAGGATTCATATACCTCTAGTTGGGGACATACATTTTGACTACAGACTCGCGATTAAGGCCATTGAGAACGGCGTTGACAAGATAAGGATAAATCCAGGAAATATTGGCGGACAGCAGAAGCTTGCCAAAGTGGTGGAGGCTGCGAAAAAGAGAAATATACCGATAAGGGTAGGAGTAAACAGCGGTTCCCTCGAAAAAGACCTGGTGGAGAAGTACGGCGGAGTCACAGCTGAGGGCATAGTTGAGAGTGCTCTTGACAAGGTGAGGATGATAGAAGATCTCGATTATCACAATATAGTTATTAGTATAAAGTCCTCAGATGTCATGATGTGTGTGAAGGCTCACGAGCTTATAGCGGACAAGACAGACTATCCGCTCCATGTTGGAATCACTGAGTCGGGAACCGTGACTAGAGGAAACATAAAGTCATCAGTTGGCCTTGGAATCATATTGCATGAGGGAATAGGCGATACTATCCGTGTATCATTGACAGGTGATCCGGTGGATGAGATATTGTCTGCAAAGCTCATACTCAAGGCGCTCGGTCTCAGAAAGGGCGGCGTTGAGCTTGTGTCATGTCCTACATGTGGCAGGACTGAGATAGATCTCATAGGACTTGCAAATAAGGTTGAAAAACTTGTATCCGACTACGACAATTTAAATATCAAGGTTGCGGTCATGGGATGCATTGTAAATGGTCCCGGTGAGGCTAAGGAGGCTGATCTTGGAATAGCCGGAGGAAAAGGCTGTGGCCTTCTCATAAAGCGTGGTCAGATTGTAGGAAAACTAAGTGAAGAGGAGTTTATACCAGTTCTTAAGCATGAACTGGATAATTGGAGTGATCAGATTGAATAGTAACGAATATCAGGGGACAGGGCAACAAAATATAGATGATATATATGCGTGTGAGATGCAGGATGCCATGGCGTACGAACAGCAGATGTATGAAGAACAGATGCAGTCGCTTATGTATGAGGACATGCAGATGGAGCCGCAGCCGGTAAACGAAGCTCCTGTGCAGAATGTTCCGGATAAAGTCCAGGCATCAGTGCAAGATGAGCCAGAGAAAACTGAAGGAAAGCATGCTGAGACAGAGTCGGACGAAAAAGAAAATCCGGAGAGGCAGCTGTTTTTTGATGTGTTTGGCGGACTTGAGATGCCTAAGGAACTGGATGGACTGTTCCGGGAAGAGGTATATGTAACAAGGGTAGTTATCATAGAGAACAGGGAGATTCTGCGAGTAGATATAAGTTCAAGACATATAATAAGCCGTCCTAATATTGAGAAGGCTGAGGAGGCACTCAGAAAGCATATATTTGGAAAGCGGCGGTACACGGTTCAGATCAGGGAACACTATGATCTGTCTACACAGTATAATCTTGAGGCTATAGTCAGGGCGTATGAGAAGAGCATTCTCTACGACATCAAGTCATTCAGTAATGTTGGATACAGGCTGATATCGAGATCTGTTGGCGACTGGTATTGTGATGCGGACGTTATAACTATAGCGATAGAGGACAGTAAAATAGCCCATATCCATGCGGACAAGATAAAGCACTACATGGAAGAGATGTTCCACGACAGATTTGACATGAATGTAAATGTTGCATTTGAGTTTAATGAGGCTGACAAGGAAAAGCTGCGCCGGGCGAGTGCACTTGTGGAGCAGCAGAAGATAGATGCGATACTTAGTAACCTCAGAGATCATGGCGATATAATCGTTGACGGTCAGGCGGTTGGAAAGGAGCAGCTTGCTGTCAGCAAGAGTTCGGAGAAGGCTGCTGGTGAGAAAAAGACAGAGACAAAGGCTGCCCTGGCAACGGCTGGGGACAATGCACAGAAGCCTGCGGGCAAGGAGGCGTTTGGCAGGAGAAAGAGATATTCAGATGATCCCGATGTGTTCATCGGAAGGGATGTGGAAGGACAGCTCCTTGAGATATCCAGTATCAATGACGGTATCGGTGAGGTAGTCATTCACGGACAGATCATGAACACGGAGGAAAGGGAACTTCGAAATGGCAAGATCATTCTTACGGGATATATCACGGATTTCACGGATACCATAGGATTCAAGATGTTCTGTAGCCCTGAGGATATGGAGGTCTACCGTGAGGAGATACAAAAGGGAAAGTTCTACAGGATGAAGGGCCTAGCCGAATTTGACTCGTATGCTAAGGAAGTCATGATCTGCAGAGTACTCGGAATGAAGCATATACAGGATTTCCGTGTGCCTCGTATGGATACATATCCGGAGAAGAGAGTCGAACTCCATATGCACACCAAGATGAGTGAGATGGACAGTGTCGTAGACATAGAGACGATAGTCAAGCGTGCCAGTGACTGGGGACATCCAGCTATAGCCATCACCGATCACGGCGTGGTTCAGGCTTTCCCTATAGCCAATCACACAAAGGGACTCAGAAAAGATTTCAAGATAATATACGGTGTCGAGGGATATTTTGTAGATGATCTCAAAGATCTGGTCAAGAATTCCAGAAACCAGAGTCTCGATTCAGAATATGTAGTATTTGATATAGAGACGACAGGACTTTCAAAGAAACACAATAAGATCATAGAGATAGGTGCTGTCAAGGTGAAGGACGGCGAGGTCGTTGACACGTTCTCAGAGTTTATCAATCCAGGCGTTCCGATCCCATACCAGATAGAACAGCTCACCTCCATAAACGATGACATGGTAAAGGATGCACCTATGTATGATGTCATAGTACCGAGATTTGTGGAGTTCTGCGGTGATGACATAGTGGTAGCACACAATGCGTCATTTGACACGGGATTTGTAAAGAAGAATGCGGAGGAACTGGGACTGAGGTTCGACAATACAGTTCTGGACACTATGACTCTCAGCCACATACTTTTGCCGGAGCTTGGCAAATTCACCCTGGACAGAGTGTGTAAGGAACTGAAGGTAGTAAATGCTCATCACCACAGGGCTATAGATGATGCAGAGGCTACATCAAAGGTGTTCTTCAAGCTCCTTGATATGCTGAAGGAGAGGGATGTCAAGACCATGGATGATCTGAATGTCCTCGGAAGTACGTCACCTGACGCCATAAAAAAAGACAAGACATACCATGGTATCATCCTGGCAAAGAATGAGATCGGCAGGGTCAATCTGTACAGGCTCATCTCTGAGTCGCATCTTACGTACTTTGCGAGAAGACCGCGTATGCCGATGAGTCTCATCAACAAATACAGGGAGGGACTGATACTGGGATCTGCCTGCGAGGCGGGAGAACTGTTCAGAGCCATCGTTGACGATGCTCCCGATGAAGAGATAGTGAGACTGGTAAACTGGTTTGACTACCTGGAGATACAGCCCATTGGCAACAATGAGTTCATGACAAGGGATACTAGAAATCCAAAGACCATGGACGATCTGATAGAGTACAACAAGAGGATAGTGGAGCTTGGCGAGATGTTCAACAAGCCTGTTGTCGCTACATGTGATGTCCATTTTCTGAATCCGGAGGACTATATATACAGAGCGATAATCATGAAGAGCAAGGGATTTGACGATGCGGACATGCAGCCGCCGCTCTACTTCAGGACAACGGAGGAAATGCTGGCAGAATTCCAGTATCTTGGAAGTGATAAGGCACGGGAAGTAGTCATAACCAACACTAACATGATAGCTGACATGGTGGAGAGGATTGAACCAGTGAGACCTGATAAGGCACCGCCAATAATCGAGAATTCGGATCAGACACTTACTGATATATGTTACACGAAGGCACATCAGATATATGGTCCTGAGCTTCCACCGCAGGTTCAGGAGAGACTGGACAGGGAACTGCACTCCATCATCTCAAATGGATTCGCGGTTATGTACATAATTGCGCAGAAGCTTGTGTGGGATTCAAATGACCACGGATATCTGGTTGGTTCGCGAGGTTCGGTCGGTTCTTCATTTGTCGCTACAATGGCTGGTATCACGGAGGTTAATCCTCTGTCAGCGCACTATATATGTCCGAAGTGCCATTTTGTAGATTTTGACTCGGAGCTTGTAAAGTCGTATTCTGGAATGAGCGGATGTGATATGCCTGACAGAGACTGTCCAAATTGCGGAACACCACTCATAAAGGAAGGACATGATATACCATTCGAAACCTTCCTTGGATTTAACGGAGACAAGGAGCCTGATATCGATCTGAACTTCTCAGGAGAGTATCAGTCGAAGGCACATGCCTACACCGAGGTGCTCTTCGGCAAGGGCAAGGCATTCAAGGCGGGAACAGTAGGTGGTGTTGCGGAAAAGACAGCATTTGGATATGTGTACAATTATTTCAAGGATCACTCCAAAGAGGAACTTATGGCGGAGGCCAAGGCGTCCGGAATGGATGAAAAAGCCGCGAAGAAGTACGCTGAGGAGAATGCAACAGTCACAAAGAGAAGGTGTGAGATGGAGCGTCTGGCTCTTGGATGTACTGGTGTCAGAAGAACTACGGGTCAGCATCCGGGTGGTATGATAGTTCTCCCGAGACACGAGGAGATATATTCATTTACCCCTATACAGCACCCGGCAAATGATGTGACATCGGATATCATCACATCGCACTTTGAGTACCATTCAATCGATCATAACCTGCTTAAGCTCGATATTCTTGGACACGATGATCCGACCATGATCAGGCGACTTGAGGATCTGACGGGACTTGACGCCACGAAGATAAGACTTGATGACAAGGATGTCATGGAGCTTTTCCACAGCACGAAGTCTTTGGGGATCACCCCGGAGGATATCAACGGAATACCGCTTGGAAGTCTGGGTGTACCGGAATTCGGAACGGATTTCGCTATGCAGATGCTTATAGATGCCAAGCCTACATGTTTCTCAGACCTTGTACGAATAGCGGGTCTGGCACATGGAACCGATGTGTGGCTGGGCAACGCACAGGAGCTCATCAAGTCGGGCAAGTGTACCATATCGACAGCCATTTGTTGTCGTGACGATATTATGGTTTATCTGATACATATGGGACTTGATGCCGGACTTGCCTTCAATATCATGGAGAAAGTCCGTAAAGGAATAGTAGCCAAGGGCAAATGTGACAAATGGGAGGATTGGAAGGCTGAGATGGCAGCCCACGGAGTGCCTGACTGGTACGTGTGGTCGTGCCAGAAGATCAAGTACATGTTCCCGAAGGCGCATGCTGCGGCATATGTCATGATGGCGTGGAGAATTGCTTGGTTCAAGGTCAATTACCCGCTTGAGTACTATACGGCATTCTTCAGTATCAGAGCTGATGATTTCAGTTATGAGATGATGTGCTTTGGAAAGGAGAGAGTTCTCTTCCATATCAATGAGATAAGCAAGGTAGATAAGAGCAAAAGATCCGCTAAGGACGAGGGCAAGCTCAAGGATCTCAAGATAGTGCTTGAGATGTACGCCAGAGGCTACGACTTCGTCCCTATAGATATATATAAGGCGAAAGCCGACAGATTCCAGATAATAGACGGTAAGATCATGCCATCCTTCTCATCCATAGAAGGAATGGGAGAGAAGGCTGCCCAGCAGCTCTACGAGGCTGCCCAGAAGGGACCGTTCCTCTCCAAGGAGGAGATCAATGAGCGTGCCAAGATAGGCAAGGGTGCCATAGAGAAGATGAGCGAACTCGGAATCCTGGACGGAATGCCAGAGACAAATCAGCTGTCGCTGTTTGATTTTATGTAAAGAGATACAACATTTTTCAAGTTGATCAGTTTTATACTTAGAAAGATACAATATTTTCCATATTAGCCAGTTTATCCTCTGAAAGATACAATATTTGAATATTTTGTATCTTTCAAGGGGTAAAAGGCTTGTTCAGGAAAAATATTGTATCTTTTTTGTTAATATATAAATAAATGGATAAAATGAAAAGTGGTTAAACAGTGAATGGATAAAACGGAAAGTCTTAAATTTAAAAGTATTAAAACTGAAATTCTAAAAATGAATAAGATTACACTACAAATAGAATGCAAAAATCACATAAAATGGTACGATATACATAGTGTTATAATATATGGAGGGGAATCAAGACGGTAATAATATGTTAAATATCTATTTGGATAAACCGGAAAATACAATAGACTATAATGATGCATACTTTAATACAAACTATATGAATTATATGAGGTGAGGACATGATACAAAATATGCAGATAAAAAGTGAAGATATGGTGTTTGAGCTAGAGCTAAAGAGCAGGCTGACTTTGATAAACGGAGATTCAGGTACAGGCAAGACCTTTTTGTATAAATTAATGCTCGATAAAGCAAGAGCGGAGAAGGATTCACGGTTTATATTCTTCAACCATATGGTGCCTGATAAAAAGTACATAAAGTCAGAAATACTTACACATAAAGACAAAATTTTTGTTGTAGATGACGCGGACATCATATTAGATAAAGAGTTGAAATCACTGATATCTGTAAACACATCAAACCAGTATATAATTTTCACACACTCCATAGATGGGTACACTTTGGGCAAAAAGAACATAGCTGTCTTAAAGATAAAAAATAATAAGGGTGTCTTGGAATATCCATTGTTGCAAAGTGTAAAAGATGGCTCATATATGGCGAGAGGAAAAGGGAAAAATGGAAAACAGAAAAATGAAAAACGATAAAATAGAAAACAATAAAATATCACCCTTTATAGCGCCACATTCAGAAGATGCGCCTACAAAAGAGGAACTTGACAGACGTAGCAGGCAATACAATAGACTTATGGCATTAGGTCTCGATTCGACACTTATAGATGATACACAAGTGGGTAGAGAAAGAGAGAATCCTTATGCTATACAGGCAATGATTCTGATCAATCAGGATAAAGAGGTACCTGAAGAACTGATACGGAAAATAAAGAAATATGATCAGAAATATAACTAGAAAAAGAGAAAACAAGCAAAAAAATCTGAACTAAAAAACTAAAACCTAAAAATTTCAAAAAAAAACTAAAAATATATGATAAAAATAGACAAAATACACAAAAATATAGTACAAAATATATAAAAAATGGTATTATATACATATTGTTAAAAAATATATGGGGGGATGTTGATGGATAATCATAATGTACTTGCTGAGTGCAGATTGAGCCTGAGCGGTATAGACTGCTCGGATTTTATAAGCAATAAGGGTTCTCTGTTACAGGGCGTGTTATATGAACAATTGGATTCGTCATATGTAGAGATGCTTCATGAACAGGGAATGAAGCCATATAGCCAGAGCATACTCAAAGAAAAAGACAGTATAGTATGGTCGGTTAGGACTCTGTCAGGTGATGCCTATGATAAGATAATGACAGTACTGACAGATGAGCAGTTCAAGAAATTCACATTAAAGCATGATAATGCTGAAATCATGATTCAGAAAAAAGAGATAGTCAAAACAGATGTAGATGATCTGTTTCAAAAGTTCTATTCGGAGGATTCTCTGCGTAATTTTACGATAGAGTTCCGCTCTCCGACATCGTTTAAGAAAGATGGACGATATCACTTTTACCCGGAAATTTACAATATATACCAAAGCCTGATGTCGAGATTCGATCTTGTTTCTTCGGGTAGAGGGATGTTTAGTCAGGATACGCTGGAACAATTGACGGTAAACACGGAGATAACAGGGTATAACCTGAAAAGTGTAAGATATAGTCTGGAGAGTGTAAGTATTCCGGCATTTGTAGGGCGTATTTATATACATATAAATGGATCACAGACTATGGTTAACTTTGCCAGGATGCTTTTCGAATTCGGAAATTATTCTGGTGTAGGAATAAAGACTGCCCTGGGAATGGGATGTCTACATATAGAAGAGAGGAGGAAGAAAAATAATGAGAGATCAGGAAGTCAAGCTGATAGTGGGAAGTCTTCTTCATGACATTGGAAAAGTCATATACAGGACAGGAGATGGAAGAAATCACAGTAGAAGTGGATATGATTATCTGAGAGAAGAAATCGGGATTGATGATAAAGATATTCTTGATTCGGTATTATATCATCATGCGGACATGCTTAGATCTGCAAATATATCAAACGATTCAAATGCGTATATAACGTATATTGCAGATAATATAGCCTCTGCAACCGATAGGCGTGGAAAAGAAAAAGAGGATTATGGATTTGAAATGTCTATGCCTCTTCAGCCGGTGTTCAACATATTGAATGGCAATTCGGGAAATGCTTTTTATAGTCCGGATATGCTTAAAGAAGATCATATCAATTATCCTGTGGATGAACAGAAGAGTTTTGATCAAGGCTTTTATAACGAGGTGAAAAGCAGAATAACAGATACGCTGAAAGGTATAAAGTGGGATGAACATTACATAAATTCCATATTAAGTGTCCTCGAAGCAACTATGAGTTATCTCCCATCGTCAACATCAAAAGGAGAGGTGGCAGATATATCACTTTTTGATCATGTTAAACTTACTGCTGCGATCAGCAGTTGTATCTATCAGTATATGAATGACAGTCAGGTTAAGGATTACAGGGAGTATCTTTACAAAAACGCACAGGATTTCTATGGGAAGAAAGCGTTTTTATTATACTCTATGGATCTGTCGGGAATACAGGATTTTATATACACTATACACAGCAAGGATGCGCTTAAAACGCTCCGTGCAAGATCGTTCTATCTGGAAATAATGATGGAGCACATGATAGATACATTGCTTGAAAGATTGTCGCTCTCGAGAGCCAATCTGTTATATGCCGGTGGAGGACATTGTTACATGATCCTGCCAAACACAGCTGCCGTGAAGGATGTGTTGGCAAAGTTCATGGGTGAGACCAACGAGTGGCTTACAGAAAACTATGATATTGCATTATATGTGGCAGATGGCTATGCCGAGGCATCGGCGGACAATCTGAAAAATGTTCCGGAAAAAAGCTACGGCGAATTATTCAAAACCATGAGTAATGCCATAAGTGAAAAGAAGTCCAATAGATATATGATCGAACAGATAAAGAATCTTAACGGCTCGAAGAAGATACAGTACAGCAGAGAGTGCAGAATATGTAAAAGACTTGACAGGGTGAATGAAGAAGGAGTGTGCAGCATATGTGATGCGATGAGAAAATCCTCAAAAGCAATCATGAATGAACAGTTCTTCGTAATAACCAGTTCAGAGGTTGAAAATGGCCTGCCACTTCCATGTGGTGCATGGATGATAGCCGAATCAGAACAGAAGTTAAGGAATAGAATGCAGAATCAGCCGCAGTCCTTGCTCAGAGCATATTCAAAGAACAGGTATTACACGGGACTGGATGTTGCAGCAAGAATCTGGGTAGGAAATTACAGTGGTGATGACTGTCAGACTATGGAGGACCTTGCAAGGCATGCATTTGATTCCGGTGCTGTGAGAAGAATCGGAGTTCTCAGGGCTGATGTTGATAATATGGGACAGGCTTTCACTTCTGGATTTGCAGAGAAGTATAATACGATATCACGTACAGCAACATTGTCAAGACAACTGTCGATGTTCTTCAAATGTTACATAAACACACTGCTCGCAGAAAAAGAATATATGATAGGTGAAAGCAGCGGTGGGCGTTCAGCAACCATAGTTTATTCAGGTGGTGATGACCTGTTTATAGTCGGAGCATGGAATGACATAGTGGAGCTTGCCGTTGATATAAGAAGAAATTTCAAGAAGTATACATTGGGAACACTTACTTTGTCAGCTGGAATAGGAATGTATGATTCCGGATATCCGATAAGCCGCATTGCATATGAGGTTGGAGATCTCGAGGAGGATTCGAAGAATCTGCCCGGTAAGGATGCGATCACGCTTTTGCCTGATAGCGAAGTTCATAAGATGGTATCCAACAAAGAGACTGTGTCTATATCGGATGCAACATATAACTGGGATATATTTGAGAAAAAAGTAATAGGAGAAAAATATAATACGATAAGAGATTTCTTTGACAATTCAAGCGAGAGGGGAAGTGCTTTTCTATATAGGCTTTTGGAGTTAATCCGCGGAAGAGGAGAGTCTGTGAACTTTGCAAGATATGTGTATCTTCTGGCAAGACTGGAACCTGATAAGAAAGCAAATGAAAAGCAGCAGGAGCTCTATAAAGAATTCTCAAGAAAGATGTATAAGTGGATAGAGTCAGAGGAAGATTGCAGGCAGCTAAAGACAGCTATAAATATGTATGTATACATGACCAGAGAAAGTGAGGATGAGATATGATACTGGAAAAAGATACCTATGTGAAAAAAGCAGAGAATGTTATAAAAGAGTTGGCGAAGAATACAGACAAAAGAGGAAATACCAAATGGATAACCACGTCACAGATCAGAAACCTTCTTGCCATGTCCGCTGATATATATAATGAAGTGATAATGAGTGATGAAAAGTTATCTCCGGAATTAAGCTCACGTATAGATTATCTCAGAGTGCGTTGTGTATACGAGGCAGGCAGGACACCGGTTGTAAAGGAATTTATAGAAAAAGCCCAGATACTTCAGGCACTTGAAGAAGTGAAGGGAAGCCGTGAAAGATTTATATTGTTTAATCATTATATGGAAGCACTTGTTGCATATCACAGATATAACAGAGGAAAAGATAATTAAGGGGAGGAATGACTATGTACGCAAAGATACAGATAACAGGTAAACTTGAGGTCGTAACAGGAATGCATATAGGTGGAGGCAGTGCGTTTGCAGCAATAGGAGCAGTTGATTCATCTGTTATAAAAGATACACAGAGTAAACTTCCGATGATACCGGGAAGCTCACTCAAGGGAAAGATGAGGACGTTGCTGGCAAAGAGTTATAATGATAGGATAGTCGAACCTGATAATGATGCACCAGAGATAATCAGAGTATTTGGAAGTGCAAAGAAGGGACAGACTCATCCAAGCCGTATCATTGTGGCAGATATGATCATGAGCAACAGTGAAGAACTTCATAAGAAAGAAATCAACAGTATGACTGAGGTTAAGTTCGAAAACACCATAAGCAGACAGACCGCTGTGGCGAATCCAAGACAGATAGAGCGAGTTATCCGTGGAGCACAGTTTGACTTGGACATTATATATGAGGTAGAGGCTACTGATGAGATTCTGTCTGATATGAGACTTGTGGCTGAAGGGATGAAACTGCTTCAGTATGATTATCTGGGAGGCCATGGTTCAAGAGGATATGGAAAAGTTAAGTTCAATGATGTGTGTGCTGATGTAGTTGTCGGTGATGTGGATGACGGCATCATGACAGAGGTAAATGATATGTTTGCTGCTGAATTATAGGAGGATGCTTATGAAATACAAGGCGTATAAATTGGCATTTACCAGCGGAATACATATAGGTAAAACAATGCTGGTTGACAGTAATCCTGGAATACATGCGGATACCTTATTTTCGGCGCTCTGTCAGGAAGCCTTGAAGATAGGGGGAGATACGCTTGCTGAGTTGTATGGGTATGCCTGTGATGGCAAGCTTCAGATATCGGATGCATTCCCTTATATAGGAGATATATGTTATCTGCCAAAGCCAATGAAAAGAATCGTTACTGAGAGTCAGGGTGATTCAACATTAAAGAAATTATATAAGAAACTTACATATATTCCGGCTGATAAGCTCGATGTATATCTTCGAGGCGAATTAGATGCCAGACAGGAGACAAACAAAATTCGAGATCTGGGTCATTCAACAACCAGAACATCTGCAGCAGTACGTGGTAAAGTCGATACGGAGCCTTATCACGTTGGCGTGTACCAATTCAATGATGGAAATGGATTATACATCATACTGGGCTATGAGGATGAAAAAGTGTTAGATCTGACTGAAATGCTTCTGGAATGCCTGTCATATAGTGGCATAGGAGGCAGAAGATCATCAGGACTTGGAAGATTTGAACTTTACAATATGAAAGTTGATAGATCGTTGGAGGACAGGCTTACGAGAACCGGTAAGGAGTATATGACATTATCAGTGTCATTGCCACAGGATGATGAGCTGGAGATGGCTCTGGATGGTGCAAACTATAAACTTATAAAGAGAAGCGGTTTTGTGTCGTCATATACATACTCAGAAGAATATCTGAGAAAGAAAGACTTGTATGTACTTGATTCCGGTGCATGTGTTATCAATAAATACATGGGTTCTGTATATGATGTGTCTGCTGGCGGCCGACACCCAGTATATAGATATGCAAAGCCTATGTTCCTGGAGGTGACCTGCGTATGATGAACACATTGAAGGTATATGATATAGAGCTTACAACCCGGGGACCGGTATTTGTGGGAAACGGAAATGAACTTAAGAAGAATGAATATTTTAATATAGGAAGAAGAAAGGTCGTTATACCACGTCTTGATCTGATGTATAAGGATCTTGTCCGAATGAACCGTCAGAGATCATATGAGGATTATATGCTCAGAAATAACAGGCTTGGACTTGGGCAGTGGCTCAGGGAAGAAAGAATATCTGATGATTATATTCAAAAGTGGAAAAAGTACGAGCTGGATTGTGGGGATGTTATATCAGAACGTGGAAAACAACTGCAGATAATGACCTGCATAAAAGATCCGTATGGCAATCCATACATTCCGGGAAGCTCTCTTAAGGGAATGCTTCGGACAATACTGTTGGCATACGATATACGGAAGAATCAAGATAAATATAGTTCATTGAAAGATGAAATTGAGAGAACAGTCAGAACAGAGCTGCATCCGAAAAGAATGCAATTCCTCAGTAGGCAGGGAAAGAGTGTTGAGACGGCTGCATTCAATACTCTTCATAGACCGGACACAAAAAGCTCTGATGCGGTAAATGATTTTATGTCGGGTTTGATAGTGAGTGACAGTGATCCCCTCACTACTGATGATCTGACGCTGTGTCAGAAGATAGAGCATCATGTAGATGGCGAGGATAAAAATCTGAATCTGCTCAGAGAATGTATCAAGCCGGGAGTTCGTATTCATTTTACAATGACTATAGATACATCGTTGTGTAAGTTGGATGATAAGGATATAATGTCTGCGATATCAGATTTTGCAGCAGTATATTATGATATGTTCCTGTGCAAATATAAGGAATCTGACATACCTGAAGACAATACAGTATGGCTGGGCGGCGGCGCTGGATTCGTGAGCAAAACGGTCATCTACTCGTTGTTTGGCGATGACGGCATAAAGCTTGTGCCAGAGATATTTGCCAAGACAGGTGTCCCGCAAAACCATAAACACAATAAAGACAAGTCTTTAGGTGTGTCCCCGCATATATTTAAACTTACAAGTTACAGAGGAAAAATGTACGAATTTGGAAAATGCAGCGTTAAAATCACTAAAAAAATGTGATTTTTGCGCCGCACCGCATAAAATAAGAATTTAAAAGACTATGAACTGCCATTTAAAGAGAAATTATACAGTAGAAGATTTTTCAGCCGCAAATGCCTCATCAAACACAGAGAATATGGGGCTTTGCGGAGGCAGGATTAGATAATTAGAACCCCAGTAGGGGACGGAAACTCAGACACGACTGATGAACATGTAGAATAAAATCCATTAGATAATTAGAACCCCAGTAGGGGACGGAAACGCCGGAAGAACTGAAAGAACAGTTGACACCGGAGCATTAGATAATTAGAACCCCAGTAGGGGACGGAAACGAGATTTTTAAATTGCTCCGCTGTCTTGATCATTAGATAATTAGAACCCCAGTAGGGGACGGAAACCGCAAAAAGAATTATTGTAGAAAAAAGGGGGCGCACATTAGATAATTAGAACCCCAGTAGGGGACGGAAACCTCTATATATTTTTCTTTTGCGTCATTGACTGGAATTAGATAATTAGAACCCCAGTAGGGGACGGAAACATTATTGTTCTAATTTCCTCTATTGCTGTCATATTATTAGATAATTAGAACCCCAGTAGGGGACGGAAACTTTTTGCTGTTTCATTATTATGTATAAAAGAATAAATCATTAGATAATTAGAACCCCAGTAGGGGACGGAAACCGTATTAGGAATTTTCTGTGGATCCGTTGTACAAAAAAATTAGATAATTAGAACCCCAGTAGGGGACGGAAACAAAATACCATTGTATCGAAGAAAATCATATATTTCATTAGATAATTAGAACCCCAGTAGGGGACGGAAACTACGCCGGATGAGTACAAGAAAATTGGCGGCGATCCAATTAGATAATTAGAACCCCAGTAGGGGACGGAAACAAGTCCAAGTGGCTCAACGTATCGCACGGACTGATTAGATAATTAGAACCCCAGTAGGGGACGGAAACACCATCCTTGCATGTCTTACACTTACAAGACCATAGTATTAGATAATTAGAACCCCAGTAGGGGACGGAAACGAGTTCCTGCAGACCGCCGGGGCGGCGGTTTCGACTAATTAGATAATTAGAACCCCAGTAGGGGACGGAAACGACAATATATCGATTATCTGATTTCTTATTTCAATTAGATAATTAGAACCCCAGTAGGGGACGGAAACCAATTAACGCATTCGATAACTCTTTCGCGTTCCTATTAGATAATTAGAACCCCAGTAGGGGACGGAAACAACATTCTGCCTTTGAATGGTTCTTCATATGTGATTAGATAATTAGAACCCCAGTAGGGGACGGAAACCTTTTTGTCTTGTTTGTGGCCATTATTATTGATTAGATAATTAGAACCCCAGTAGGGGACGGAAACTTGTATTATCAACGTTAATGCAACAGCTTGACTATTACCGATTAGATAATTAGAACCCCGGTAGGGGACGGAAACTCAGGGCAAGCAAGCGGAATAAACGGCACGTTCTTTGATTAGATAATTAGAGCCCCAGTAGGGGACGGAAACGATAATATAAATCCCTCCATTAATTCATCTTTGTGAGCGATTAGATAATTAGAGCCCCAGTAGGGGACGGAAACTTTAACTTGATTGTTACCTTTGCCATTTTCAACAACCGATTAGATAATTAGAACCCCAGAAGGGGACGGAAACTTTCCACAGTTTACCCAAATTGCGTATGCCGATTAGATAATTAGAACCCCGGAAGGGGACGGAACCCTCCCATTCTTTTATTGCGGATTTTATTACCCAGATTAGAAAGTAAGAACCCCGATAGGGGACGGAAAACCTTCTCCTATTTTACGCATAGGTGCGATTATATTTGATTAGAAAGTAAGAACCCCGATAGGGGACGGAAACTTTATACCTCATTAACAATGAAATCTGCCTGGATTAGAAAGTAAGAACCCCGATAGGGGACGGAAACTGAACTCCTGCGAGCATCTGCTGGGATTTCCAGTGATTAGAAAGTAAGAACCTTGCTAGGGGATGAAAACTATACAGATGGGTTACTGCATTCGTGGAAAAACCGATTAGAAAGTTAGATTCCCGATAGGGGGGATGAGAACGATGACACCAGTATCGTTATCAAATTTTCTTTAGATTAGAAAATAAGCCCCAATCAGGGGACGAAATTTTGAAATGCATAGATGGCGTATTTAATTTATGAAAGGGGTTGGCTATATGGCGAAGTTATATGTGACTGAAGATGGTGCAAATATTTCTATAGCCGATAGGTGTGTAAAGGTAAGGTATAATGAAAATTATTGCACTAAAATTCCAGTGGAAACAATGGAGAGTATCAGCATATTTGGAAAAGCACAGATGACGACACAGTGTATGGTTGAATGTATGAAAAGAGGAATACCTGTTTCGTATTATTCACGAGTTGGTAGCTATTTTGGACAGTTGGAGTCTACGGGACATGTGCGTGTTGAAAGGCAGAGAATGCAGTGTAGACTATACGATTCAGAATTTGCATTGGAACTTGGAAAGCGGATCATGCAGGCAAAGATAAGAAATCAGGAAGTCGTATTATCCCGTTATTGGAGAAGGTCTAACTGCAGCTTGACAGAAGAGATGAAGATGATGCGTATTAGCGAGAACAAAATAGGTGGATGCAGTAGTATTGATCAGCTCATAGGATATGAGGGAACTGCTGCAAGGTATTATTTTCAAGGATTAGGGAAACTGGTAGATGATCCGTTCAAATTTCATGGCAGGAGCAGACGACCTCCGAAGGATGAGTTCAACTCGATGTTAAGTCTTGGTTATTCTATATTGATAAATGAGATATATGGAAAGATACAGAGTAAGGGGTTGAATCCGTATTTTGGATTTATACACAGGGATAAAGAAAAGCACCCAACGCTTGCAAGCGATCTCATGGAAGAATGGCGAGCGGTGATAGTGGATTCTATGGTTATGAGTCTTGCAAATGGTCATGAAATCCTGCTGGAAGATTTTCAGCATGGAACATCGGATGGTGCATATTATCTTACAAATAAAGGAATGCAAAAATTCATAAAAAAGTTTGATAGGAAATTATGTACAGAGACAAAGTATCTGAAGTATGTGGAATACCAGGTCAGCTTTAGAAGAGCCATGGATCTGCAGATAGAACAGTTGATAAATGCAATGGAGAGTGAAGATGCAAGCTTGTATCAACCGGTTCAGATAAGGTAGTGGTGATGGTTATGGAAAATTATTTTTTTGATATTCAGGAAGAAAAGAAAGATGATAGAGTATTTGTCCTGATAATATATGATATAGTAGATAATAAACGCAGAGTAAAACTGGCAAAATATTTGCAAGGCTATGGTTTCCGTGTGCAGAAATCGGCATTTGAGGCTACGATAAAAGATAAAATATATCGAAAGATGCTTGCGGGTCTTCCTGAATTTGTAACGGATGAGGACAATATTCGCGTATACAAGATCATTGGTAAAGGACAGGTATTGAATATAGGAAAGGAAATTGAGCTTGAATCAGATGACCTTGTGATAATATAATTGCTTAGACAGAACATGACAGGGATGGAGGATATTAAAATGGGACGTTTAATACTTTTTTCACCGATAGGGGGAACTGACCCTATTGCATCGTCAACAGAATATGATGGATCTATGCTGCATATATGCAGACATTATAAGCCGGACAAGGTGTATTTGTTTCTATCTAATGAGATGCTTGCCAGACAGAAGAATGATGACAGATACAGGCTGTGTATAGAGAAGCTGGGGGAGAAGTTAGATCATAAGTTTGAGGTTGACTGTATAGAAGCTGAGGAATTGCATGAAGTACAGGATTATGATGAGTTCTACAAAAGATTTAAGCCTATAGTTCAAGATATTCAGAAAGATATGCAGGATGATGACAGACTTATAGTTAATGTCGCTTCAGGAACTCCGGCTATGAAAAGTACGCTGCTTATGCTCGCTGTCATGTCAGAGGGAAAGATTATCCCGGTTCAGGTGGTTACTCCGGAGAGAACTATAAATTTTCATCCCGGTAAAGAAGATGATACATATAATGTAAATTATTATTGGGAACACGACCGTGATAATGATGAATCTGCAGAAAACAGGTGTAAACAGGTTGATTGCCCAAGTCTTACAGCTATATTGAAGAAGAATATATTGGTGAGACAGGTGAGAAGCTATAATTATGCATCTGCATTGATGCTTGGAAGTGAAATCCGGGATTATATATCTGATGAAGCTTATTACATGCTGGAACTTGCTGTTGCAAGACAGCAATTGAATCTGAATGAGGTTATGCGCATATCACAGAAATTCAAGTTTGATATAATGCCGGTGAAAGAGAGCGGCAAGTCTTCGATATTTGAATATGCTTTGACTTTATATGTAAAGATGTACCGCAGAGAGTATGGAGATTTTATGAGGGCGATATCTCCTCTGCTGACGGATATATTTGAAGCTATTTTGAAGAATAATTGTGGAATAGATATACATAGATATTGTAATGAATATCAGAATGGTGATTCCAGACTTGTGGTAAACAAACTTAACGGAACAGAAGAGGGAAGAGAGATCTTGACAGTTCTCAATAACTGTGATGATTTTAGAGGAGATTTTAAGGATTCTTCGTTGGCAGCAGGAAATCTAAAGCCGATACTTGTGCATTTTCTGAAAGATGAATCGGTGAAAAACTGTGTTACTAAGATGAGGGCAATAGAATCACGAATCAGAAATATGGCGGCACATCAGATAGTATCGATTACCGATGATAAGATAAAGAGCCTTACAAGTGATGCCTTGGGAACACCAATGACGATAAAACAGATATTTGACGAGATTAAGAAGCTTGTTGTAGCGGCAAAGGTTCCTATAAAGAAAGCTGATTGGGGTTCATATGATATTATGAATAATAAGATAGAGGAATTGTTGACAATATAGTAGTAATAGAAGGGCAAACAAAAATCTTACGAAATTTCTTTGAAAAAATTCTTTCAAAATTTATAAAAAAAGTGCTTGCATTCTTGTTTCGTTTCTGTTATATTAAACAGGTCGCAAGCGAAGCGGCAAGAAAACAAGCACTTATGGTTCGTTGGTCAAGCGGCTAAGACGTCGCCCTCTCACGGCGAAAACAGGGGTTCGATTCCCCTACGAACT
>ERZ780151.47-NODE-47-length-141837-cov-7.796871_pt1 | contig 141837 bp, 232 predicted proteins | sample MGYA00510983_ERZ780151 | MGnify/ENA primary metagenome ERZ780151 (study PRJEB29588, sample SAMEA2144623) | human gut metagenome | biome: human gut; feature: human-associated habitat; material: faeces | place: Denmark | collected 2008/2010 ... | reverse complement strand
TAATTATGAATGGTTTTGAGATAGAAATAAATCCTCTATTTTATTTAGCGCTTACAAAATAAGTAACAATTTTTATTATATCTTCCTTTGTAAGTGAGTTAAGAATTGCATCCTTGTCTAAATACATACCCTCACCTCACTTACCAATTTCCCCAACTCTTCTTATCAGTTGGTTCTTCTTCCTGTTCTTCATCAATCGGATTATCAGGTACTTGAGATAGTAATACAGAATGTTCCTTAATCTTCTCTTCTACCTGCTCAATCTTTGTAAAGTCCATATCAATTAACTCGAAATCATAATTCGTTACAAACAAACACTGTTCCGTCATAGTACCTAAATCAATTTTTGTCCAAATAATGATTCGTGTTAATCTTCCTCGTCTGACTTTGTATACCCAATGACACATATTAGGCACAGGCATATTAACCATTTTATGTAACACTGATTCGATTTTCTTTTTTTCTGCTTTGGTGGGAGCCATTGAAATAACACCCATATCCAATTTATTCGCTAATGCTTTTGAACCAGCTAACAAGTTCTGATCCTTATACTGTGCATTTTGTGCTTCACCATTTAACTGAGAAGCAGTATAAATAAACACATCCAACTGTTGAGCGATTGTCTTTAATTCGGTTGCAAATACCAATAATAACTGATGCTCTTTCAATCCCATTCCAGATTTACTATTTACTTCTGCCATTAAACGTAATGAGGTATGAATATAGTCAAAGAAAAAATATCTAACAGAAAACTCTCTATTATATTTCTTTATTTGATTCTTAATATCTTCAATGGAAAAATCAGGAATGTGTACGATATATAATGGACTAGATTCGATATAAGAAATGGCTTGTTGAACTCTTTCTAATTCTCCTTGCTCATATGTACCATATAGAATATGTTCCTCATTTACTTTACTAACGGCTGCAATTAATAATGTCTGTATTTCATCTACTGGCATCTCAGTTGAGAAAATAGTAGTCGGCTCACAATTTCCTGTATACACATACTGCTTTGATACAACATCATAAAAATACGGAACTGCAATTTTACAAGCATCACCAGCAGCCATACGAGTTTTACCGCCACCTTGAGGGCACGATCTCATAAATAAACATCCTAATCTCGCACCTCTTGATACAGTGTTCAATCCCTCGTTATTCAAAGCTAAACCAACATCAGGAACTTCCATCAATTCATTTACCAAATCTGTCATGCCGTCACCAGCTTGAACATCTGTACTTAGTGTATTGGTACAATATTTCATATTGGGATTAATAACAAATGTTGCTTCAACCATTTCAATAATGTCTTGCTCAGTATAATTGTCAAACTTAATTTGTTCAGCTTCCATCTTTGAGGTATCTGCAATGGTACTGTCAAAAATAAATCTTGTATCAAGACCTTTTTGCTCATAATATCTAAGCAATGCGTATTTTCTTAATCTGTGATAATAATAATCATAGTTCTCAATGGTAGCCATATCTCTTGCATTTGAAAGATATTCTATACCTTGATTCTCCTGAAAAATTGAATACTGTTCTTTGTAATTGCTTAGATATGAATCTATACTAAACTCATCAATTGTGGTACAACCTTGCATATGTAGATTGTAAATTGCAACAAATAGCAATTCATAGAAGTTCTCTGTATTAAAATCAGTTCTATCTAATGGTCTATCAATATCATCTATTAAGGAAGAATCTTGTATTAAACAACCAATCGTATTCAAATATGCTCTTTTATCTACAAGTCCTTCATGTGCCATTATTTCACCTCTTTCCCAATTGACTGAATATCAATCTGTTTTATTTTTCTCCTTTTAGGTTGAACGATAATGGTCTTTTCTTTGTACATATTTGAAATATCCATACTTTCATTATGTTCTTCCAATTTATCAACCGACTCATAATACTGCATTGCTTCTGTGTGATAATATGGAACAATTCCAATTACATCACCAGTTAAATCCTTTTCAATGATTTCATGCAGATAAACCAGAGTCTTATACATGCTTTCATATGTAAATCCATAACGCTTGATATAATCTTCTGTTAAGGCATATACTTTTGTACTTAATTCTTCTCCTTCGATGAGACTTCTTAAATACTTATAATATTGTTGCTTTTTTGTATATTCCTCTTCGGATAATGCTTCTTTTAATTCGGCTTGAGGTCTAGCCTTTCTACCAACTTTTTTCTTTGTAGCAACCTTATCTATCTGTTCAGTTTTGTCTTTCTGCAATGTCTTGATTGCAATATTAAAACATTTTTTATGAGCATAGCGTCCCTTGTATGGAACGCCATCCTCATAAAAAATTGGCTCATTGCATATTACGCATTTTCTTCGAGCTGCCATGTATCAACCTCTTATAAGTTATTCTCCTCAATGAAACTCTCAATATCATAAATGATTGCTTCAATAAGCTGTTCCTGACCTTTCTTCAGATCACTAGCCTTCTTGCCTTCGCCTAACTGATTTGCAACGATTGTCTGTAAATCCTCAAGATATCCATTATCAGCAAGCTTTTCTCCAAGTTTCTGTAGCTCGTCCATGAGGTCATCATATGATTTAACATCAACTGTTCTCTGTGCTTTCTGCTCCTCATATGTAACTGCTGTGATTCCTTCTTCTCTCTCCTGAATCTCAATAGCCTTAATAATTACATCTTCAAGAGCTTCAGCAGTGAACTCCTCAATATAAGTAGTAGGAAGATAATCAAAACGAGAACGAGCAAAAAACTCATCTGTCTGTGCTAAGAAACCAGAAGACTTAACAACCTTACCGTCTTTATCAACACCGTTAGAACGAACATAAACACATAAGTCTGTATTATTGATGATAGGTGCTAACGCTCTCTTATCAGCCTTTGGTGAAATGTATCCATCCTTCTCCTGTGCATGTGCAATAAAGTAACAGCAATATCCAGCACCAAGTAATTTGTTAATCTGCTTCCAGAACTCAGTCTCATACTCTTTCCAAAGTCCATATCCACCGTTTCCTTCTCCGATTGAAGGAGCTTTATACTTCTGGCAAATAAATTCCTGACAGTAATTTGCAGCCGCTTCAATCTCATCAAAGATAATTGTTGAATACATTTCTCTTGCCTTCTCTACTGTTGCAGGATCTGTAAGCTGCTTGTTAATCTTAATAAAGTCAGACCACTTCGTAATAGGACAATATGGAACACCAGGAATGGCATTAAGACCTGCCTCGAATGGAAGATAGAATGGCTTCTTCATACGAGTTGCCTGTTTAGTCTTTCCTAAGTTATTTCCACCATAGACAAGAATAACCTTGCCCTCTAAACCTTTTGCTACTGTGCTGACCTGTGGATTAAAAATATCTAATTCGTTCATGTAATTCTCCTTTATTTTTAAAAATATTTTCTTAATAAAAATGGTACATGTTTCAAACTATTTCATTCGTACCTACAACAAAGTTAGATTAGAAACCTAAACTTCTACCGTGTGCTGCGCCACTTGGCTTTGCAGTAGATGCCTTTGCACCACTCTGAGCTTTAGCTTTTGCTTCTTCAAGACGATTTGCTCTTTCCTGAATTGCAGCTTTAATTGTATCAGCAACATATGGAACTTCTGGTGTGATACCCTCTTCATAAGGCTCAGAAGCACCAGTAATAATAAGATCGCTCTTGTAATCTACTTTTACCTTTCTTCTTGGCTTACCAATCTTAACTGGAATCTCTGTAACAGTCTCAATTCTGTTATTAATAATGTCTCCATAGAACTCTACTGTCTGTCCTACTTCAAAACCAGAATCAACTGCCTGTGCTACTTCACCCTCTGCTACAAGATCAATTGGCTCAATTCCGTTATATGTAGGCATCCAGCCACTCACCGCAAGTCTTCCTGTTTCTACTCCCTCGTTATCAAGTTCAGGACTAATATCCGAAATAAATACCTCTACTGCGAACTCTGCATGTGGCTCAAACTCTTCATCAGCCTTTAATCTATTAAAGAAATTGCTCTTGTAAGATACAATCTTCTCACCGTTCTTGCCTGTAAATGGGCTAATATCACCAGTGACTCTAACCTTTGTAGCCTCTTCCTCACCAACTTCTGCAATAGATTTGTACTCATTCATTACTGTCTGAATACCTGCATAAGTCTTATTGTCAGTACCAGTCTTAGTCTTCTCATTTACATTGACGTTGTACTTAACGAAATTAACATCAGAAGTCTTAACTGTAATATGACCTGTTACCTTATTCTTTCCATCCTCTGTTACAATCTTCAGATCCTTCTCACTAACCACACCTACTGCTGTTGCCTTTGCATTTGCCTGTCTTAAATTTGTTTCCTTTGTTGTTGTCTCTGCCATTTAAAAATGTCCTCCTTAAAATTAAAAAATTTATGTAAATATTGTTAATAAAACAATCTATCTAAACGCCCAAAAGGACGGAACACAGAAGTTAATTTATATAAGCATCTATGTATAATCAGTGATTTTTGAGCGCACAAGCCCAAGGGTATGCTGTTCTTCCACCCATTTAAATATTCTCTGTTCAGTTTTGATTTTTGGAATTTTTGACTTGATTAAGTCGGATCAACTATTCGATATGCTAATCTTTTATCTGTAAAGATTTCTTCTCCATTATCTTTTAATTTTGTGATATTACAAGACAAATGCATTTCATCATATTTCAGATTTGCAATTTTACAATTAGATTGGATGCTGTTACCTTTCATAACTTTTGATTTGAAGAAAACTGCTTTACCATCATAATTCTTATGTGCTTTACAATATTCGTCCCAACTGTCTGCTTCGACTACTCTTGATTGATGATCTCGAATGAAATTATTTTCATCAATGATTAGATTTGTTTCAATTACTTCTATACATATCACCTCACTTATTTATTCTCTTTTTTGTCACGGATTTTATATATTATTCGTAACATTTTATTTTTGGAATTTTTGAACCGAATTGTTCAAGACTGATTACTTTAATTTAGATTTACATGGTAATAACCATTTGATACCTTTATACGGAATATGATAAATAACTTGTCTGTCGTGGTTATATAAAATCACATTACCTGAATTATAATTTACCAATTCACCATTAGCCCATCTCTCACCACAACCTTTTTCAATTTCATAACAAACATCATAGTTCTTATTTAATATTGCTTGAAAAATATCAATATCTTTTATCTTTACCACCTCCTCAAAATCCGAATGAAACAGTGATTTACAATCAACTTAATTCATCGTGTAATTTCCCACATTTCTTACATCTAAAAATGTGTTTTACTGTACTATGCTCGTCTATAATTTCGTGAGCTATTTCAATATAATCATGTGACTCACATGGACAGATAAGATTCTCTAAATAAGATATTCTCTGTCTATATTTCAGTTTTTCGACTTCATATTTTGTTCTGTTAATCCACATAAGATTCTCCTATATGTTTATTCTCTATTCGATTTTTATTTTTATTGAGAATTGTTAGCTGAATCGCTAAGACTAATTATTTAAGAAATTTCTAATGTCATTCATCATCTGTTCTGACTCATCAAGATAATATCTGTGAGTATCTACGCCATCATAATATTCGAAATACGGAATTGGCTGCTCATCATTATTATACATCCATCCAAGTTCTGAATATGCATCAAAATATACTGACACATGCTTTCCATTATAATCAATTACAAATCTGATAATCGCACCTGCAAATGGTGGAATAATTTTTACATCCCATTCTTTATCAAAGTGAAAAGCAGGAAGTTTATGACTCCAACCTCTAAAATCATGCATCTGTTCCACCTTTGATAACATTAGTGACTTATTTACATTTTCCTGTAAGGTCATTTATTTCTTCACCTCCAACTATATATTCTCTGTTTTCTTTCTTCTCATAACCAACTCAAACTCTGTACTAGGATATGTAATCTGATATTCTTCTTTTTCTCCTTCAGAATCTTCCATATTGCCTATAAACCACTCATACACAGCAGCTATTACATTATCTGTAACATCTGTTTTCTGTCCAATCCACATATGTTTCTCTGTATCCTGAGTTCCATAATAGATCGTATTGGTAATTGGGCTTACGCCAAAACCTTTCTTTTTCGCCATTTATTTTTCTCCTTACTGCAACATTTCTGGATAAAAGTCATAAAGATAATCTCCAAAATCTCCACTTCTCTCTGAACCTGTTTGACTCTGCCAAAAATGTTTCCATTCCTTACCTCTTTCAGTCTGAACAAACTGTTCATATTTAGGTCTTAAAGCCTCTCTATCTTTACAAATATCACTCATTCTATAAATCTCCTTTAAAATTGAACCAAGAAATGTCAGTTTCATGTACTCTTACTTTACCGATTACCATTGATACCAACATAACCAGGAAGTACAGTTGTAATTGTTGAGTAATTTCCTGCAATATCGTTATTCATCATATGATATAACTTCAAATAATCATTTACAGATAATTTCTTAATCTTGGCATACAAACTATCCATATTATTCCATGTTTCGTCATGCTGCTTAACCGTAACTTTCATATCTGAAATCTGTTCCATGAGTTTCTGTCTTTCTTCCTTACGGTTTGCAATCTCTTTATCTTTCTGAACACAAAATTCAGCAAGTTTCTGTTCTTTATAATCATTTAAATACTCATCTACTGGATTAACTTCTTCTACTTCGTCATTCTTAGTTTCTTCATTCATATGTATATTCTCCTTTCATTCGCAAGAAATCGAAATTTCTTGATACTTTTTACTTCCAGAAAGCCTTATTTTATAGGCTTTTTGAAAAGTCAACATAAATAATTTCATGCTCTCCTTTGATTTTTGACTCAATTTCTTCAAATGAATATTCATATTTATTACCAACAACAATAATGTCAGCTTCAATAGTATCTAACTCTTCATGAGCGTCTGTCTCATATACTGTTTTCGCTCGATCTGAATTAGCAATAATTCCTGCAATATAGCTCTTACCTAATCCACTATCACCTTTGAAAATCCAAACAGGTCTTTTATCCATTGCACGATTTGTTTCTGTAAATAATTCTTCCGTAATTCCAACATCGCCATTTGGATACCAACAGTCATCACCATCGTCATCTACATAGAAAATATCATTCTCTGTATTGTAAATAGTATCTTCAAAGTCTCCTTCTTTTGTCTCGATTTCAAACGATAAATCTTTGATTGGTTTATGTGTTGAGCCGATAAATGAATCGACACGTTTGACCTCACAATGTCCCCATGATGCACTGCACCAACCACTAGGACAATCACCGTATTCAGTCCAAAGCGATACTTCATATTTTAAATTATTCTCCGAAATACAATTTAAGATATATTTAGAATTGTCTTCAAAATCATCATCTCTATCGTTGTATGTACGAATATGTTCTATTCTTAATGAATGTATTTTTAATTTCATATTTTCCTCTCTTTCTAAACTTCGTAAGAAACCGATATTTCTTGTCCATTTCGTTACTATATATAGTAGTTTTAATTTATATAACCACTATATATAGTGTACTATTTTTTGACTTTTCTATATATTGTTATTCTCTTATTCCCAATCGTAAGCAATGTAATATCCTTCATCAGATAAATGTTTGAACCACTCAAATCTACTTCTCATATCAATATTATCAACTTCCGTATTGCTCAAAATTTTTTCGCAATATTTTGACATGTCGATTGGTTCAATGAGTTTTAATTTATAATCCTTTGAGTCGATCCATTCCTCATTTGGTAGTTTAGGAAACGGAATACCAATCGTCTTTTCAAACAATTCTCTTACCAAACTTACATTATGATAAGAATGAGATGTAGAGTCGCAGTCGATATATTTAATTGAATATTCATCATAATAACAATGTCCAAACGCCTGATAAGTTTCACCAGAATCTAATATTTTATAATCTTTAAACCATCTAAATCCTAAACCCATAAACTACCTCCTGTTATTATATTCTCTGTTTAATTTTCATAAGAACCGATAATTCGTACTTATTTATTTTCTGTTCTTAGAATCCCATTTAATAAAATCTTCTAAATCATATTCACCAGATTCTTCTTCCTTAATCTCAGGAACAAATACGTTATAATTACCTTCGTTGTGGTCATGTTCAATAATTTGTTTCAACATTTCATACATATTTGTAATTCCTAACTGATATGCTCTCTTCTCGCCTTCAGTCATTCCATCACAAATTTCATCATTCTTGTTTTCTAATAGATCCTTATATTTTTCTAAGCTTTCTACGATTAATAAAAATTCTTCGTTCATTTATATATTCTCCTATTCATTAATTTTTCTGTCCAAAATCATAGTAATCTCCAAAGGTTTTTCAAAAAATTTTGCACAGTTCTTTACCAGCAATATATTTATTCTCCTCTCACAGTCACATCAGTTCGTCTATCATAAGCCCAATCAACATCAAATGAAGTCATATTGTCTGTACTGACTACTTCGCCATTTTTAATTACAACTGGCTTACCTCTATATGGAACAAACACCATACATTCCATATCTTTGTTACTTGTCTGTGATTTTAATAGTGACTGAATAATTCTGTCCTGTTCCTGAATAATACCTCTGTAATTGTCGTATGTTCTGATCACTTCATCATGTTCTCTTTTATAACAATCAATTAAATGTACAATGTTGTTATTAAGACTGCTAATTGCATCAAAAATTCTGTCAAATACTTTCATATACTTATTCTCTCCTTTTTACTCAATATTTAATTTTACTCTTTCTTTATCATATAAAATTCCACCGTTTTTCAACATTTCACATATGTTGATGTTAAGACTTGCAGACTGAGACTTTTTAAATCTATGCAGGGGTATTTCCATCTGCATCTTTAACATCCGTATATTCTGGTTCGTCTAACTTAAATTCACAAGATGACATCATATTTTCAAACTTATTTGACTGTTCTTTCATAGTTAAATAATCCGATTCAGACATCCTCACTCGTTCAAAAATTATGTACTTTTCTTGCAATCGTTTTTAATTTTCTTCTCATTCAGCACACACCTTTCTTAGTCTTATTTTCAAAAGAAACGATATTTACCCATTCTTCGATTCAAATTCTTCAAGCACTTTATAAAATTCGCTGCCTTTAATTTCTGTAAAACTTGTATCATCATCTGGTGTAATAGTTTCATATTTTGTTGTAGAAATTTTTAAATATAACTTATTCTCATACTCAAACCTTGAAACTGAATACCCACCTAAATATAGTTCCTTAAAATAATCTCCTTCACGAATCGAATGATTGTTAATGACAATATTCTTTTCGATGCATAAATTCTGAAACTCTTTTAAAGTCTTGCTGTTAGCTCTAAACTTTCTCATTAACACATCAGAATCACTGAATAGTTTCGTTGGCTTCAGTAACTCTTTTCCAAATTTCTGATCATTTTCATTACAATCAGATATATATAATCTGATATTATTCTTTTCATGCTCTTTAAATGGGCGATTTACAAATCCATCTCCACTAATATAATATTCTTCCCCTACAATACCTTTGTTCTCAAAAAAATTATTTGCTAATATTCTTCTTTCTTCCTCATGTTTTCTATAATCATCAATCTCTTTGAGGAATTTCTCATTTGTTACAATATAAAACTTCTCCATTGTTTTACCTCCATTGACACCATTCTTATTTATTCTCTGCGCTCGGAATGCAGATTTCAAAATCTCCATTCTCATTCATATGATAAGGAAATGCATTAGCTGGAATTGTAACCTTATATGCTTCCACCACATAGTCGTACATAATAAAAAACTTTCCTTTTGAAAAGTATGGTTTAACACGAAATCCATTTTCACCTGCTACTTGAATATCAAATGGAATATTTTTAAAGTGTTTATCATCATATAATACTGCTACTCTAATTGAATTTAAGATAATGTTTTTCTGTTCAAAATTATAGTAATCTTCAAAGGTTTTCATAAATTTCACTCTGCATAATTCTTTTTTCTTTGTCATTTTTACCTCCATATTTCCAAAAGAAACGAATCTTTCCTGTTCTCAGTTCACATCATTATGTGTTTCGCCATCTGAGTAATAAATGTTCCAATCCTTGAATAACTCAATTAACTTATCATTGTCCCAATCATATTCGTTACAATGTGTAATGGCGATTGATTTTTTATCTCCAAAGTTTTCTATATCTTTTGAGCATCTACTATATAATTCTCCTAAATCAAGTGTTCCATATCTCAATGTATCCTGGAATGGATTTGGTACATTTGTTTTATCAAACATATACTCATTGATAAATCTCTTATTACATTCAGATGGGAATTTACCAGCACCATGTCTTGTTAAATAAGTACGAGATACATAACAAGTTTCAATATTTATCTCATTATTCCATTCAACATTTTCAATTATTCTCTTGGGATTTTTAATACCTGTATTAGACGGTGTTAGATGTGGAAAATATTCTATGTTGTTCTGATCAAGCAATAAACCTTGTGCAGCTTCAAATACAATATTATCAAACTGATTTAAGAAATAATTATCTGATATAGCCAATGAGTGATTATTCATAAAATCCCAATCATCTAAAAAGTGTTCAAATATACCATTATCAAAGAATATTCTTGACCATTCATCTGTTAATACAATATTCTCTCTTTCAAATTGTTCTAAGTAATATTCCCTGATATGACTATCTACATCAGTTATGCCAGCTTTATATCTTTTGATAGTTTCAAAAATTCCCAAGCCACAACTACCATGTTTATTTTTCCCACGATTTTCTTCTATAATCTGATTTGCCATCATATCAAAAGGTGTAGTCAACATACAGTTTTGATTAATATAAACATTCGGAATATATCCTAATTTCATCAATTCATCATATTCCTGCTTAAAAATAATTGGATTAACAATAAAATCCTCAGATAAATATGTACTTGCATGATTGAATGTTCCAGATCCAAAATGATGAAAGACATGTCTGATTCCATCAGGCGTTGTTACGGTATGTCCTCTTTGAGCACCACCATTTGAACAAACAACAATACTATTAGGTTTCTGTGAGAAATAATCTGTCATTAATCCTTTTCCACAATCTCCAAAATTAGCACCTATCACAATCTTAATGTCTTTCATCTCTTAAATCTCCTATCCTACCAAGTAATTCCTTCTGAGTTAGAAGGTGTAGTAACTGTATCTGTAACATTATTCTCTGCTTCACTAACAATAATATCTACAATCTCATTTGTAATACTGTCCATATTTACTCTTCTAAAATGAGTATCATCAAGATACTTCTTATAAGACTTTTCAATCTCATCCTCATCCCATCTATGACGATGAGCAACATCTAAATGATAGATGTTAAACTTCTGAGAAGCTTCACTATATAAATCTTTTGTCTCCACATCTGCCTGAAGATTATCACCTGTTGCTTCAATTAAGCCACTTCTATAACCTTTTAATGGAAGATATGGATTTAACTGCTCATCACCCATTGTAATAATAATTCCTTTTCTTCCACGGTTTAAACAATCAAGCTTTGTGTGACGAGAACCGAAATACCATGCTGCTGTGTAGGATTCATAACTGTTTCCACCACCACCAAACTCAAAATAAATCTTATCAAGCTGTTCAGCAATACGAATATCTGACTCAAACTGTGAAGCTTGGATTGGACAGCTATCACAAGCTAAATCACCAATACCCATGATAAGGAACTCAACATCTGTAACCTTTTCATATAACTTAGTCATAATTACATTTAACTTCTTTGCCACTTCAACGGCAGCCTGTCCCATAGAACCAGTTACATCAAGTGCAAGAATAACTGGAATTGTGTTTGGATGTTCCTCTGTATCGCAACACTCTCTAATAACATTCTTAGGATCAAGTGCAGAATCAATATTTCTCGCCTTAAACATATCTTGATTAGAATAAGAACCGCTAATCATACCATCCGTTGAAACACTCATACCCTTTGTTGTTGAATAACTTACATAACTATCTCTTGTCCATGAACCGCATCCCATATTATGCTTCCTCCTCTTCGTCTACTTCTGTATCATCGTCATCATTGCCACTCATATCAAAGTCGAACATTCCGTCAAACATGTCACCCATATTTCCACCCATCATCATAAATGGTAACATAGAACTCATTCCACCATTTCCATTCATCATGCCAGTAGATCCATTGTCACCTTTCATCATCTGAGAAAGCATCATATACTTTAAGATATTGTTTGTGCCTTTCTTACCCTTGATAATGTCACTACCAAACATTGAAACAATCTTTCCATAAAAATATGTATTACCCATAAATACATGTCTTTCAGGAAGTACAGTTTCGATTGTTGAGTCCTCATAATTGATTACTGTGATCTTTGTTTTATCAGCTTCAATAACACATCTAGGCTTACCATTTACAAGAATAATGTCACCCTTCTCTACCTTATTAGTTGGAATAATAAAGAAGAATTCCTCACCAATATCAAATACAAAGTTACTACAGTTTGTGAGCTTGCCAGTCTTGATGTTATATGTCTTATAACCACCATTTGTCTTAACTGCAATACCACCATTCATAGAAAGTCTACACATTCCACTTCCTACCTTGCCAAACATACCATTTAAAAAATTGTTCATCATATTTATTTCCTCCTATGATATAAAATTATTGTTTACAATTACTTATTCTCTCAATCTATCCAACACTCTCATCAAAACATGCCTTGTAAGATTCTTAACATCACCACTGTACAATCCACATTCAATGTCACAAGCCTTTAGTACTTCATCAAGTGTTTTATTTCTCTCTTCACTTATCAAGCTCTCTATTTTATCTGCTACTTTTGCTTCACATATGCCACAAATACAGCCATTTTTCTCATCGTACTTTTCAAGTTCACTAATAAGATTGCTACAACACCAATTTGATTCATTAAGATGAAATTCAATCATGTCGTCATCCCAATCCGAAGGAAAGTTCATTGGAAGATTTATTGTCCACTGTATAGTTTTGGTCTGTCTATCTGCCATATTATTCTCCTACTCTTTCGCAATTCCAATACCATGCACATGAAAACTTGTAACCTTATCATTAACCATCTCAACACTTTCTTCTGTACCACCATGCCAAACAAGACCAACGCCTGTAATATACATACCATTTTCATCTTCAATCAATTCAACTTCTTGTGCTACTCCAATAGGAAGAAACTGACCTTCACTACATGGTATTTCAATTGGAATATCCTTTACATTTTTATAAGCGTTTCTAATTACTTCTTTTGAATATATGACACCATTTAAATCAGGTGTATCAACTGGAATTGGAATTTTAAATGTTACTTTTATATTCTCTGTTCTCATATAATTATTCTCCAATTTCTATCTTCTGACCAATGAACTTCTGAAGCTGTTCATTTACATTATCAGGATAAGTTTTCACAACATAATCAGTGCAAACATGAATTCTTGTAATAATCTTATTTTCGTCATACTCAATACTTCCAAGTGTTCCACCTGGAATTCTGATAGGCAAACAACCATCCTCATAATCACAAAGCACATAATGTTTCCAGTGTCCATTAGGATCAAGTCCAGCAAGTTTATCCAATTCTGTTGTAATCCCACAATAATATTCATTCATTTTTGAATATTTTGAATTTGCATATTTGTTAATCAGCTTCATAATGTTATTCTCCTATTCGTAATTTTCTGGATGTTCTTTATAATCATCTACTACACTTTTCATATAACTAAAATAATCTCTTACAGAATCATTGCTTTCAGAAAATCCACTTATCACTTCGTATCCATCATCGAATACTGCAAAGGTTAAGAAACCTGAACTATCTAGTCCTACTTCTATATCACAGCCTTTATATTTACCTTTCATGATGTTATTCTCCTATTCAGAATTATATATTTATTATTTACATCTTGATTTTATATACCCTAATTGGTTGTCCTTTGCTTTTATCACTTTTTCGTGGGTAATATGTATTACCAATCCATTCAAATTTTAAATATACTAATTCAAAATCATTTTTTTCAATACTGCATTTTTTAGGCAATCCATGAAAATTTTTACTAAGGTTAAAACAAGTCTCTACATCATTATCCTTGTACCAATTCATATTTATCAAAAATTGTTTTTTATCATTACTAATACCGCTATAAAAGTTTCTCATTCACGCCTCCAATCTGTCCAAAGGAAAGAAAAATTTCATTCTTTACATATTATCTGGTTCTAACCACCTAACAATTGGCTCAGATGTACTACCTTTCTCCCACACGAACCATGCGTGACACATTGTAGTTGCCCATTTCTTTCCTGTTTTTGGATCTTTTTCTAAACCACTATTCCAAGTTGCCATTCTATTCCTGAATACATATATGTACTTAGGTGGATATTTTTCGAACAATTCTTTTCTTTTTACACCCTCAAGAAATTGAATTTTAAGAAACATTGCCATCTGACCATCATCTGTTAGCAAATCCATTCCCTTTTCAACAAACTCTTTTGCTAATGAGTAAGGTGGATTTGTGATTATTCCTTCATATTTTTGATCTGTCTTATATGTAAGAAAATCTGCAACTATTGTATTTGGATAACCTCTATCCACTAAATCAAGTCCCGTAATATCCCTTTTGTTCTTATAAAATTCATTTACTGTATTAGCAATATGACCACCACCAACACAAGGCTCTAATATTGTCTGTGCAAAAAAATCATATTTTGAAAGCAACATCTTTACCGCTTCGGGGTTGGTTGCATAATAATCATTTTTTACTCTTTCATTTTCTGGATTACCACCAGCCAATTTAGCACCTGCTAATACTTTTTTCTCCATTTTGTTTTACCAGAAAGCTCATATGATTTACAGTAGCTACACTTTACATTCCTTTCTGATATTTTATTCTCTTATTTACTGGGATTCCCATAGCCGAATGGCTTAGATATGATTAAAAATTTTCCAAAGAAAGATTGGTTTACTGCGAAACCACTACTTACTATTTTTTACAGAAGTATTATTAACTGACTTCTGAATATTCTTCATAAGCTGAATATTGTCGTTAATCATAAGTGCTAATGCCTGATCCTCTGTAAAACCAACACTTACATATGCATCAAACATATTCTTCTTAGTTCTCGCCTGAATTGCAGGATACTCAGTGTTCTCAGAATAATCCTTTGCAATAATCATGAGTTCCTTCAAAATATCATATACAGGCTCTTTGTACTTTGTAATGTATGTCTTTACTACCGCTCCTAAACTTTCTGGATTCTCTGCTAATAATCTTAAAATTGTTTCCATGTTTAATATTCTCCTTTTATAATTTTTATTTTTCAAATGATATGTTGCTTTCTTGTAGAGTTATCTATAATTCATTCTTCTCTCAACTTCCTTATCGTTTTCTTCATCGTTGAAATATTTGTAAGCAAGAGTCATAGGATAGTTAGAGTCTTTTGCTCTATCCCACATCATAAATTCACACCAGTTCGGCTCTTTGTATCCATCTTTGCTATCATTACACCAGCTTGGATCTTCAAATAATCCATCGAAAACACTTTTAAATGAATACGTTTTTCTTTGAATATTCCTATCTTTGATAACAGTTGACTTATCATATCCTTTGATTTCTACAAGAACATCTTCACAGCCTACTCTTTTACAAAGTCGCACAAACCATTTCATAAATTCTTTGTAGGTTTCTTCAAATTCTCTGTCTCTTAAAGCTGCATTTACAACAAGGATATAGTCGTCCTGTGTTCTTAACCATCCTGTTTTGCGACTCTTGTTGCCATGTCTGTCTATTAAATTATTTGTTGCTTCACCAAATTCATCACATGAACACGAACTGTTATAACCATTTTTCTGAATGATATATACATTCATGTCGCCCTCAGAACCTGTTACTCTTGGCAGATGATTTAGCACTGTTTCAAGAATATATCTTTTCTCAGGTTGTGTTCTCCCCATAGGACGAACTGTTATTGTACCGTTGATATAAGTCCAATACGACATTTTTCTTACCTCCTTGCCTTAATATTCTCCTTTGTAACCAAAGGAATCCTGAAATTCTTATTACTCTACTTTCTATTAATCCATTCCTTAAATTCTTTGAAATCATCCTTTGTCAACACAATATCAGAATAATAGAAATCTTTATTCCAGATAATCGCCCAAATTTTCTTCAACTTCTCAAAGAACGGTCTTTGTTGAGTGTAAAAGTTACCGTTTGTATATGTTAAGAAAGCGTAGTCTCCATCACCATAATCATGAATCTTAAAGTGGATACCTTCGTCACATCCACATTTACAACTTACGATCAACTCATCATCTTTAAATTTTTTAAATACCGCCATAGTAATCTCCTTTACTTACAATTTCCAAATCCAACCTTGTAATCGTCCTTAACATCAATAGTAACTTCTCTCTGGAAATTTCCTTTCTTATCGTACAGAGACAAGTAATATCTGTTGCCACGTTGCTCTAAAACGACATCTTCATTCTCGAATAGTTCAACTCGTTTCTGTTTCTGGACTGGTTTAGTTTCTACTTTTAAGCTATCTATTGCTTCTTTTGAACCAACCAATACGACAGGATTTACTTCTTCAAGAATACAGCTAATGTCGTTATCTAACTGATTCTCATCGTTTGTATGTTTATCTACTGTTTTAATCACTTCACTTTCAAGTAATAATCTGTTCTCCATTTTAATATTCTCCTTTCCACTCACCCAATTCATAGAAGCCGTTTATCTGGTCATCTAACTTTCTAACCTGTTTTCTCAGTTCATGCTCTTCTTTCTTACTATCTGTTCTCTGACACTTCTTCCATAATTCATCACGCTGCTTAGATAATTCATTGTACTTATCAGATACATCAATCTCGTCTACGACTGAAACCTCAATCTTTTTGCCACAGTGAGGACAAAACTGGATTGGATAATTGTCTGTCTGCTCCCATTCGTCTTCATAAGATGTAATGACTTCTGTATGTGAAGTACAAAATTGAGGAATTATATAGTCATCTGAATCTCTTACTACTAATCCAAAAGTATCGTTGCATACCAAATCTTCACCTGTAAATACAATAGCTTTATCATTTTGAATTTCATCGCAGCAATAAGTGAATGGCTTATGCTTATATGCACAAGTATCATTGAATTTTAATTTGATTAACTCTATCTTCATATATTTATTCTCCTAAACATCTTTCACATAAACAGTAATACAACTTCCAATCTCACCACTCACTTTTGGGAATACCATTGTAATACTATCTATGTAATATTCTTCTCCGTCTGTATCAATGACATCATTAGTATTGATTATTAATGGAATTTCGTTTTTTCTCATATAATCTAGCGTCTTAAAAACTTCTGATATATTCTCCACTTCTGTATATCCAAGAAGTTTATAATCATCATATCTGTCGCTAAACCCAACAATTCTTATATGCAAGTTCTATACCTCCTTATATTTAGTTATTCTCTCTTTTTTATTTTGGAAAACCGTGTGTAGAAATGCTCTTAGACAAAATTAACAGGAAATGCTTCTTTCTTATTTCTCATATAAAGCTTTCTGAAATTGTTTTCTAAATTTCTTACAAGCTGATTCATTTTGACTATCTGTTAATACCCATGTATATAACAATACTGAATTGAATATAATAACTTTTGTAATCTCTCAGCGTCTTTACCGAGAGTACATCCTTGTTTATTCACATACTTTTCCAAATTATCAAATAACGGATCAAAATTACTCATATCTACAACTTTACCCATATTCTTATTCCCCCATCTGATCTACAATACTCTGTAATTTGTCAATATATATTTGAGCCTCTTCATTATTGAAAATCTTAAAATCACATGGGACAATAGCAACTCCACATTTATCAAAAATTCCTGCATTCTTCCAAACTTTATAAAACTCAACAATGGTGTCAAAATCTATATATTCACTATCTGGATTCCACCGAAGAACTATAATATCACCTTCGCTTGGATGTATCTTCCTTAGCTTAGTCATATTCTTCTTAATGAATTTCTTTTTCTGTCTCTTATTCATACTATTATTCTCCTAATTACTCAGTCTATCTTTGTCATATTCATACATTGAACAATCTTCACAATAAAGATTTTGTTCTTTGCAATCTTCACAATCGAAACATCCACCATAAATGCCACCATTTTCATTCATCTTACAGGTATTACATTTACAAGTTTCACATGATGTATCCACTCAATCACCTCCTCAAATGAAACGTGGTTTTCATTTGATTTTTCAATCTCCAAAAGCCTTGATTTTAGGGCATTTCAGAGATTACTTTTTTTATTCTCTACTAATCTTGATACTCAACATGATAATCTGCCATTTCAATTTCATCTCCACAAGGTAATTCAGGAATTGCATCTTCTCCATATTCCCATCTAATAGCAAGACTTCTATTGCAATCACAACCAAAATTACCTTCTGTGAAATAGAAAATTGCACTATCTTCTGGATATTCATATCCTAAGTCATAATGAATGACAAATGTTTTATCCTTATATTTGAGAGTAGCAACAAAAATTGTCCTCTTATGAGTCATAATTCCATGTTTACAATCAGTTGCCAGTCCTTGTTTCTCGTATTTATCCTGCCTGATTAACTGAATAAACTTGTTCTTTTCTTCTTCAGTATTAAAATAGTAATAACCCTCTTTTATACCTAAATCTTTCTCGATGGATGGATTGGCATCGTGATTCCATGCACCACCCCAAATATGAACCATCCATTCTTCTTTCTTGCTCATATAATTATTCTCCTAATGGTCTTTCATATGTAACCAATTTTTCAACAATTAGATCCTTTGGTAATAAATCTCTACAGAAATATGCCGTTGCAAATGGACTACCTTTAACAACTGAATCCATATGATCTTTATCGTGATAACAAATTCTTGCATCAAAACTAAGAATCTGAATACCATCTTTGAAATATTTATATCTTGTTTTACCTTGTAGGGAATTAAGCGGTAGAAGAACCGCAAATGGTTTATTGAATGAATAGAGTCTTTCTAAGACTTTATCTTTGATTGAGAAAGGTGGATTACTAACTATAATATCCCATTTTTCAGGTTCGTAATTGAAGAAATCCTGACCTTCAGCTAATGAACTTCTGACTACATTGTATCCTTCTTCTTTTAGCCTGTTGTAGAAAGCAGACCAGTTTTCATCAAATGGACACCATATAATTTTATCCTTTGGAAGATATTTAATAATGTGATCTGTTGCGTAATAGGGCGTATATAACTCATTATCTTCCTTATCTGATGTTAAATATCCAATATTTAATGCCAATATTTGTTCACCGATAGTAGCTGCGCAGCTTTACTCACATGTGAACGTTTATCCTTTCCTTAATTTGTAATTACATTGTTATATTCTCTTTTTGTCTCGAATATTGTATAGTTTTCGTGACAAACCATGAAACCAAAATTTCTTGCTAGTTTTTATCCAAATAAACTATATGATCTACATTGTAATGAAATCCACCTATCTCTCCGTTAAAACTACCTTTGACATACCATGCATAAGGACTGATACCTTCGTTCATTTTCTCTGCAAGTTCATCAGTTTTTCTTTGATGTTTATCAGCTTCATTTTGCATAGATATTTTTTGAGAATCCCATATAAGATTTGGAATTGTATCTACACACTTTCTATACATTTCAGACTCTTTTATATATTCTCTTATCACTTTTGCCATTTTGGGAATATTATCTTTTAATATCGGTTCATTGCTAAGTTCATATGGATATAGGATTAAAACTCTTTTGTCCATATATTCCGTAGATATTAATTCCTCTACACAAAACTGTGGTTCTATCAAATTGTCACCTCCCAGATATTTATTCTCTTATTTCAAATAGCTTTTCTATTACTTTAACTCGCTTTGTATTGTCAATCGTTCTTTTGACTTCCTGTTGCCAAATACATTCCCATTCTGAAGGAGCTTCATGCTCACTGACTAAGACAATATTCCTCTCACTCATATTCTCAGCCCAATTCCAAAATCTGTCATAATCAAAGTTCTTACTTGATCCATATTGTTTTGTGCCCTTATATGGAATATCGCAATAAAATAAGCAGTCAACTTTATCAGAATACAACTCTTCATAATCTCCACATTGGAATTGAATATCTTCTAACCTTGGAATCTGCTCTAACAAATTTCTCTTGGCTTCGTCATAATAATTTCTTTCAGTTCCAACTTTTGTATGTACGATACCTGAGTAACCGCCATCAAAGAATCTGCCGTTATAACTTGAGAGAAAACCAACTGCTCCAATATACCAATCAGGATATGTAGATAATCCTTTGTTAAAGCACTCTCTTACATCTGAGTAGTGTTCTTTTGTAATAAATTCTGGGAGATTTTGAATCTGATTTAGATTTTTGAACATTTCAATAAGATATTTATGATTGTCAGAAGCGATTTTTGTGTCACACTGAACTTTGTCGATTACATTACAACCACCGCAAAATGGCTCTATGTATGTTTTGATATTATAATCTCGCAATCTTTCTTGAATAATTGGTAAGATATTATCAACTATACGAGATTTTGAACCCATATATTTCATAAATTACTTGGAGTAAGGAATTCCTTCTTGTGTACACGAACCTCGTCTCCTTTCATTATTCTTATTCTCTTAATTGTGATAGGTTACATCAATATGTTCCATACACCATTTCCAATATGGAATTACTTTAACACCACCAGCTTCATTCCAATCTTTCTTTAACTGCGTTTGTATATCTTTGTCTAAACAAGAAACTAAATACAAAGAACACTCCATTGGTGCTGTTTTTCTGTATTCCTCACTAAAATCTTCTAAATTTAAATTCGCCATTTCTACCTCCTAACTCCAAAGAAACTTCGGCTTACTGTGCTTGTTAATTCTTATCCAAATTTAAAGTTACAACACCATTTTCATAGTCAATACTATAATCTCTTATCCAATATCCTTCCTTTAAATTGATAGTAATATCATCAAAAATCCAATCACTTTTACTATTTATAGTAATTGTTTCATGTTTATTGGCACATCCAGTTAATGATGTTGTAACCATTCCAACTGCTAACATTACTACTAAAATTTTCTTTTTCATATGATTTATTCTCTTATCTACCATACATAATGTATTCATCACCAAGTTCAAGATTCATTTTGTAATTTCCATTGTTATAAACCTGAACTCTCATATTATAAAACTTATTATCCTGCTCATGAGAATTTGGATCATAAGGATAACTAAAACCTGCTCTTGTTAGATGTCTAAGAACACGTCTTTCTGTTGTAGCACGACTACATCTTTCTTCAAAAGCTAATTGTCCATTGTCGAGATTTACCAAACTACAATATGTTGATGTACTGTCACCACCATATTTATTTTTATTATCTCTGAACGAAATCACTAAATAAACACCTATTACATTGTTATTTTCTTTCTGCACTACGACTGCACCATTTGTTAATTTGATATTTCTGTCTAGGTCTACACAATCGCAAACTCCTTTAATACTAATATTCTTGCATTTATTTGTACCTCCTATTATGTTATTCTCTGATTAATTCAGATTTCTTATCATATCCAGTCTCTTCAAGAAACTTATCAAATTCCTCTTTTGTCATATTGTTTGGATAATACATATTCACCACCATATCAAACGGCTTCAGATAATTATCCAACACATCTTCAGCATCTTCTTTTGCTTCCTGCATTTTCATATTGATATAATCTTCTCTCGTCATATTCCAAACTGTAGGACAATCTGTGACAGTAGAAAATCTACAATATAATCCATTTGGTTGTTTTGATACAAATCCTGCCATATTATTCTCCCAACTCTTTTAGTGCATTAACAAGTTCAGCGAGTCTTGGATTCTCAGGATGCTCCTTTGCCATTTTTTCATATAAAGCAATATTATTCATCTTTTCAATCTCAGACTTTAATTCCTTCTCAATAGAAGCTTTCTGCTTTGCAATTTCTTTCTGACGATTTTCCTCATCAATTCTTGCATTGTATGCGTTCATATTAACTACGCCAACAACCTGAGCTGTCACACCTTTACCATATTCTTCGACTGTCTTAATTTCTTTTAAAATTCCAAGGACTCTATTATCTTTTCCTCTTGCATTTACAATCACATATAACGGATGGTTTGTATCATACTTAATAATTTCATTAATATCTTCATCATATAAAGCAAATCCATAATCCTTCTTATTGTAACCATCTACCAAATTTACAATCGCCACTTTACTAAATCCTGTCATTTTATTATCCTCACTTTCATCTCTAACAATATCTAATTCACTTCTCTTGAACCAATATAATCCATTGGAACTTGCTGCATTGTACATTCCATCAATCTGAACCGCTATTGATCCACTTGTGGTTTTAATGACTTGTCCATATAGACCAATAATGTTTTCTTCTCTGTATTTTCTTTTATCAGTATATGTAACTTTTACTCGCTGATTTTGATATTCTTCGTAATCGTAAATCTTACTCATCGTATCACCTCCTGCTAATATATTCTCCAAAAGGAATCTATGATTCTTGACCTTCAAGAACAATATAACTTTTATCATTTATAGTTAATGTACCTGCAACATTAGACGATTTGATTAAAGTTATCGCTACATCTAGTACTACATTGGCATCCTTTATATCATCTGCGTATTTATATTCATCCCAACATTCATTTACATAAGATCTCAGGTCTTCTAATACCTCAATTTGTTTTTCTTTATTCATTTGATTTTCTCTCCTATTTTTTAATCATATATTGTCTATATTTTCTATAAACACTATATATAGTCTTTCATTTACGCCTGATACATAAAACTTGGCATTGGCTGTAATTTAAACAGATTTTTCTCATGCATTGAATCAATCTTAGCTTTTACTTCCTCATTTGGCTCAATTCCATCTCTGATATATGCATCTAATTCAGCATAAGTAAATCCAAGGTTATCTTCATCAGTCTTTCCGCAAAGACCATCGGTAGGTGTCTTATCAACTAATTCTGACGGAAGCCCCAACTCACGACCAATAGCTTTAACCTCTGTTACTGTAAGCTGAGATAACGGACTGAAATCACCAGCGGCGTCACCATATTTTGTGGCGTAACCAACCCAATCTTCGGAAAGATTACACGTATTTGCAACTCGACCATTTACTGTCTGTGATACTGCATAAAGCGTAGTCATACGAATACGAGCAGGAAGATTTGTTGTTGTCTGAATTGATAACTCTTCATCTAATGATGTTTTAATTTCATATTCAGTAACATTCACAATTGTTCCGACTGGAATAATAGTACGTGGAATGTCTAAAAAACTGCAAAGTTTACGACTATATTCAATATCTTTTTGTCTTCCCTGTGGCATCATCACACCAAAAACTCTATCCTTGCCAAGAGCTTCTACACATAATGCAGCTACAACACTTGAATCTTTACCACCAGAAATTCCCACTACTGCCATACAATCTTTACCATTCTGTTCAAACCAATTTCTGATCCACTCTACGATTTCATTTTTTATTTTTTTAGCATCAAACATTTATATATTCTCCTTCCTACATTCGATTCATCACGTCATAAAATCGAATTAAATACTCATATACATTTTTAGGAACAATTCTTTTACCTTTTCAAATTCACCCTTTTCACATAAATCTCTAACCAAACTTGAAGAAGTATGATTTTCTGGTATCTTAATTTCTGTGAAGTGATTTTTATATTCCATAAGATTTGCTTCTCTTAAAGCAGTCTCAAGATTCTGACCTTCTCTCACACATGCTACAAAATTATATTTCTCGACAAATGGTTTCCAATTATACCAAGTTGTAAGTGTTTCAATATTATCCATTCCTAAACAAATATAGTATTCGTTGAAGATATAATCTTTTTCATTCATATCTCTTATCTGAGTAATAGTATTGTATGTCCTCTGTGGAAAGAAGCTGGTTGTTTCAACTTCGGATGCCCACATATTATTTTCATCACAATTTGGCATTGAATTAATCAGCGATACTCGACAATATCCAGGTATCAAAGTCTTTTTCTTCGCAACATATGTATCATGTGCAGGAATAAACAATATAGCATCGGCATTAACCGCTTTTTTAGCAGTCAATGCCATATCAACATGGGCATTAGTAATTGGATTAAAACTTCCTGGTATAAGTAAAATTTTATTCATGATTCATTCTCCAATTAATACATCTCTTTAGATAATCAACATAATCAGGGTTTTTACACATGCCTTTGCCTTCTACATCAGACACTTTTGCAACATCCATACCATTACATTTAGTGGTTTTCATTACAATATTTAAAGCAGGAACATCTGTGTCATTACTCAAATAAGTACCAATTCCAAATGCAACGTTTACTCTATCATGGAAGTGTCTGAATAACTTATCAGCTCTTTCAAAATCAAGACTGTCACTAAACAGAAGTGTCTTTGTCTTAGGGTTGATACCAAGTGCCTCATAATGATTAATCATCTTTTCACCCCATTCAATCGGATCGCCACTATCATGTCTTACACCACTGAATAATGTTGCATATGTCAACTGAAAATCTTTCAAGAAACAATCAGTTGTAATTGTATCTGTGAGCGCAATACCATTTAACACACCATACTCTCTAACCCATGCGTCTAGGGCATACCAGTTTGAATATGCTGGATTGTGCTTGTGATTGCCCTGACCAGAACACATAATCCATTCATGAGCCATAGTTCCAACAGGCGTGAGATTATATTTCTTTGCGAGATATACATTAGATGTACCAACAAATTTAGATGGACTGTGTAATGTATCATTCAAATGTGAAAACTTCTCAACAGCTAACTCCTGTGCTTCAGCAGAAAGTCTTCTTCTAAGACCAAATTCAGAAAATGTACCAGCATACCAATGACCGCTTCTGAGATTTTCATACTTTTCATCTAATCTCTTTTTGAAACTATTAAGCAATTCCTCATAATTATATGCCATTCTGAAATATACTTCGTTTACAATCGCAAGTGTAGGAATCTCATACATAGATGTATTAAGCCATGTACCAAATGTTTCGATAGAAAGACCGCAATCTGAATCTGTTGTAATCTCAAAATCCTCATATCTTGGCTGCCACAATCTCAGAAAATCAACATACGAACCTTTCATCCATTTGATATTATCAATATAAGTAAGTTCATCTTCTGTAAATCTCAAGCCACAATATAACTTAATCTGTTTGCGAATCTCTTCAACCATTTCTGGTGTAAAATGAACATCCTTGTTACGACATTTGAAACTCCAAGTGGTTTTATAATCACTAAACTGATGATAAATAGCCTGTCCCATACTGAATTTGTACATATCGGTTTCTAATAAGCTGTTAATAATCTGTTCCATATTATTTTCCTTCTTTCTTGATTTGATTAAATATTGTTCTAATATCATATTCTCTGTTTTCATACTCATAAAACAGATTAATATACTTATCAATAAAAGCTATATCATTTGGATGCATTGCAATTGGTTTACTTTTCTTTGATTTCCACCATTTTAATTCCTTCTCAAAATTAAATGATTTACCATGATATGCTCTACCTGCTCCAAGATAATCACAAAGCATTTCTTTTTTATACTTCATTGGCATTTCAATAGGATTCCCACCATTATCAAAATTGTCCTGCCAATATTCGTAATGGTGCTTGTTTCTTCCTTTATGGTGCATCCAAGCTGCTGACCAACCATTCTCTTTCTTGCAAGCATCTATTGGACTTGAAGTACCTTGATAATACTTAACACTCTCCCAAAATTCTGTTGGCGAAAATTTAGATAAATCATGTACTAACCCTTGAAATGGAATTCCTACTTTACAGCAATAGTAGAACACCCAACGTTTATGAGTACAGACTTTCTTAAAATGTCTGAAAGTATTAATGATATAATTTTTACGCTTCATTATTCTCTCCAATCTTTTTATACTCCGTGTATACTTTGTTTTCACAATAGTACAAGTTATAATCACATTGTTCAATATACCACCATAACTTCTGATGTCCTTCTCTAAGATATTCTCTACAATAATCTGTTTCTTGATAGTGATCGTCTACCATCTGTCTAAAACTCAACTCATCAATAATATCTGAGTTATGGCAATACACTGCTATTCTGTTGATTAAATCCTCTGTGAAATTTTCCGTGACTACGAATACGACTCTTACGATTTCATGACAAGCACGCTTAATAGACTTTAACTGTTCAAAATCGTGTAAATGATATACAACTCTGTCAAAGTAAGGATATGGTGCAGACTTCACATTTGGCATACTTGTATGTAATTCTGTCTTAACTTTTCCTAATGTAATATCGAAAAACTTTTTATACCACTCAATGTTATTCTCTAAATTCCATAATGGATCTCCACCACCAGATATTGATACCCAATTACATTGATTTTTCTTAATCTCCTCTTCCAAAGAGTTCAATCCATCAATCGTACTCTTTGGAATCTGAAGATTATTATTCTTTACAATGCAATATGGACATGAATAGTGGCATCCAAAATTGGTTATCACACTCATGTACTTATCCATATTTTATTCTCCAATCACTTCTATCTGACACATCTTCATAGTTGCTAATGCAGTCTTGTGAGTATCAGGTGTGACACATGCACAGCAACTTGCATCTACTGTAATATCAATCTCAGGATAATTTGCTCTGATAATAAGGGCATTTGAAATTACGCAGATACTCGTACATAATCCGCAGATTTCAACACTTTTAAATTTAAAATCATCCCAATGTGTCCAACCAAATGTAGGCTTATCAATCAGAATATCATTCTCAATATCAAAATCTAACTTATCTGAAATCTGCCAACCAACAGTATTCTTTACACAGTGAGTAACAGGAAGATGCTTACCCTCATATGTTTCCAAATAATTCTCAGGATGTGTATCTCTTGTAAAGATTACCTGTTTACCAGCATCCTTATATTCCTTAATTTTCTTTGCTACATTTGATACAATCGCCTGTGCCTCCTTTGTTCCAAGCGAACCATCAATAAAATCATTCTGCATGTCTACTACAATTAATGTTTCTCTCATTTTATTACCTCTTTTCTTTGTTCTTTCATCACCAAATGGCTAACGTTTACTGCTTCTCTCATAGCTTCTGCAAACTCATAAGCACAATCAGAAGTAAATTTTTCCTGCACTTTTACAATATCATTTGTATCAACTTCACTATGAATCCTTGCGTCAATAATATATTTTCCGTCTTTACACTGAACGTCTACCATTTACTTATTTTCCTCATCTCCACCTAAAATTTTCTTTCTTAATGAGTTCCAACCATCATCATAACCATCGCAATATTCATCTAAATATTCCTTACTATGTATTTCATCTGGTAATTCTTTTAATGGACACCAATTTGGTTTTTCTTGACAGTATCCATTTTTACTATCAATCATTCTACAAAGAGTATTATCATTTGGCTCATCCATTAATTCACAACATGCTTCGATACCTTCTTGTATTTCTCTACAAAAATTACAATCACAACAAGTTTCAGACATATCTAACACTAAAACAGCTTTACTCATCTATTATTATCCTCCTATCTTCTTAATAACTTATCTTTCCTCAATAAAACCATCGGGAATTATATCTTTATTTACAGTTACATATGGAAGTTCACTTCTGTCAAAAAAGTTACAAGTCAAATATAAATTAGTAATATATTTTTCTTCTCCAAGGATTATTTCAGCGTTATCTACTATATATTGTCCACAATATTTAATTCTCTGAATAAGTTCATTACGAATAGATTGCTTTACGTCTTTTACATCTCTAATTATTCCTTCCATATTCTCTCCTTTCGTTAAAAAGAAATTCCGCTTTACTGCGAACTTCATATTATGTTATTCTCTTAACCCACTCAAAATCCATTCAACAGTAGGTTCATTCCATCCATTACCCATCAAACTACATCTTTTTGAGTATGATAACCAACGATTGTTAAGCTGAATTTTTGTAAAATTATCAGGCAATCCCTGTAATCTTTCATATTCAACTTCTGTAAGTTTTCGTGGTCTACCACCATCTAATACCTTCTTTTCCTGATATCCACCTGACACGCAAGTTAATGTAGACATTTTGAAATCTGGATTAAAAATACGTTTGCACATCTCAGTTGTATTAACTTTCAACTCTGCACATACACGCTTTTTCATATCCAAGATTTCAAAATCTTTCTTATAGAAATATTTCTTATCTACACTATTCTCCATAATATCTTTCAAAACTAATGGAGACTCATCAGGTAATTGTCCTAATGGTATGTTTGTCCAATAATATCTTTCTCGATTTTGAGAACCAAATAGAGAAGAGTCTATCAATCTTACTGAAAAAGTTTGAATTTCACCTGTCTTTCTATTTCGAAATTTTATAATTCTTTGTTGTCTCATATAACCTCCGTATATATATCAAAAATTTATCATATGGGGTATTGTTTTTTACAAAATTACATTTACTACAACACGGAACACAATTTTCATAAATATAACCTATGTCACTATTTTTTCTATCTATTCCATTACCTCTGCTATTTTTATTCCACTCTGATGAAAATCCTCCACAATAATGACAAGGTTGTTTTACTATATTTTTAAACTCTTCAACTGACAGTTTAAACTCTATTCCCCTATTTCGTGCGTTACTTCTATATTCAGAATACCTTTGTTCTCCATGTTTATATTGAGGATTATTTTGTCCAGAATTTCTATGATTAGAACAATAAATACATAACGTTTCACCATTTTTCTTAAAACGACTATTTTTTCTATATGCTAAATCAGAATAATGTACTGTATGTATTGAACCGCAATCATCACATTGATATTCAACTATTGCGTTGCTCCCTTCTGGTAAATCCTCTATTTTAACCATAATGGTAGCATTAGGGACTACACGAGTTCTTCCTCGATCATCTTTGTCTCTTGGAATCTTATACCCCAAACTCTCGAATAATTTTGTATTTCTACTTCTTGCTTTTACTTTAACTTCTTTAGTAAGTAATATCTTCCACCATCTCCCATTCATCATCATTGTAATAATTATGTATAATTTCATCTGTCATTGTCTTCAGATCTTCGTCACTACTTGGTATTACATTCTCAAACATGAAATATTTGGGCTGAATTGCCCTAAGACACTCAATTGCTTTAAAGAAAATTCCTGACTTACCATCAAGACCATTATTGACCTCTTTACTTTCAATTCGTACTCTTGAAAGTGACTGGCAACAAGTTCCTGCCAACAGTAAATCAAATCCTTTGAACTGTTCAAAATCCGCTTCATATAAATCGCCATGATGTACCACAAACGGAAAATGGTACTGAGAAACTGCTATGGCTTCTGGCAAAATTTCATATGTATGATATTCTCTTATAGGTATTCCGAGTTGCTGTAACGCATACAATCCTGTTTCAACGCCACCACATAAACTTAATACTCGTAGCCCTTGAGAATTATTTTTTTCTTTATTCTCTGTCAAAATACACTATTTTACAGAGGTTACGTAACCATAATTACCTAGGAGTTACTGCTTAATTCCTTTCTTCTTAATTATTTTGTTGTAAAATTCTATGGAATTTGCACGTCTGCAAAAACCATAAGAAAAAAATATTTCTTGTTACTTTTACTTTTTTGGAAAATTGGCTGAATCGCCAAGATAGAAATTTCTATATATGATTATTCTCTACATACTTTCTAATAAAACTGTTTCCAGTTCGATAGAACCCCAATTATTATTTGGTTTAATATAAGCGATTGATAAAACAGAACACTCATAACCAGGAGAATCAAATGCGTCCGTAACATCCAACTTAAAAGAAATGTTCTTCTTAGTTAATTCCTGCTTCAACTCGTCAACGACATCATAATAATTTTCTCCATCTTCTCTGTAACGATGATAATATTCGTGTTCTTCATCAAAATACTTGTCCAAAATTTCTTCTATAATATTCATTCATTTCACCTCTCTTATTTATTAATAGAAAAATTTGGCTGATCAGCCGTGAATAGAATTGCTTCTATATTAGATTATTCTCTGTTATAATTCCGATATATTATCGCTTGCATACTAAAATCTCAACATCCGTATTTGCAAAAACATTTTTAATTTGTTCTGAGACATCATTCCAGTTCAGCCTATCTAAGCCACAACCAATTACAGGCATTGCAATCTTTTTGATATTACTCTCCAAACAAATCTGTTTCATCTTTTCAAGTGCAAGTCTCATTGTGATAATTGTTGGCTTGTGAAAATATCTCTCTTTTGTAATAAGATTTAATACTCTACCTTCTAATAGACAGTCCCCACCAATTCTTTTATGAGTATACTGATTAAGATAATCTGGATATTTTGTCTGTAATTTTCGTTTCATATCAAACCTTTTATTAAACTCAACTACAATTCCTTTACCCATTCCAAAATCTGCACTAATACAATGTGCTAAATAATAATCTTCTGGTACTGTAAATAAGTCTTTATTTTCTTCTCTATACTTCATTCTTTTTCACCTCCAAATTCCATAAAAATGTGCGTTTCATTCTAATGTAAAATATATACCATATATAGTATATATTGCTTGTTTTTAATACTATATATGGTATATTTGTAACAACTACTCGCCTAACTCTGCAAGTGCCTTATCCAGATCCTCATCAGACATATTTTCAAGTTTTGCATCCTGTCTCTTTGCTTTGATTTCAAGCAATCTCTGTCTCATCTCAGCATTTTTCTTAGCGTCTTCTCTCTTCTTTTTCTCATCCAGCTTCACACTAACAATATACTTGACAATTTCAATCTTATTAGAAAGCTCCTCATCTTCCTTTGACTTAGTATTCAGAAGACTCTCTTCCTCAGACTTCTTTACTTCCGCATTGAGTGTTTTAAATACTGAGTCCAGATTTGTGAGAGATAAATCCCACAAATCAATTACGTTAATCATTCCTCTGAATGGGAACTGATAGTTTGCTCTTGTTGCATTGATAAATAATTCGTTGTTTGTCATAATAATAATCTCCTTTTCTAATTAAAACTTAATCTTCATTACACGCTCTGTTGCACCCTTAACCTTAACAACTAAATCTGCTCTCTTTGTCATAGAGAATCCAATTCCTGAAAGCTGATCATCAGTATCTTCTACATGACACTTAGCACCTAAAGCCTCAAATACTCTCTTGTGCTTTTCAAGGTCACTCTTTAAGAACTCATTGTAATAGCCATTAGGACTTTCGTTGTTTACACAATCCTTCAGGAAGAAGAATAAATGTCTGTGACCAATTCCGTCCTGCTCGTCAAAATAGTTTGGACTATAACTGATTACTGATACAGGAACGAACTGATTTGTATTTACACCCCAAATCTCACGGCTTGAAATAGATGAATTTCCTGCTAATTTTTCCTTAATAGAGAAGTTTCCATTCTCATCGAGTGTTACTTCTGCAACCTGAACTTTTTCATCAGTTCTCATCGACTTATCGTAATCAAACTTGTAAATTTCTCCATTAAATTCAATCTCAGCTCTAAATCCATGCCTTACGCTTCCTGAATACTGATGTACAAAGAACTTATAAACACCTGGTTTCATTCTTGACAGGTCTTCCCAAGTAATATTCTCTACTGCAACCTTTCCATCTGGATGAATAATATCAACGTCTAACTGACCACCCATTCTTGAAACACTTGGCTTTCTACAATTACTAAAGAAAATTTCATTCTTATCTGGCTCAATACAATGTGCATCAAGATCGTAATTATCATGACCATCTTCATTCCACTGAATAGAAAATCTGAGTACACCATCGACATTACCGCCAGCAGCTTTTACATTCTGCTTCATATCAGAATCAGTAATGTTTCCTGAATAAGCCCAAGATAATCCATTATTCCACTTGAACATTGTCTTAGCGTCTGGATTAACAGGTGCAATCATAGAAACAAAGTTCTTCTCATGCTTATTCTCTACAAAAGCTTCAATCTCCTTTGCAGTTGGAAGTACCTTATTAATGAAATCCTGTGCTGAAATCTCTTCAACCTTAGAAAACTTCTTAGGACTTACAACAACATCTTTTTCCATCTGTCCAAAGATATCATCTGCACTAACCATTCTTCTTGCAGCACTCTTATTTGAAAACAGTACATTATTTACAGTAATATCATTAAGATTAGCAAATCTTCTCTGTAATGAATCCATGTATCCAAGTTCTGTAATGGTCTTCTTTGCATCCTCAAGCATTTTCTTTGTAAAAATAGCCTTTGGTCTTTTATAGTTGCTCGGTGCTGTAATCTGCTCATACTTCTTAACTGCTGTGTCAAGATCCATATCCTCACTTACATTAATAAGAAGTGTTCCAATAGAATGATTTCTAATTCTACCAATAGCCATACCTGCTGTTACCGACTTCTCCCAAGCATATAAATCCTTTTCAGTATCAGAAGTCAGCTTATCGTATTCCTTCTTATACTTCTTGAACTCTGCGAGTACACCTTTCCACTCTTCGCCCTTGTAAAGCGTATTTGAATTGATAAGTTCAAGAATTGTATCAAGTGCTTCCATAGTAATCTCATCGAGAGAACGCTTAAATACATTTCTTGTATCTCTGAACTGTCCTTTAACTTCCTCGTTAGAACGACTACTTCTATTTACGAACTTGTTTGGAAGCTCTAAGAAGAAATGATCCCACTGATGAGATTTTTCATTGATTTCCTCAAAGTTAAAATCTGTACCAATTTTGGGGAACTTAGTTGTATAAATATCTGTAACTGTATGAGCTTTTACAAAAGTATCAAGTGCATCACATACTGGCTGATATGTTGTATCACCAAGATTCAGTTCCCAAATCGTATGAATCTGGTTATCCTTGATAGTGACAGCAGAACCAATATTCTTAATAAACTGTCTACAACAACTACAATCATGCTCTCTACGCTCTCTGAAAATCTCATTTGTACCAGCAGGGAAGCTATCAAGATATGTATTCCATAATTCATCCTTATCTACATTTACCTCAAATAAATGTGTTGCCTCTTTCTGCATTTCATCGAAGTGCTTCTGTAAAGCCTTCTTAAACATCATAAATCCATCCATGTTTTGTACCTCTTCTTTCTTATATTTATTTTTTGTTAATTGCTTCTATTATTATATTCTCCGTTTATATCAAACCAGTCGCTTTATCTGGATTTTCATTAGCCCATTTTATCCATCTTTCAGCATAAGGTTCAGTCTTATTATTTAACCCAAACACTTCTCTTACGATGATATATCCTTCACAAATCGACTCTTCCATATCTTTTGTATTGTTATCTACATCATCTGCATCTAATGGTCGAAACACTGTTTTGGTAAAATATCTTCTACCATATTTCTTTGTTGTAGTGATTTTATTTATCTTATCCTTATATAACTTCCATACACCAGATGAATCTTTGTTAATCTGTCCTACATAATCTCCTACGTTTAACATATTGTCTCCTTTCTTAATTTCGCATGAAACGAAGTTTTCTTGTTAATTATTTGGAATATATTTAATCGTTCCATCTTCGTTTTCTTTTTTCCAGAATACTTGAATGTATATATCTCTGTTATAATAAAGTTCTTCTAGTAAAAATACATCATTAATATTCCATTCAACAGGATATACACCACAAAATTCAACAATAGATTTCACATTATCAAGCTCATACCAATCATCATTTAGATTCCAGCAACCATTTACCGTATCAACTGTATATGTCTCATACCCATTCCTTTTAAATAGATCTTCAAGGACATCTTTTGATTCTTCTTTTAATAAAATTATCTGAAATAAACAATTTTTAGTATCATTGTCTGCTAACCTTTCAGCAATCATATTCTGTATTTTATTTTTCCTATTTTCACTATTCATTTATTTTTACCTCTCTTTCATATAAATTTCCTTTCCAATTTACCAAATTCCATTTACCGTTTTGTCAATGGCTTCTCTCATCACTCCACCTGTCATTTTATTCATTGTATCCGCAACAAGACCTTTAAATTCTGCTCTTATTCGTTTATTGTGACGTGTACATGGCGTTGAACAATAGTTATTTCTTCTACATTTTTCACAGTTACCATTCAATTTCCACTGTTCATTTTCCTGAATCTGTTCCATAATCTTTTCTCCTCTCTTCAAAAAAATTCTACTTCGATATTTCTATTTTAATTTCAGTACCTTCATAATTACCTGTTATTTGCCTTTTTTCTACAGATATTCCCTCTTGATATTCATTGATAACATTTTCTAAATATTTCATAATATCATAAAAATCTTTAAGCAACCAAGGATGTGTATAAGATATATGAATTCCATCACATAAAAATCTCCAAAGAAAATCTTTTGCTTCGCTTTTACAATGCCACTCATCTTCATATTTAAATTCCATAGAACCAACATAATCATAATATTCAGAATCATCAACTACTACGTCTCTATTAGTACAGCCAAAATCTTCGGCATTCCTTAAACTGTAATCACCGTCTGTATATAATGTATAACTAATATTTATTTGCATCTTTTCACCTTTCTTCCTATGAAACCTAACATTAATATGGCAATAAATACTCTCTTTCCTCTATATAAAATTCTTTTTGTCATCTATCCATTAAGTCATAATGATTTTGTTCCATATAACAAGATGAACCATTATATCCATCATAATCTTTCCAGATTATTTCTTCTGCCAAGATATGTAATTCTTTATGTGATAACGATGATAAAAAATCTCTAAATGTCACATAATTTATTCTCTTGTCTAATATTTTCTCAAGTTTTGTTTTTCTTCTAAACATCTTTTTCTACCTCTCTTCCAAAAAAAATCGGACATTTAATTCTTGTTATCATTTACCTATTTTCATCCAACCATTTAAAAAAATTCTTGTCATATAAATTCGGAATATCATTTCTGTTTCCTTCTACAAAATTAATAATATCCTGAATTAATTCTTGCATTCCACGAACGTTTAATTCAAATTTGTAATACTCTATGCAAAAAATAATATACTCTTTAATTTTTCTGCTTCCATATTTTCTATTTTGGTTTATTAAACTATGATATTCGTCCTCTGTTAAGATATATTTTTTACTGTTTGATGTTACTTCCATTTCTTGTATCTCCATATTTCACCTCATAATTCAAAGAAAAGAATTTTACTCTTTAAATGCATAGTCGCTTGCTACCCATTTATATCCACCAAATTCAAAATGCCAAAGATTATCTTTTCCTAATTCTGCATCAACGACCTTTCCTTCGACTTGTTTCGCAATTCCACAATGTTCTCCGTATTCCATATAGCTTTTAATTATCTTTTTCATACAATTCTACCTCCTGAAATGCTACGTTACTTTCATCTTGATTAGTTTCTTTGCATTTCTGTCTTCCAACATCTTAAAAATCAAATGCTCTACCAACTGAGCTAATGGTACAAAACTAGGCTGGTGGGATTTGAACCCACGAATGACAGAATCAAAATCTGTTGTGTTGACCACTTCACCACAGCTATCAGTCGGGTGTGAAATTTACCACACCCTTATCTTTTTTAATTACTTAACTACAGTATTGACACCCTGAATTTCAACCCAGCCATGTTCCAGTCTTGCTTCTGCTTCCTTCATTCTTATAAGTTCATCAGTGATTGAAGAACTTAATTTACTATTAGCTTCTGCCTGTGCCTGAGCTTCTATGAGCTGTGCATCAGCTTTAGCCTTTGCTTCTGCCTTAGTTACTTCTGCATCTGCCTTTGCCTTATTAATAGCTGTCTGATTGTTAATTTCCTGAGTTTCGGCTGCCTGCTGTGCTGTAATCTTTGCATTAATAGCTTCTTGTGTCTTCTCATCCACAGAAATGTTAATTAATGATACATTGCTAATTGCAATTCCATAAGGTTCAAACTTCTTATTAAGATAATCAGTTAATGCTGTATTAACGTTTGCTCTCTCAGAACCAAGAATGTCTGATACCTTATAATTTGCAACAACTTCCTTAGTCCAGCTAATAATGTTTGGTTTGATGAAACTATCTCTTACTTCCTTACCAGACTGACCTCTGAATCTTGTAAATAAATCAGCTACCTTATCAGGACTATACTGATATGTAAAAGTAAGATCTATCTGCATAGCCTTACCTTCAGATGAACTTGCTGAAAAGCTGTCATCATCTTTAGAGTCTCCGTCCTTGCCAGACGTTAAATAACTCTGTTCAAGACTCACCGAGTAAAGTGTCGTTTTTACAGTTGGTGACTTTAAATGCCATCCTTGTGTAAGAATATCGCCTTTTACTCCACCCGACATACTGTACTGAACGGCAATATAGCCAGCAGGCACACGTACACTTGATATTAACAATAGTATTGCAACAATAACAATTACACCTACTGTTATAATTCCTCCAATTTTCTTTGTTTTTTTCATCACTTTGTCTCCTTTTCTTCGTTATCATTATTTATTTCATCTGTCGAAAATACCCTATTTATAATATTGGTAACAAACTCACCAATTTTTGAAAATAGAGGCGACAGTAGAAACCATAAAATTATCATTCCTATAATGACTAATATAAAAAATGCCGGCATTTATATATTCTCCCTTAGATTCCTATTTTCTAACATTTCAATTCGCTGTTCTAACTCATTTAATCTCTCTTCATCATAAGTTGTTTTTTTTAAACATTCCAACTTCATTTTCTTTACAACAAGACATGTAAAATCCGAATAAAAATGAGCTACATATAATTGAAACTATAATTATAATCATAATAAATCCAATCATTTAATTTCCCTCCTTTCATTAATCAGTGGTAGATTTATGTTCTGTCTAGGATTACACTTTTTGCTAAAATACATTGTAATATCCTGCGTAGTTATTTTTCTCCCTTATATTCTTTTAGAATATCTTGTAAATTGTTATAATGTGCATACATAAATTGACCATACCCATTATCTTTTTTGAATCCGTCTAATTGTATGTATAAACAAATATCAGATAAGGTTTCCACTACTTCGATTTTTATCTTCTTTTTCAATACGATACTTTTGAACAATGTTTTAATTAACATTAATTATCCCTCCTTTCTTCACATTATTTAAGAAGTTTATGTAATTATCAAAATCCATCTTAATATACTTATAATTAACATCTTGTGATGGACTATAATTCTTATCAGTAGCATTCTTCTGATAATTTTCCAACCAGGTCGCCAATTCAACATCCTTTTCGGTTCTGTAAGCATATGCTGTTAATGCCATTAATGCTGCCTTGCATTGTATATATAATGGATTATTTATATCTAAATACACATCCACGAAATCCTGGTATTCCTTTATATCAATATCCTCTATATCATCGGCAACATTTTCTTTAACAAATGATAATATTTCATCATCACAACCCGTATTCTGTTCAGATTCATTATCATTTGTTACCTTATTATCAGAAGACTCTATATTATTCTCTGTTTCAGTTGTATCAATATGTAAAAAATCATTCATAAGCCTTATAAGTAAATCAATCTTACCTACAATAGTTGTCTTTTTCTTGGTCTGTTGATCCTTAAAGTCAGCCATTGATATACCATTGATTTCTTTGTCTTTGAGTTCTATGTTATATGCATTTAAGAAATCTACGAAACGACTATCTTCTATATTATATGTAGTAAATTTATCAAACACTGAAATCCACATTGGCATTGTTGTAGGTGTAAATAATTCCTTTGATAAATCTTTGTTATTATCACCTAATGCTAGTTCCAATCTGTTAAACTGTGAATTCAATTTTAAAAATTGCTGTTCTGTTGTATTTTCATTGACGAATTTATAAATCGAATCTAAACTCGCTCTCCACGATTCACGAAAGAATAACAACATAATTGATTCAACAACAACTCTTTCAAGTTTTCCTTTAATTGAATTATTATTTGTAAACTTACCGCAGTTTTTGAAAAATGAATTTTTTTGAGAAATCTTTTTAATATGTCCAGCAATATCGGCTGATACGTTGAGTAATCCACCCTGTTCTTTATTCATACTTGCATGATTATTGTAATCACGAATATGATCGGCAATCTGCTCATCGGTACAATCAAAAAACTTTGTTACATTAATATTAAAATTATTAAATCTTTTCTTTAACTCATCTGGTAAATCTTTATAATATTTTCCAATAACATCAAAAACTTTCATTTCATACTCAGGAAATCCTTCTTCATCAGGCACACGATTTCCATTATCATCTAAAACATAATCTCTATACTGAATTAAGTGTCTTTCCGCTCCTGCCGAACCAATCTTAATTCGATTCTCCTTAAAAGCTTCTGCATATGAAAGTCTCTGCAATCCATCAATCAAATGTGATATAGTTAATCCCTTTTTCTTCTGTTCACAAAGTATAATTTCAGGAATTGGAAGATTGCTAAGAATACGACAGAAATATCTATTTGCTTCTTCCTTACTCCATTGAAACGGTTCACGCTGCAAGATATAGTTGCAATTCATATCCCCATTTTTTTTATCTTGTAACAACGAGTACATACTATATTTATCCATTCTGTAATTTTCAGATTCGCTAATTTCAATAATTCTATCTTCCATATTTACCTCCATATTATAACCACCATCATTTTTATTTATTGAGAACATCGAAAGCCCTTTATTCATTTTTATTGCTTTCATTGCACTGTTATATTCTCCATTAGAAATACCTAATTCTTCTTTGATTTTCTCAGAAGGAAAATCCTCCATCCGCATAAGCAAGATATTTTTTTGTATTTTAGATAATGAATTGAGAAACTTTTCTACTTTTTCATCAGAATCAAAATTAAATTTACATTCATCTTCTATATTTATTCCTGAATCTAATTTCTCTATTAAGTTATTATCATCTTCCGTATGTGCATCTAATGAGATATTTTTAATTATCGTTGGAGTGCCGTTTTCGTCATAAATTATTTTTCCTTTTTCATCCGTGACAAGATTATTTCTTTTTAGTCGAAATCTATTATCTCGCATCCATGTATCAAATTTTCTTTTAATGTTTCCTGTTAAATATGTTTCAAAATTTGCTTTCTCTGAATTAAAACTATACACAGATTCCATTAAGCATTGTATAGCGACATCATATAAATCATCATATTCATACATATCAATCTTCCCACGCCAAATCTTGTGACATAATTTTTTTAATTTTTTGTTTTCATCATCTGAATAATCATTAATGATTTTCATCATCTCAGGATTACTATTAATAATCCTCATCATCTCTTTATTAATCATTTCATCTACCTGCCTTTCGCAATTCTTTATTCATATATTCACCGAAAGACAATTCAGAATTCATAACTTTAATATGTTTAGTTTCTCTTTTACATTTTGGACACTTACAATATCTATCATGTCGATTTCTTTCTCCTGGTTGAAAACTCATAGTCTCTACCATAGCAATTAAACAATTTTTACATATCACCATAATTAATCCTCCAAAATATCATTAGCCATTTTCCAATATTCCGTTCTACCTTTATAATCATCGCTAGTGACTTTACTAAGTTCCAATTTTATCTTCTCAATGTTGTATCCTTTGACTATCGCATCTTGCATAACCTGAACATACCTTATACACTGCTTTATTCGTTTATGTTTATCTCGTATGTCATCAAGTAAATATCCTATCTTTGCTACCTTATGAGCTTGTGGCTTCTTGCCATTATGTATTTTCTTATATTTTTCTAATGCATGATTAATATCACTTTCTGCACTATCGCACTTTGATAGTTCAGTATTTAATAAATTTTTATATGTAATAAGTTGATTGTCGTCCCAGCCTGCTAACCCTAAGATAGAATTGGCTTCTGATTCAATCTTATCTAATAAAGCATAATCAAAATTACCTTCATCTCCTGTATAAACATTTGCATTTCCTCTATAATAAAGAGATTTATCAGATTTCTGTCCTGTATCCACATCAATAAGATTATATTTCTTAATCCATGAATATTTCTTTCTACTGTTCTGTACTAACGACCTTGCTTGTTTGTAAGTAAACCTCTTAGCCATAGAACTCGAAGTCGTTATCATATACTCACCTAATTTCATAGGATTTTCCATAACATAATTCTTTCCGTCTGTTAATATAAACAAAACAACACTCCTCTCTGATTTTTGGCGCACTTTAATAAGCCTTGGAAATACCAAAGAAAAATTAAAAATGCTATTAAATTGTGATAAAAAATTGGAAATTTTGCTGATATGCAATTGACTTTTATAACTATTACTATGTATAATTTGAATGCATACTGATTATTTCCCCAAGAAATAGACTTTGTATGTTGCTTGACTAGCCAGCTGCCAACTTTCTAGTCAAGCATTTTTTATTTCCTCTTCCATTATATTACTCCAAACATACGTTTGTGTCAATATAAAACCAAACAAATATTCGAATAAATTATCTTAACAGAATGTCATGCATAATTCCTCTTTTAATAATATTCTCTATATCCTGTTCGGTATTGAATAGCTGCATATGAGGAAGATAAGTATCTTCATTCATAATAATTGTTTTTGATTTCCTTACTAATAAACATCCATCATCGGGTGTAGCAATCTTTTTTGTCGAAGTATTGTTGTCAAAATTCATTGTTAAGATAACTATATTTTTAGGATTTTTACCTTCGGCTTTTAATTTTTGCAACCTGTCAATGGCTTCGTCAATACTTGTATAATCATAGGTTTCTGTCTTCATGATATTCTCTCCTCTCATTTATATCATAGCCAAACTAATTTTCATCGCTTCCATAACCTTTAAATTATCTTCGTTTGATAATTCACCAATTTTAAATTGAATCCGATCTTTATCAATCGTTGTAATCTGCTCTAATGCCACAACAGAATCATATTTCAACCCATTAAGTTCATCCTTATGTATTAGTACATGAGTTGGTAATTCTCTTTTGGACTTTGTAGTTACAATAGCAATTATAGTGGTAGGGCTAAACTTATTACCAATATCATTCTGTAATATAAGTACTGGTCTTCTACCACTCTGTTCTGAACCTTTAGAATCATATTTAGTTATATCAGCGAAATATATTTCACCACGTTTAATTTCCACTATGTTAGCCCTCCTTTCTCTGTTTGTTCCTTTGATATTTTGTATTATATACTTCACTATATATATTGTCAAGTATTATTACAATTATTTTTTATATTTATTTTTTCTTTTATATATGGTACTCTATGTATATAGGAGGATTACATTCATGAAATTATCTATTCAAAACAAATTAAAAGAAAAAAATATGACACGTTACGAACTGGCTAAAAAAATAGGCGTAACATATCCAACGATTGACAAAATCTACAAAGGTGAATCAACTTCAATTAAATTTGATATTTTAGAGGCAATTTGTAAAGAACTTAATTGTTCGCCACTCGAAATATTAGATACTGATGACTATCAAATGAAGCGATTACTAACCTATGCAACTGAAATTAATAAAGCAAGTAAGAATAAGGACGACACAAATTAATCTGTATCGTCCTTTACATATTACATACTTTCTAACACATCTTTCATTCCCACTGCACCATTAGCATAATTATTAACTGTTGTATTCACACTACTATGTCCAAGCTGTTGCTGCACGAATGCAAGATTTCCATTCTGATTCATTACACTGGCATAATAATGTCGCATCATATGTGGAGTAATACCATTTCCATAATTTTCAAATATCTGTTTAATATTTCTTTCTGTTGTACGAGTTCCGTTTTTATTTACAAACACAGCTTCCGTATCTACAATATTATCTAAGGTGCTTCTATATTCTAGCCATTCTCTTAATGCTTTTAAAGCAGATCCACTAAGATATACCGTTCTATTTTGCATTTCTCTGTACACACCTTTACCAAGAATGGTAATGTATGGCATTTCTTCATCTAAATGTAAATCAGATAAATCTAAGCCAGCAAGTTCAGATTCTCTTATTCCAGTTCCTCTTAACACACGAAAGATAGCAATATTCCTATTCCTTACTGGAATATCCTTTTTCCACATTATTTTTTCTTCCATATCATTAAGCTGTTTTTCTGTTGGAAATTTTTTAGTTAAATTGTTTCCAGATGGAATCCCCTTATATGTTACATCTTTGAAGAATTTATCTTTAATTTCAGTTCCCTTTACTCTACTCATATAATCCCAAAAGCTACTTATCATATGTTTTCTGGTTTCCAATGTAGTTGGTGACATACCATTCTGTTCTTTAGTTTTCAAATATAATGTAATATCCTCTGCCATAATATCGGTAAAATCCGATGGCTCAATATCTGAAATATTTGTTTTGTCAATAAGTTTTTCTTCAATAAACCAATTGAGTAAATCTACAATAACTCCAAGATAATTCAACGCACCTGCCTTACTATCTATTTTAACAGTGAAATATTTTCTCATATATATAGGGAGATTTAACTCATCCAACTTCCTGTTAAGCTTTTCAGCATTTTTGTTTTGTACTTCTATTTTGTAACACATATTCATCAACCTCTCTTTCATATTTGTCTATGTAATAATTCTCTCTTTTTATCTTCGCAGCCTCAAAAATTTCTTCATAAGAGTCACAAAATCTTACTTCGATACACTTCGTTACCTCTCCACACTTCAAACAATATAAATCTTTAACATGTTTTTGTTCTCTTTGTTTTTGTCTTTGGATTCCTCTAGCCAACATATTTTCATTCATACATTTCATACATATGAATCTGCTTGCATGTTTTGGATTTCCATTCTTATATCTACTCAAAAATTATTCACCTCATTTCCGCAATAAAAAAGAAGCAGACAATTTCTGCTTCCTTATAATTAATATTTATTATTTCTTTCTTTTACTTTATCAATTATTTCTTCTCTATGATCTTTATAGTATTGATCTGAAATTTCCTTTACATGTATTTTATGTGCTTTCTCAGAACATTCTTCTGAACAATATGTTCTTCTAAGTGTTTCAAATTTTTTGCCACAAATAGGACAGATTTTAATTATTGGTGTATTCGATTCCTTACTATATCTTCTTTTATTCGAATTTTCATCTTGTCGTTTCTTTTTTCTATTTTACATTGTTCACTACATACATTTATTCCATGGTAACTTGTAAACCTCTTACCACAAATAACACAATCTCTAATTCTTGGCATTTTTCCCTCCTTTCAAATCAGTCTTTTTTATACTTATCTATAATCGGTTTAAAAAATCTATCTTCTGCATCTTTTCTTGCTTTTTCTGCATCTTCAATTTTTTTAAATTTACCGAGACTATAATTCTTTCCTTGAAATCCAATTTGAGCAACCCATAATTTTCTGGTTTTGTCAAAAGAAACTCCTTTTATACCTGAAGTATTATTTTTTGAAACTTTTTGAGTTAAAGTTTGTACAATGGTTCCATCGACCTGTGTACGCTTTTTTCTATTTTCATTTAATGTTTTTCCATCTCTATGATTTCCACAAGTACCAACTTCTTTTGCTTTAGATACAGTTCTGTAGCACATTCTTCCACATTTTAGACATTTACATTTCCATATAACTTTTCCATTTTCATAGCCAAAAGGCTCTAAAAACAATAAATCTTTTACGATTTTCCTAGTCATATCTAATTTTCTTTTACAACCACAAGACTTAGACTTTCCTGAAATTAATTTTCCTTTGTTAATTGCTCTAATTGTCCCACACACACATTGACATGTGTAATACTTATTGTGTGACGAATCTGTTTTATCTGACAAAGCTAGCACAGTCCAATCACCAAATTTATCACCTATATTTATTTCCATATAATTACTTTCCTCTTGAAAACAATCTTCAACTGTCTTTATTTTACATAGTATCAACTTGGAAAGGAGCTTCTTCTAAGCTATCCAAAAACTAATTCATCAACCGTTATTGTCATTTCTACAGTGTACTGTCTTTCCATTTTTATCATCCTCCGTTCTGCTATTAGCAATTTTTCATCATCTTAATCTATTCCTAGCCATCCAAATTCCTCTACTATATATATGATTTTCTCCTTTTTCATTGCAGTAATCACTTTGGAAACTTCATTCTTTTTTACATCTAAAGTTTTAGATACATAATCTACTATGGCATCTTTTTCCATCTGCTCTCCTTTCAAATAATTATAAATACAGTCCCTTATATCAGATGTAGACACTACTGAATTATAGTCTACCTCTGTTAGTGAATAAATTTTTACAATTTTATTTTTATCTAAAGCTTTAACTTCATTTGCTGTTTCCATTATTTTATCGCCATCGTTCATTTTTACTAAATACATCTTATACCTCCTAATTTTACTTTGAAATCGTCATTTACACGGGTTTATATTTTTGACGATTTACTTTCTGCCTTTCTTCAATAATAAGATTCAAAACAATTGTTAGTCTCCTCTTTTTATTTGAGGAATCAGCCTCTCCGTATATCTTAGTAAGTTTACCTTCATATTCTTGTTGTAAACTACATAATTCGCTTTCATATTCTATCAATTCTTTTAGTGTCATATTTGTCACTATATCACCTCTTCCAATTTTCCAACAAATTCTTAGTACCCATTACACATGCAATAATACTTAACATCAGGTTCTCCACTAACATGGCGATACCCCATTTCTTTTATTAGCCTTAAACCTGAATTATACTGCTTATCATTTGTATAGTTATCTTTTCTTGCCAATTCATTTATAATTGATTCCATTTGAATTCTCCATTAATTCTTCAACTTCCTGCTTCATTATACTGATTTCCGACAAATCATACTGATCAACCATCCTCTCTAATTCATCAGGCAATCCAGTCATTTGTGATAAATTCTCAATGGCTCTTTCCATATGTTCATAAGCTAAATCCAAATTATTCCACACGGTATCTAAGTTATTTTGCGTTTTATTAATTCGGCTCATTTATATCACCTCAATCTCCTATTAGCCAATCTTTTCCATCACAAGATTTGTATTCTTGAACAATTTCATCAGTTAATTTTATATTTTCAAAAAATCCACTACCAATTGCCGCACAACCATATGAACAATATTTATCTGTAAACCCAGTTCTTACAACAATAATTGAATTTTCAAGTAATGACTTGCCACATGTAGAACATTCCATATATCTTACCATTTATATCACCTCTTATCTCTCGGATACAATTAAATTCTCTATATCGTACCTACAATCAATCCAATGTTCATATAATCCAATATTTTCATCCGTTGGCTTTCTTGTTGCCGATGAAATATAATTATCAAATTTGACAATGGCATTATACATTTTTTCAAGATCTTCTTTTGTAATCTCATCAGTATTTCTAAATTCTTTCACTATACCACCTCATTTCATCTGCTCATCAATCAAATCTAATACTTCACACAAAGTTTTATATCTACCTTCTTCCAAGTCGTTCATATTACGATTTGCTGTTTCATTTTCTAAGTCCTCAATAAGTTGCTCAACTTTAATTCTTAATTCGTCCACTATTATACCTCACAATTCTCTTTCCAATCTCTTCGTTACTTAGACATTTCTGCAACTGATTTACAGATATATGTCTACAATCATCAGGATTGTCAGCATTATCAAATTTCACAATAGCTTCTTCATCACTATTCCATGTATATTCCATAAAAGTTCCTATAAGCTCTAAGCCCTTGTGAAATACTCTATCGCCTTTCTTAAATTCCATTTGTATCACCTCATTCCATCACAGATACATCAATAACATTTAATCCTGCATCTTCCAAATCCTGTTCAACGCAATATCTCAATGTTTCCTCTGATGATTCATTGTCATAAAATTCAGCTTCAACTTCAACAATAAGTTTCGCTTTTACTTTATTTGACTTATCCATTGTTTTTGACATTTATATCACCTCTTCCAACCTTCCCAATAAATCATTCTTTTGTTGTATATTTGCTATTTTTTAATATTCCTTCTATACTTCTTATCGCATCTTTTATACTCGTATAGTATCCATTTCTTACTAAACTTTTTGCAACTTTTTCTTTGTATTGTTGTATTTGTAAATCATTCATGTAATCACCTCCAAGGAAAGTTAAATTTCCTTACCAAATGCTACTTTTATCTTGAGGTTTTCCAGTTTTAATTTCTAGTTTTCTGGTTTCACAACATTTTTCTACGCTTGCTTTGATATTCTCTTTAACGCATAAACAGCTGTTCTCATTATCGCATGTTGTAAAAATATCATTAAGTATAACATGAATACCCTCGATTGAATTAATATCTATTTTGTTTCCAAATTCATCTGTATATATAATTTTCTTTGCCATATCTTCCTCCTTAATTTGATAGTAAACTTAGATTTCATTTAAATTACACTTCACTTTCTAAATACTTTATAAATCGCTCATCGCATTCTTCTGTTCGTTCAGATTCAACGCATTTTCCATATAATCTCCTACAATCTTCACAAGTAAATATTGCAGCTTTATTAACATACCCATGATTAAAGTCATATTCTTCACACAATATATCGTTTAATCTTTCAAATTGTTCTGTTGTCATATTTGTAATCTGATCTATAAGAGCCAGCTTCATTCTATCAATATTCTTCATACTAAATTCTCCTTGTGTTTTTAATTAACTATAACACATCAGAGATTTTCTGCCTACGGACATCGTTACCGTTTTATGAAAACTTGGATTCTTGTTACCCTATATCCCGACAATATTCATACTTTCCATTTTCAAAATCATTAACAAAAGTATTTGTAATATCATTGCCATAATTTAATTCGTCAATCGTTGTTCCGTCCCCACTACGAAGTTCATCAATATCATATCCTTTACTTTCAAAATAATCATTGATTTCTTTATCAAGCATAGCTGCTTGTGAAGTCAGTTGTGCTAATTTATGCATTTTTCTTTGTATATCTTTAGATATTCTCATAATTTCTCAACTCCCATCTTCCAATGAAACTATTATTTATTGACTATAGCTTGATTAATAATTCCTATGTCATAACCGGTACTATCTAATCTTTTTAGTTCATCTTCTAAATCGCTTGCGATACTTGTTATAATACCGACTTTTATGTAATCTATAAGTATTTCATCCCATTCATTGCAATATAATTTTTCTGGATTATCTTCAACAATTTCCATTGTAGATTCTATAAAATCAGAAAATTGTATTTGTCTTCCAAAGAATGTTTCTATCATATCTTCACAAATTATTTGTAGATATTCCTCTATATTATGAGTATAAATCTTATTTCTATTTTCCGCTTCTTCATTAAATTTATATTCTTTGCTTATTTTATTGAATACATTCATATCAGTAAAAAGCCACCATTCTTTGTTGCTTGACAAATAGCAACTTGTTTCTTTTTTCAACCTAACTTCAATATCCTCCGTTAAATTATCACTCATTACAGTTCTCATAGTATCTACATCCCTTCTTATTAAATATTCTAAATAAGCTGTTACACTCATATTATTCTCTTTTGCTTTAGATTCAACAGTCGATTTCATTTTATCGGTACAACGAAACTTTAAATAATTATCTTTCGCCATTGTGGTCACACTCCTTCCCATAAAGATGTTACCACAATAATATCATTGTGTAAAGAAAAAGAGAATTGTATAAAATGCAATTCTCTTTTTGTATTCATATTATTCTTACACAACATCACTTAGCAACTCAATCACTTCATCAAGTTTCTCACTCGCTTCTTCCATACTATCAACAGCATCTTCAGAACACATCCCTCTATAACTGCTCTGCAATCCTTCGGGCATATTATCAAATGCTTCCTGTTCTTCATTCAATATAGAAGATAACTCACTTGAAGCTTTCTTCAAATCGGTTTTAATCAAATCAATTTGAGTTTTGAGTTGCCTTATCTTTTCTCTTCTCTGCTTATTCATTTTATGACCTCCCAACTAATGAAAACAAGTATATCCCCATAATTTATTTAATACTTGTCCATCACTAGGAATATTACTATAACTGCTCAATACCGTCTTGAGCTTATTATATTCATCTTCTGTGATATCAATGCCATAATCTCCCTTGGCAGTATTCCTCCAATCATATTTATCCTGGCATTCTGGACGGAAATACCATTTCTTATAAATCATTTTTCCTGTTTCTGGATCTTTACCAGAAAATAGACAAGTAATTGTTCTACCAGTGGCAATTTCCGTTGTAACTTGTCTGCCGAAGTAAGGATTGTACTGCATATAAGCCAATTTACCACGCTCAATTGCATCTTGCTTTTCATGTTCACTCATTTCAAATAACTGCTGTGTACCCCTTCCATAAGAAGTGTTATACACTTTACTGCTATTCACACCAACTGTAGAATATAACTTGACTCCGTTTTTATCAGTTGTCTCAACTCTTTTTACTCGTTCTCCATTGATGTAATCATTGCAAAGTCTGTCCATATAATGTACATTTCCATCTTTATCAACTGTACGAGTTGTCTTCTTCATATCATAATTGTCATACGCTGCTTTCGCAGCACTTCCTGCATAAATCCCTAAGAATGCTAATAGTCCTCCGAACATAATTATCAACCACCTTTCTTATATTATCTTCTCCATTTATCCATTTCATCAACGGACTTTTTATTGAGATTGTTATACATATCTCTTCTTTTTCTTGCCTCTTCTTCCTTACCACTTCTCCAAAATGCAAACATTAATACTAAAAATATTATACTTATAACTGTACCCATAATTTAAATCCTCCTATTTAACTATTCACGTCTCATTGTTACTATTCTAATTCTATCATACAATTTTAAACCTTGCACTATATATCCAAGTGTTAAAATGATGCATATAAATAAGTCTTAATTCATGCTCAAATCCTTTAATGACATCTGATGCATATAAAAATCCTTTATTATATCCTTCATAATTATTATTGGGTTCAATAGTTATATAATCTCCATGTTTATGTACTTCATGTCCTCTTTTGCACATTTCCTTCTTAAATTCTTTGTAATCAAACATAGTAATCACCGTTCTTTCCATAAAAATAAGAGACTTGCTTTTACAAGTCTCTTACTATATTCTCTATTATTCTATTTGTTACTTTAACTCATTAACATTGCCATTTGTCTTAATATAATTATAGATAGGCATTTGTATCTTTAGCATAATTTCCTTTAATTTTTCTTTTGACAAATTATCATCTTGAGCTTTAATTAACTCTGCCGCCTCCCTTGGTATCTGAACACCATACTCAACAGAAAATATTATTAAAGCTTCTTCAAATTTTGTAACATTTACTGTTTCGACAGCATATTGAAACGCTTCTAATAACCCCAATTTTGTCATATTGTACCTCCAAAAATAATTATATACATATTATATCGCCAATGATAATATTTGTACAGCCTTTTCTCTTCCTTCAGAGATAGTTGCACAACTACACAACCTAATCCAACCATTATATTTTTGTGAAAAACACCTAACTTCATATTTTTGATTATATTTGTTAATTTCCAGATTGCCAGTATTACGATTTACTATCGCACATTTTGTTTTATTTACTTTAAATTCTCTTCTCATAATATCACTCCAATCCAATAAAAAAGACAGATAATATATAATTATCCGTCTCAATTTAATTAATATTATATTTTATTCTTAATTACAAAATTTCATTTTGTTTTTCTAGTAATATTAATAATGCACTCATTGTCATTTTTTGTATGTATTCATCTTTGTCTACTTCTTTTTCAGTTATTGGCTGTTCTTCATTAATAAAATCATAATTTACATATAATGTAACTCCTGAATTATCCTTACACCAAACAGCAACAACTGTGTCGCCACCAAATTCAGTAATATCTTCTTTAAGTTCTTTGATTAAATCTGAACATTCAAAACTAATTTTTATTCCTTGTTCGTTTATAAATGCCATTATTATCATTCCTCCAATTTTTTAATAAATTCAAACCCATTTGCTGTTGTTTTCTTTTTAGTTCCATTTTTACGATAGAACCAATCGCCTTTTACAATACCCTCTTCGACTATTTCTTTTGCAACTGGATGTTTTCTAGTTCCAGACCATTCTAAAAAAGCACATCTCCATTTCTCTTCAGTAGGCTTTTCTTCATTCTTTTTCTCTGCCTTGTAATCTGCAAGTAATCTATCAATTTTTTCATCTGTTAAATTTTCTATTCTGCTTATATCCAAAGAATAAAAATCTGTCTGATTATAATGATTACTTGTATGATGCCACGAAGAATACCTCAAACAAACTTCTTTTAAAACTTTCACAGGTAGTTTCTTAAATTTTTCCATTGAGCATTTTAATTCAATTTCCTGTTCTTCTATTGTATCAAAAATATCTGCCTTTGTCCATTTACTTAATGGTTTCTCCCCATTTGAATAAGCATCAACCGCATTGTTACTCATTGACCATCCGCTATATCCTGCCATATTCATCAACCTTCTTTCTTACATATTATATCACACTTTATTTCTCATCCTCAATATCTTCTAAGCTGTCAATTCCTAATTCTTCCATAATATCATCACAAAGACAACTTCCATCACATTCAGTTCCATCGTATATAACAGTCATCTCTTCAATATTTAAAACATAACGACTTTCTTTTTGTTGCTTAAATAACTTTAGTACCTGTCTTAATAAATATTCTTTCCTATCCATAAATTTTACCACCATTTCTAATAGTATCTAATTGTTTACTTAATCATAACACATAATACTTTTGCATATTTATCACCATACCAATCTTCAAAATCTGCATAAATATCACAATTTGCCATCAATGTATTATTATAATCTTCCTGATTCATCAATTCATATAAACCTGCTTCCATGTCCTCAGTATAATTTCCATGTGGCGAATCATCACCAAGACTTACACAATTATCTCCATGAAAACAATTCGGATAATAGTGTCCTCTACTTAAAGGCTTATAAACTTCTAAATCTACATATTCTCCCTTATATAATTCTTTTACTTCACCAACAGTCATATTCTAATTCCTCCTTAAATATAAAATATTTTATTGATTTTTTCTGTCAGTTGTTCATTCTCAGAATCCAAATGAGCATAAATTGCTAAAATTGTATTAACATTTGAATGCCCCATAAGTTTTGCTGCTTGTTTTAAAGATACATCAGAATAATATAAGATAGTGGCATAATTGTGTCTAAATATATGAGCTGTTAATTTTGAATTTCCATTTATGTTTTTATCTATTATTCTCACTATATATTTCCACATCTTTGTATACTCACTATCTTTAAGATAATCTCCATCAACATTAAAAAAGAGCTTATCGTCAATTGTTTTTACATATGAAGTAAGCTCATTTAATAAAAAATCAGGTATAGGTATTTTTCTATTACTTGAATGTGTTTTAGGTTCTCCACATATCGGCTTTCCTTTAACAAAGTGGATTGATTTATTTACAATTAATTCATTATTTACAATATCATCTTTTGTTAAAGCTAATGCCTCTCCTTTCCTTAATCCACATCCATATAATATATGAACAAAAATTTTACTCATTGAATCACAATTAATATTCTTAACCGCTTTTTTCTCTTCTTTTGTTAATGCTCTTTTTTCGTTTGCCACATAATATGGAGTTTGAATAAAAGTATAGAGATTCCTACCAATAACTCCTTCCTCTTTAGCCAACTTAAATATTTGTTTGAGCGTTAATAAAATATGTTTGCATGTAGCTGGATTAGAAGCTCTATTATTAATAATCTGCTGAAGATCTGAAACAGAAATATAATTCATTTCCATTTCACCAATTTCAGGAATAAGATGATTTTCAATTATATTTTTATATAATCTCTTTGTATTATAAGATTTCATACTTTTAAATGTATTAAACCATTCTATTGAATACTCTTTAAATAACATATCATCCCTTCCTTCCATAATCTCAGTAAATCATCGCTTCATTATTTTTTCAATCTCTTCAAATTTTCCATTAACCATAAAACAACCGGCTTTCTTCTTCCATAATTCTTCAAGATTATTGTCTGTTATAAGTTTATATCTTTCTCTTTCTGTTAGTTCATATGCAAAACCTTCACAATTTCTCTTTTGAATTAATCCTAATTCTTCAAGTTCTCTATATTCTCTTATGTGTCCTGGTTCATAAAGCATCATGCCAGAATACATATATCCCGTATCGCAATACTCTTTTAAAAATTGTTCAAATAATTCTTGTGCTTTCTGTGTCATAATAACCTCCAAGTATACAATTATTTAATAGTTATATACACCAATATTCTTCGCCATCCATTGCTCTTTTAACTTCATCAATAGACAAATCATATAAATCAGCAACAAAATCTATTGCACTATCAATAGATTGCAACGAAGCAAATTTTCTTCTGTCTCTAAGACAACTAATAGCTTGCTGCAAATTTCTCTCCTTGTGTAATAATTCCTGCTGTTTAATTACTGCGTATTTTTCATAATTGCTTTGACTCATAATTTCACCTTCTTTATAAATCATTGTTTCCTATGCTTTCTGCTTAAAATAATACTTAACAATCTTTTTAAAATCCTTACTACTTGCATAAGCAACTCTAGGTTTACTTCCATCAATGTTAAATTCCGTTACGCTTAAAATCGCATAACCTTGTACCGTTAATGTGGCAAGATATACAAGTAAATTTAATTTATATCCAAGACTGTCAAGCTGAATTTCTTTTCTTAGTTTCTGTACTTCTTCATCATAATTATCATCTACTTCAATAATGTGTGCAGAAGCATATGTATTGATTTTATATAATCTATTGTTAACTTTTCTTACCATATTATTTTCTCACTTCCTTGTAAATCCTCATTTCATTCTACTATCGTTCCATACGGTTTAGCCGCATCTCTTATAGTCTCAATAGACTTATACGGAACACCTCTCAATATAAGACCGCCGCTATATCCTTCATAAAATCTATGTTTACCCCAAATTGCATATCTACCTTTTTTACTCACATAACATTTCAGAAGTCTCGTTGCATAATAAGCGTTTTCTTGAGCATCGTGACAAGTTATTTGAATACATCCATTCGGATATTTATTGCAAATAAGATTTATCCATTTAACATCTGATATATTAACTGGATATAGTTGCTCCGAAAATTCATTATAACAATTTGAACATTCATATATTGGGTTCTTCATATATATTCTCCTTAAATTCCTACTTTTAAATGTATAGCATTGGTTTCCCATTCTTCAACTAAGCAATTAACAATATCCTCTGGAACATCTACATTTGCAAATCTTCCATCGTTTACCCAATCATAAGCTGCACTCCATCTGTCACTGTGCAACCACTCTTTGCCTATCCATTTAGAGAACTGGTCTCTTTGGAACTTGCACCATTCATAAAACATTCCTGTCTTTTCAATGAAATTTTTTGCCTTATTGACCATTTCCATGTCAGCTACAGGAAACCATCTCTTTTCAATTTCTGGGTAATCTCCATTCCAACCATCCCATTTTGAATAAATAATGTCTCCGTTTTCATCGTGGACTTCACAATCTAGCTTTAATGCTTCTCTTACAGCATCTTTTAAGTTATCAATATTGTCTACTTTCTTATTTCCATACCAATCATAACATGTATATTTCATTTATGTCACCATCCTTATTCTTTTTATTCCGAAGGAAACTCTTGTTTCATACTTTGCATTCTCTATATTCTTTTTCAGTTAATAGTCCTTCATAGCACATATCTTCAAGCGTTCTATATACAGCATTAGCTCTCCAACTTGCATATGAAAAACCATCAAATTCTCCAATAAGTGCATCTCTGTTTTCTTCACTTTGTTTTTCTAATTTTTCTGCTAATATGGAATTACGAAAGAAATATGCTTTATACATAGCTGCTTTAATTCTAAGATTCTCAACTTCATATTCCTGAGAAACTAATTTCTCTTGAGCTTCTAATAACTGTAACCCCATATTTCCTAATGGGCTTCTTTCAATTCTGTTTCCAAAATAAGTATAATTCATATTTGTCACTCCATTTTTATATTAATTCATCAACTTCAACTACATCAGGATTATCACTAAACCATGAATCATTCTCTGCAATTTCCTTTAACTCAATAAAATCTCTTTCAGAATCAAAGCAATCGTTGTGTTTCAAATAAGCTACTTTCACCTTTTCTCTTGCATCTTCATATGACTCTGCCTTTACAATACCAATAGCCAATTCTTCAATTCTGTAAGCATATAAATTTGTAATATCCAATATATTAAGCACTCCTTTCCGCACTACAGAAGAAATCATCTTCTGTAAACACAGTGTTATCATATGCATCGAAAATAACTTCATCCGAGACATATTCGTTGACTTTCTCTATCATGTCATATGATGGTTCATCAATATCAACACCCATTACTTTTGCAAATAAGCATTCATTGACAAGTTGTACATAATACATACGCTTTAATTCAGTTAATTGATCTCTATTTAATTCTCTCACTGTCATGATTTATCGCTCCATTTCTGTAAATCCATTTCTCTTTAAATACTCTATGTAATCTTCAATATCTGATTTCTTTTTAACTTCAATATCTTCTTGATGATAATATCCATAAAAAGCATTCGTATATACCTTATATGTTTTATTTTCCATATAAACAATGAGGTTATAATTATTTGCACAATCACCACGTTTCTTCCAATTCTTATCAAGCCAAAATAGATGTAATCTCATGTCAAACCTCCTTATGAAATTGCTATTTCTTAATATCCTGAATTAAATCATTTATACTAATTCTGAACGCTTCTATTAAACCATGATTCCAATATAGTAAATCAGATTTAAGCTTGGGTGTATTATTATTTTCTTTTACATACTTCTTAATCATTCTTTCCCAATTAATATTATATTCTTCTTCCATATGTTGATAGATTCTTTTTAAAGTTATACAATTCCCCTTACTCTTATCTTCATTAATAGTAAGTAATGGCTGTATTAAATCTTTAACACTTAATTTTTCTACATCCTTATATTCATAATATTGATCTTCTAACTTTGCATCAAATATTGACTTATATTGCTTATTTCCATATATAATTTCAAGTGTTGTTGGTTTACTAACGTGTTCCCACCGCCACTCTTTAAATTCCTGTTCCCAAACAATACCATATACATTTGTCATGTTTTTATATATATTATGTAAAATTTCCTTTGATTGTAACAACTTAACATTTCTATCATAGATATAATTAACTCGCTCAGATATATTCTTTTTCCACAAATCAAAATCTGAAGGATTCTTTTTTTCTTCAATTTTTTTACAATAATTTAATGTTCCTGTTATAGCATAATCATTTTCATTAATTGAAGGTAATTGATTAACTAAACACATAAGCTGCTTTTTTAATTCTATGGACTTATTTTGTAAATCCTTATATATTTTTCCTTTTAATTCCAAACTTATTTCTGTCTTTTTTATCGTATCCTTATCTAAAAAAATTTTTTCATACTTCCCTAAGATAATTTTAATATCATTTATTTCTTTCATATTTAACCTCTTATTACCACTTGATTTGCTATAGTGGCATCTCTTTAATCTTCTCTCCAATATGCTCCATTGTATTCTTTATTTTCTTTCAAATACACAGGAAATCTATAAAGTTTCTTACCATCACCAAATTCTACGTATTCGTATTCGAGAATTTCACATTCCATGCCATAATCAGCAGGATCTACTATCTCAATATCAAATACTTCATGTGTATCTGTATTTACCTTGCAACTTGTTTCAATTTCTCCTTCATCTGCCCATACAGATGTAAATTTTCCATTTATTATCATGTTTTCCTCACTCCCATCTATTAACAACATTCCATATTTCCATACCAGAACCACCGCATACCATCGTAGCTCGCATATATATATCATTGCCCTTACTTTTGAAATATTTTGGATAATCATTATTCTTCATTTCCATCGCTCCAATCTTAAATATAATCCCACTGTAGATCTAACTTTAATAAATCTTCATTATGCATATGTGACCATAGTAACTGGAATTTTTCTAAAGTTCTATTATTTGAACCTTCCCATTTTCCATCTCGCTTAATAGCCTTTATTGTATCTCCTGCTTTCCATACATTAGAATCTCTAACGGCTGTAAAGATTACTGTTTTTGAATTTCGTTTTATTACATTTTCCATACTCACACCTCCACAATCTCAATACAGAAATCATCAGGATCATATTCACTGTCTTCAATATCCCAGTCGTTCATATATTCTTCCTTTGCATTATAGGCTTCTTCTTCAGCTTCGCCATAGGAATCAAATAATCCCCATTCAAAATCTCCACTGTCTCTTAACTGACCACCATCGTAACTGATTATATATTTGAACATTTTAATATCCCTCCAACCGTTTCCATCCATCATCAATTTGTTCCAGTGCAGTAGGATTTAAGCTATATAATTCTCTTTTAAACAACTCATCATATCTTTTATCCATCTGCTCTTTAGTATCGAACAATTCCTCATGGTCTAAGTTTCCTTTATCTAAACCAGACAATTTATATATCCGCAATTTATACATATTAATCACTCTCCTTTTAATGCTTTTTGTGCTTTCTCATTAAACTCACCATACATTGATTTCCATTCTTTAATAATCTCTTCTGTTGGTTCACCAATGAGATTATATCTTTCCTGTCTGTAATGCTCTGGATTATCAGTATGGACTTCTTCTACATATACTGCATTTCCCATTTTACTTGCATCACATCCAAAACCACTCAATGCAAGTACAATCTGATATTTTGCTTCTCTAAATTTTGGGTCGAAAAACTCTGGGTTAACTACTACCAACTTGCCTTCAATATTGTCACTTAATGGTTTGCATTCGCTTTTATCAATGATTGTTTTCATATTAAAAATCCTCGCTTTCTATTCTATCCAACATATCCTCATCGACTATCCCTACAATTCCAAGTTGCTCACACATACCAAGCAACTTCATTAACTTAGTATGAGCTTTATCTGTTTTCGTTTCTGTATCAAATACTGTGTCATCGAATCCAAGCATTTTATAAATATCTTCCAACATAATTTTGCACTTCGCTTTCTATATTTCTACACATTTAATAGACCATTCAGGATGACTATTTAAGATACACTAATCTGTTCGTTACCTTACAATTCATCACACCAAAACACGACATGTCCAAGTTCATCTACAATTGCACTTTTATACATTTGTATTACCTCCTAAATATTCATCAATTTTTTCATATAATTTGTCACAAAGATTTAATATTCCTGCTGTTCCATTTTCATTATCATCATCATAAACTTCCTCTGATGCTTGATAAGCTAAGTCTGCTATTTTCTTTAATAGTTCTTTCATTTCGTTTGTTACCATAAGTTACCTCACTTTCTTAATCCCAGTCACTAGGCAATTCAGGATGACATTCATATTGAAAATCATCAGCATTTAATTGATTGTGTTTCAAACAATATTCCAATTCTCTTCTTGTTAGATCTTCACATAATCCTTTTATATCTACACATTTTCCATCCATTTCAGAATCATCTACATCAAATTCCCATATTGCTTTTACTATCATTTTTTTGCACCTCGCTTTCTCTTTATGAAACAGTTCTTTCCTTTGGTTTTATGCAACCTCTTTTATTTCCTTTACTGTTTCTTTCCAACAACTATCAATCAGTCCATAAACTTCATCAATATCATATCCATGCATCTTACATCCCTCTACACAAAAGATTGCATATTTAATAGGAAGTTTAACATCCTTATCCAGTTCTACTTCTAATACAGAACCACCACCAGACCAAGAATCATACAACCCACACATTGTTTCTTTTCCAAGAACTATATAAGATTTTGATTTTTCATTCTTTCGTGGATCATATTTTCCTTTTTCGTCATATTCTTTATTCTGTAATTCGATTAAATCAAACAAATCAAATAACGGCATTTTTACAAGAAATGTTACAGTTGCCATATGTGATGGAAGATTTTCAAATTCCTGTATGCAGCTTTCTATAAATTTGTCTTTGTTTTTATCTCTATCTACATAATATCCATCATCCCTATGTACTTGTTTACATGCCTTTCTTAATGCAGTTGCTTTACCTTGTGTTTTTGCTAACCATAGCATAGATGATTCTTTGTCAATACTTCCATCTCCTGAATTTCCATACCAATTCAGAACATTATCGCAAACGCAATCGTAATTCCAATTACCACAATCCACCATAATATTTACTTTGACTTCATTATTAAAATCCTCGGCGTTGTAATAAAAATATGTATTTTCTCTTACATACTCCCATATCTCATTAAAATTATCTGTAAAATACTCTTCCTCTTCATCCGTCATTTCTTCACGAATATCCTTTTCAAACTCATCTTCTCCATACTCCATTGCATAATCCATAGCCCAATCAGCTAATTCATCATTAAATGCCTCTCTTGGATTATCATGCTCAAATATCTCTTTTAAGAAACTATCAGAAAGTTCTCTTTCTCTGTAGTCAGTATAAATTTCGATGCCACCATCTTCATTTACACCCCACATTTTCTTTAATATTTCATCTATTCTGGTTTTTAATATTTCTATTGTCATATCAATCAACCTCACTTTCTTCCCATAAATCAATCAAACCAGGTAATACATAACCTAAGTCTATCCAGCTAAATTCATCAAACTCTTCAAGTTCTTTAAGTTCGTCTTCTGTTGGAATTTCCGCACCCATAATTCGCTTTACATCATTTTCTGTTCCACCAGCTTCAAGTATTCTATGTAATGTCATTTCTAATGCACCAGAAATATCATCACTTCCTTTTACTGTGATTGCATTCCGTGACCAATATTCATTGCAAAGATGAAATGTCACAAGTGTTTCATTTTCTTCCAATAAATCTTTTAACTCAATCATTTCACATTTTCCTTTCCAATAAAATAAGACAGACACATTTGTTTGCGTCTGTCTTATTATTCTCTGTATTATTATTACTTTACAATTGCCAAAATCTTATCTTTTCTATATCCATATAAGGTACATGGCGTTTCATGTTCGTTTTTGCCTTCTATGTCAACCTGTCTAACAATTTTTATATTGTGACTCCATTTTCTTGTACCCTGATTGTACAATTCTATTATAATCAAATAGTGCGGTTTTCCATTTGTTCTTGTTTTTGCCATAGTCACCAATTTAATCAATTCTTCATTTTCTTTTTCTTCACGTATTCTACAATGAGAAGACGGAATATTCTTAATTGATTGTTTTGCCTTTTCTTTTATTCTGTTATAATCTTTTATTGTTATAGTTTTCATTTAATCACTCTCCTTTTGTATTACTCTACTTTTTCTTTCTCTGGTGTAATTAAACTCCTTAGATTATCTCTAATATAGTCACAAAAAGCATCAATACTTCCATTTCCAATAGTCCAACAACTATCCTCGTCATAGTTCCAATGAATAATTACTTCATGCCCTGGTGTGATATTAGGTAAGTCAACGTCTGCTTTATTTGCATATGAACTATTTGAAAGTGCTTTGAGATATACATATCTTCTGATATTCTCAATATCTCTTTCTGTTTCTGCATTGAAAATCTCTACCAGACATTCATCAGAACATTCATTATAAATGTCATATTCAGAAGCTCCATTTTTCTCATTATCAAGCTTCTTCAACTCTTTACTAATTGCAAATAGTGCTGATTCCTCATATTTCTTACACTCTTCTTCGCTTCTAAATATAGTTCCATCCTCTGCAATGTACTCTGTTCTTACAAGTTTCTCGATTGTTTCTGTTTTTCTAATTTCGTTTACTTTCATAATATTTACCTAACCTTTCTTATTTTATATGCTTTTCAAATTTCTTTTTTATCAGTTTCCAAAATCCTTTGTCGGTCAATGGCATTTTAGATACATTACATACCTTGCCACCGTCAAGATAGTTTGGATTTCCATTTGGCTTGTACACATCATAATCAATACACCAGTTTCCATCATAATCTCTTAATGTAACATCTACGCTGTATCCATCTGTATTGTATTGACCGATACTATCATTCATTAAATCATATTGTTTTGACTTTAACTTTTTTCGTAACTTTGCATAATCTTCATAGCATTTTATTATTTTCACATCAATCACACTCCTTTGGAAATTACAATTTCCTTTGCTTTATGGTTGCTGATAAATCCAGTTTCCATGCCTTACCTTATCGCTATCTTTGTCCCAAAAGCCTAATTTAACCATACCTTTAACGCTCCCTGTTCTATGTATACATGGGCAGTTGCTTGTAAATCTTTTACCAGTTGCGTTTTCATACTTTCTTGGACTACTGTAATATGCCATATAATCACGCTCCTATCTGCTCCATTGACCAACTTTATTTCCGTTTATATCAATGATGTTTCCGCTTGTTACACCATCTTCAAGTTTTCTGCAAATATCTTCAAGAAGTCTTTTACATTCAATAGCTTCATCAAATTCGCTTGGTTCACCTGTAAACGGATCACAGAATGCTGCATTACCTGTTTTAATTTCAATTTTTAACATAATTTTTACCTCCTTCCAACCCAAGTACATAACGATCTCTATATCCATTCCAAAAATATGATTTCAAATCTGCAAGAGTTTTTGTACCATTTTTCAGTTCCTCGTAATCTGCCTTTAACATATCTGATGTATAATTTTTATAGCAACAAATACACGAATGAAATTCTTTTTCTTTTTGTGCATACCATCCAAGATTAGGTGGAAATGTTTTCTTTGCGATTGTACGGAAGACAATTACCAATCCGTTATAGTCTAGCAGCTTGTGTTCATCGCTTAAATCTCTAAGCTCAATTTCTATTCCATCTTGTGTAATGGCTTTATCAAGAATTTTCATATTATTCCACCTCCTTATGTTTTGGAATTTCAATTCCAGACTTTATTTCTTCTCTCGCAACAATATATGTTGGAGTTCTTCTATCAAGTGTATAATATTTTTCTCTTATTTTATTCTGTTCTGCACTTGCCTCAAAGAAGTCTTTAGTTGGATCGTCCCAATACCAAACATAATATGTGTGTACAGTATGAGTAATTTCATCATATTTTCTTTTACATTTCATGATGTCACCATTCATCAGGAATGTATCTTCTTCTAATTTAAGACTATCAAATTCCGTTGGTGATACATGATGCTGTTTCTCTTTCCAAGTCCAAATAATGAACTGATTCTGCCAATGTCCTTTAAAAATTTCTGCTCTATATGTTCTCAGATAAGCATATAAATCTGTTTTACTTTTCCATGCACAATCTTCTCCAAAATATACACAAGGTGAATCTTTAGGATTGAATGATATATACTGTTTATCAAAATCCTTTGTTGTGAACTTATATCCATTTTCACTTACAAAAGGATTTTTACTATCTACATATTCCCATAAACTTACTTCTGCTATAAAATCAATAGCACCATCTGCACAGCCTCCACAATTACCCCAATCACAAAATCTCTTTTCAATTTTACCTATATATTTCAGTTCTCTTGTTGGTAAATATATCCATGCTCCACCACTTGTATTACAACTAATTCTGCCTTCGTATTCATGGATAAAAGGTGTATATGGTCGTTCACAGATATAAATTTCATTCGCATCTGCTTTTTCAATATGAGCTGCTCCATAGTAATCTCCATATTCATTTGTATATCTAACGCAATCACCTATACTTGGAGTCTTTTCAGATCGTGTATTTTCTATAAGTTCAACATACATATTTGCCTTATCTACATCGTAATTCATAAGTATATGCGAATCACAAAATCTTGCGTTAATCTCTCTTAATGTATCTATTGTATACTTCATACTAATCAACCTGCCTTTCCATGTATAACAAACTTGTCATAATTCCCTTCAATGCATACCAACATTGTTCTGCGTTCATATATCCAATCAGTGAACCAGTATCTTTCTTTATGTGGAATTGATTGCCACCTTCAATACTGATTACTACAGATATTTCCGTTTTGCTTACTGCATTGATAGCACTGATTTCTCTATCAATCTTTTCGCACAGTTCTTTTTCGCTTTTGCTTAAATATCCTGTAACTCTGTTATCCCATTTGACATTTAACATCTATACCATCTCCTTATCTCACATATGGAATATCTTTTCCATGCATATAATTTTCACCTCTAAAACAATCACCACAGTATTCCCAAATTCCATCATCTACCTTTTTGAATGTAGAATATGTTGTTCTACCTTCTCCGTTTTCATCAATTCTGCTTGAACATGGCTCGCCAATCTGTGAACAATCGCTTCTCATACAAGCTGGTGGCAATAAATCCATAAAGGAATCAATCATATCCTCTGCGAAATACTCACCAACTTCATGTGCATCAAGTCCAAAGTAATGTTCTTTATCTACAATTTCCTTTCCGTTGTACATTTTAGATTCACTTAATGGAACACCATCATATTCGACTTCTTCAATTACCAAGGTATCATTGAACCATGTATATGATTCATAATGCTTTTTATAAACTTCTGCTGCTTTGCGTGTTGGGAAGATTTGCGGATTACCTGCTGATAATCTATATTTTCCTTTGTGATAATACACAACTTCATATCCTTTGAGTCCTTTTATCCATCCTGGAATATCAGTTTCGATTACATAACCTTTATCAACTGACCATTCGGTTGCTTCATAATCATATTCATCTACAGACTCACCAACTGTTTTATGCTTGTAACTTGCACACTCTTCTTTGCCTTTTTCTGTAAGCACAAAATGCTTTCCCTTGTCTGCTTTGTACCAATTATTCCGTAATTCCATAATTCATTTCCTCCTTGTAATAAAATAGGCAGCTAGTAGATTATTCTCCTAACTGCCTTTGCATTTGCTATAAATTTGTCGCATTTCCGTTCTCGTCATATTCAATCGGTGCAATATGAATTGCATAACCGATTTCTTTTTCTTTATCATAAATTTCCATTGTACCACCTGTACAAAATTCAAATGAGAACCGCTTATCATCCGATTCAAGCAATTTAATCAAATGATCCGTGAGTTCGTTTAAGTTCCGTGCATCTTCTTTTGATTTTTCAATACTTGTCATTTTGCTTCACTCCTTTTCATAAATCTCTAACTTATGTAACAAATCAAACATTGCTACATATCTACCCTGATTCCGTTCTTTGAGTTTATCATTGTCGTTCTGCATTGCATCATCATAATCCTTATTTACTTTTCTAAATTCCTCTGCAATAATTTCAAGAATTTCATCCTTTGTCTTGCTACATGTATATTTTGCCATTTCCCTTCACTCCTTCCTAAAAAATCTTAGTTTCATCAGTTATCTTCTCTTGCACATAATGTATAAATCTCTGCATCAAGTACAACTTCTCCACAATCCTCACATTCTAAGCATACATCTTCTGGATTATCCCAATCTCCATATGATACAATACTCACCTTATGTCCTCTGTGTTTCTTTAGTTCGTTCCATAAAATCATATTCATATCATCTGATTTCTCTTTATCACATGCATATTTTTCTTCCAAAAATGCTTTATAATATTCAACTTCATCAAATTCATTCTTTTCCATATCCTGCAATGTTGAATAAATCATTTCTGTAAGTTGTTCTTTGGTATATGACTCATACACTTCATCAGGTGTTAAATCTTCATCTTCGCTTCCAATAAAGTAAAACCAAAATTCTCCAATCTGACAAGCAATACAATCATCATTTGGATTACTGATAATCTTTACTGTTCCATCACATAAGCCTTTAAAAACCATCTCTTTAAATGTCATAATCTTTCCTCCAATCTTCTAAAGAAATGCGAATTTAGTCTGCTGTTTCTTTTAACATAGCCTTCAAGTATTCATGTCTGAATTGCATTTCAAATTGAAACATCAAATCATAAAAATCAATATCTGGATATTTTTTAAGAAGATTACTTGCTGTTTCCTTTGCAAATTCATTAATTCCATTAATTCTTGTTTCCATCATATTATTTTTTCTATTAACATTCTGTCTTTTCAAATCGACACCTCCTACAAATAAACATGTATCTATTCACTTGTTTTAAAGTCATCTTCTGTACATATCCTCGTGATCCCACCTTCAAGTAATATTTTATATCCTGTGGGTGCATTGGCATTGAAAACATTGGGATTTATCAAATGAGGATTCCATAAATCAAAGACAATTCCTTTCTGCCCATCGCTATTCATTATTACCTTAGTTCCAACTTCCATTTATTATACCTCCAAAAGAAATACACAAATTTCTTTTACAACTTAACTACTTTACCTGTTTCTGTATTTACAAGACCTACATTCTTTACATACTTAATACTGCCTTTATCAATAAGTTCTTTTCTTTTGTTTGACTCTTCTTTTCTCTTTTCATCTTCATATTCTGCCTGTCTAACAGCCTGCTCTTTCTCAAATTTCTTTTTACTTTTTTTAACTTCTTCTTCCCACTGCCTTTTTCTCTCTTTGTATTCTTCTGGTGAACAGTTCATGATTTGGCACATCTGTTCTTCTACACGCTTTTCTCTGTTATTATAATGTTCTCTTGCCTTTCTATCCATAGAAGCAACCACAGATTTCATACCGTGTGTAGGATTTACATGACCACCTGTAACCGTATCATATCCAACATACCTCTCGATAAACATTGATTTATACATTGGATACTCACTACCACATTTATTGCAATGTAAAGCATAAGCTGGCTTTCCGTTCATGTAAATTGGCATCATTGGTTTTGCTGTTTCTTTTGCACATTTTCTGCAAAATGCACCTACTTTTGGTAACTCAGTTTCATCATCTCTATAATCAAACCAATCTATTCCAATCCGCACAATGTCACAAGTTCTACCACGAAATCCTAAATATTCAAAGTTTCTTTCCATCTATTATTTTTTGCCTCTCTTTCTAATCTAATAAAACACGCATTTATTTACTCCGAAATCTTTTTATATGCTTCCACTAAACTACAAGACAAATCCTGCATTACCTCTTTGCATATATCCACAGTATTCTGAATATATGCATTCTCTTCTTCTGCTGTCAAATCTCTTTTCTCTTCTGCTTCTGTTTCACAAATCCAAGAGTCAAGAGTATTATCTGCAATCATTAAACCTCTAATAATATCAAAATTTGTTCTTGCCATTTTTATTTCTCCTTTCTTAACCATAACATTCAATATAATCATTTTCATCAGGATTATATTCACATCCACAATTAGGACATGAAACATTCTCATCATCCTCTGCTGATTTCCATTCAGTTCCACAACAATTACAATAAAAAGTTCTTTCTTCCATTGTTATTACCTCCTTATGAAATATCCATTTACTTTATTTCAACGAATCTCATATTTCACATACCCTATATTCGTATCCATTGCACCCGTCATCAAATCTGACAATTACATATTCTGTACCATCTTCGCCGTCACATACAAGGTTTGGGATTTCACTCAAAGGATAATCCCAATGATTAGCAAGACCATCATCGCCTCCATTTTTATTTGGGTCTTGTGCAATCTCATTTAGTTCATTAATAGTAATTAAATCATCAACAGGTCTATATCCTGTTATTTCTTCTATCCAATCCGAACTATCTATACATTCGTCACAAAATTTAACCATAATTTTTGTCCTCGCTTTCATTCTCATTCATTGCATCCGAAAACCCATCGTCATATCCCTTGTTATACATAGGATTCTCAAACTTACTGTTTGCTAATGGACTATTCTCTTCAATGCCGAACCACCCTTTCTCTTTATCTGTCATTTCACAAACTTCATTAAAGTATTCCATTGCACTTTCTCTATCATCAGAGATTAAACCGTCCTTGAAAAGTGTTGCAAGTTCTGATAACCTGCAACGTGGAATATAATCCACATTTACCTTTTCCATGAAACAATCATAAGCTGATTGAAGATATAACATCTTCTTAAAGTTATTATGGAAATAAGTGAAATAAGTTCCATATGCCCACTGTTTATTTTCTGGCTGCGTTGGATTATAACCACTAACAACTGCATACTGTGTATCACTTTCGCTTTGTAATAATGCACAATCATTTTTCCGTAAAATCTCAATCCATTTCATTTCTTTACACCTCCAAGTTATACTCTTTAATCAATCGCTGCCTTACCATGTCATTCAGATCCTTATTAACAGGCATTATCCTATGCGTTGTACGATTGATATACACGAAATGACTTCCCTTGCACCTTGTCGGTGTATATCCATTCTTCCGTAAAACTATATCAAAGTCACGCATTCGCTTTGACTTTCTAAAATTATGCATAAATCTCACTTCCTTTCTGTTACCCGTATAGCCTGATAGTGCAGCTTTATATGTATATGTTCTCTTATTCACAAATTGCCTTTGCCAAAATATCATACATTTCAGCATTACTCTTAACAGGTGCAATCTTATTTTCAAAATATGAAGCTCCCTTGCAGTTTTCAAGAAGTCCTTCAATAACTGTATTCTTTTCATAATTTGCAAACAGTTTCTTGAATATCTGGAACAGCCTAAGTGTAAATGCACTCTTTTCACTTCCTGTCCAATCAATTGCTTTAATTGTCTTGATTATGAGTTCTAATAATTCCGTATTATTCTTAGCCATTCTTAATAATTCTCTTGATGGTGCAACTTTGCCTATTGGGTTTTCAAGTTTATTATCATCGGTTACAATTTGAATATTGTATGATTCAAATAAATTTTTAAACTCTATATATTCTCTTATATTTGCCTTTACACCTGCTCTATATGTATCAGCTACACTCATCGACTTCCTAGCAGATTGCTGTCCTAAAAATGTAAGAATTGCCTCATATTCTGAACAATTAAGCACTTCAACAAGCATTTTTATTTCTCCATTGATTACAAATGCAACAACTCTATGTGCTCCATCTGCCACAAATAATTTTCCATTCCTAACATATACTTTAACTGGATCAAATTTATCTTCATTAAAATACTGTGCTATTTCCTGCACCTTTGCCATATCCGTATCTCTCTGCCAATCTGGTATATGTATGAATGTTGGATTGATAAGAATGTATCGCTTTGAGGCAATACTGAAAGAGTTCTTTAATGCACAATCAACTTCTTTCATTTCCATACTTTCTCCTGCATTTGAGTGAGCCTGTATAAACTCTTCTGTATTCCGTGGAGTTGAATAACGAATAAAGCCTTTCTTCTTTCTTATCTTTTCAGTTAGTTTACCTTCGCCTGATGTAAAACTATATCCAACATCAGCAACTTCAATATCATTTTTGTTTATCTTTAAAAGCAGACATATCTTATCTACTGTTGCATCAGATGGATTATTAATCTCGCTTTCATACTTTGATATTGTTGAGTAAGAGACTCCGCAACCTTTAGCGACATCCTGCAATGTTAAACCTTCTCTTTCTCTAATCTCCTTTAACTTCTTTCCATTAATTTTGCACATAATTAACTACCTCTTTTCTTTTAATATTTTTGATATGTATTTTGGGTAAAAAATAACGGCTTGCCTTTTGACAAACCGTTTAGTTGCTAAACTTTTCAAATACTCCTGACTTGAGCATATCTGATTTCCAACACTCAAAGTCTGGATATTCTGTCTTATCTGCTAAGTCTCTATAGACTTCATGCGTCTGCTTTTCTGTGAATGTTTTGCCTTTTAGCGGTTCTTCATAGGTTATGTACTTCATTATATTTCACCTCTTTCTTTTAAATAATTTCTGTAAGCATTTTCGCTTTCAAACTGCTGATATTTGCCTATACTTGGCACAAATCCCATATAGGCAAATCCGTTATAATATCCCTTCATGTATTATCCTCCTTGCAAAATTCTTTACCTTATCAATGACTGTTGGTTCGGTTGCCTTCTGTAATCTTCTCTTTCTTTCTGTAAAATACAGACTGTTTTCCACATTGATATAATCCATCATCTGTAATGGAGTTAATGAATTATATGGAGTTGATAGAGTACTGTCTATTATTTCAGCTCCGTTTGCTGTCTTGATAATTCTAAAATTAAATGCTTCCATTCTGCCTTATACCTCCTTTAATCTTGCATCACGCATAATACGTGAAATTTCACTCTCCGTTTTTGCGTTGGCTATTGCTTGCAATGTGTCTTCTGAATACAGTAATTGCTTTGCAATTCTGATTGCATCATATTTTATTTTACTCATAGTTGTATTCTCCCTTCTAAATCAACATTGACAACTGTTTCGCTAACATTGCTTTTGATAAACCTGTTGTCTTAACTCCTTTGTTGCCTTTCGTTTCTGTCTTTACAGAGTAAACCCGTGAAGGTTTATTTGCCTTTGCAATCTGATAGTCGCAGTAGGCAGTATGAACTTGTTTGTGTTTTTCTGACATATTAATATTCTCCCTTCTTATTGTGAAATCATAGCAATCTGTGTCTGTATAAATTGTTATGCTGTTTCCGTTTTGTGTTATGGTGGTTTTCTCCTTAATTTAGGGTATAAAAATAGCACCCTATGTTTCCATAAGATGCTATAAACACTACACATATTTAATTTACATTGATTTCTTTTTTACAATTTGCAATTCATACCCAAGGGCATCCAATATATGACTGAACGCTCTAATAGTTGGAATGCTTTCTTTTCGTTCAATTCGTGAGATTACTTGTTGTTTGTTTCCTGTTAATACTGCTAATTCCTTTTGCGTTACGTTTTCTTGTTTCCGTAAACTAATCATTTCACCTATTAATTTATATTCGGCACGGGATTCGTCCCATGCCTTTTTAAATTTTGGATCTGCTTCTCTCTGCTTTTCTATTTCGCTTTTTACATTAATTTCTATGAATGGCATAATCATTACCTCCTTATATAAATGTTTTGCCTAAATAATTTCCAAGTTCTTTTGCTCGTTTCCGAACAATTTTTACATCTGTCTTTTCCGTCTTGTTTTTCTGTTTTCTGCAAACGTGTAGCAAATATATATTCTCTTTATCTACCGTAATATAAAATATACGATTGTGTTTTTGAAAATATACTTCATACACTTTCTTTTCCCAACGCTTAAACCTTATTTTGTCAAACTCTCCGTTTTCCATACATTCCATAACAGAAAATCCATCTGTCTTTTCATCTTCTGGCAAATTATTTATATAATCGAGTATTAAATCCTTACCAGAATTAGTGTAATAACTGTGTAGTGTCATCTATAATCCTCACTTTCTTTTTCTCGATTACAGAATACAACATATAAGTTGTATTGTCAAGCAATAAAATAGCACCTAGTAGTTTGCCTACGTGGTGCTTTGTGGGGTTTACTCTTCAACATCGTATTTTGCATCTATATATGCAATCTGCTCATCATAATAAGCTCTTGCATTTTCGCAACGGAGTTCATAGTTGCTTCCGTTGGATGGATAACCTTCAGCTTCGCACTGTTCGGCTATTTCCTGACATTCATCTTGATATGCCTTTTCAAGTTCGCAGATTTTATCTATATCTGCTTTTGTGTAAACGTTTGCTTGCGTCATACTTTGACGCATTTCTTCGATTGTTTGCATAGTTATTTCCCCTTTTTACATCTGGTTTAATTTTGCCTGAAGCTCGGCTATTTGAGCTTCAATAGCTTGTTTCTCAATTTCTTTTGCATTCCATTCCGCATCTGGAATCCATTCCATGATTTCAAATGGTTGGACACAAAGATATTCACATACTTTATTTATTGTATCAGAACTTATATTTTCGTTTTTTGAAAATCTTGTTGGCATATTTTGAGACAAACCTGCATTACATAAGTCTTTCCATGTCATATTGCGTATTTTTAAAAGTTGCCCTAATTTATTAAAAACTATCATATATTATACCTCCATCAATTATTTGCACCTCCTATTCTATCACATTATTTTGTAATTTTCAATATGTGTAAAATCCACACTATAAAAGCGGTAAAGTTTCCCTTACCGCCTCTAACTATAGATTTTTATTACTTTTCTGCAAAGTAGTGCTTGATTACAATATTACTGATAGTGCTTGCAAGCCCAGAATAGTCATATTCTATCTTACCTGTCTTACGATTCTTTTTTGCCTTTACTAATGTATTAACCTGACGCTCTTTGAAAGAAATTGTATCCTTTTTGTCGTCAATGTCAAATTTATTAGTGAATCCCTTTACATAACAATCATTAAGAAGCTTCTTGTCCTCTGCTGTCAATTTTACTCTTGTCTTTGCTGTGTATGGAGTTTCAAAAGGCAGACTGAAGGTTGTTTTAATGATTGTTTCAAGTTCTGTACTTGCTTTCTTGTATGCTTCTTTTACCTCATTTGACATTGTTATATTGCCATTTTCCCCTGCCTTAGAATTAATATGAATTGCCTCTAAAGCATTATATAATTCTGGTGACTGAAAAGCAGGAATGATTGCATATTTTACCAACTTAGAGTTATCCCATGAAGCAAGTACCCTAAGAACTGTACGGACTACGTCCTTATTATTGCCAAAATGGTCTTTGTTCTTATGGGTCAATGAAGCAAATATCTTATTGTAAACCTCAAGAGTTTCTTCTTTAGATGTTTCAAGGTCAGACTTTTCCTGCTTAACATCCTCAAGTTTCTGCTTAAGGTCATCAAGCTTAACCTTCTTTTTATCCTCAGACATATCCTCATTTTTCTCAAGGTTTGCTATCTGAGTGTTTAACCGTGAAATATCAGCTTCAGCCATCTGAATGAGCATTGCACACTTTTCATGTTCAACTGCTGTCATTAATTCCTGCTTCTTCTCATCTGTGATTTTTTCTGCGTAAAAATTGATTGATAAAGTTCTCATAATATACCTCTTTCCCCGACTTAACGCAATCGGTGCAATATAATATTTTATTGTGTTTATAATTGTAGTGTTATGCACACTATAAAAGGGTAGACTAATTGTGTATAGTCCACCCTTCTAACTATGTATAAAACTTTGTAGGGAACGCCTCACCTACTAGCGTAATAAGCATATTAACATTAAATCCAGTTAAGAGGATAGATACTCCATAAATATACTTATTGCAGGCATTACCCTGCTAATAAATAAATGCTTGCAGGTTTTACCCTGCAAACTATGTTATATCTATCATTAACCTTTTATATTCAGATTTCATATAAGTTTGATTATTGAATTTTGAAATCCTTAACCGTGATTTAATCGGTTAAGATTTTTTATTGACCGTCAACTACTACCTTGTAAACACTCACACCTAGAATATAAGCTGAAGGGTTCGCACTTGAGCCTTATGTCTTTTCTGACATCTTCCTCCCATTACTGGCAGGGTAAAGGCACACCATTTTTAATATGATGCAAGGATTATTAATCCTAGGGCATGTATACCTATTTCAAGGCATAGTCTAAGCCGTCCTCATAGGGTTTTAGAGTAAACCCATAAAACCTATTATTCAATTTGTATAGCCTTAACCCAATGGGATAACTAGACTAGATTTTATATTAATACCCATCTTTCCACCCTTGAAAGTCTAGGACTTTTCAAAGAGGTATAGAGTTCCTCTATACTGCCTATGACTAATGTTTTCAGCAATCCGCTTAATATACATTAGGGGCGTAAAATATAAAATTGTTTTTTCCTATGGGGATTTACTAACTCACCGAATTGTGATAAAATAGACTTGTTCAGGGACTATTTACACAATTAGTTGTAATTAGTCGGCTATATATTCAAGATATTCTTGTTCAGTTGCAAAAAGCATATAACTTTTTGTGGCTGAAATATAGCCATAATACCCATTAGATACATTGTATCCTTTTGGACTATTCATTTTTCAAATATATAACACCTCCTATTCTGGTTTTAACGACTTATTCCTTGTCAAGCTATTGTTTTATTGTGATTGTAGTATATCACAATATATTGTGTTTGTCAATATGTTGTGTTAAGTTTTCCCGACCTTGCGAGGAAGGTTCGTTTTACGGTACTTTCTTAACTTGGCTATATTTTATCACAATTAATTGTGATTGTCAACAGATGATTTGAAAGTTTTCTAAAAAAACTTTTTGTTATTATCAACTTCTTGACATCGAATACTTTATCACTATTTATTGTGATTGTCAATAATAAAATTATTTTTTTCGATAAAGTTTTATTCACATAAAACCACATAACATAATATCTCACACCACAACACATAGTTTTTAATACTACTTACAAATTGCTCTGCTCCAGATGAAAAAAGAATGGTTAATATATATCTATTAGCCATTCTTTTAGACTGACTGGGGGTACTTAAAACCAACTTGATGGACTGGAAATGCAGCAAACCCTATAGCTGATTCATCTACATACCAACTTAAAAATCCATCCTCTTTCCAACTTCAAAATTCCTAATAAAATCAAGCAAAATTCTAATTTTCCCATCTCAAACCCTTTATCGTACCCCATATCGCTCAAACCCACTAACCAAGCCACTTTCAGCCACTTCACGACCAAAAAATTAAACTTCCATCTTATCAAAAATTCATTCACAAATCCAAAATCTTCCTTATTTATAAATACTTTTACCGATAACCATTTTTAATCTAAAATCTATCATTATAATCAATCACACAAATTACAACTCTCTCATCTACAATACGGGGGGGTACAGAAAAACCAAAAATTACCTATATACTTCACAAAAATAACCAAAAATCCAATATAAACCATTAAAAAATCCTACTATAGCAATACCAAAAAATCCCATTTCTCATCTAACCCCTCTATCTCACCCATACACAGCGTTTTTATTCTACTCTACCAATAACACCTAAAATCATTTTTACCCACCTAAATGTTCAAAATACAAGGTCAATTTTTTACATCACCCAAAATCACATTAACTATTTATATATATTCATCATATTTACTATAAATAATATTATCAATTCTCACACCTATACAAAAATCCATTCTCACAACTCAAATTTCAATTTTTCTATCTATCCTAACAACTATCCACCTGACATATAAAAAATCCAAAATAGACTCTAAATCATTAATTTTTCGCCTTATATCCCATGTAAAGAATTTTATATTAACTCTCTTTATTAATTAACATATTCATACAATGCTAAAAATTCATAAATTCAAATTCATATAAGAGAAAAATCTATTGTAAATAATCATCACACTACTCTTGCCAAACAAAAAAAATAATAAATTTAAAGGAGGACTCATTATGAGCAATTTAACATATTACAACAGAAACATTTAATAACTTATCATGTAACTTTTATAGAAATATATTTGATGAATTATTCGGCAGAATTGCATTTTAATCTATTTAGGGACAAAATCACACCTCATAGAAAAATTAGCCACTTTTATCTCATACCCTTATAAGTTATCACCTAAGACATAAAAATTGAAAATCACCCTCAAAAACTCATTTTTAACCCACAGATAGGGGTATGAGAAAACTACACACAAGTTCAAAAAGATAGTATGTGCGTAAGCACAAGATGTAGCCCTTTGATAAGGGCGGTCTTTTCGCAGCGTCAGCAAGAAAAGAACATCTCTAGGTAGACAATCAAAGAGAGAATAATACATTAAAGAAGGAATTAAGTATGATGCAAGAAAACGAAATCCCAAAATATCTCAAGTCAACAGAAAGTAATATCTCCAAGAGTAATCGCAAATCAAAGCACAAACATCATTATGAAGAATGTCTGATTCAAAACAAATCCATATTTGCAGGAAAGACTTGTCTTAATACAGGTTTATATACCTACTGTACTATTTGTGGAAAAATAAATGAGCGATTCAAGGAAAATAAATCTATTGTAAAAGATTATATCAGAGAAGTTAATTCACCAATAGGCAGATGCTACTCTCGTATTTCTGATGAGGAATTATATGAAAAGTACCATAACAAATTACCAGTATTTTTTGTAGAGGATATTTTTAAAGAGAGGTATGTTAATTTGGAAGGAGAAAATAAATGAATTTAATAACAAGATTATTTAATAAAATTAAAACTATAAAAATATACTAAAAGAATTAGATAAAACATTAATAGAAATAATTTAAGAGAATAAAACTATAGGTATATCATATACGTACCCAAATGAAAGCATTAATCAAAAACACCATGTACCTAAACCAACTAATAACAATCAAACAAAAAAATATAGAGCTTGTATGAAGCGTAAGCGAAATACAAGCGTAATAGTCTGTCTTATTAAATAAGTTATATATCTTCTTTCAGTTCAGTTGACCTACACAAAAGTGTAGTCAAAATTCTCATATTTTAAAATTGGACATACATAAAAGTGTAGTTTACTGAACGCTCGTAAAGGCGTTTCTCTTTAAATAGAAACAGAGAATAAATAAATATCACATATAAAGGAGGATTTTTAATTGCAACAAAAAATAGAATATTTTACACGTTTCCCAAATGGCTATATTCAAGGGAATATCAAAACAAAATATGGAGTTAGTAGGAAATTTTATATCACATACATACTTATAGATAAATACAGATCGTATGAAGACTATAGTTGGATTACTATTCGTAAAGTAATGGAATTCTATGGGTATAAAACAACCAAGCATAAACCAAAAGCATTTCAAGAAATTCTTGATGTACTGGAATATATGATTAATAACAAAATGATTGAAGTTCAACAGGATCTTGACACACTCGGATATGATACTGGCATTGAAATTAAGATCATTCCTGAAAATTTTGATGCTGCTGACAAATTCTCAAAAATCACATCCTCTCAGCTTGATTTTATTATGATGAATGAATCTAGTATCAATAAAGAGAATATACTAATGGCTTTTTTATATATTAACTCATATATCTTTATTCGTCCTAAAAATAAAGATGATGAAGATGTCATGTATAATCCTGAATCTAAGCCAGAAGCTTTTTGGCGAAGTATAGAATCTATGTCAAAAGAGCTTTCTATGTCAAAGGATACAATTAATCAATGTATTCAATGTCTCACTTCTTCTATTGGAAATAAAGAACCTCTCTTAATAAAAAAAGAAGTTGGCAGCATTAAACCTGATCCAAAGAAACCACCACAAAATGTACCAAATATATATGTACTTAATAAAGAAGGATATGAGCAAGAAATCGAATGGGCTATTGCTAAGATGTTGGAGATTTATAATGTAGATTCATTTGGAGAAATTAAAAACGGCAATTAAGAATAAATTTTAATAAAACCCTTTTGTAATAAGGGAATATATAAATGTAACACATAAACCGTATCACACTAGCGATGATATGAATAAAAATTTTTATTTAATAAGGAGAACAAATATTTATGACAAAGGAAACACAGAATCATGTAATGACAAGAACTATGGAACTTAAGACTCGCAACAAGTTAATCTGCTCACCATTATTATTAAAATCAGGAGCAGATTTTGGTGGAACTGATTTAGATATTGTTGCAAGAATTTTTACAGATATTAAATTTGATCGGGACAGACAGAAGGAATGTGACGTTAGAGATACTAAGAAAATGGAGGAAACAGCTTAATGAAATACGAAATAATTGGAGATACATCAATAATAATAGATTTACATAATGGATATTCAATCCTTGCAATGAGTAGATGGAATAAAGAAGAAAGATTGTATAACACTACTTTATACATTAAGAAGAATGACATAGATAGATTTGATCTCATAGATTTTGCTCTTAGTGTTGAAACAGATAATAAAAAAGAATTATGTATGAAAGTTCTTAAATATGTTGAAAATACTGATTTTACTTATTATGTTAATCGTACTAAGTATGAACTTGATTGTTTTGAACGTGGAAATGCATTATATGAAAAAGAAAAGTTAAATGTTAAGTAAAAGTGATTATAAATACTACGAGAAAGCAAAAATAGCTGCGGATTTATCAGATTATAAAAAAACACATATAGGTTGTATAGCCGTTTATCAAGGAAATGTAATAGGAATTGGTTGTAATACAATTAAAACACATCCTATACAGAAATATTATAACAGATATAGAAAGTCTTGGAATAAGAACGGCATTAAACCAACATTACATGCCGAAATTAATTGTCTTAATTCTATTCGTCATCTGAATATAAATTTTTCCAAAGTAAAATTGTATATTTTCAGAACAAGATTTGATAAAGAGTTTGGCATGTGTCGTCCTTGCTCTAGTTGTATGGCAGCTATTAAAGATTTAGGAATTAAGCATATCTATTATACTACAGATTATGGATTTTGCTATGAGAAAATAAAATGTGAGGTATGAAAATGGCTTGTGAATATTGCGGAAGAGATTCTGGACATGCTGAAAGATGTCCATTACACGAAGATAGGAAAAGTAATTACATATGTTGTTACTGTAAAGAGGGAATATTTAATGGAGATGAATTTATAGTTAATTCTGAAGGTGAATATCTTCATCGAGATTGTATATTTAGCTATGATTTTTTAGTTAATTGGTTAGGTTATGATTTTAACGAAATGGGAAAGGAAGGATATTATGATAGTTAATAAATTAAGAATATTTTTTGATATTGATTATAAAACAAGTATTGAATATTGGATTCCTATTAGTGAAATAAAGATTAAGAATATATTTCTTGCTACTCCACCTAGTTATTTTAAGTATAGAAGAAAACTTAATAATTTTATTAAGTATGGTGAGCTTAGTCCTATTATCATTGACAGGAATTTTGAATTAGTTGATGGGTATATAAGTTATCTAATTATGAAAAGATTTAGCGTTGGAAAAGTACCTGTTTATTTTCAATAATGTGTAAGTAAATAGAAATTTCATTTGGAGAATATATAAGAAAATAAATAAAAGATAAAAGGAGGATTTTTATATGGTCAATTATGAACCAGAGTTAATGTACGCATTGGATTCTAAAAGTGAATATGCTGATTGGAAGAATATTTACAATGTAAGTGGCAGTGACATACTGTATTGTCCTATTTGTTTAGGAAGAGTTAAACTTTGGAATGGACAAGATCCAAATAAAGCATATAAAAAACAAAGGTGTTTTCATCATATTGATGGAATGTGCTCACAAGAAAGTAGAGTTCATTTTGCTTACAAAACATGGTTGCTTGAAAAAGGGAGTAAGTTCAAAGTTGGAGAAAATATATATGAAGTTGTCAATTCAGAAATTGAAAAAACTCTTCATACCAAGTTTGGTGATTATCGTCCTGATATTATTTTAGAAACTACAGAAGGGAAAAGCTTTTATATTGAAATAGCAGATACAAACAAAAAAACTGATGACTATATTGAAAAATGGGATGAGCTTGGATGCGATGTTTTAGAGTTAGATGTAAATGGGGAGCTTCTTAAAGTAACGACAGATGATATTCCTAAATTTAAACTTATCTACTCCTCTTCTACTGGTGAATGTTTTATAAAACATTATATTAGACAAGATTATGATGATTTGATTACTTTAAGAAAAACTTATTGGAAAAGAACGGACTTAATTGAGTATAAAATTCAGTGGGAACGATTAGATTGGTTTTGGAGAAAACTTCAAGAATATTATACTAATAAATCGGTACAGACAGATTTAATTGATGCCTTTCAATTATTAAACCCCGAAGATCAAAGATTTATTTGTAAAAAAATGTATGGAAAACATTCATCGTTAAGATATATTCTTGAAAATAATTATACAGATTTAGACGATTATGATAATGCACGATTAAAACATATTGGGTTAACTATCAGAAATCTTAATAAAGAATTTGGTTATAGTAGTAATAATAAAAAAGAAAATACATACTTATTCAGAAAATATAACCATATAATTTTTAAAGGTACTGTTTATTGGGAATATCACTTACTTGTGGATGATTTTATTACAGAAACAGAAGTATTTAATACTTTTCATCCAATAATGGAAAAATATTATAACGAACATACAATACCGCTCAGAGAGGAAATCAAGAAGAAAAAAGAAAAAGAACACAAAAACGAAAAGTATATAAGTGAATATTTATCTCCATGTATAGACAATATGATAAAACAGATACATAGTAGTAAAAAATCGTCATGGAAAATTATTTATGATGTTTTCTCTAATGAGGGAAATACATATTTAAATATTAAAATATCTCTTCTTAATCATTGGTTTGAACACCTTACATTTAATATTAATTTATTGAATAGCATTTCTGAAATTGAAATAACTAATAGTATTGTAAAGGCAATGAATAAGTTATTAGTTCAAGGAAAGATTGGTGATAATCATTTAAGGATAATGGAATTAAAGGAGAAAGATGCTAATGACAAACAATAATATATATATTCCCTCTATTGATGCAAAAGATATTTATTTATCAGCACATTACATTGAGGAAAATCCAGAAGGATATAATTTAAAACTCAAAGATGGACAATACAATTTACGAAAATTTATTAACACACTTGATTACAGTTTGGATCTTATAGAGTTAAAAGATATTTACTATAAAAAATTCAGGAAACATGATTTTTCATTTAGAATCAAAAAACACGATTATTCCGTAAATGTAATCAATCTTACATTTAAATATTCTGTTAAAGAATGGAATCAAATGAACAAAAATACTTTTGTTAGACTTGGATATGACTATAAAAAACTTTCTTTTGAAGATGGTATTTCTAAAAATAGCGAAGGTGAAATTGTTGGAATTAAGACGAATGAAAAAATCGAAAATCCGATTGATATACCAAAACCATTTGTTAAAAAGCAAGTAAATATTTATGATAAAAAGGATAAAACTGTTATTAAAGAGATTCAAACTCAGTACCATAAAAAGGGCGAACCTAAGACTATAAAGACAAATGCAGAACTTAGAACTGAGTTGTATAAAGATGGATTTATATGTAATGGTATTAAATATTGTCGTATGAAACGTTCTACTGGCTCTGCAAGAGTTGGTAAATGTCTTTTTATTAGAGAAGATTTATATGAAGCGATTTTAAAATTCAGTTCAGGTGGTCTTAAATACAATCAAGGAGATCCGATTGATTTAGCTGCATACGAGGGATATATTGCTCTCCCATCTAGTAGCATTATTGATACCATTCCAATTAAACCAGAAAATATTCTTTTAATTGATGATTATGACAGCGTGTTTAATGAGGACGTAATTGAGACTCATGATGAAGACGGATGGCTTAAAACTACTGAGAAGAATTGTGAAATTACAAATACAATTTGGGATGGTCAGTCTCTTATGGATATATCTCTATTTGGTGATTATTCAGAATATGGTATGCTTCTACTTAGAAATCTAATGTTCAAATCTTGTTGTTTCAACTGTAATATCCAACAATGGTTCAAAGATAATAATATAACGGATGTGTCTCAGCTTAATGGTAAAACAAGAGCTACACGAATTGAAGATATAAAGTTAATTACCACACCTAACAGTATTAAATATTTGAAATTTAGTACATGGGATGAATGGCTTGACCATCTGTATCCTGATTTTGGTGTTGTAAAGCATGATAAGAAAACTCATTTCTTTGGTGGTCGTTTAGTGCAGACTCATTATCAGTTACTCAATACCCTTCAGATGTCAAAAGATGAAGTAAAAGAATTTTTGCAGGAATCGCTTGACTTTGCACAAATGCTTAGAGATAGACCAGAAGTTGTACGTTATTACATTAAATATCCTGATATTGATGAAATGTCACCTATGGATAAACCTATGAGTAGCAAGAATGATGTTGTTTATAATTTGATGTGTGTAAATGATAATTTTACTAAAACTAAATATTATCAAGATTTTTTACATGATTTATTAGCATCATATTATAAGAATCTAAAAAATGGTCATGTTTATGTAAATGGAAACTACTCTACTCTCCTTGGTAATCCAATAGAGATGTTACAGCAATCAATTGGTAAGTTTGAAGGAAAAAGTCAAATTGGAATTGGTAATATACATAGTACACGCTTTGAATATAATAAAACTCTTCTTGCCAGTCGTTCACCTCATGTTACAATCGGAAACATTTGGCTTCCATACAATACAGAGAATAAATTGATAGATTGCTATCTCAATCTTACAAATGAAATTGTGTGTATTAATTCTATTGGAGAAAATGTATTGCAGAGACTATCGGGTGCTGACTTTGATAGTGACACGGTAATGTTGACTGACAATGAGAAGCTCATTCGTGCAGCAAAAAGAAATTATCAGTTGTTTAAAACACCAACAGCAAATGTTGATTCTACGAAGAAAAAAAGATATTACACACCAGAACAACAAGCAGATCTTGATATTAGAACATCTGTAAATAAAATTGGAGAGATTGTCAATTTATCACAAGAACTAAATTCTTTACTTTGGGATAAAATATATCATGGTGCTACTTATGACGATGTTAAGGAATTGTATTATGATATATGTCAATTGGATGTAATGTCTGGAATTGAGATTGATAAAGCAAAGAAAGAATTTATTATCAATAATGGCAAAGAGTTAGATAAGCTACGTGAAAAATATGATGAGTTTGTGCGTGAATATGAAGAGAATGAAAATGGTGAATTAGTAAGAGGGAAAAAACGTATGCCACACTTTTTCTCTCATATTTCTAAACAAAAAGGATATTATAACCCAGATAAAAAGCATTACTGTAAATATCATACTTCAATGGATTATTTACAGACAATTATCAATGGGTTTAAAATTAAAAATCCTTATAAAAAAGATTGGCTACCATTTGTATCTATATTAGATAACTCTTTATTTAGAACTAATCGTGTAAATCAGAAACAAATAAATAAAATTTATAGTATTCTAAAAAAATACATGAATGAAAGAAAAAATATATATACTTCTGATTCAGACACTAAGGAAGATAAGAATGAAAGGGCGAATAAATTAAGGGAAGATCTTATTTCTGATATTGAAGATGAAACAATTGGATTTTCTACATTATATCGTCTACTTTCTTCCATTGAGGATAAAGAGAATTCTCAAATTAAAAATCTTTTATTAGAAATTATGTATCTGTGTGGAAATGATAGTTTTAATAAGGCTATCATCCAGTCTAAAAATGAAATTTTCCAATTAGAAGAAGATGGAACTGACATTAAATTGTTTGATATTGGTTTCAAAATTACAAAAAAACAGGCAAAATGCGAAATCGACAGCTAATTATAGTTCTCATATGAGAGCGAAATTTATTTTACATAGGAGAGGGTAGTTTTCTATTTATTACTTTTACGATTGCTACCCTACTCTATTGTAAAATTCTATAGCTGTTATTATAGCAAAGGAGGAATTACAATACAACAAGAAAAAAAATATTATAATCAAAATGATATTGCAAATGAAATTCGTGATAGGATTGATTGTTCTTCAATAGATGTACTTCGTGTACTTAATTCATTGGGTGATGTGGTAAAGGATAAATTTGGTGATAGTGATGATTATGTTGAATTAAAAATATTTCCTGGACTAAAAGTAACTTCAAGATATATACCACCAGAACAATCAAAGTCCAATCTTAATCTAAAAAGCAATTCTATTTTATCTATTACATCGGTATTCACTGATGACTTTCGCAAAAAAGTTAGAGAATTACATAATAATTTAGAATGAAATCAGCTTTTCTTGGCTGATAAAACAGAGAATATAATAGTGTAACAAGTAAACACATTATTGGAACAAAAGGAGAAATAAACATGAATTTAAAGGAATCATATCGTTATGCAAACTATCTTGACCGTCTGTTAATGACAGCAGACACATATCTTAGAAATAAAGGATTTGTAACAACTACAGAACAAAATCACTTACGCTCTAAGGCTAATCCAGATGCACAGGATGAGAAAATTGCGGTTCAGAAACCATATGATGTAGATTTTAAGCCAAATGATATAATCGACTTTGTGGTTAAGGTTATTAATGAGAAGGAAAAACTTTTCTCATCAATCGCAGATGCAAAGGCGAGAACAGAAATTAATATTGACAATGCTGTTGCTATGAATAAAAAGAAACAGTCATTTGTGAATACACTAAATTCAATCGTTTCTATTAAGCCTAGTGAAACACAGTCAATGGGAAAGGATTATAAATTTGATATTAATAATGAGCAGAAACCTTACTCTTACCAGATTATTTCTAAAACATCCATTGATTTTGACCGAAACAGCGTCAAAGGTCTGATTAAGAAATATAATAAAGAATGTGATGAGATTTCTTCAAAACTTGATGAAATTGAAATCACAACACAGGTTAATTTTACACCATTATTTGATGTAAATGATTCCTTTGAGGATTTGGTTGTGGGTTAATTCCCACACTAATCTTCTATCAGATATTTACAATAGGGCTGAGATTGATTTTTATAATTGTCAATCGGTTCAGATGCAGATGAACTATAATGCTGCAAGGCTGAATATTAGCCATATAATATTAAAAAGAGTAAATCATGCATTGTTTAGAATGCAAAATATTACATATAAACAAAAATCAAGAATATTTCATAAATATTGTATTATTGAGTCTCCTGTATGTTCGAGGAAAATTACTTTAAAGGTCGTTATATGTATTGTTATTTGCTACTTTGTTATTTTGTAATTTTGTCAGTTTGATATATTGAAAATTTGATATTTTGTCATACGTGTCATGAAGATTCTTAATAAAATTAAAACTTACTGAAAGTATAATTAGTGATATAAAAATATTATAGAAGAATGAACAATTTTTAATTGTTAATAATTATAAAGCTTATCTATATTCGTATAGATATATCAAATTGATTGAAATTATGAGGACATTTTCAGTTCTATTTTAAATATCCGATAGATTTTGTAATTCATATTGTACCTTACCTTTCTATAATCGGTGGCTGTGCTACAGCTCTTGTAGTATGGTTGCCGATTTTCTCTTTGAGCCATTAGCTCAGTCGGTAGAGCACTAGACTTTTAATCTAGGTGTCGTAGGTTCGAACCCCACATGGCTCACTCTCTTCTGCTATTAGGCAGGAAATAAATCAAGAAAGAAGTGAAAATTATTAAGTACATTTCAAAAAATGAAATTGAAAAATTATTATCTGAAGGTGTAATTAGGAACACAAGACGAGGATATGTAGATTGCAGAGGCGAACATATTGGGTATTATAAAACTTGTGGTGGAAAGCGTTACATTGAAGATAAATACGTTAAGTAGGTTCTGCCTATGAAAAATCGAATTGAATATAAAGGTTTTTATATTGACAAGACTGAAAATGGCTATCGTATCTGTAGACAAGAAGATACAGAAAAGCATACCCATCTCTCGAATCTTAATCCATCATATAGGCTCATAGATAATGTATTATCAAATAAAATTCCTACTCGTTGTGGATGTTATTATTTAGAATCACATGCTAGATTAAGCTATGATGAAAATTATATTAGGAAGATTCGTGAGTATATTAAAGTAAAGCAGAATAAAAGTAAACAAATGTATTACAATCCTGGCAGAAAGCGTTCTGGTGGGAATTTTTAATTTTATGGAGGATTTAAAGGATTATGGCAAATTTTGTTTTTAAGGAAACTAAGCAGACTTCTATGAAGATTGCAGGTATTATTGATACAGATAATATGACTGTTGAAGTAGATGGCGAAGAAAAGAAACTTGCTACTCTTCTATCAGTATTTAACGGTGGCAGTGTTGAAATAAATGTGAAGGTAAAAGAGGAAAGTGAACTCGATGAACCTGTTGAATCTAATGAAGAATAGAGAGTAGGTGAACTATATTTATAATTTCGAAGAAGAATTAAAAAAATATGGGCTAACCCAATCAACTTATGAACAGGTTTTACAAGAAATTTCTAATAAAATGTCTGGAATATCAGATATGGATTGGAAAGAAATAGTGGATAAATATGATATAAAATGTCATTATGATAGCGTCAGAAAAGGCTAGTCAGACCATATTTGGCAATTATTTTGTTAGAGAATATTTAAAAGCTAAAAACATAACAGAAAAAAGTACTACTCTTGATGATGCTAAAGAAGTATTAGGTGAACAATATATTGTTAAACAGCAAATACATAATGATAGATTGAAACTCAATAAGTTAAAAAGAGATTTAGTTCCTTGTATTACAGTTGCAGACGAATTAAAACAGTATATGAAAGATAATAATTTCTCAATGGAAATTCCTAAATATATGTACTCTTCTGTTGAAGAAGAATCTGATTATACTATGATATGTCATATTACCGATTGGCATATTGGTTATATAATCAACAATTGTAATGGTAATAATTTTAATTGGGAAATTGCAAATGAAAGAATAAACAAATATATTTCTGAATGTAAGAAGTATATTGAATTATATAATATCCGTCAGGTTCTAGTTATATCAACAGGTGATATGATTGAGAATTCATATATGAGAGAAACACAAGCACATAATTGTGAATTTTTACAATCTATGCAGATACATAAGGCTACTAAACTCATATATAGACTATTAGTCGCTTTAGCTGAAGATTGTAATGTTATATTCGGTGGTATTGCTGGAAATCATGATCGCATGTCAGGTGATAAGAGAAAAAATTATGAAGGTGATAATGCAAATGTGCTTATTACTGAACATATTAAAGACTTGGTTGATGTAAGTGGATGTGAACGTATTTCTATATTAAATACAAACTATAATGATTCTGAAATAAATATTACTGTTTGTGGTTTATCTTGTAAATTCATTCATGGTGATAAATATAAAAATGATAGATATAATCTTGCAAAAATTATTTCTAGTGATAATCAGTTCTATGATTTAATCTTTAGTGGACATCTCCACAATTTTTCCATTCAGTCAGAAAATCATGGTAGATATGCTATTTCTACAGGTTGCTTAAGCGGATATAATGATTTTTCTAAAAATTTTTATTGTAGTAGTGTAGCATCTCAAACAATAGCAATTTTAAAAGATAATGAAGTTGAAATGATAAAGGATATTCAGCTTAGTTAATTATATTTTGTTTTTACGAGGATAGTTTGTACTACCCTCTTTTATTTTTATTTATTTTATATAGGAGGAATATATAATGTCTACATATAATGTACATGCAGGTCACTGTCCACAGGATGAGGGTGCTTATGGTGCAGTTGGTATTTTACAGGAGTCTGTTGAAGATAGAATTGTTAAGAATGCCGTAATTGCCAAATTAGAAAACCTTGGACATACTGTTTACGATTGCACTTGTGATGAAAATACATCGCAGAATGGTTGTTTGGCAACAATTGTTGGCAAGTGTAATTCACATAATGTTGATTTAGATATATCTATACACCTTAACTCTGGTAGAGATGATTACGAAGGTGATGATTCTACTGGCGGTGTTGAAGTTTATGGATATGATAACGGAACAGAAGAAATAGGTTCAAAGATATGTCAGGCAATATCCGAGAAGCTTGATATAAGAAACAGAGGTTTTAAAACCAATTCAGGACTTTATGTTCTTAGAAATACAAAAGCCCCTGCTATCTTAATAGAATGTTGTTTTGTTGATGATAGAGACGATGCTAACAAATGGAATGCAGAAGCTTGTGCCGATGCTATAGTCGAAGCCTTAACAGGAGAAGTAGCATCAGAAGATTCAAGTGAAGACTATTCTGATAATGATAGTTTAGATAACAATGAAACTACAGGTGGTAGAACTAATGATTTAGGTCATGTTGATGTTTATTACAGAGCTAAGACAAATCGTTGGTGGGATGAAGTTCATGATAGAGATGATTGGGCTGGTGCTGGTGACGATCAAGCAATTACTGGTATCGCTATTGGTGTTAGTGAAGGTTATGTAAGATATCAGGTTCACTTACTTAATGGTGGTTGGCTTCCAGAAGTTGATGGTTATGACATTGACAATGATGAAAATGGTTACGCAGGTAACGGTAGAACACCTATTGACGCATTAAAAGCAGTATTCTATACACCTGATGGTTATGAATACAAGTGTCTATATATACAGGTATCGCCACATGGTATGGACGAATATTACCCTGTTCAGATAGATGATCAAACTGTAAATGGACAGGACGGATATGCTGGTTGTTTTGGTAGATATATTGATAAGGTTCAGCTTTGGGTTGAATAAGATTTTTTGAGGGAGTAGACCAAATTGGCTGCTACCCTCTTTTATTATTAAATCGGCATTTATCATTAAAAGTGTCAAAATATTATTGATTAAAAGGAGATTTTTTATAAATGATTAAAACAGAGTTAATTAATGCAATTGCAGAAAGAATTGAAGGAGCTAAGAAAGGTGATATTGCTCTTATACTTGATACATACGCAGAGGTTATTACAGATACATTAAAAGCTGATACTACAGAATCTGTTCCCGTAGGTAAACTTGGTAAGTTTAAGGTTAAGACAGTTCCAGAGCGTAGAGGAAAAATTATGATGGGCGATCGCAAGGGTGAGGAGTATGTAACTCCACAGCATGATGAGATTTGCTTTAAGATGTCAAAGTCTGCAAAACAGCTCTAATCTGAAAGGTCGTGATTATTATAAAAACATTACATTTTGAAAATTATGAAGATTTTGCTTGTGCTGTTTCAGATACATATGACAGAGTAAAATCTGATGATGAATATAATTCAGTAGATATTGTTGCTAAATATGAAGATGTAAAAGAGATTATTCGTGAACTCGTTGGAATCGGATATGGTATTGCATTTATTGATAAGTTTGGTAATCCTGAATGGGATGGTTATGACGACTCTTTCGTTATCAGCTTATTAGATGACGATATTTGGTGTGAACCTGTTAAGAGAGATGATAAGTACATCTTTGTTGAAGCTGATGTTGTATATATTTTTGACGATTGCAATTCTAAGATTATTCCAAAGATTGAAGCTGATGAAGTTTATGAAGTGGAAATTGGCAATAAATATAATGATTGCGATTGCGATTGCGATGGTGATTGTGAGGACTGTAATTGTCCTAATGAAACTTATTTACATACTTCCGAAGATGAAGATGTAAATACTCACGGATTTACTGCCAGTAGATCAGATGGTGACTCTTATGTGAGTTATTCTTATTATTCTAGTGATGAATTGAGTCATGAAGATATTCAGAAGATGTTAAAGGCTTTTGGATTTTAGATTATTTGGAGTGTGTAGTGTATACTGCACACTCTTTTTGTATGGGTAGGTATGCAAATGGCTGAAGCAAGCGGTCTGTAAAACCGTGACCTACATGGTAAACATTGTGTGTTCAAATCACACCCTGCCCACTAATAAAATAATTAACTAAAAAAAGGAGGCTGAAATATTGTCAAAAGAGAAAATAACAAGGGTGAAATATTTCACTCCTGATAAAGAGAAATTTATTTATGAAGAGAACTGGAAGAAATATGAAAAATATTTACAGTCTAATATCATCAAAAATCGAGATGTAAAAGATACAACATACAAGAGATATAGAGGATTGTTCCGACATTTTCTCATGTGGTTAGGAGAAAATTATGGTGAATTAGATTTATATTCTGACGAATTTATGGAAAATGCAGTTGATATTATGGAAGCATATATGCTTTTCTGTCAGGAAACATTGATGAATCATAAGAAGATAATCAATATGAAGATTTCTGCCGTAAGTTCATTCTATATTTGGTCTATGAAGCGTGGATTTGTTAAATATCATCCTTTTGATGGTAAACTTGACAGAATGAAGAAAGCTAACGAGGAACAGATTCTTAATCATTATTTCTTAAATGATGAACAGATTGCAGCTATTAGAGCAGATTTGTATAGGACAGAGAATAATAAATGGACAATACAAGATCAGTTATTATTTGAAATCGCACTCTTCTCCGCTAATAGAATTGGTGCATTAGAGAAACTTACTGTATCCTCTCTTGACTTAGATAATATGGTATTTGAGTCAATACGTGAGAAGGAAGGATATCGTGTGGAAGTTTCGTTTGACAGTACATGTAAGGATATGCTTGAAACATGGTTAGCCATGAGAACAAATGATTATGATCATCTTGAATGCGATGCTCTATTTATTCATAAATATAAGGACAAATGGATTCCTTGGACACAAGGCATGATTCATGACCGAATGAGAAAAATTGGTAAAGTTATTGGCTTGGAGGACTTTCATTGTCATTGCATGAGGAAGACAGCGATCAATAAAATATATGAAGATACTGGTGATTTAAATCTTGCCTCACAATGGGCGAACCACAAATCAACTTCAGTAACTTCACAGAGCTATGTACGCCCTGCTTCTAAGGCTGATTTAAGGGAAAAATTAAAAATTCTAAAGTTTAAGCAACAAGAATTACAGAAAGAAGCTGAAAAAGAAGGTATTTAAGCAATCCCAATGAAGCCTTCGTCTAACATCAACAATTAAATCTCAACAAGAAAGCATGGTAACGTGATATTTGAGCCGAGAAGTGACAACAATGTAGAGAATAAATAAAATATAACAAGCTGCTCACATCCAAAAGAAGTGAAGGGCGGTCTGTCAATCCGTTGATAGATTTTTACAAGTGAGCTGTCACTGACCGATATGTGACATAAATATAAAGGTCGGTTTGCGAAATTATTGACCTTTGGAATGGTCTAAAACTTCCCACTGCTACTGCTCATTGGCGGTGTTATGGAAAGGTCTTGCCTTAGTAGACGATTAACATATTTTGGCATTTACTATTCATATAGCATTGTAAGTCCTAAAACGGTCAATATCAACCATAGAAGTAATCGTGCTTCTCTGCGTTAATGAGAACCATTAAATTCAAGTTTGTACTACAGTGTCTTTCGAGCTTGTGGTCTAAATATTAAAAACCAATGTCTATTAGGCTTTTATATGAAATGGAATTATCGCTAGTTTATTTTCTGAATTTTTGAGATAGACAATAGCGAATGACTACTGGGCGGTTTGACATCTGGAAAGACAGATAAATATGGAGTGTCACTATATAAGCGCAATATATTTTGGGTGACACAGGTAGTAATCTCCTTCTCGTGCGTTGGTTAGCAAGTAAATCTGATTAAAGTGATTTTGAAAAGCATGGATACCTAGTGTGTCTAATTTATAAACTGGATGTGTACAGTCCAATATCAGCTAGTTAGTGCTTTATGCTGATTATCATAGCGGAATGACGAGCAATGGAAGCTCACTTGGCTCATAACCAAGAGTATGCAGGTTCGAGTCCTGCTTCCGCAATTCAATGATTAAAAGGAAAATGAAAAAATAAAAGAAAGGAGTATGTATAATGGCAAGTAGATTATCTATTGAAAATGATAGATTAAAAGTCGGTCAAGTAAAACGAGTAACATCGAATAATGGAAATAAAATTGATTCTATTACTCTTCTACTTAATGAATCTGTGGAAGTTTTATTTGCACCAAATGGAAACACATTGGAATTTACGGTATCAAATCCAAATATTGATATGAGCAATTTGGACTGTACTATTGATAAAGATACTTTAAGAGATTTAGTAATCAGTTTCAAAGACGCATACAACCAAATAATTACAAACGAAAGCGAGGGTACAAATTCATGAAATTAGATCAGAAATTTAATGTAGAAAATGATATTGCAAGTGTAGACATTATGGTTACAAGTCTTGGCACTGCTGATTTGACAAGTGAGCAGGAAAAAGAATTACTTGCAAATTACAATAAGTATATCGAGTATAGTAAAATTCAGTTCAAAGGAAATATCAAACTTAATAATGGTGTTCCAGAAGTAACAACAGATCCAAAAGACGATTCTACTATTGTTGAATTGGAGATTACGGATGTAACAAATGAGAGAAAACTTATCAATGAAGATTTAGCATTTCATTTTGAAAGAGATGTAACAAAATATCCTGATACAGTATTAAATACTGTTCTCGATAAGAAGGAACTGTATGCACAGGCTCAGTGTGTATTATTTGCTACGAAAGTTAAGGAGGCTGTTACTGAGAAGTTGGCTGAAATTCGTGCATTGAATAATACTTTTGAAGGAACTACAGAATATACTCTGTAAAAAATAATGGGTGGTACTCTTCCACCCTAAATATGCTCGGTTAGTCAAGTGGTCAAAGACCTCCGACTTTCTATCGGATAACATGGGTTCGAATCCCATACCGAGTATTATGCGGTAAGCCTGATGTCGAAGGATTTTGCTGTGGTGCACATACGGTTCTATCCCTGGTAGTTCATCACTACCCTACCGCCCTATACAGTTATAATCAGTTTGGCGACTGATTGGTAAATATTTTAAAGAAAGAGTCATTTCCTTTGGAGATGGCTCTTTTGTTATATGCACCTTTAGCTTAATTGGTAGAGCAACGATCTCCAAAATCGTCAGGTCTATGTTCAAATCGTAGAAGGTGTGCTAAGTGAAGTGAATTGCACTTTCATTGGAAATTTAATATTGAAAATTATGAGAAGTCATTTCGTATGAAGTGGCTTCTTTTTATGTTGGAATAAAAGGAGGTGGTCGTTAGTTTGGCTACGACAAAAGAAACACAGCCTACAAAATTAACGGCTGCACAATTAAAGAAAAAAATTGAAACGCAAGAAGAAAAAATCAAGTCTCTAAAAGAAGGTGCTTGGTGTTACATGTGTGATACTCATAAATCTAAAGATAAATTTTATGTAAGTACAGATCCTATGAGTAAAAGTGGTCTTACTCCAATTTGTAAAGACTGTGCAAAAAAGATAGCCCTTAAAATTGGGAAGGACAAGGTTGAACATGAGCCTGATAAGAACTCTGTAATCGAAACAATGAGGTATCTTAATAAGCCTTTTTTGTCAAAATTATGGGATGCTAGTATTCAAGAATCGGAAAATTTAGCTTTAGGCAAAGTTCGTTCTAATGGTTATTATTCATATATAAAGAATGTTGCTATGGGACAATATAACACTCTAACATTTAAAGATTCAGATGTTTTTGATAATAATACAGTCGAGGAGGAAACCTCAAAAGAACAAACAACCGAGGAAGAACTTATTGAATCACATGCAGGGTTGGATACATATGATAGTTTTTTAAAAAACAAAATTGATGTAATTCGATTACTAAGTTATGATCCTTTTGAAAAAGAAGATATAGCCGACCAACCATTCTTATATTCACAGCTATTAGGATTGTTAGATTCTAGTGAAGACGCTAATGAAGATATGATGCGTACTTCTTCTGCTATTTCTATTGTTCGTGGATTTTTACAGCAGTCTAAAATTGATGACACTATATCAAAGTTGATGTGTGACATTTCTAATATTGAACGAAATTCTGCAACAATTAAATCTTTGCAAGAAAGTAAAGGTAAGATTACTTCTGTTATTACAAGTCTTGCACAAGATAGTTGTATTTCATTAAAACATAATAAAAATGCTAAAAAAGGTGAAAATACATGGACTGGAAAAATCAAGAAAATTAAGAGTCTTAATCTGCGAAGTGGGGAGGTCAATGGTTTTGATATTGATACATGTAGAGGTATGCAACAGGTTCAGGAAATCAGTGATGCTTCCATTATGAAACAATTGGCACTTGATGAATCTGAGTGGTCAGATATGGTTTCTGAAATGCGTGTCGTTAACACTGGTCTTAGAAAAGAAAAAGATGCTTACCAAGAAATTAACAGAATACTATTAAGAGAAAATCTTGATTTAAGAGATACATTAAAAGAAAACAATCTATTAAATGAAGAACAGTTAAAAGATTTAAAAGATGTATATTCTGTATTTGCAGAGTTTGATGAAGTTGAAGAGTCTCCTGACGATGAAACAAAGGAGGTTACTGAAAATGAATCAGAATAAACAAATGATTATGAATTACTATCAGAATGAAATTCTTGATTATGATAAGGATTTTTATAATCAATACGGAATATATGTAAAACCACATGGTTACTCTATTTCTTCTCGTAAAATTGAATCTTATATTCAAATCGCTGAAATCCAAAAATATCTGCAATGCAACCCAGTAAAAGCTATAGATCTCTTTTTCAATATAGAGCTTTTAGATGGGCAAGCACTTCTTGTACAAAGAAGTTGGGTTTGCCCAAATGTACTTGCAGTATGTACTCGTGGATATGGTAAAAGTACAGTTATTGACCTTGAGATTATGTCTAAAGATATGTGTTTTTGTAATGTATGGACATATATTGCAAGCGGTACAGGTGGTCAGGCTGAACAAACTTTCACTACTTTGGAACGACTCGCTAATGATAATATTGATACATTTTATGGTTCAACTGGTTCTTTATTCAAGAACGAGATTGAAATTAAAAATGCAGCAGGTGATGGATTTTCACACTCGTCCAATGGTTTTTCCTATTCATGTTATAACGGATCTATGACTAGGACATTGAACGGAAATATAGATGCCAAAAGAGGTATGCGAGGCACAGTAATTTTTGACGAAAGTGGTTTCTTGTCTGATGAAATGATGAATGTATATGGTGCATTCGCTGTTGTAAATAAAAGTTTAAAAACAGGTAAAGATGTAGATGGTAATTCAATTGATCCTATTCGTCAAAGGTGCTTACCACGAGATTTGTCGTATCAGAAATATTATATAAGTTCAGCTTCTTCAACTGATACTCAATTTTGGAGACTGTATCGTGACTTTTCTAAACAGCAAATTATGGGAAATCCAGATTATTGTGTTTTACATATAGATTGCGAACAAGCATTTAAACCAACTCTTAGGGGAGAATTAGTCACCCCTCTTCTATCTCGAAATACTGTTGAATCGGAAATGAGAACAAATCCCGAAAAAGCAAGGCGTGAATATTATTGTATTTTTACTACTGATGCTGGTACGGATGCAATTATTCGTAGAGGTGTTATCACACGAAATGAAGAAACAAGAAAACCTCTTCTTTATAATGACACAGGTGATAAAAAGTTCGTCATCACATATGATCCTGCTAGAAGCCGAGATAATTCAGTAATTCTTGTTGGTGAAATTTATGAATATGAACAGGTTGACGGAAGTATTGACACAAGAATGAGATTGGTAAACTGTATTAATCTTATTGATGTTGGTAAAAAAATCAAATCTCCTATGCAAACTCCAGATCAGATCGAATATCTAAAAAAAGTAATTCTTGATTATAACGGTGGAGCTGACGCATATGGGAATATTGTTGGTGTATACATTGATGCAGGTAGTGGCGGATCGGGTGTTAATATAGCCGATTATTTAATGCCTGATTGGACGGATTCTGCTGGTATTGTTCACAGAGGATTAATTGATAAGGAATACTCTGCTGATTATGTTAAGAAATTTCCTAATGCAGTAGACAAAGTGCATCTTATGTCTCCTACTGGTTATAAATCTGAAATGTATGAAGCAATGATAGAATTGATGAATCAGGATAAAATCAGCTTTACAGCACAATATGATCATAAAGGCTATCTTACTGTTTTTGATGTTGATGAGAAAAAATTGGCTAAAGAAAAAGAACGAATTTCTGCTGAACTCAGAAAACAAAAAGTTAATGAAAAGGAATTTGAAACTAAGCTCAATGAAGAATTAGAGAAAATTGAATCCGTTAATACAAAAACTATAAAACTTGATTGGCAGGATGAAATTGCTCTTGCTAATATTGATGCTTTAAAAGAAGAGCTTGTCAATATGGTTCGTAAAAAGCGTGATTCTGGAAAGGATTCGTTTGAACTTACACCTGAGAAGGCTAATAAGCTCCATGATGATCGTGCCTTAATTTGTATAGGGTACTTTGTAATAAATGTAGATAAATTACAAATAGAAAATTTTCTCTGATTAATTGGGAAAGTCCAGAAGTGGATAACCCACAGCAAGCGTAATGGTAGCTGCAACGACTAAGTGAGAAAACTTCATTCTACAAATTATATATGAAGATGCGATAGTCTGAACTCGTAATATAACTTAAAAATGAAATACGAGAATTAAGGTCGAGTGTAAAGACACTCTTGGAAGTACCTTAATCGCCTATTAAATATATCAGTTAAAGGAAGTGATACTATAACTGGTATTTATATGATAAAAAATGTTAAAAATAACAAACTATATATTGGTCAATCTACAGATATAAAAAATAGATGGGTGCGACATAAATCTGAATTGAATAACAATCGTCATATTAACAATCATCTTCAATTTGCATGGAACAAATATGGAGAAGATTGTTTTATTTTTGCCGTAATTGAAGAATGTTCTGTCTCTGAATTAGATGAGCGTGAGAAATTTTATATAAACAAATATAATTCTATGAGTAATGGATATAACTTGTGTGAAGGTGGAAATGGAATTCGTGGTTATAAACATACTGAAGAAGAAATAGAGAAAATGAGAATGATTCAAAATCCTAAAACATTACTTCAAATTAATAAAAATTTAGAAATTGTTAATAAATGGCATGGGGTATCACATGCCTCAAAAATTCTTGGTTATTCAAAAAGAAATATAGAATTATGTTGCAACATGGTTTATGGACATAAAACTGCATACGGATATTATTGGTTTTATGAAGATGACTTCAATAATAATAAAATAGATTGGAATTATTATACATCAAAGCAAAAGATTAATTATGATGGAAAATATGTTGTTCAAAAAGATTTAGATGGGAATATTTTATCTACCTTTAAATCTATAATGGAAGCACACAGAATGACTAATATTAATAGACAATCTATTCAATATTGTTTACAAGGAAAACAGAAAACAGCAAAAAATTATATTTTTGAATATATTTAATAGGTTTAAAAGTAACAGAATGATACAGCATGTATGGCTTCTTATGCCCTTATGTGTGAACGTAGAAAAGCCATTACAAATAAAAAGCGACCAACAGAAGATGCCACAAGTTTTATAAATAAGCTTACAATCCGCAAAGCAAAATATAATTAAGGAGGTGCATTATCAAATATGCCTAGACCTAAGAAAGTAGATGCAAATTCTAATGCACCTGCTAAAATAAATAATTCACAGAAGAAAACCAGTTCTTCTACTCCCAAACAGCCAACCGCAAATGAAATGCGTGAATGGTATGAGAAAAATAAAAGTAGACTTGAACGTTATGAAGATGCAACAAGTGCAATTACAAGTCTTCGAGATATTCAGAAATCATCCAGATATACGTCAATCAGTAACTACTCAAAGGAAGATGTAAAAACATACATAAAGAATATCTCTTCTAATGAAAAGAATCTACGAAGCTTATCTCGTTATCTTTATTATCGTTCAGAAATCTATTATCGTCTTTGTAAATATTATGCAAATCAGATTGATCTTACAATTCGTAATATAGTTCCTCCATTTATAATCTCAGGCGAAAATGATGTGCAATCCACATTACAAAAGTATCAAGAAACAGTTGATATAGTTGACACTCTAGGATTGAATTATGAATTTCGTAAAGCTGCGTCTATCACTTTAAGAGAAGATGTATTTTATGGATGTGCTTACTATACAGAGGGACAAGGAATGTTTGTTCTTCCATTAGATCCAGATTATATGAAAATAGCAGGTATGTTTCCTGATGGTTCATTTGCAGGAGCTATGGATATGAGTTATTTCCGTAGTCATCAGGAACTTCTTGAATATTGGGGCGAACCATTTAATAGTATGTGGAATACATATCAGAGTACAAATGAAAAATATCAGCTAATTCCCGAAGAATATAATGTATGTATTAAATTTAGGTCTGAAGACTGGGAAACCATCGTTCCCGTGCTTACACCTATATTTTTATCATTAATTGATCTTATGGACGCTTCTGATTATCAAGCAGTTCAACAAGCAGCTAATATTTATAAATTAGTATGGCTTGAAATGAAAACTATGGGTAATGATGTAGATGATTGGGCTGTAAATCCAGATATAATGATTCAGTATTTCAATCGTATGCTTGAAGAAGCATTACCTCCTTATATTTCCGCTGCTATTGTTCCTGGTGAATTACATGAAATTAGTTTTCCAGATGATGCAACAGGTGATGTTACAAAGGTTGAAAAAGCTACAAAAGAAATTCTCAATACGGCTGGTGGTGCTCAGATATTAAATCTAAACTCCGCTTCTAACTCTACTGCTTTTAAATATGGCGTACTTGCAGATTCTACATTTTCTATTTCAACTCTTATTCCACAGATTCAAGCGATTGTAAATCGACTTTTATCTAGTTGGATATCTGAACCTTGTAAAATTAAATTCTTTGATGTCTCTATTTATCAGAAAGATGACTTTAGAAAATCAATCTTGGAATCATGTACCAATGGATTGCCAAACAAAATTCTTTATAACACACTAAATGGTGTGTCTGAAAAAGATACGTTATCTATGAACTTTTTGGAAGAAGACTGTTTGCAGCTTAGTTCAAAATTCAAGCCACTATCTAGCACTTATACTCAGACAGGTAATGATAAAGGCGGTGGTCAAGAGAAGGATGATTCGGAACTTACAGATGCGGGACTTCGTACAAGAGATGAGAATTTAAATGATAAATAGGAGTTGATGGAATGAATCAAAAATTTATACAAACGCAAGATGCACCTACTGCTACTCTCTTATCTCAATTAGGATATCAACAGGTGCAAAATTCTAATGGTATTTATGTATTTTTGAATACTGATACTCTTCGGTTTTCAGAAAATATAGATATAAATAAATTAAAGTATACAAGTATGCTTACATTTTAGTCGTCTTCCTTGGGCGACTTTTATTATGTCAGAAAGGAGGAAAAGATTAAGTAGATGCCAAAGGTTATTAAAAAGAAAATTTTAACTGAAGATGATTTACTAAAATTCTGTCAAGAGCAGAAATTTGCAAAATTCAGTTCTAAAGATACTGGCTATCAGTTGGCTTTAAAAGTACCTACTACTTTTGAGCTAGACGATACCGTAGACGAAAATCATCGTGGAATGATGCGTCTTAAATTCAGAATTTTTCATACAGGACTTAACAGAAATAAGAGTTATGTATCAAAGGATGCTGCTGAGAAAGCAATGAATACAATTGCTGACAGACCTGTGTTAGCTGCAATCCATCAGCTTGACGATGGCAGTTGGGATTTTGAAGGTCATGAGATGGAAATTGTTAAAGACGAAAAAGGTAAAGAAGAACTGAAATATATTGAATCTCAAGTTGGTTCTTTCTCATCTGAACCTGCATTTTGGGAACATGATGATAACTTAGATAAAGATTATGTATGTGCTTATGCTTATATAAGTGAAGAATACACAAAGGCTTGTGAAATTATTCGTGCAAAACAAGGTTCAAAAAATAGTTGCGAGCTTTTCATTGATGAACTCTCTTACAACGCCAAGGAGAAATATCTTGAATTAAATGATTTCTATGTAAACGCTTCGACTTTGTTGGGAAGTCACGATGATGGTACAGAAATTCAAGAAGGTATGGAAGGTTCTCGTGCTGATATTGCTGATTTCAGTGTAAATAACAATTCAGTTAAATTTGACAAAAATGAAAAATTGATTGAACTCTTAGAAAATCTTAATAAGACACTTTCTAATTTCAATAAAGAACAGACTCCTGTTCAAACACAATCAAAGGAAGGAGGAACAAATAACAAAATGACAAAATTTGAAGAGTTACTTGCCAAATATGGTAAGACTGCTGAAGATGTAACATTCGACTATACAGAAATGTCAGATGAGGAACTTGAAGCAAAATTCGCTGAGATGTTCGATGATGGCAATTCAGAAGGAGACAATTCAGGTAACGGAGAATCTGGTGAGCCTTCCAATGACGGAGAAGGTGATGGCGAAGGAGCTTCTGATCCAAATGGGAATGAAGGAAAAAATATTTCAAAAAATGAGTTATTTAATAAGTTATTTGAAATTTCATTTGATGAAATCAGATATGCGTTAAATAATTTGTGCTCTGTATACAGAAATGATTCAGAATGGTGTTACGTATCTCAGGTTTATGAAAATTATTTCATTATGGAGGATTGGGACAGCGACAAGTATTATAAACAGTCCTATGAAAAAGATGGTGATAATATTTCATTATCTGGTGAAAGAATTGAAATGTTTGCTATGTTACTTACTGAATCAGAGAAGCTTTCTATTGAGGATATGCGTTCAAATTACGCTGCACTCAAAGAGTTTAAGGAGACAGCAGAAAAGAATGAACTTCATGCACAGAAAGAAGCTATTATCAATGCTGATAATTATTCTGTTCTTACAGAGAAAGATTCAGATGGAAATTATGTGAATGCTGATTTTGCCGAATTAGTAAAGACTATGGATAATTATTCCGTAGAAGACTTTGAAACAAAGGTAAAGGTTATGCATTCAGATTATATGTCTGCACATGCGAACTTCTCTTCTGTTGACACAAAGAAAAACACAAATTCAGTTAAGATACTTACAAATATGAATAAGAAATCAAAGCCTAAGAAAAACTATGGCAATTTATTTGATTAAAAACTGAATATAACTTCATTTCGTACAGAACGCTTTATGCGTTCTTTTTTTATTGCAAAAAAACAAAATTTAAGGAGGAAAACATAATGGCTATTAAATATGCTGCTACAAAATTTCCACAGATGGAAATTGGTAATTTACTTGCTCAGGATTATGGTGAGCACATTTTATCCGTAAAGATCACAGAAGATACACCTAACGGATATCATTTCAAACCAGGTAAAATGACTTCTCTTGATAATTGGGAGATGGAAGCTGCAACTGAAATTGATGCTTATATCGCAATAAAGGATGCGTCAGGAAGATACCTTGTTGTAATTAGAGATCCAAAGGGAGTTGGTGTTATCTATCAGAAACCCCTCAACAATGTCGAGAGTCCTCGTTCACTCGCACTTGCTTCTAATTTCTATAACGATCCAGCAGACGGTGCAGTTCGTGGATACATGCTTCATTCACAGGATCGTTATTGGCTTACAGAGGACAACTTTGATGGCTCACCTACAGTTGGAGCTGAAATCACAACGATTTCTAGTGGAAAATTAAAAATTGGTGCGTAATAGAAAGGAGGATATAGAATAATGATGAGATTTAGTACAGAACATTTAAGAAAAGTTTTTGAAGATGCTGATAAGTATGAAAATTTTAAGAAGCTTACATACAATTTAAATCACGGAATTGATATTTATGAGTACGATGATGACGGAAACCAGAGAAAGGTTTCTAAGCACGAAGCAAACAAGGCAATCCGTAAAATTATTATGGAAGTATGTGACCTTACTGAAGATGATCTTAGATCCAACAAGAGACGTGAAAGAGCTTTAGAGCTTCATCACACAGAAGTATATGAGTTACTTGAGTCTGATATTGATTTTAAGGTAGATACAGCATTTAAGGAATCTGAGTGGTTTAATGATTTTGTAGATATGAGAAATGTTAAACTTGGTGACGAGGAAGAGTTCTGGTCAAGAGAAAAGGTTATGCTTGCTGTTGCTGAAATCAGTGGCGACCATCATGATCTGACTTTACAGTACTTAAATGAAGGTACAGCACACAAGATTCATACTAAGAAGTATGGTGTAAAGATTGGTAAGGATATTGATCTTATTTTACTTGGACGTATTGATTTTACAGAGCTGACAGATAAGATTGCAGAAGCATTTGTATATAAGGTTCAGGAACTTTGCTATACAGGAATTTATGGAGCTGCTGCTAAGTTACCTAACAACTCTCAGTTTGTAAAAACAGGTGCTTTATCTGCTTCTACAAAAGACAAATTTGATACACTTCTTGAGGATATTGGAACAGCCAATAGCGCAGAAGTTGTTATTATGGGTACAAAGACTGCATTAAAGAAACTTAATGGTCTTACAGAAGTTGATTGGAGAAGTTTATCTCAGAAGGAGGATGTTGCTAAGACAGGTCGCCTTGGTACATATGAGGGAACAGAACTCATTGAGATTCCTCAGAGATTTGCTTTCAATGATGTAACAAAGAGACTTATTGACGATAAGAGACTACTTATCTTTGCAAAGAATCAGGAACAGTTCGTGTGGTTTACAGATAAGGGCGAAACTCAGATTTATGAGTCTGGTACTCAGAAGGGTGAACACGCTGATGACTTCCAGAAATATGAAGTTCAGAGAGAAATGGGTGTTGAGGTAGTATTACCACAGTACTTTGGTCAGTGGACTCTTGAGTAATAAATAAAATTGAGTGGTTAGATTATCTAGCCACTCTTTTTATATTGGATAGAAAGGAAAAAATAAATGGCATATACAAAAAAGACAACCACAAAAGCAGTAGAAAATACTAATACTGATGTGGCTGAAAAGAAATCAGAAAAAAAGAAGTTTGAGCTAACAGAAATGATTCCATGTGTGTCTCTTACCGCAGGAGAATTATTTTATGTTGGACTTAAATCAGATACTTTATATACATTTGCAGATATTGATGACGTTCAGGAAATTGAATTTAGAGATTTGGATTATGCAGCAAGGAAGGGTGACAAGATGATGTTTAAACCTCGTTTTGTTGTGCAGGATGCAGATTTCATTGCATTACATCCAGAACTTGATGATTTATATTCTACTCTTCACTCGACAAATGATTTAAGAGATATTTTAAAGATGACTCCTTCGCAAATGGAAAAAGCAATCTATTCTCTTCCAATTGGAGCACAGGAAGCATTAAAAACTATTGCAACAAGTATGGTTGATGACGGAACACTTGATTCTGTTAAGAGAATTCAGAAACTTGATTCTATTTTTGGAACAGAGTTACTTTTAAAATTGAATATGTAGTAAAGGAGGCTCACAATGACGCTTCCATATGAAACAATTTTTTCACGAACAAGAGGACGTATTTCAGATATAAAAGAACTCTCTCTTGACGAAAATGATCTTAATGAAACATTGACTGAACGTTTACGCATGGTTGCAGGTGATGAACGAGTTATTAGAAAATTCGCTTCATTTAATATGGATGACGAAATCCAACAAATTGAATTTGAGATGCAATATCCTGTTAGCGATTTTGCAGATAAGGAATATGTTATAGGATTATTCACTCTTGGAATGACAATTGAATGGTTACAACCACAGGTTGACTCTGCAAAATTTACTGCTAGAGCTTTAGGAACAAAAGAAGAAAAAAACATACAGAATCAATATAAAGATATGCAAAGTAGATTGGATACATTACAACATGAATTCAGTAGAAAACTTGCAAGTCATGGATATATTAATAACTCATATGTGCGAGGTGAATAACTATGGAATATATATATGGTTCGTTCACTAAAAGGCAAATTAAAGAAGCTGCACATGCAATGCATAATGATGTCCATAAGTTATTACTTTATAAGGATAATCGAATAGAAGAAAAAATATTTGAGAATGATGAAGCTTTTCTTATATTTTTCCAGAATGTCATGTTTAAATTTAGTGGAACAAAAACTCTATTTAATAACAATGGAATTATGGTCACATTAATGGCTACTTTGCAAGCTGCTTATGACGAAGTTACATCCGATGAGTTTGATTACATGACATTTCGTAGGGCTATTTTAGATAGTCACAATTACATTAAGCAGATGTTTGAAGGAGGTGTTGATGATGCCAAGCTTACAGACAGCACGGCGAATCGCTAACGCCAAAACAAATAATGCGAAAACTTTAGGTCAGATTTATAAAGAAGAATCTGATTTTTTGATGGAAGAAACTTGGGATAACAGTATCACTTCTAAGACTTGTTACATTTATGACTACTTTCATGATGACTTCTTCACAGATGAACATGGAATTACACGTTCTCTTGCTGAAGGTATGACTTATGAAAATACCAATAAGACAAAGATTGACGCAAAGTTTATTGTCAAATCTTATCAGTCAATGGACAAAGATCAAGTAGAATACTATCTTATGTTTCGTCCAAGTCAGCCTGTAAGATTCAATGAAGGTGATGACCTTTATTATTATGAGACTGATTTTAGGAAACGCTATGGAGCGACATTTCCGATAGGACTTTTCGTGGACGTTCCAGATGATAGAGGAATTTATCATAAGTGGATTATCTGTCGTGATGAACCTGCAAATCAGTTTCCAAAGTATCTGATTTTACCAGTAAATTACGAACTTACATGGATTGAAAAATCTAATGATAGGCGCATCAAGAGACGTATGTGGTGTTGTTTAAGACAACAGAATTCCTACACTATAGGCACTTATACAGACCGATATTTTACACACACAGATAATCAGGATAAAATATGGTTGCCAATGAACTCTATTACAGAGAAGTTTTGGTACACTTCTGAAGACTCTAAAAATATGCGTGTTGTAGTAAGTGCTTTAACAGAACATCCTACCGTATGGACAGTGACCAAAGTTGAAAATTCAATGCCATTTGGTATTCAAAAGCTTACTATATATACAGCATTTTGGAATGAGCATACTGATTATGTTAATCTTGAAACAGGCGAAATGTATGCGAACTATTTCGATTCAGAAATCGCACCAACAGATCCATCTACTCCAACCACTCCCCCATCTTCTATTACAGCAAGAATTTCAGCATCCACCTCAACAATCAAAGTAGGTGGCTCTTATAAAAATCTTACAGTAAATCTATTCAATGATTCCAATGAAGATATTACAACTGAATATGTTGATGCAACTTTTACATGGACTTGCTCTATTGACGATGAAGATTGGACTGATAAAGTTACATGGCGAGCTGGTACAGAATACAATCAAAAGAAAGTAAAGTTTCCTAATGATACTTCTGCTATCGGCAAAATATTATCTGTTAAGTGTGAAATTGTTAAGGATAACTTGCCGATTGAATCTGAAATTTTGTCATTAGAATTAACTGAATAGGAGGTGTTATATGGAAGAAAAATTAGTTACAAAGGATGATTTGTTGAATAAACTTCGTGCATATAACAACACTCCTGATGATGAAAATATTTTATATAAAAAAAAGATAGAAAAGGCTTTATTATCAAATCCTTGTTTACTTTATGCACTCAATGAAAAAACGTTAGAGCCTGAACTTTTTGATGATGATGGTAATATCAATTGGGAATGGAATAAAGAAAAGAAGGAATACGACCCTCTTGGAGAATGGGATAGATATTTTTCAGATACAGCAGGCGATGGAAATATACTTCCGTATTTATTTATTCCAGACACTCAGACAAAAGTACGAAATTATCTTTGTTATCAAGTAAGTTTTCAAGACACAGTTAGATATCAACCTGGATTAAAAGAAACGTTGGTTACTTTTACTATTTTTGTCCATGGTAATGATAGGATGGACAAATTAACAGGTATTCCAAGACACGATCTTATTGCTTCTATTATAAGAGAACGATTTGCATGGTCAAATATATTTGGGATGCAAACGCACATTATATCAAATCGTGAATCTACTACGGATAACAATTACGTTGTTCGTACTCTTGTATTCCAACTTACAGACTTAAACAGTAAGGTTCAGACACCTTATGGTGGACAATCCCAGATGATGAACTATCAGTTAAGGCGGTGATATTATGTCACAGCAAAATACTGATATGCTAGATGGACTTCAAGCTGCTGTTATAGCCGAAGCCCAAAAGAAAAAAGAAAATATACAAGAATATAAATTTGATCCCCTTAAAATGTATTTTAGAGAAGATTACTTTGTTAAAGGCATTCGTATTGTACAGCCAACAATAGGTGATATTCTCAATATGGGTGAATCAAAATTTTATTCTGGTCTTTCGCCTTTTCTATATAATTCTACTTCTATTCGTGTAATGTTATGGGATTTACCACAACGAATAGATTGGTGCAAAGTTAAAGATATTGAAGTATTTGGTATGTTAAAAAGTATGACAGATACTGATAATTCTGCTATTCGATTGTTATTCCCAGATTATAGAATTGAATATATGCAGTTAATGCAGTTTCAAGAAAAAGATTCTGATAAACCTCAATTGTGTTTATATGATTCTGAAAATGATTTTATTTTAAAAGAATCTGAATATATGGAAATAGCTGAATATATCAGAACCTTGCTTAATATCCATCCAAAAATAGAAAAAGCAAGGGGAAAGACAACAAAACAATGGATGATAGATGAAGATAAAATGAATATGGCACAAAGAGATGAGAAAAATACTTCTACTCTTCTGCCACTTATATCGGCTTGTATAAATCACCCAGGTTTTAAATACAAGTTACAGGAACTTAGAGATGTTGGAATATATGAATTTATGGATTCTGTACAGAGATTACAGATATATGAATCTACTTGTGCTTTAATGAGTGGAATGTATTCAGGTATGTGTGATATGTCTAAAGTTCCAAAAGAGCAATTTAATTTTATGCGTAAATTACATGAATAGTTAGAAAGATTGAGCGATTTATATCGCTCTTTTTTAATACAAATTTTTATATTATAAGGAGGAATTATATTATGGCATTTAAACTTGGTGACGTAATTATTGACCGTCTTCAGTTCGGCTATGGTGCTACAAAGACAAAAGCTCTTTATGCATTGACACAGTTGACAAATGCAACTATTGATATCACTGCCGACTCAACAGATATTAAAGACAAAGATGGTAACTTAATTTATAGAAAGTATTCAGGTAAGAGTGGTGAGGTTACTGCCACTAATGCATTTATGAATCTTTCTGTAATTGAAGCTATTTCTGCTCAGGACGCTGAGATTGCTTCAGATTCTAATACAATTGTTATGCCTATCTTTAAGATTGTAAAAGCAGGTGAAACACTTGATATTACAGATGCTGTTGAGGATTCATTTATTGTAAATGCACTTTCAGCAAATGGTTCACTTGGAAAGGCTTATACAAAAGGTTCTGCTGCTTCTGCAACAGAATTTAAGGTAGATACAGAAACAGATCATAAGCTTACACCACCATCAGATCCAGAGGAAACACAGTACCTCGTTAAGTTTAAGAAGAATGTTAAGAGTGGTGCTAAGCTTACAATTTCTGGTGATAAATATCCAAAGGCTCATGAGTTATACTTCAAGGCTCTTGCAGTTGATAAATGTGAAATTGGAAGCTATCGTGGTTGCATTATCCATATTTCATCATTTATGCCAAGTCCAGAAGTAAGCCTTGCCCTTCAGGGTGGAGATTCACAGACAATGGATTATAAGGGTGCAATCCTTACAAATGCTTGTTCTACATCTCAGGATATGGTTGAAATCTATTTTGTAGATGAGGAAGAGGAAGTCTAATCTTTATACAACCAAAACATATTTAGAAGAGTGGCTTTCCACTCTTCTATTATATTAAGGAGATGAATGAATGAGCAAGAATGATTTAAGAACGTGTTGCGTTTGCCATAAAGAGTATTCGTTTTGCCCAGTTTGTAATCCAGAAGACAGATTTAAACCTACATGGCATTTTGCTTATTGTAGTGAAAATTGCAAAGACATTTACAATATTACTTCTTCATTTGAAGATGGACGTATGACAGATATTGAAGCAAAAGCAAAATTAGAAAAACTCGATTTAAGCAGGAAAGAATATTTTGGCGAAAGCTATAAGAATTCTATTGCTTCTATTATGAAAGCAAAAGCACAAGTTATTAAGAAAGAAAATAAAAAGACAGAAGTTAAGTCTGTCAAAAAGGATATTGTTACAAAAGTCGAAAATGAGGCTGAAAGTAATGTTGAATAGTGATTTTTAAATAAGGGATTATAACATACCGCTATTCACTGTTGTAATCCCTATTTTTTACGTTATTTATATAAGGGATAAAAAGGAATGATTAAAACAAATTTAAAACCAAGAGATTATTCAATATATGAAGTTGTAAGAATAGTTAATCCAAAGCAATATTTGTTATATATATCAAAAATGGCGTATATCCAATAGATATGTATACGAGTATTGATGCGGATACAAACAACATTATTTTGGCAGTTGTATTTCTTAAAGAAGAAACAACAGAAGTCTATAAAAAATGGTGCAATCATGAATTAGTATGATTGATGTGATGTATTAAGACAATTAAATAAAGTTATAGTATAAGGAGGATTAAAATTATGACAGATTTATCATTTTTAACAAATTTTGCAGTACCGATTATTGTTGGTATTTGTTTATGTATCGGCTATGTATTAAAAAATATTGTTACAACAGATGCAGTTAATAAGTATATTCCTGCAATTATGGGTGTGTTAGGTGTTGTTTTAAATATTTGGATGAATATGGCTTTTACACCTGAGATATTACTTGGCGGTCTTGTCTCTGGTCTTGCTTCTACAGGTTTATATGAAGCGTTCAAGAATTTTTTGAAGAAGTAAGAAGGGATGGTACATATGAGTGGGAGCTATAGAAAAACTTGCACAAATTGATTATTTATTAGTCATTCTTGGGTTCTTTGCCATCTTATTTGCAGCTAAGGAAATTATTGAAATATTCAGCTATTTCAAAAAAAAATATCGCATTAAAACAGGAAACGAAGAAGATAAAGAAATTGTTGAAAATCGTATTAAAACGCTTGAAAAACACGACAATTGGCAGTATCAGGAAATTTTAAAAATATCTAAAGGTATAGATGATATTAAGGACAATCTTGTACAAAAAGAGATATCTGATATTCGATGGGAGCTTCTTAATTTTTGTTCTGCTCTTACGGGTGGGCAGGATTATAATAGAGAAGCTTTTGAACATATTTTTCGGACTTATGAGCAATATGAAAAAATACTTGCTGATAATCATATGACTAATGGATATATTGTAGAATCAATGAAAGCTGTTAGAGAAATATATCATAACAAACTTGTTAGTGGTGATTTTAGGTAATTTAGCCATAATCTTCATTATATCACATATTGTATAAACCAATGTTTATTAAATTTCAGTTATTCTATGTATAACAAAATTTTTCTTGAGAATACTTATGATATGAAGAATAAAGTTGGCGAATATAGATATAAGCAAAATATAACATTAAAGGAACTATCTCAGAGAAGTGGTATTTCTGCAACCACCCTGTCAAAAATTGAAAACAATCAAACTAATGATATTCTACTTAGTCACGCTATTACTTTATCTCATATACTAAAAGTTGACTTGTACGAATTATTTTGTATAAAGAGATAGGAGGAATCTAACATGATGATGTACTTTAATTTAATTTGTGAAGAAGTTGAACTAACAGGTGGAAAAATTATCCATATTGATATTAATATTGGCAATATGGAAGAAGTACACAAAGTCGTACTTGATAATATTGATAAATATCCCAACGCTAAGTGGGAGCTATACCCAATGTTTGTTTGTGCGTAATTACATATTTTATTTTATGAAAGAGCGATTTCATACAAGATCGCTCTTTTGTTATATCTTTATATTAATAAGGAAGAAACTCATAGAAAATTAAAGTGCTTTTACCATTATCTAGTCATATGGTAAGGGCATTTTTTAGTTAGGGCAGATGACTAGACTGCCTGCCCTTAATCAGAAAGGAATGAATAATTATAGCAAAAAATATAGGTAAGGTTTTTGAACAGAATTTCAAAAAATCGTGTCCAGAAGATATATTAATTTATCGCCCTCCTGATGCTGCTCAATCATTTGATATGAGTTCAAAGCTAAGATTCAGTCAACATAGTCCATGTGATTTTATGATTTTTAGTGGTGACAGAAATACATTTTGGACATTAGAATTAAAGAGTTTCGAAGGTTCTTGTTCGTTTGAACGAACTAAAGAAGATAAAGGAATTATACATCACTATCAAGTAGAATCATTAAAGAAGTTTTCTACTTATAAAAATGTTTGTAGTGGGTTTATTTTAGATTTTAGAAAAACAGGTAATACATATTTTCTTATGATAGATGAATGGGATGGATTAATAAATTCTTTATCTAAGAAAAGTTTCAATGAAAGTGATTTATTGAAATATTGTAATCCAATATTGATTAATAAGAAAAAATTAAAAGTGAATTATCGTTATGATATAAATAAGTTTCTTAACGATACAAGATTATAAAGGAGAATATTTGAATATGAAGAAAATAATGAAGCTTTACGAAGCAACAAACATATATGAGATAACAAAAGGCATTATAGAGAACAACGACTCTAACATTACATCTCTTTCTAAGTTTAAGCTACTTGGCATAATAAGAAGTTTTTCTGGTATCTATACAGATTACGATCAGACAAGACAGGATCTTATTAGGAAATATGGTGAGCCAGTTCTTGATGATGAAGGCAATAAGACAGGAAATATAGAAATCAAGAAAGACTCCGAAAATATGGATAAGTTTGTTGAAGAGATGAATATACTCAGAAACCAGAATATTGATGTGGAATTTACTTCAATGACCGTTGATGAATTGTTTAGTTTAGGACTTAGCGCAGAATTATATACTATATTTATGCCTATTGTAGAAGAATGATTTATAAAGGAGAAAAAGGATTATGAATAAAATAACAGTTAAAGAATTTGTTGAAGGATATATAAATTGTACAGATTCATTAAAGAAAAGATATATACAAGAAAAGTTAAAGGTTATATCTTATATTCCTATAAATGTTAAAGATGCTATTGCAATAGTTATTACAGATAGAACTATGTTTGAACAGGAAAAATATACAGATAAAGATGGCGAAACGAAGTTCCGAAAAACTGACAATATACATGTTAATTCATTTGTTCAGTATATGTTATTTGTTAGAGAAGTTATTGAGAAGTATACAAATCTTATTTGTAGTGATGATGCTAATTTTATGACAGATTATGACTTATTAAAGTCTTCTGGGTTACTTGATAAATTAATGATTGGTGAAGTTATAGATAGAAAAGATATTCCATCACTTATTCCTGCAAGTGAAATATCTGAAATAAAAACTCTTATTGATATGCACAAGTCTGATATTATGCAGAATATGTATGAACCACACGCATATGTTAGTCGTCAGGTCGAAAGATTTGGAGCTTTAATTAATACCCTCGTTGAACCTTTTATGGAAGCTGTGCAGAAGAAAATTGCAGATATTCCACAAGAAGATGTACAGAAGGTCGTTGAATTTGCTAAAGCTGGTGGATTTAAGGAAGTGGAATAATGATAGGTGGAATATTATACGGACTTCTATGCGGATGGATTCTTACATTATTCAATGTAGATGAAATTTGTATTGAAGTGTTGCAACCAATTATTCCATTTGTATTAACTATTGCACATTACTATTTTGTGTTTGGATTAGTTGATATGATATATGGAATAATACATAATTAATAAAAGAAAAATAGCACCGTATTTCTACGATGCTATTTCCCTTCCATAAACATAACCCTTCTTTGGTAAATAGATAAATGTTATTTATTTAAGAAGTTACAATTAGCCAAATTGCAATGTCTTTTTAGATAGGATAAAATGTAATGGATTTTGTTTGCTTGTTCTGAATCCAATTATATACACTATATGTAGTGTTGTCAAGAAAGAAAATACTTTCTCTACTTGTTTTATTATACCTCAAGAACCTATGTAAATATAGGGTTTATAATTATAGTTTTGTGTAGAAGAAGGTGGCTAATCTTCTTCACGTTCTATCAAATTCACAATTCAAGTAGGTACTTGTATTTTTGTAATATATTTAAACCATATTACTTTTTCTTATTGTCTCTGTAGACTGTATATGCAAATCCTAAGACTGCAACACAGGCAGAAACTAATGAACACGCAAACTCCATTTCAGTTTCTCCTTATCTACCTATACTTACCACAGATGTTAGTATGATTATATCATAAATACAATAAAATAAAAAATAATAATTTAATTTTAGGCTCTATACGTGTCATAGCGTATAGAGCTTTTCTTATGGAGAGTGGTTATACTGCTCTCCTATTTTAGTGTAAAAATAGTGAAATTATAGTGAAATTTTTGGAGGTGATTAGATTGGGACTAAATAAAGACACTATTAAATATTTGGAGAAACAGGCTCAGAAAAAAGCTTCCGAATTGGCACACGAAGCTCAACAGAGATTAACAGATGGTTATGTGTCGTTTATTGATTTATATTATAGCGATTACACACCACAACAGTATGTAAGAACACATAACTTATACAGGTCTTATAACAAATTTTATAAAAATAGCCACGGTACTATTTTTTATGGTGTCGTTGAAGTAACACCTGAAAGAATGTTTGATAACTATGACCAAATTACACCTTCAGATCTTATGTCGGAATTTATTTACAATCCGAAAGGTACTTATCATGGTTGGTATAACATTCCTGCTAGTTTCAGTGTGTATAGAGAAATACATAAATATCATGAACGGTTAAAGGATGAATATAGAAAGCGTTGTACAGTTTAGAAAGGATGTGAATAAATGGCTAATTCAGATATTATTAAGATTGGTTTTGATTATAGAGCTAGTCTTGCACAATTTGAAAAGGAAACAAATGGTGTATTCGATGGTATTAGTAATAAAGCTGGTAAACAAAAAATCACAATTCAATTAGATGCAAAAGATGATAAAGTAATTGATAAAATTAAGGAATTGCAGAAACTCAAATTAGACAAGTTCACATTCGAGTTTGGTAATTCTGGATTAAAAGAACAGCTACAGACATTTGATAAATTAGAGAATAAGATTAATGAGATTATTAGTTTATCAAAAGGAATTGACTTATCATTTAATACCAAAAATAAGACAGATGCTTATAACCAGTTAAAAAAATATGCAGATGCTTTTAAAGACTATTATGGTAATGAAGAAGCAATGGCTACCAATGCAGGTGCAAAGGCTGGTTATGCGTACTACAAAGCCTATGAAGAAGCATTGCGAAAAGGTGTCGCACAAAGTAAATTAGAAAAAGTAACTATTGATTTTGATGTAAACGATTCATTTTTCAGTAAAGAGAGAATCGTAGGAAATAGAATTAAAGACTTTGAAAATTTTCAAAAGTATGGTAATGCAGATGAAAGTAATTTAATTGCAGAAATCACATCACTAGAAAATCGACTTTTGAAATTTAATTCTGCTTATTCTCAAGTAAAAGCTAATTTAGGCGATGCACCAATTACACCTGAAATCACAAAAAACATTGAAGAATATGTCAGGTTATTAGAAGTTGCAGAAAGCAGAGCAAAAGATGCAGAATTATTTGGTTATTCAAGCGAAGATATCAATTCAGATAAAGATCTTGCAAATATGTATCTTGACTTTGCGAAAGAAGATGCTACTGCTGAAAATAAAAAATATATTGAATCATTAAAACAAGAAGAGACACAAGCCATTGCTACTGCTGAAGCTGAACAGAAATTAGCAGAAGCTCAAAAGGAAACAGTTTCTAATACTTCTAATTCAAATAATTCTCAAATTGAAGAGTTAAAATCTGATATTCAAGAGGTAAAAACTGAACTTGGTGATGTAAAAGATAGAATTTCTTCTATTGAATCGAATGGTTTTGAAAATGTACGAGATGATGTTGAAAAGACAAAGGAATCTGTAAAAGAACTTAATAGTGAACTTACAGAAATGAAATCTAACCTCTCTTCTACTTCACAAGAATCGAATATTTCATCTGGAAATACAAACCCACCTAATCCACCTAAAAAGGATAGATACGCAAAACGAAGGAAAATATCTGAAGAAGATTTCTTAAATTACTCTCCTAATAGAATTAATGAAAAATTATCAAATTCTGGATATACAATTCTTGGTGAAACTGTAAACACAGAGCTTGTTGATGGTCTTGTAAAGGTAAGTGCAAAAATAAAAGATGCTGATGGCGCATGGAAATCGTTTTCCGCAAAAGTCGATGCTGATGGTAATATTTTTGAACAGCGTTTTAAGACTGTAACAAATGGTGTAGATAAATTAGAAACGGCATTACAGAATTTTGGTCGTGAAACTGCTCCTGCTCTTACATATCAAGAAACCTTAGATAAGGCTCAGAAAATCAAGAATAGTTTAAATCTTGGTGATGAGTATTCTATCAAGGTTGATAGTAGTGAATTTGTAACCATTACTAAAAAGTTGACAGATGTTGAGAACGCAGGTTCTTCTGTTACTCAGACCTTTAAATCTGCACAAGATGCCATTGATAACTTTGGTAAAGCTACATCTAATTCTGCCGAAAAAACAAGCGTTGCGTTAAAGAGTGTCAAAAGTAATGTCAAAGAAGTAGTTGATGAAACCGAAAAACTTGCAAACGCTCAAAAAGAACAGAATGCCAATGTAAACCTTAATAAATATGATAAACAGTTAGATTCTTACAATGGTAAGGTTGATAAATATCAAGCCACTATTGCAAGGTTTAATGATGGTGGTTGGACAAGTGATACATATTTAAAAAATGTGCAAGCTGTACATGATGCGGTTAAACAGTACGCAACTCTTCTGGACAATATAAAGACTAATCAAAATGGTATCGCTAGTGATGAGGATATTCAGAACTTAGATAAGTATGAAAAGAAAATAAAAGATACTATCGCTACTGTTACTAATATGTCGGCTTCTGAGAAGGGATATAACTTTGTATCGGCTCAGAAAGAATTAGACAAGATTCACAAGCTTCTCAATGAAAATAGTAAAATGTCTTCTGAAGCAAAAGCTAAGATTAAATCTTACTATGCAGAAATTGAAAGTGGTAATCCTAGCATGAGTTTGGATAGAATTCATGGCGAAATCATGAAGATTTATAATGCTGAAGTCGAAGCTGGTCGTGCTGGTAAAAGTTTCTTTGACACTTTAAAGAATAGCGGATTCCATCAGATTGCTGCTCAGATGGCAGGAATGTTTGGTGTTTATGATGTTATTAATGGATTGAAACAGGTTGCTTCTACTGTTAGAGAATTAGATACTGCATATACCGAAATGCGTAAAGTGTCAAATGAATCTGCACAGTCATTAAAGAATTTTCAGAAAGAAAGTTTTTCTACCGCTGACTCGGTTGGTACTACTGCTCTCGCATTACAGGATGCCACAGCAACATGGATGCGTCTTGGTGAGTCATTAGATGAAGCCAAGGAATCGGCAAAAGATGCAACAGTTTTATTAAATGTATCAGAATTTGAAAATATTGATGAAGCAACGGATTCATTAGTTGCAATGTCACAAGCTTATAAAGAGCTTGACAAAATGGAAATTATTGATGTCCTGGATAAAATCGGCAACGAGTATAGTATCAGTACCAATGAACTTTCAACAGCATTGAAAGATTCGGCTGCTGTATTAAAAACTCAAGGCAACGATCTTGCTGAAAGTGTAGCTCTTATTACTGCTGGTAATGCCATAACACAGGACGTTTCTAAAACCGCAGGTGAAACATTGCCTGAAAGATATAGAAATATATTTTATAGAACATATTTAACTGCAAGGGCAGCCTAAAGCTCTATGCCACAATATAGAGGAAACTACTATATGATGGATTCAAAAATTAGAGATATTACAATGGCTTGTTTGCAACGAAGTACCCTAACGTATCCCGTAGACCATACGGTACTTGAGTCGAGGGTAAACGCTCAACGATCATTCTCCGATGAGGAGATTCAGACTTGTGAATAAAGGTGGAAATCCTGAATATCTGAATCATAAGAAGTACGGCTTAATCGCAAATGAAGTCGGTGAGAACCCGTCAAATGGAAAAGGTATGTTCCCTAATGCATAGCAAGGGAATAAGACATGATCTGTTACTCTTCCGAAAGGTAGAGAGATACTATTATACATGAGGAATAAAAGGAATGAAGAAATTCGATAAGGAGTATTCAACTCAATTTTCTCCTGAAAAGGAGTATTTATTACAACATGGTATTAAACCATCTTTTGTAAAAGAAATAAATGAAGTAACTACATATAAGTATACGAAAACGTCAGAGTTATTTAAACTACTGGCGATTTTTTATGCGTAAAATTAGAAAGGAACAGATAATATATGGGTGATAGTAAATTGAAATATACAACAGAATATTTAAAAGAATTATGTAATGAAAAAGATTTAATTTTAGTTGGAATAGATAATAAAGAAGTAAACGGTAAAAATAGACGTTGTGCTTGTATTTTATGTAATAAACATAAAGAAAAAGGAGTACAATGGATTCCTGTTGAAAAAATAGGTAAGAATAAAAAGCCATGTCAATATTGTAATCATTCAAAATTAAAAGAGACATTTAAAGAGGAAATGACTATTATAAATCCAGATATTGAAATATTATCTGAGTATAAGAATTGGAACACAAAGGTAAAATGTAAATGTAAGGTATGTGGTCACATATGGGATGGCACTGTTTCATGTTTATTGTATGGTAATGGATGTAAGATATGCGGACATGTAAAACGATGGGATTCGAGAGGTAGAAAAACAACCCAAGATATCATAAATGAAGTTTTAGAAGTATCCCCTGAAATTGAAGTGTTAGGTGAATATACAGGAAGTAATAATAAAATTTTATGCCGTTGTAAAAAACATGATACAAAATGGAAAATTCAAATACATACATTATTAAAAGGTGCTACCAATTGTGAAGAATGCCAATTAGAGAAAGCCAGAGAAAAGTTTGGGTTAAACAAGGAAGATGTGTATGCAAAAATCAATGAGATAAATCCTAATATTAATATATTGTCTGAATATATAAATATTAAAGAAAAAATGAAGTTTTATTGTAAAAAACATAATTATGAATTTGAAGCAGCTCCTTTTTCTTTTCTATATAAAGAATCGTTATGTTGTCCAATGTGTATGTATGAAAATGATAGATGCACAAAATTAATTGATGATGATTTATATAAATATTATGTAGAAGATGTTCATGGGTATATTTATAAAGATAGAGAAGTTGTCAATGGGCATACAGTAATATCTTTCTTGTGTAAAAATCATATTGATAAAGGTATCCAAAAAGTACCATTTCATAATATAAAATCTTCAAAATGTTGTTGTAGATATTGTAACGGATATTTTAGAACTACAGATGAATTTAAAGAAATTATAAAAGAGAAATTACCAAATATTGAAATTACAGGCGAATACACATTAGCTGGTGAACGAATTGAATGCAGATGTAGAACTTGTGGACATGAATGGACACCGCTTGCATATAACTTGATGACTGGATTTGGTTGTCCAAATTGCAATGCTTCCAATTCTGAAAACAATGTAGGAAAAATATTGGATAAATTTCAGCTTAAATATGAACGTCAAAAAAGATTTGATGATTGCAAGGATATAAATACTCTTCCATTTGATTTTTATCTTAATGACTATAATGTTGCCATAGAATACGATGGTGAACAACACTATATGCCTGTTAATTGGAATGGTAAAATGTCAGACGAAGAACTAAATAGAGCATTTGAATTAGTTCAATCCCACGACAAAATAAAAACTGAATATTGTAAAGAACAAAACATTCAATTAATTCGTATTCCATATTGGGAAAAGAATAATATTGAATGTTTTTTATTTGATAACTTATTAGACTTAAATATATTACAAGAAGTATCATAAAAAAGAGAATAATATAATAGTATCTGATACAAGAGTTGCGACTTGTATCAAACATAAAGGGTGTTCGTACAATTAGTCTGCGACTCGCAGGAACTGAAGAAGCGAAAGATGAATTAGCTTCTTTAGGCGAAGATGTAGATGATTTTGTTGTACAAACCAGTTCAAAAACACAGCAAATAATCAAAGATTATACTGCTGTTGCGTCTAATGCATATCAAGGTGTAGATGTTTTAGATGCTAACGGAAATCTCCGTAATACATATGATATCCTTTTAGACATCGCCAAGGTCTATAAAGAGATTCAAGAAGAAGATAAAAAGGCTGGAACAAACCGAGCAAATGCTTTAGTAGAGGCTATTGCAGGTAAGAACAGATCCAACATTGCTTCTAGTATCCTGCTCAACCCAGAAATGTTAGAGTCTGTGTACAATTCTGCACTTGACGCAGACGGAGCGGCAATGAAGGAACTTGACTCTTACATGGAATCTCTTGATGCCAAGGTAGCACAATTCCAGAATAGACTTCAAGAACTTGAGTCTGACTTGGTAAGCTCTGATTTTCTGAAGGGTATAGTTGATTTTGGTACAGGAGCAATCCATGTACTAGATCAACTTATTGACAAATTTGGTGTATTACCAACTGTTATCGGTATCGGTGGTGCTGGCACAGGTATCTTTAAATTTATTAAGAATTTTGATTGGGTTTTAAAACCTTACACAAAAACTCTCTCCAACAGTTTTTAGTTGGTCAATCATAGATAAGAGAATAACATAATGGCGTTACAATCAAATCTATGGATACATGGGATTCTTAATAAAAACTCTGCAAACACTTTAGCGGAGTATAAACTATACATGGAGGAATAAATGCTTGAATGCTTGGTAGCTTAACAAACTACCCACGGATCACATAGCAAACCGTAATCTATATGGTTATATTAGATGAGGTTGCGAAAGCAGAAAAAATTGTATATGTGGATATATGAGAATATCGAGGAGACTTGATAGGTGTCTAAGTATCATTAACAACGGGCAACGAGCAGGACGGTACTCTACATTTTTAATGTTGACCATATATAGAAATGAAAGGTCATATATAGAGAGTAACTATATAAGAGAGCAATCCCCAACGACATACCCATCCTCTAAGTGAGTCATCGCCTTAAGTATGACATTCGCTTATAATGCATAGTGTACATTGCGATTTCGGAATTCAGCAATGTACTTGAGTGTGTGTTTAACTCAACTAGAAAATTCCAAAAAATAACTTATAAAACAGAGAATAATAAAATAGGACTGTCGTGAGACAGCCCTACCGTTGGATTAAAAGGAGAAAAATGAATTACGACATATAGGAGAAAATATTAAAATTTTTTGCTCTTAGAGAACATTTGGGTTATATATTTAACTTTCTTATCTGAGAGTTCGTTATGTTTACAGATAAGAACTATTGAAATGAATTCATATGTCAACCAGATAAAGTAACATATGCCTCCACAACCCATAAGTTTTAAAATGGCTATAATAATATCAACCATTATTATAATTTCACCTCCCTTCTCTATAGAATAGAAATATAAATTAGGGAAATATGCGCCCAGAAAGGGCAGATTCATTTTTCCGAATGCCATAAAATAGACATTGGAACAACCTTCGGTTATAGAGTGTTATGGCACACATCTATGTTGTTTCTCCAATGTCTATATTTTACCATTGTATTTAATTCAATACAATCCAGAACAGTAGTTTGTATTCTATAAGCCAATGTGTTTCGATATATATTCTTTTCTTTCAACTTCATTCATTGAGAAGAATTCTTTAAAGTCAATATCGAGTTTTATACAATCACGATTACATACTCGACATACATTTGTAAGATAATGTGTATATGTAACTCTGTGACAATTTGGACAATAATGAATTTTTAGCATAATTGACTACTCTTTTATTATATCTATTTATTTGGACGGAATAACCTAAATTATTATGATGTGAGGTAAAAAATAATGACAAATTTAAATATTAAAATTAAAATCAACGAATTAGAGGAATTAAAACCAGCTATTGAATATATAAAGGCTCTTGATCTTAATAAAATACCCGAATTCAATACAGAAGTGATAATTGAATTCGGGTATGGTAATTAATTTTCTTTTACTACTTCTATAACTGAAATTTCTGACTTAGCGATGGTAAATGCATTATTCTCAGAATATAAATGCAAATCATATCCCGTAGAGTATTGATGATTGAATATTTCATCATCTTCAAGAGTATGTTCGGATATACCCTTATGTCCATAATATACTTTTTTGATATGTTCATACTCTTGAACTTTACCATCTTTGTTTTTAATTTTAAATGTGTACATTGTGATCCTCCTCTATAATTTGATAACACTATCATACTACTTTGAGGAATATTTTACCATTCGGAACATTAGTTCCCATTCTTAAAAATCACTCTTACAATTATTACAGTGCCATTGTTTCTTAACCTTTTGTGAGAAGATACCGAACATCGCTACTGATGTCGCTTTTGATACTCCTGATATTTTCTTACAATTTGTTGAATTACAATATGGACAATGAACCTTATTTAACCAATCCTGTGCTTGTGCGTTGGCTTGAGCGATTTGTTGTGGAGTAAGGTCGGGATTAGGAAGAGGTTTTTCATGATTATTCCAAACAGACATATCATATCCTACTGACATCATATTTTTATATAATAAATTTTCATCATAGTCTAATGTGATTATAGAATCTTCTGTCAATTCTTCCATATTATTAGGTGTTTTCAAACTATCATTTAACCCATATAAAAATCCTATAAATTCTATTATATTCATATTAAATTTATTAGAAAAATCTTTAACAGTACCTAATATTGGATGTTTATCTATATTCAATAAAATTATATACGCTTGTTTCTCTTTTTCTTGATAATTTTTCCAGAAGTCTTCATTTTTACATAGACTATCTTGCCATTGTTCTAATAATGTTTTCATATATTTTACCTTCTATTTTTAGGAACTAAAGACTGTTGGAGAGTCTTTAGAAGTGTCAAAAGTTATTGAAGATATTATAACAAAAACTAAAGCAATGGGCAATACTATGGCGGGTTCTAAACTTCAATCTTTACAATTAGCCAAAGCCCTTAATGGATATTCTGTCGAAGCTATTAAAGCTTCAATTTCAGAGTCAACTCTTAATGAAATGCAGATTAGGGCAATATTAAATCAAAAAGGTCTTACAGGTAATATTCTTGAAACCACTACGGCTGAACTTGCCAATGCAACTGCTATTAATGCCGTAGCTGTTGCTGAAGGTACTACTACTACTGCCACTGTTGGATTAAGTAATGCCTTTAAGGGATTAGGGGCAAAAATTAAAGCATTTGTAGCTGCAAATCAATTGTTATTAACGGTTGCCATTGGTGCAGCCGCTATATTCGCTGCCGTTAAAATAATTGATGCTTGTACAACTTCATTTGATGAATTAAAGGATAAAGCCTCAGATTTACGCCAAGAAGTTGATGAAAGTCAATCCTCTATGGACACTACGAAGAAACAACTTGAGGAAATTAATCAAAAGATAGCTGATATAAATAGTAAAGATGGAATTTCTTTAACGGATGAAGAGGAATTAAAAAAGCTTCAAGAACAAAAAACAGAACTTGAAAATATATATGAGATTGAAAAAGCTCGTCATGATCAAAAGCAACAAGAACTAGAAGATACAGTAGATGAATATTTGAATAAAAAGTTCAATTCTGACTATGCAACAGAAACATATAGTCAGAAACAAATGAAGAATGGTCAATTTGTTGATGTATCTTATTCAAAATCTAAAGAAGTTACAAAACTTGAGGAAATGGAAGCTGCCTATAATACTATGGTGGCTAAACAGAAAGAGCTTAATCAGTTAGAAGAAAAATATAATCAGTCCTTTAATCATACTGACAAAGAAAATAAGGAATATGAAAAGAAAAAATCTGAGCTTGAACAAGATAGGGATAATGCGAAGAAAACAGCATTAGATATTCAAGAAGAAGCAAAACAGCAAGTTCAAGGACTAGATAATACATCTGAATCATATCAGAAGGTAATGCAGGCTTCTCAGGGGTTATCAGATGCATTAGCAAGATTAAATAATGATTGGAATGCTTTATCCGATAATGCAAAGAAGCAAGATTTATTTGAAAAAATAAAAAAGGATGCTAGTGGTTTATCTGGTAAAGATTTAAAAGAAGTTCAAGATTATATTAACTCATTATCTTCAGATGCTTTAAATATAGTAGCAAATCTTACTTTTGATCAAAACACCACATTAGAAAGCCTCAAGGATGCATTGCAGAAAGCGCAAAACAAAGCAAATAATAGTCCTATAAATGTTAAAATAAATACTCTTTCAGAAGATTTAGACTCGTCATTGACAAAAAAAATGATTTAGACTCTCTTTATTCTACTTATGAGAAGAAAGATGGGGATGAACTCAATTTAGGATTTACAGACGATGAAGTTGCATCTATGCTTAAAGAGCATCCTGAGTATATAGAATATCTTACAAAAGTTGGCGATATCTACAAACTTAATGAACATGCAATGGAACAATGGACAAAAGCTAATGAAGAGCAGAATAAATCTGTTCAAAACATGCTAGGTTCATACGAATCTATGAAAAATTATTCTACTCTTCTTAATAATATAAAAGCACCTAGTTCACATGGTATTGACGAAAAGGGAAATATAAGAAGTGGTTTGGGTGACACCAAGGTTACCAAGCTTGAATCATCTGATTTAGATGGTTTATTAGATATTTCCAATGAGTTAAATAATTCTCTCGCAGAAGGTGTTATAAATGCAAAAGAATATTTTGATGGAATATCCGAATCAATAACTTCTAGTGGGTTAGAGCAAGCTTTAAAAAATGTTAATTTACAGTTTGATGAAACTACTGATTATATAGAAGAAGCTACGGCAGCTATATCTGGTGAATTATCAGATGCCCTTTTACAATCTAACAAACAGTTTATATTGGGTCAAACTACGATGTCGGACTATGTTGGGGAACTTAAATCTGGTGTATCAGCAGAGAAGAAACTTATCGCAGCAACTTATAACCTGGAAGAAACCGAAGATGAACGTGGTGAATTAGCAACTCAAGCTATGGGTGCAACAAACGATGCTACTCAAAAAGCTATAGATAGTTATAACCAGTTGAATAAAGCAGAACAAGATCTTGATGCAGTTAGTCCATTAATTACGTCTCTTAGTGATAATGCAGATTTTCTTGCTAACTATGTGGATTCTTATGGTACTTTAATGGATAGCATAATGGATGATACACAATTTACAAATTATGTGTCTTCATTATCTCAAGCACTTGTTGATTTTGCGAATAGTTCTACTGAAAATTTATATGCGGTTCAAGATGCTTTAGTTCAAAACGCCTATGTTAGTGCAGCACAGGCTGCCGATTTGGTTAGTCAAGGTTCTGACGCAATTGCTGAAAACATTGGTGGTTCATTAGATGCTGTTGAAGGTTTAACAGCATTCTCTATGGGTGAAGTCGGAAGTAGTATTCAAAATGCTTCCACTTCTATTGGTAATGTGTTAAGTGCATTAGGTGACGCTTTATCATCATTTGATTATAGTATTAAAGCAGAACCTTATATATCTGGCAACTTTGGTATTAAGAAAGATGAAAATGGACTTCCTTGTGGTATTGATATTCCTAGTTTCGGAGTTGATATTCATGGTAAAGGAGGAAGTAGTATAAGTAATTTATCTGCTAGTCTTTCTTCTGCTGGCTCTTATTTTAGCAATTCTGGGAAAGAACAACTTAAAGCAAGAGCAATGGATATTAATTCATATAGAAGCAAAGGTAATTCGTCATTTACTAGACCTTCTGTTGCAAGACCTTCTACTATTGAAACCATGAATGATTCCAGTGGCTCATCAGGAAGCGGAAGTGATTCATCCTCCGAACCATCACCACAGGATTTTAACTGGGTAGAACCTCTCTTATCTAAAATCTCCAAAGCATATGACCGCTTAAAGAATAAAGTAGCAGATACAACACGTACATGGCTTAATCGTAATAATACCCTCTCCGATTCTATGGAAACATTATTATCAGAGATTAACGCACAGTCAGATGCTTATGACTTCTATATGGATAGATTCAATTCATATGACCTTGACGGATATTACAAAGATCAGATTGCAAATGGTTCATTTAATATAGAAACTATTTATGATGATGACCTTAAAGAAGCTATTTCAGATTGCCAGGATTTATATGATAAGGCACAAGATGCTGCTGACTCTGTACAGTCATTAAACATTGAGATAAGACAGCTTGCTAAAAGTAGATTCGATAATATTCAATCACAGTTTGAAGAAGTTCTTGGGAAAGTAAATTCTATTAAGGATTTATATAGCAAGGATAATGACCTCTTAGAAGAACAGGGTTGGTTTGCTTCTACTCTGCTTAATAATTCTATGATTGAACAAGAACAGAAGAATCTTGTAAAGCTTGAACAGGAAAGAGACGCACTTACAAAGGCACTTAATTCTGCTATGGCATCAGGTAAGATTGAAGCTGAATCTGAGGATTGGTATTCTATGCAGTCTGCTATAGATGATTGTACTTCAAGTATATATGATGCTAAAAAGGCATTAGTTGAGTATGATAATGCTATAAGACAGATTAATTGGGATGCTTTCGATAGGACTAGAGATGATGTCAGCAATCTTATAGACGAAACTCAGTTCCTTGTTGACTTACTAAAGGATGAAGATATTACAGATGATAATGGTAATATGAATGACAATGGTAAGGCTGCGCAGGCGTTAATTGCACAGAAGTATCAATTATATCTTAATCAGGCTAAAGCTTATAAGGATGAGATACTTAAGATTAATGAAGAGTTAACTAATGATCCTTATGATAAGGAGTTGCTTGATAGAAAGCAGGAACTTATTAAGGCTCAACAGGAGGCTATTAATTCAAGCATATCTGAAAAAGAAGCTCTTAAGGATTTGGTTCAAGAGGGCTATGATACATTTCTTGATAAGCTTGATGAAGTCATCCAAAAGTATAAAGACCTTATGAATCAGCAAAAGGATGCTTATGATTATGAAAAATCTATCGCTGAAAAAACAAAGGCTCTTAATGCTTTAGAGAAACAATATTCTGCCGTTCAAGGAGATAATTCTGAGGAAGGTAAGAAGAATATTCAGCAGCTTAAAGACCAAATTAATACTGCTAAAGATGATTTGAAAGATACTGAGTATGAAAAGTTAATAAGCGATACCGAAGCTATTCTTGATAATCTTGCCGATACTACAAAAACGTGGCTCGATGAGCGACTTGATTCGTTTGATATAACTATGCAGGAAATTATTGACCAGTCTAATGAAAATGCTTCTAATATCTCACAGACTATCACTGATACTGCTGAGAACTATGGTTATAAGCTTAGTGAATCTATGTCAAATATATGGAGTACAAACGCTAGTAATATAACAAATGGTATTAATAGTGTATTAGGTGACTTCAGTAACAAGTTTGTTGAAGGCAACAACGCTATTAATAAGGTTTGTGGTGACATTAATGCTGCTGTACAAGGTTTATTGAAGAACAGTAATGATGAAGCACAAAGAGTTGCTGATGAGATTGCTAGACAGCAGGCAGAACAGAATGCTAATACCGATGGTGGTTATTCTGATGGCGGTGGTTCATCTGGTGGTTCTAATGATTGGTCTGATAATTGGGATAACTCTGATAGTGGCTCATCTGATGATGGTGGCTCTTGGGGTGATTGGTTCTATCATTTGGAAGACGATTATCCGAAGGACTTACTCGAAGTGGATTCAAGTATTGTGGATAGATTAAAATATAATGACATAGACAGTTCATTTGGTGCAAGAGCTGATTACTACTCTGCTATGGGTGGTGACGGAGAATATTATGGTAGTTCAGATCAGAATATTTGGATGTTAGACCAGCTCAAATCTCATGGTTATAAAAATGGTACTAAATCAGCAACAGCAGGTATACACCGCACAGATGAAAAAGGTCTTGGTTCAGAAGTTATCTTCTCTAAGAAGTATGGTACACTTCGCAAGTTAGATGCTGGTGATATGGTATTTAATGCAGACCAAGTAGAAAAGCTTTGGAATCTTTCTAAAGGTATTACTACTCCGAATATGTATATGGATAACTTAGGTGCTAAGTTGCCCGATATTCCTAATATATCGAATAACTTGGCTAATAAGGTTGATGTAGAATTTGGAGATGTAACATTATCATTACCTAATGTTAAAAATTATGAAGATTTTATGAAACAGATGGTAAGTGATAAGAGGTTTTTAAAAGCAGTACAGGAAGGTACATTGGGTCAAGTGTTAGGACGTAATTCACTTAATATGTTGACATTTAGATAAGGTTTATGGGCGTACTGACTAATGTTGGTATGCCCGTGATATTGATTAACAAATTGAATTTGCGAATATATGTTCTTGTAGATATTTGTCAATTATTGGTATATAATAATTATATATTAGTAGTTGGAGGATAAACATATGGGAATCAAAAAAACATTTCAAAAAAATAACGCAGTCAAAAACTTATTTTCATTACGACCACCACATAATAATGGAAATTCTAAACCCAAACCACCAAAACGAAAAAAGGGGTGATTATAATTAAAGATTTAACAGAGATATTACCACAAGTAATACTATATATTGTAACTGGTTATTTAATTTATTCAACATATCATTTTACAAGGATAAAACAAATAGACGATAAAAATACAGAACATATATTAATGTCATCTTTGGTCATAGGATATATATATTGTGAGTTAATAAATCTCATTCCAATTTATGCCTGTCAAGAAATATACATATTAGGTATGATTATATGCGCTGTTTTATTGGGTTATTTATTGGGAAAATTAATTCAAAATAAATATATTGTTTCTATTTTAGATTTTCTAAAAATAAGAGAAACAGGTAATGATTATTATTGGAATGATTTACTTGATAAATCTAAATCTATGAAAGCAAAAATAATTATAAATAACAAAATTTATGAAGGAATGATACATTATATTGAAAGTAAATCAAATAGTCCTAATATAATATTATCTTCATATATAGTAAAAAATTTAAACAATGTAGTTATAGAAGATAAAAGAAGTGATAATAATAAGGTTATAATTTTAAATACTTTAAAAGCAGATAGCGTTGAAGTTATCTATGATTCAGATAGTTATATGTGTAAGGATATTCAGGAATTATGTGATGTCAATTTAAAAGATGCAGAAAAATATAAATAAAGATTAATTTTTTTTACAGTACAACTAAATACAAAATCACAAAAAGACACATTAGTTTAGGCTAGTGTGTCTTTTATTATGTTAGAAATTATTAAGAATTATTAAAGATATTAAAATTAAGGATAGATTGGAGAAAATAGGATGTCAAATAAGTTAGTTAAGAGTAAAAGTAATATGGAAAAGAAGCTGGAATATTATGAAAGACATTGCGCTCTACTGGAAAAGGAAAATGAAGACTTGAAACAGCAAATTATTGACAATGAAATCGGTCTTTCAATCGTTAAAGAAAATGCCTCTGAGTCTTATGATAATCTCTCTATTTTAATTAAAAAAGCAAAAACAGCTAAAAATGTATACGAAATGTTATGTATGAAATATAATGACCGAATTAAGGTTTTAGATGAGCAAAAAGCCGAAGCAGATAAAGCTAAAAAAGAATATATTAAAAAAATGGAAGCATTTGAAAAACAATATCAAAAAATGCTTGATAACTTATTAAAAAAATAAAATTAAAAAGGATGGTGAAAATATGTTTACTGACTTTCAATTTGGGGATAATTTTGCTAGTGATTTTGGATTAATGGTTGCTACTTTTGATTCGTCTGGTGGTGTTGAGACTGTATCTTCTGGTTCTACTCTAACATTTAACACTGTTAAATCAGTCGGACAAGATATTTCTGAATTATATGGAAGTACATATGATGAAGACTACTCTTTCACTATTCAATTATGCCGACTAGACAATCATTGTAATCCTATTCCTCTTATGCCAGAAGAATATGGAGCGATAAATAGATGGTTAAACAGAAAAACTTTTGATCAGTTTAAAATAAACAAAGAAGGTTATGAAAATATAAGATTTTACGGCACATTCAATGTTCAAGCTGTGAAAATTAATGATGATATATATGGAATTGAATGTACGTTCACTTCTAATGCACCATATGGTTTTGCTAAAGAAAGAACTCATACTTTTTCTAATGTAAAATCTTTTTATATATATGATGATTCAGATGAGGTTGGAGAAATATATCCTTATACGATTATAACTTGTAATGAAGCAGGTAATCTTACTATTACTAACTCAGCAGATAACGAATTATGTATTATCAATAATTGTATAAAGGGTGAAGTAATCACTATTGATAATCAACATCGAATAATTACATCTGATAAACTTGCTCACAACATAGCAAATGACTTTAATTATAATTTTCTTAAATTAATAAACACATATAAAAATAGGGATAACTACTACTCTTCTACACTTAATATAAATGTAACTATGAGTTATTCTCCTATTAGAAAGGTAGGAATTTAATTTAATGCAGAAAATTAATGTAAGAAATTTACTTAGAATACAAAAAACCGGACAAACAATTAGACCATTACATATTATTCTAGGTAACAGAAATCTTGAAAAATTCGGTGAAATAGTTAATATTCCTGCCGATTCTATAACATATCATCCACAATTTAACGCCGTGGATGAATTATCTTTTAATGTGTATAATGAACAAAATGGAGAAATTGAAAGACTATGGGATAAAATTATTGATTTTAAAACTGTATACGTTAAGGAATATAACGAATGGTTTGAAATTACAGCAAGTATTGATGAGTCAGAAATAAATACAAAGAAAGTTATAACTGCCAAATCATTATGTGAAGCCGAACTTGGACAGGTGATTTTACACGATGTTGAAATCAATACAGAAGATGATATTACTCGTGAAGAATATACAGAACCAACTATATTCTATAATCCTAGTAAGAAAAATTGTTCATTGCTAAATAGAATTCTTGAAAAAGTCCCTGGTTATACTATTGCCCACGTTGATGAAACTCTTTTAAATATTCAGCGTTCATTCAGTATAGATGGGACAAGTGTTTATGATTTTTTAACAACCACTCTATCGCAGGAAATTGGCTGTATATTTTTATTTGATTCAAATACAAGAAGTATCTATGTATATGATATGGAAACCTGTTGTTTGAGCTGCGATTATAGAAGTGAAGATTCATTTACTGTTTGTCCTGAGTGTGGAGGAACAATTATACATGAACCATATGGAAAAGATACATCAATATTTATTGATAAAAATAATCTTGGCTCAGACATTCAGTTGACTTCTGAAACAGACAGTATTAAGAATTGTTTTAGAGTCATCGGTGGAGACGATTTAATCAACGCAACTTTAAAGAATATTAACCCTAATGGCAGCAATTATATTTATTATTTTAATAATGATACCCTATTAGATATGCCAAATGAGTTGCAATCTAAAATAAAATCATATGATGAACTTGTTAATGAATATTCTAATAGCAAATCTTTTTCCTTAGAAGCTTCTCTTGTAAATCAATATAATGATATTATTGAATATATCAAGAAATATTATCCTGATACCACATATTCTTCTATTCAACAGCAGTATATAGGTTGGAGTAATATAACATCTGTATATTATAATATTATTGATTTATACTCGTATCTTAATAGTTCTATGATGCCAACTTGGAAACAGCAAGATAAAACGGCAGCATCTCAATTGGCTTTGCTTACTCCTTCTAATTTGTCTCCTGTAGCAGTAACGGATGTAAGTAAAATATCTGTTTATACTGCTAATAACGCAGTTCTTGCAATGGCGAAAGCAATCATTGATACATCCATTTATAAGGTTGAAATTCTTGACGGTTCAACTCTTAAATCACAAACTTGGACAGGTCGATTTAAATTAACAAGTTATTCAGATAAGGAAGATACGGCTGAAATGAAAACGGCAATAAGTATTGCAATTAACGATGATTATATTGCCTATGTTAATCAGCAGGTTGATAAAGCAATGGGGAAAGTAAATGATCAAGGGTTACAAGAAATATATAAAATTGAATCTTTAGATACATTTAAAATAGAATTGCATAAATATTCTGCACAGAGATTAACTTCTTATCAGTCAGCTTATCAGACTGCTATTAATGTCTTAACTGAACAAGGTGTTGCATCTGAATCTTCTAATTTACACGATTCTATTTATCTTCCATATTATGAACGGTTTATTGCTTTAGAATCAGAATTATCTTATAGAAACTCTCAAATAGATACACTTACAGGTCTTGAGAAATACATTGAGGATTTGATTTCAAAAACCCATAATGATCTTGATTTTGAATCGTATATAGGTGAAAAATATTGGAAGTTATTCACTTATTATAGACGTGAAGATGATTATAGCAATGACAATTATATTTCTGATGGACTAACTAATACTGAATTAATTGACAAGGCAAATGAATTATTGGTGGTTGCCAAGAAGGAATTGGTTAAATCTGGCGAGAAACAATTCACTATTTCAGGAACACTACAAAACCTCCTTCTATTAACAGATAAAGACGGAAATAGAATTTTTGAACCCATTCTTGATGATTTTACTCTTGGTAATTTTATCAGAACTAAAATTGATGGAAAAATTTATGTAATGAGATTGGCTGATATTTCTATCTCATATGGAGATTTAAGCAAATTATCTGTTACCTTTTCCGATGCTTATAGATACGGAAGTCCAGATATTAATATTGTTAAAGACATTCTTACAAAATCACAATCTATGGCATCAAGCTACTCTTCTACTGTTAAACAGGCAAGTCAGGGTGAGAAAGCTAATCTCACATTTGAAAGGTTGCAAAAAGAAGGATTAGACTCTGCTTTGTATAATGTTCATAATACTAATTCAACTGCAATATTTGATGAGCATGGCATTCTTATTAGAAGTTATGATGACGTGCTTGATGATTATAAGGATGAACAGGCTAGAATTAATGTCAATGAACTTGTTTATACAACTGATAGATGGAGGACTGCTGTCACGGCATTAGGCAAGCAAAAATACACTCTTGATGGTGTTGAGTATGAGAAATATGGATTAAATACAGACTTTGTTATATCAGGTGTTATTATTGCAGGTGATATATATTCTGCTAATTATACAACCGACTCGAAGGGTGTATGTACTGCTGGGACACATTTTAACTTGGCAACTGGTGATTGTAATATTGGTGGAGATACCTTTTCTTATAATGCAGTAAAGAAAAAATTACAAATAAAAAATGTTGATATTGAGTGGTCTACAACAACTTCTCCTGATATATCTGATGTGAATGGTTTGTCAGATAAGATCAACTCAATAAATAATTCTATTGCAGATAATTCTAAAAAAATCACTTCTGTCAGTCAAACCGCAGGAAAAATCAATTGGTTAGTTGCTTCGGGTAATTCTCAAGCAAGTATGACTTTAACAGACAAATTGTATGAATTAATGGCAGAAAATATTAATTTAAAAGGAAAAGTAACTTTTGAATGTTTCGACAGCTCTGCTCAGTCTAAAATAACAAATGCCCAAAAAACAGCGGACGACATAGCTTCTAATATATATATATCAAATTCTACGACTATAAACGGAGGAAAAATTGCGACCAATTCAATAACAGCAAACGCAATAAATATTGATGACCTAAATGCATTTAAGGCTACAATTGGTGGCTGGAATATTAATGATGAAGCAATATATCATGACCAAGGTAATTATCGAGTTTATCTTCAAAAAGCGACATCTCCTGACACTTGGACGTTTTCTTGTCAACAAAAAAAAGATGGTGTATATTATGCAAATTTCTACATTAAACAAAATGGTGAAATGTATGCTTCTAATGCCAGAATAACAGGTGAAATCAACGCTACGAAATTAACTGCCTCTGGTTATGGTTGGTCAGGTGATTCAACGTATAAAATGGTGGCGAGTATTATTGGTGGAGAAATGAAAATAAACAATGAAACAGATGGCTCATATTTCAGCGTTCAAGGTCATGGAATCTTCGCAAAAAATAACAGAGGATTTAATACATTAACTCTTTGTTCTAATTCTACAAAAGGCGATGGAGATGGAATGACAATCACAGGTGAGGCAGGTACTGAAGTACAAGTTCTTCGTGATGGAATTAAAATGTGGCATATGCCAAATCAGACAAAAATGACTTGGATTGGGAAAGGTGAAATAAGTATTGATACCGAAGGAACTAGAAGTTTTAGCGATGCCGCCTTATCTGTATTTGGTAACATTAAAGCAACAGGAATTTATTGTATGCACGGAACGGAACAAAGGAAAATGGCAATGGTATTAAATAGATTAGAAGCCAGTAATTCAGATATATCTATGTCTTGGGATGGACAATTTCTTCGATTCTGGGTGGATGATACCGTTATCAATACATGGGATAATGACAACAAAACTTGGTGTTAGAAGAATACCATTAATTTTTAAGAAGGGAGAATTATTGTAAATGAGTACACAACAAACTACAGCAAAAATAACTCTTGATTTGTATACAAAAAATGTAGTTTCTGTAAACGCAAAACAATATGATAATCAGACACGTTATATTGAGATAACTTGTGTTGAAAATGGAATTGTATTTACAGTTGACAAATCAATAATGAGTGCATTTATTCGTTTTAAAAAACCTGATGATAATGGTGTTTTTAATGAAGTTGAAATTACTTCCGATGGAAAGCTTAAAATAGAATTAACAGAACAAATGCTCTCAGCATCAGGTAGGGCTATAGCAGATATTTTTCTTTTAAGAAAAGTTTTTACATCCGAAGAAAAACCAACTAATATTGATGATATATATAAAGTCAATGCACCTATTATATCAATTATGGATTTCTATATAAATATCACTCCCACGGCTCTTGATCATTCTCAAATAGAATCCTCTTATGAGTTCAATGCTTTAACTAACGCTCTAGCTCAAATTGATTATAACAATAAAAAGGTTGTTGAATTAGATAAGACCTTAACTGCAAATGAAGATGTACGAAAGAAAGATGAAGCAGAAAGAAAATCTAATGAAGAGTCGAGAATTAACTCTGAGCTGAAAAGAGTAAATGAAGAAGATAAAAGACAGAAAGCCGAAGATGTTAGGATTGTAAATGAAAACACTAGAATTTCAAACGAGAATACAAGGCAAGCACAAGAAACTAAAAGACAAACAGATACCACAACAGCTATAGATAACGCAAATGCAGCAGCTAAAAATGCAAATGACAAAGCAAATGATTTACAAAATAAATTAGATAATCATCATTTTGTTCTTACTAACGAACTTGAAGATAGCGTATCTTCAAGTTCTACAGTTCACGCTCCTACTGCAAATGCGGTTAAGATAGCTTATAACAAAGCTATATCAGTTGAAAATACTGTAAACTCGAATAAAAATAATTGGAACGATAAATATACTAAGAACGAAATCGACAACAAATTTTCCGCTTTAGAGAATAACATTGATTGGAAAGAAGCTGTCGCTACTTTTGCAGATATAACTAAGACATATCCTAACCCTGAAGATGGTTGGACTGTCAATGTAAAAGACACAGATTATACGTATCGTTATAATGGTTCAAAATGGGTCGCAGTTTCTGCCAACGCCATTCCAAAAGCTACACAATCTGTTGATGGTTTACTATCTAAAGAAGATAAAACAAACTATGATGATGCTAATTCTAAGAAGCATACTCACAACAACAAGACTATATTAGATAAGATTGTAAGTGACCCTCTTCTATTGACTGGTGGCACAATGACTGGAAGAATTATTAGGGAGGCTGGTGGTACTTGGATAAAAGATAGAGAAAATGTAGCTGTTTTTGGTAGCAGATCTTCTTCAAATAGTTACAACCCTGTTGTTGGACAAAAAACTCCAAATGGTGCTTGGACTATTGGTAATTTAGCCACAAAAGAAGATCTTGTGTTTAATTATACTACCGATGCAAATTTTAATGGAAGGGTCAACAATTCTGCTCCAATCTATCTTCCCGCCGCTTCTTCTGAAAGTGGAAGTACAATTATAACTACAGATACCATCTCTGAACAAAGTGTTAAATTTGCAACCTCGGCAAACAGTGCAATTAAGCTAACTTCTTCTGCTGGATCTGCTACTCAACCTATTTATTTCAGTGACGGCAAACCTGTTGCTTGTTCTATTCCACTTGGGGGCACAACTTTAAGCATAGCAAAAGAAATAAATTTAACTGATTCTAAATATAATGAAAATATTTGGTATCCAGTTGTGGCTACTGTATTAATTCCGAGGGGTGGTATGTATCGTCTAAAGTGCGCCGCACAGTTAGACGGTAATTGTATGCCAAGTTGGAGTAATCACACTTATAATAATGGTTTCACAGCTATTCTTGATTTGCTGACTATTCAAAGCGGTTATGGAACAACCGATGCAAATGAAATTGTTTTAAGCTATCAACAAAAATTCATTTCTGATTCCAAGAATCCAATTGGTTACAAACAGTTGATCAACTCATCTAAACCTGTTTTGTGGTTGCGAGGTGGTGGTATATATCAAATATACTCTGAGTGGAACACTAAGTGGACGATACTAACAGAATCTACAACTATAACAAATGAAACCATTTCACCAGTAACAACATCTCCTGGATTAGTATTTAAGAAAAAATCTGATATATATGCTAATCTTCAGGGAAGTTCTACTTACCTCAATGGGTATCAAGGCTCAATCCCAAATACGGCTAATACCTATGTTCTTAGAGATAAAAATAAATATGTAAATCTTAATTATATTAACTCTGATACAGCCAAAAACGAAAATGTTGCGATATCACAGGTTATCGTCACAAATGATTCTGATAATTATTATAGAAAAACAAGTCTTGCTCATCTTAAAACAAGTTTAGGATTGATGCCGCCAGAGGCTAATAGCAATAATTACATAAAAGTATACAATGATTATACTGCTAACGCAGGTAAAAATAATGAAAAAACCGCAAATGATATTGCCAATGCAGGATTTGCCGTAGGAATGATTAATGGAGCTACTTCTAATCCTCTTGGCAAGAAGGCATGGTTCCACATCGTTAATATGGGTTGGGATACAAGAACGACTAACAGTGCTGGGTTATGGACATCGCAGCTTGCATTTGGTACAGAAGCAGGTACTGGTATGTATTATAGAACAACTAATTCAGGTGCACAGATTTCTACAATTGGATGGGCAAGAGTATTAGACAGTTCTTGCTACAAATCTTATTGTCCACCAATTTCACACGCTAGTTCCGCTGTTACTTATGGTAAGTCAACTTCAACTAATTATGGTCATACCAAGCTAAGCGATACTTACACTTCTGCTGTAGGTACTGCCGATTCAGGAATAGCACCTTCTCAGACTGCACTTTATAACGTCTATAAGAAAATACCTAAATTTTCATTATCTGGTACTACTTTAACAATTACTACTACTTAAAATTTAAGGAGATATTATGGGAATAATAACAAATGCAACAAATATGGATAACATTGTATATAATGGTACGGCGATTGAAAAAGTAATATATAATGGCACGATTGTCTGGACGAAAGCTCCGAAAGTTTGGGATTTTTCTAAATATGAATATGGTGAATTTGTCGGTTTATATGGAATAAACTGTTTTCTATTTTCTAAAAGAAATGGTCAAACAATTAATGTAATAGATATAAATACTTCTTCGTTAGTTGATTCTTTTACATCTGAAGATTTAGTAGGATATTGTAGTGATTTTATTGCATGGGGAAATGGTGTTTTTTGTAATATGGACAGGAGTGGTACATATTATGCTTCTTATTTAATGAATCTTCAAATTGAATATAGAAGTCAAAATAAATCTATTTATTCAAAGATGATTGGAGTAGATGCAGCTAATACAATCGAACAAAATTTTATGATGATAGGGAATTTGGATTTTGACACTTTAGAACTTAGGTTATATGGAATTAATTACAGTGAAAATAAATTATTATTATTAGTTTATGGAAATTATAGCACTAACGAATCAAGCGGAGAAGATGAATGGACTAATGATTATTCTGATGATTTTTTGATAGAAGTTCCCATTATAAAAGATGGTTTTTTAAATTATGAAGATGCTCATGTTATTAAAACCATTAATCATAAGTGTTATACGATAGATGAGCCAAGTTCATATGAAGATTTTAATCTTACTTATTACTATAATCCTTACACTAAAGATTTTTATAGTGTTTATTATCACGAAGACTTTGAAGGTGATATTTCTTATAGTTCCAGCGATACTGAGTGGAGTGGATATACTGCTAAATATATGTATCACTATATAATATCACATGCGCAATTTTCTTTGATTGATGTAGATGCAACAATATCAATTCATGACTTTTCTACAAGAGATAATAATTTTACAATATATGTATTTAACAAGAAGAAGATAGTTAAAAATGTTTTAACTGACGAGGATTTTTTTGGTACATTAAATAATTCATCAAATCAAATCACTATTGAATATAACGGACGGGACATTTACATAATTAATATAACCAAAAACTTAATAAGAAAATTAAATTTCGATACAAAAACTTTCAAAATAACTTTATAAGGAGGAATGAAATCAATGTATATTGAATTTAATGATTTAAAAAAAAGTAAATATACTATAAATGATTATGAATTTGTTGAATTTCCAAATATTGTTAGAATATATTTTATTGATAATGTTATTTTTTCAAATGATGATGGTTTTAAAATATATTCCGATGAAGAAACTTGTGTATATGATTTTTCGGAATATTTTTATATTTATGATACAACCGATAATTATATAGAGTACAGTAAGCTTGATACAATATATTATATATACTACGAATACAATTGGGAAAAATATGTTACAAGACAATTTTCAAGCGAAAAAGATAATATTTCAGATTGTTATCTTGTTTGCTCAGGAAAGGGTAAGAAATATAGATTTCCTGATGCTTTAGACATTATAGACGAAAATGGATTATATAACTATCAATTAGTAGATAATCAAATAGTCAAAATATCGCAAGAAGATAAAGAAAAGATTTTGGAAATAAACAAGCAAAATGCTTATAAGGCTGCTCTTGAAAATAAAATAAAAGAATTAACAAATGCCTGTCAGAGTGTTATCGTTGCAGGAATAGTATACAATGAAGAACACTACTCTTACACTGTTACCGATCAAAATAACATTAGCAATCTTGTAAGTATGGCAAAAACAACAGGTATGAATGTACCATATCATTCCGATAAAAGTTTATGTAGATTATATACACCTGAAGATATTTATAACATATATATAATGCAAGAAATTAATGTTACTTCTAATACGACATATCTTAACCAGTTAAAAGCTTATGTATATACCTTAACCGACATTAAAGATATTCAAGTGGTTCAATATGGGCAGGAATTAACAGGTGAATATCTTGATAATTATAAGACTATTATGGAGCATTCTCAAAAGATTATAGAGGTGTTAAATGCAGAAACAGCTAAAGTTAATTAATAAGTATTTATTTTTATTCTTAATTGGAGGTCTTATATATGTTAGTATTGAATTGATATATAGAGGACATTCACATTGGACAATGGGTGTGCTTGGCGGCGTGTCTTTCATATCAATTGGGTTAATTAATGAAATATTAAGTTGGGAAACACCGTTATTAATTCAATGTGCCATTGGAGGTTGTTTAATAACCTTTTATGAATTTGTCACAGGTGTAATATTGAATATTTGGTTACATTTAGGCATATGGGATTATTCTCATATGCCTTTAAATGTATTAGGTCAAATATGCTTGCCATTTACACTAATTTGGTGCATATTGTCTTTAGTGGCAATTATATTAGATGATTATATAAGATTTTGGTTTTTCAACGAAGAAAAGCCGAATTATAAATTGTTTTAACACGATGATTTTATATATAACTATAGGGATACTAGAAATTAATCTGGTATCCCTATTTTTTACGATTCTTATTTGACTTATTTCTTTTTATTTTTATATAATAATCAGAACAGACGTTTTATTATAATGGAGGTATGTTATGAAAGAAGGTATTACTGCTTACATCATAGAAAATAATCTAAAAATAAGAAAAGTTACTGTAGCTCATATAACTGGTAATATGGCTCTTGTTAAGTTCGATGAAGGCGGTGGAATCAGAGTTCGTTTAGATAGGTTATTTGATAGCGAAGAAGCTGCTAGAAGATATTTGGGTATTAAGGGGTTTGTACACGATAAATATAATGGACAATTAATGTGAAAGTATAAACCAATTATATCTTATAAAAAGTTATATCAACAATTAATATGTAGACAAAATTAGAGTAAAAGAGAAAATAAGAAAATTTTATATAAAAGAAAAAGGGATAAAGATATAATTCTTTATCCCTATGCAAATAATATCACTCACTCCTAATTGTTAAATGGGTTATAATTGGGTTATTTTTAACATTTAACCCATTTAAAATCATCAGAAAACCTTGATTTTACTGCATTAATCTACAGTAACGATTTCTTTCTTGTTGTATGAGCCACAAGACTTACATACTCTATGAGGCATCATTAATGCACCACACTTGCTGCACTTTACGAGATTAGGAGCGCTCATCTTCCAATTAGCTCTTCTCTTATCTCTTCTAGCCTTTGAAGATTTATTCTTAGGACAAATTGACATAGGTTACACCTCCTTAAAATTGTTTAAAATATCTTTGAAAACAGACATTCTGGGATCCAGGGATTCCTTTTCACAATCACATTCAGTGACATTCAAATCTGTTCCGCAAACAGGACATAATCCCTTGCAGTCATCTTTACATAAGACTTTCCCTGGCATGGATAACAATAATTCGCCGAAAACAAGTCTGTCAACGTCGAGGCTGTATCCATCAATATAGTCTTTTTCTTCTGGCTCTTCATCCTCAGATGCATTCTCTTCCATCTCAACAGCATCATCAATATCAAAACTGACGCTTGTCAATACAGGTTTAAGGCATCTGTCGCAGGGAATATTCATATCAACCGAACCACTGCAGATAATATGAAGCTTGGACTTGCCGACCTTCACAATCTTTAATTCAAACGGCTCTTTACTTACAATCTCATAACTGTTCAAACCGTCATCGAACTTGTCCATATCAAGACAAGCACTGACTGTAAGTTCATCCTCTGTACCGGATAGAAGCTTTCTTAAATCAATTAGCATAATTGTCTCCAATTCACACTATATACGGTGCGTAAAAGTCAAAGCATAACGCAATTACGTTTACCACACTTTGTCTATTATACGCACCGCTACAATATTTGTCAACAAAATATTTAATTTATTAAACAAAATTTATAAAAAATTTGTCAGACAAAATTATTTAACTAATGCTAATGTCTCTCTTGCAATAGCAAGTTCCTCATTAGTAGGAATTACACAAAGTTTAACCTTTGAATCAGCTGTTGAAATAATGCCTTCAACGCCACAAGCCTTCTCAGAAGCAGCTTCATCAAGCTTAACTCCGAGGAATCCAAGATACTTGCAAACCATTGGTCTTAACCATGCTGCGTTCTCACCTACACCTGCTGTAAATGTGATTGCATCTACACCATTCATTGCTGCTGTGTAAGAACCGATGTACTTAGCAACTCTGTAAGCATATGCCTCAAGTGTAACCTTAGCAATCTCATTGCCTTCGTTAGCTGCAGCATTAAGGTCTCTGAAGTCAGATGAAATACCGCCTGACATGCCAAGAACACCAGACTTTTTATTAAGAATATTAAGCATCTCGCTTACAGTTAAATTCTCATGGTTGCAAAGATATTCAATAATTGCAGGGTCAAGATCACCTGAACGTGTACCCATGATAAGTCCTTCAAGTGGAGTAAGACCCATAGATGTATCTACACACTTTCCACCGATAGAAGCTGAGATTGAAGCACCGTTACCAAGGTGGCATACGATAACCTTAGCTGTCTTAGGATCAAGGTTAGCAAACTTGATTGTCTCTTTAGAAACAAAGCTGTGGCTTGTTCCGTGGAAACCATATCTTCTTACGCCATATTTCTCATAATATTCACGAGGAATAGCATAAAGATATGCCTTTGGCTCCATTGTTCCACCGAATGCTGTATCCCATACAGCCACATTTGGCTTACCTGGCATAGCAGCCTCAACAGCCTCAATACCAATTAAGTTAGCCGGATTGTGAAGAGGTCCCAAATCGAAACACTCTCTTACAACTTTCTTAACATCTTCTGTAACGATACATGACTCGATATATTTCTCGCCTGCATGAAGAACTCTGTGACCTACAGCAGCGATTTCGTCTGTTGACTTAATAACGCCATGTTCTGCATCCATAAGAGCGTCAAGTACAAGTTTTACAGCAATGTTGTGATCCTTCATAGGTGTCTCAACAACATACTTATCCTTTCCTGTTGGCTTGTGTGTAAGAATAGAACCTTCAATACCGATTCTTTCTACAAGACCTTTTGCAATTACGCTCTCATCATCCATGTTAATCAACTGGTATTTAAGTGATGAGCTTCCACAGTTTAATACTAAAATGTTCATATTTAAAAAATTCTCCTTAAATAATACTTTTACTAATTGCTTTTTAAATAATGTCTTTGTAAATTACTTTGACATCTGAGCCTGTACTGCTGTTAAAGCTACTGTACCAACGATATCATCAGCGAAACATCCTCTTGAAAGGTCATTAACAGGCATTGAAAGACCCTGAAGAACAGGACCATAAGCCTCAGCCTTTGCAAGTCTCTGAACAAGCTTGTATCCAATATTTCCTGCTTCAAGTGAAGGGAATACTAATGTATTAGCTTTGCCGGCAACTGGTGAACCTGGAGCCTTTAATGCAGCTACTTCTGGAACTAATGCAGCATCTAACTGAAGTTCTCCGTCAACAGCAAGTTCTGGATATTTCTCTTTAGCAATCTTTGTAGCCTCTGAAACAAGATCTACTCTCTCATGCTTTGCACTGCCATATGATGAGAATGAAAGCATAGCAACCTTAGCAGGCTTTCCAACAAACATCTCGAATGACTGAGCTGATAAAGCTGCAATCTCAGCAAGATGTTCTGAATCAGGGTCAATATTAACAGCACAGTCTGCAAATACGAAAAGACCATTCTCACCAAGTTCACAATCAGGAACTTCCATAAGGAAGAAGCCTGATGTGCTGCTTACGCCCGGCTTACATTTAAGAAGCTGTAAAGCTGGTCTGATTGTGTTACCTGTTGAATGGCATGCACCAGAAACAGCACCATCAGCATCACCGCACTTGCACATAAGACATGCGTAGTACATATAATCCTTCTCCATCATCTCTTTAGCCTGCTCAGGTGTAACACCCTTCTTAGCTCTTAATTCAACGAACTTGTCGATATATTTCTGCTTATTAGGATCATTGAATGGATCTACGATTGTAGCACCTGTAATATCATATCCCTTGCTGTTCTCAGCGATTTCTTCTGGTGTACCGATGATTATAAGATTAGCGATACCTTCCTTTAAAATCTTCTCAGCAGCTGCGAATGTTCTCTTATCCATAGATTCTGGTAAAACGATAGTCTTCTTATCTGCTTTTGCTCTAGCGTAAATTGTGTCAATAAATGCCATGATTACTGACTCCTCCTTAAAATATGAATTTCGGCACATTATGTTTACCATTATGTTACCGCTACTTTTGCCCCCATTATATACCTTTTTTTTGCGTAAGACAAGGTGAGGATTGTTCTAAATGTTAAGCAATTTTACTGAATTATGTCTATAATCCAATGTTATTTAAGCTGCTGCATTATCATTTATGGTATCTATAACCTTTTTAATTCCAAACCACACAGTTAAATCTGTGAATATATCTACAACACTACACTCATCACTTCTCTATATGGATTGACCGTAGACAATCCTATTTTAGTAATCCGACCATCTATAGGCATAAATAAATCCTGTAATACGGCAAATGCCTGTCTCATCTGCTCCTTATCAAGACATTTGCCAAGTGTAATATGCGGCATCCACGAATATGGCTGATAAAATTTGCTTATATTAGTTTCTGGAATTGTTGCAAATTCATTATATATTGATATTGAAAGATTCATCATATACTCGTTAAGTACAGGTGCGGCATATATCACGCGTGGAAAAAGCTGTCCGACCGATACTATATTTATCGTATTATTTGCAACGCTTTTTTCTTCTAAAGGCTGTAACTTTCCCCTGCATACCTTTTCAAATTCTGGAATTAATACATCAATATTCCTTGCCTCAATTGCACTGATTGTAAGATGAGGCATAACATTATTCCTTATCATAAAATCATTGCCTGTTTTATCGGCAATTCTTTGTTGCAGATGTTTCAATATTTTATTAGTATTTTCATCAAAATACGCTGATATTAAATACATACCTAACACTCCCTGAATATATAACCTGTGCCAACAGCATACTATTTTCCAACGGTTGAATTATATATGTTTCCTCTTATTTAACTCACACTTTTTATCATACCCTGACAGGTCCCCTCACAAAATCCCCCAGTTCTTTAACTCCATATTTTCCAGCAACAATCATATTATAAATATTGGCCGCGTGTATATCATCAAGCAGCATTTCCTTATAGTCAGCGGTCTTTGTTATAAGTGGGACTTCCACAGTTTTTCTTATATATGAAAGATACTCCTGCCCCTTTTTATCAAATCCAAGCACTCTTATATATGGTGCATTGGAATATTTTTCCATGTGTTTTTTATCAAGCCCTAGCGTTATCCTTACAAGTGCTCTTTTTATTCTGGAAAGCGGCACTTCTTTTGTCTTTATATGTTCGCACAGGCTTCCAAATGAAAACGCCCCATTATCTTCACTTTCTGACCTCTGTTGTACTGTTCTTGTTATCATATCCATAGCGGACTTATATAATCTGCCAGCAATCTCCTTGTTTACATCTGGATACTGCATAACATTTTCTATAAATACATTTTTATCATAACTACTCGCAAAAAGTATATCTAAAAGTCTGGTAAATAACGCTTCTGTTATGTCATCAGGATATATATAATTCGTATTTGAGGATAATATTAATCCCGCTTTTACAGGTATATATTCCGATATATTAATATTATTATTTTTGTCATTATTTATATCGTTATTTTCTTCCATTATAGTATCTATAGTATAACCAGCTGCACAATCACTATCTATACATTTGTTCATTCCATTTTTAAGATTTTCTCTCAATGCTGTCGCACTTGCATACTCACTTCTTATATCTGTATCGTTATAACTATCCCCCTGTCTTTGTACTGTATAAGGCTTGATAGCAAAATTATTTTTTATGATAGCTTTCAGATATTCAACCGCAAGTATGTTATTAGAACTTGTAAGCATTGCCGCAGTGTCTTTATCCGTCAGCTTCTCCACAACCTTCTGTCTTGCGGCAGCATAGGATATTCCATTGGCAGTGTATTTAGATATTTCCTTATATAGTGTATCTTCGTTATCACACAAAATGTGTGCAAGCTTAGAAAGCCTTTCTATATTCCCGCTCTCACTTCCAAAAGCAATACTGTCGGCTTTTATATAATCAAGAACCTTTAAAGCACCAGCGGCAAAGCTCTCAGCACTAGACACAGCATAATTAACAGGCAGTTCAATAACAAGATTAACTCCACTGTTAAGTGCCATAGAAGTACGCGTATATTTATCAAGAACCGCCGGTTCTCCACGCTGTACAAAATCCCCGCTCATAACAGCAACACTTATATCCGCCCCTGTAAGCTCCATTGCCTTATTAAGATGATATAAATGTCCATTATGAAATGGGTTGTATTCTGTTACAAGTCCTACTGCTTTCATATATAAATCCCCTTGTATTTTAATTCTATGAATAAATTCTATAAATATTTTGTGCATATTATATCATATGCCCTGCGCTGCTTTTCAACGCATCCGAAGTTTCGAAGAAACTTCTAAGTGACTACGAAGTAGTCATAT